>Ga0129333_10000228_pt1 | contig 41241 bp, 23 predicted proteins | sample CPB6_08_DNA_FD_94474 | JGI IMG/M metagenome (GOLD analysis project Ga0129333, IMG submission 94474) | Freshwater to marine salinity gradient microbial communities from Chesapeake Bay, USA - CPBay_Sum_0.6_0.8_DNA | ecosystem: Environmental > Aquatic > Marine > Coastal | place: USA: Chesapeake... | reverse complement strand
TTGGATCAGTCAGCGAGCAGTACCTGCTGGAATTGACCCCGAAACTGCCAACAGTCAGGTGTGGACTGAAACTACCTATCAACTAAGATCAATTGATCAACCGATTGATATTGATAACCCAGAACATGTTATTAATTTTGGTGTTCGTCCTACAACTGCTAATATCTTGCCCGTATTCCGTGATGATTATTTGATCGAACGAGGAGTTCCAACGGCTGGATATGTTAATGATAACGATATTGACTATAAGATATATAACTACTTGAATTTGAATTCAGATTCAACCGTTATTAATAACATTGTTCATGACGATTACTTATGGACAGCAAATTACAAACAGCAATGGGATGTAAGTAATCCTGTTTCTGTGGGAGCAACGGTTGTTCGAGTTCAAAACAATCTCAATGGTACAGTAACCATAGCATTTTCAGCGGCTCCTGGGTTATCTGTTGGTGATAGATTCTCCATTCATGAGTTTGACACTGATGTTGACGGATTTATGATCGTTAGCAAAGTTGTATCCGTGACTGAAATTATTGCTCGTCTACGAGTTGCTAAGTCCTCATACACAGGAACAGGAGTAGCGTTTAAGTATCAATCTCATCGTTACGCTCAACCAAGTGACTTGATCAATCATCCTGTTAGTACAACCGAAAGCAGAGCTCAACGTCTATGGATAGACAGAGCCGGTTATTACTCGGGTACTGATATCTCATCATGGCAAGTATTAGAGCGTAAATCAACCTATCGTCAATTGAAGTTTACTGGTATGACTAGTAGATCTCAGGTAACAGGTCCCGTAGCATTCTCTGCTACTTTGGGAACTGCTATCGCTTATCAAGATCAGCGAGTTCGTATTCATGATGATCGAGGTACGGTGCTGACACAAATTACCGTTACGGACCCAGTGATTGCCATGGAGATTAGAGCACTCTCACTTTATGTACTTTGTGAATCGAGTTTGCATCTATACAATCTCACTGATCTCACCAGCCCGACCCACACTAAGCTTGCTGATTTCAGCGTAAGTGGTACTCCGGTTACTTGCTCATCGTTAGCAATCAGTGCTTTGGGAACTTACATATACGTAGGATCGATTCAGGGTCATTGTGTATTCTGGCTTAAATCACATGTGCTACAAAACTCAGTGATAGATTACAGCATGAATGATACTGATGAGTATGGAGCAAGTCTGGCACTTAGTACTATTCAGCGTAACGGAGAACGATTGATTATTGGAGCTCCTGCTCGTATGGTTAACGGTGTTCAATCCGCTGGATCAGTCTATGTTGTTGATAGATATGATGATGCTTCTGGTGAAGGATTTTCAATGATTCAGCGTATTGACAATCCCAACCCAACTATTGGGGGAAGATTTGGTCAGTCAGTTGCTACGAATTTCTATGGATCAGAGTTCTTTGTTGGAGCGCCCTATAATTTAGATTATTCTAATAATGATACGGTCGAAGGCGCAGTATATCGTTATGTAAATTCAGCTCAGCATTGGGGTTCAGTTGAGCTACAGCCTGTTTTCCCAATTGTAGGAGCGGGTGAGGAAATTGATTTCTATATCGATAGCAGTAAGATTACCATAGACGATACGGTGAATACTATCACGAAGCTTGCTGATAGAATCAACGAGCAGTTAACACCACGAGATCGTACCGCAATCGCAGTTGAAGCAACGGTGAATCGTCTTGCCATCAAGATCAGAGATTATTCATTGGTGGACTCTCAAGCTCAGGGTCACTATAATTGGATTGATATCACTGATAGAAATAATGCAGGCTCACTAACCGCTTTAATGTATCAGGCTTATACGTTGTTTCAGACCATTCAAGATCCCTACAAGAGTGAAAGTTCAAGTTGGGGACATCAGATTGCCATGGATCCTGTTGGTGACTTATTGGTAATCTCTGCTCCACGAGCAGCAAGATGGGACGAAACGCTATTTGACTATAGTGATAATTTTAACAACGATGACTGTCAATTTGATCGTGGTTCTACACGTTTTATTGATAGTTGGACTGACTATGGTCGTGCGATGCTATATCAGAGATTACCCGCTGCTAATGAGAGTGCCGATAATCCAAGTCAATGGGTATTTGCTGACACAGTTACCGATAATGAAATCAGACCTGAATATTTGGCTAGACGACAGCGTTATGGTAATGGTAAGATCGTTGTTAGAGAAGGACGAGTTATCATATCCAGCTCAGAATGGGGTAACACAGGCGGCGATTCCCAAACGAAAACTGTCACGGGTAGAGTGAGCATATTTGACAGTCAGCGTCATTTACCTATTACAGTTGTTCGTAGCGGTAGAACTCAAGTTGACGTAAATCGTCTTAGCACGATTGCCATTTACAACACTGATAACAACACGGTTGTTGACTCGATTGATTATGTAGATGCGGTTCAGGGTAAGTACTTAGGCCCAGTCGAAGAGAACATTGATTTTATAAGCACCAGCGATCCAGCAGGCTATGGAATTCGAGATATTGCTTGGAGTGATCATCATGTCGGTCGTATTTGGTTTGATCCTACTGATCTGAGATTTTATAACAGTCATCAAAGTGGATATCGAACACCTGTTACCAGCGATCATTTGTATAATGCTACTATGTGGAACAAGCCCTTTAAGGGAACTCGTGCTAAAGTTTATACATGGATTGAATCTTCAGATCTTCCTGTAAACTATACAGGTCCGGGTGTTGTATATGATATCACTAGATACGTGACCATTATCAAACATGATTATAGCACAAATAGCAGAGTCACTCGTTATTATTTTTGGGTAGAGAATTCCGATATCATCAATCGTGAGATAGGCAAAACACTTTCAGCCCAGACGATCAGTGAGTATATCACTTATCCTCAACTAAGCGGGTTGCCATTTGTTGCTCCTATTAGTTCGAACTCGATTGCTTTGTTCAACTGTGATGAGATAATAAAAGGTATTGCTAAGCCTGCTCTTTACTTGGGCTATAAAACTGCTAACAGTACCGACGATTCGGCTCACGTAGAGTATAATCTGATTCGTGATGGAAACGAACATGATTTCTTGAACGGTGTTCCTTCTATAACAAATCTTGGTTCGGGACAGCCTGAGGGTCTTTATCTTCGCTTGCTTGATAGTTTAAGTGGAAGAACTCAAACTGGCCAATCAGTTCCCGATACAAAGCTACCCCGACTTGTTCAGCATGGTGTTGGAAGAGGACAATCGATGTTTACAGACCGTTTGGGTGCTGTTAAAAACATGATCGACCGAGTGAATTCAGTTCTTAGAACTTATCCAGTTAGTGAAAGTAAAACAATGTCTTATCTAACTGTTAGTGGCACTACTAATGGAACTGATTGGAAAGTTTCTGATTGGTGGAACTACGCTAACTATTGGGTAGAGGGATGGGATGATACAACAGTTGCCAAAGTAGAAGTTGAGAGTGTATCACAATTAGTAACCTTGGCTAAAAAACAGGGTCTAGTTGCTCGGGTATCAGTAGGATCTGCCGCTGATAGTGAGTTCTATGTTTATGATAACAATCAATGGACAAGAATAGGTATAGAACGTGGAACGATACAGTTCAGTGATCGCTTAGCAACAGAAACCAATCTAGATCTAGTCAGTGATAGTATTCGTTGGATTAGCAGAGCGATATTCGAACAGATGTTTGTTGGAGACATTGGTCGTGAGCGTAATAATGTTCTGATTCTATTACTGAACTTTGCTGCTGCCAATGCCTACCAAAATAAAAACATGCTACCATGGCTTACTAAGACCAGTTTAATTGATGTTGTTTATCGAGTTAGAGAACTAGCAGCATATGAGAAGTATCAACAAGATAACACTGAGTTTTTAGAGGGTTATATCAATGAGATCAAACCTTATCACGCGGTGTTCAAGGAGTTTGCCTTTAAGTATGACGGTCAAGATACCTATTCTGGTAGCATAACCGACTTTGATGTTCCCAGTTATTATGACGAATCCACATATAAGTTTACAAGTCCCAGATTGGTTTATGAAGAATCATATGTTGCTGGCGAATATCTCAGTGAGAATCAGTTTTGGCAACAATCCGATTATCAAGATTGGAGAAACAACTTTGGTCTTTCAGCAAGCGGAGTCGAGCAAGAGCAGTATGCTATAACTAATCTTCGTGACTTTGTAGGACTAGATCAGTTGACTATTAGAGTGGTTAACGCTCATGGATTACCTAAAACTGGTGCAATCAAGATCGATCAAGAATGGATTTTATATGACGACGTTGATTACTACACTGGTATCATATCAAGTCTGTCTCGTGCTCAGAGAGATACTAATATTGGCGAGCATCTGCCAGGAGCAGCCGTTATCGTTGATATGTTGGCAGTTGAGGTTATTGACAGCGGACGAGCATATTCAACCGTTCCAAAGATATCAGTTGAGTATGATAACCCTTATACTATTCAGCAAAGTTCAGCGGTAGATCCCACCGAACTATCAATCAGTTCTGAGCAGGGAACATATCCCTCCGTTACCAGCATCAGTCTAAATCAGGGAGTTATGTCTATTACAACTGATGGCGATCCCTATCCAGCACAAGCAGGACTTACACTTGAGAACGATGGTCAAACCCCCAGACAATATCGTGACGGTAGAACGATTCTAGATCAGAGTTATGATTTTAGTTTCATCTATCGTGGTGGCAGAAACTATCGCGAACCTGAATCTGTTGTTCCTGATACTGCTATTGGTATTACGATATCAGGTGCTGTTATAGAATCTAGTGCTAGCAACAAGCAAACTGAGTATCAGATCAATTACCCAATAAGCTCTAACTTCTCTTACAATCGCGCTTGGTGGGTTGATGAATATGTGGTAGATCTCACTGGGGGTATCGCTGAGCATGATGGAACCTTTCGTTATATTCATGGAGGATTTCTTGCTCATGGATGGAATAATTCTGTTTTCAAGAACGGATCTGCTTATATAAGTCAAAGTGACTTTGGTGGAGATAACTTCAGACACCCCGACGGTCATAGCAAGATTATTGGTTATGCTTTTGACGGATACCCAATTTATGGTCCCTATGGATACACGGTTCCCGAACAATCTAATAGCGGCACTCGTCAACAATTAAGTGGCTATCGTCTTCGCCAACAAGCGGTGACAAATCGTCCTTATAGTTATCAGCATCTACCAGCAGGAGCACTTTATCAAGATTATGAGTATCTAGTCAATCAAGGTACGCTAGATGAATCTAACGGTCGTTATTGTGTGACTCCTGATTATCCCGAAGGAACCTATGCTTATTTCTTGACCTATCAATCAGGTACCCAGGTGCCAGCATTCCCTTATATTATAGGTCCTACAACCAAAGCTAGAAAAACAGCAGGATACCATTTCAATACCTATATCAATAACGAGATTGAAAATCAGTTCAAACCAACAACTGATATGGAGTTTAGAGCGATATTAAGTGTTGATCGAGTGTTTCAGGTCAGAGTTCTTAATAGTGGAGCAGGATATCCAAGCCTGCCAAGACTAACTCTAGAGCCTGCCTTTACTGAGCAGTTCTCGGCCACTCAGATAATGGGAACGCCTAGTTCAGCATCAAACCGAATCGTCATCCCAGCGACAGGTACTAAATTAATCACTGGTGATTGTGTTCGTTATCGTACCGGTTCAACAAGTAGAGCACCCCATGGATTAGAATCAGGCGCTTATTACTATGTTAGAGTAGATGATGCCACAAACAGCATTCTACTATTCACTAACAAGAGCAGTGCTCAGAGTGCTCCAGGTGGAGTGAACAGCAAACTGAATCAAGTTATGATGTTAGGTGGAGCACAGGGCACTGAACATTACTTAGATCAAACTGCTAGAGTTCGCTTGGCAACAACCAGTCGTCCAGTTCGTCAATTAGACACCGTTATCAAGTTAGATAGTACTAGTTATAAAAGTCAAATCATGCCATGGACTGCTAATAACATTTATCGCGGTCCCTATGTTGATGTTCTCACGCTCAGTGGGTCTAGTTCTTTGGCAAGTGGATATAATCAAGATCGAATTTCCGCTACCACAATAGATTTGGATTCAATGATTGCAAATATTACAACGGTTGGAGAATCTCTGGGCTCATTTACTATCGATTCAATCGGAGCATTCACCGCTAATCAAGAAATTAGCGTAACGGCTCAGGGAGCGTGGGGGACAAAACGCTTTAGTAATAATGCCCCTGTGACTGTTGCTCAGGCAAGTTTTTCTGATCAAGTGATCATAGTTGATGACGAATGGGGCACCATGAAAAGAGAACTTGGTATTGGAACTCTCATATCGTTTGATTCTGGTACACAGACTTATCAGATTCGAGATTCAGAATGGAATGGGAAAACTGATTCTACAAGTAGAACAACACTGACTCTTAGTGGTCTCCTAATTACTCCGGTAATCATAACAGATACTGTATACATTGAACGAGGCGACAGCGATCCTGTTCGTTTTCATGCTCTTATCACTCAGGTCGCTGCTGATTCTCAAGCAAAGACAATGACTATTGACTATAGAGTAGCCGATCTGGCTAATGTTACCGGCACCGGATCATACAGTTCATGGCGAGTAAATCATTATATCAAAGCAAGTTCTACGGGAGCCCGAATAGGTGTTAGTGATTCCACAGTCTCTCAGACAATAACAGACATCAACACACTTACAAACACTGTCCGGGTGACCGGGGGATCAGCGGTTATGGTTGGTTCACGAGTCACCGGCGGTTCAATCAGCACGGATGTATGGGTCACCAGCCGTCTTAGTCAAGATGCTAATGTTCTATATTTGACAAGTACAGATAACATTGCCATTAATGATGTTTTAACTTTTAGTACAATAGGACAAGTTGATAATCGTGTGGTCATGAATCTGAATTTTGACGACTCCTTTATAAAGTTAGGCCAACTTGATGGTACAAGAATACAACTGTATCGTTCGATTGAATCTGACGGCGTTATTACTACCACAAGTGATCGGTTTATGAGCACCGAGTTATCGGTAGATCAGATTGCGGGTTGCTATGTTGATCAACGAGTATCAGGTGCTAGTATTTTACCTGATACTCGGATCATTGAGGTACGTCCTGATCCACAAGGTGGTGGGGGCGGAGTGATCATACTCAACAAGTTTCAACCTGAAATACTAACAGGAACTTCTATAACAATTCATGCTGGATGGTTTAATCCCCGATCTGTTTGGGTAACGGCAGTTAATAGCTCTCCATTCTCAGTAGTGGAGTTATCGGGTATAACTTACTCAGACTTTGTTCTAGCATATGGTACCGATCCTGACCAGATCGTGATCACGATTCCTAGCCCACTTAATGTTGTGCCAAGCATGGTTAGTTATCAGGGTAATATCTATCAGGCACGAGCCAGCTCACAAGGTGTTAGCATCACTCCAAATCAAGATTATGCTAATTGGCAGATCGTTCCTATTAGTGATAACAGAATAAATGCTCAGGATCGTATAGCAGTTAGATATAATCCTACCAGCACTATGCCTGGACGAGATCTTAGACAGTTAGTTTCAGGCATTGAGTATTCTGGCGGAACATATCATGGCGGTGACTTAAAAGATACGCCTGACATTGAGTACTATTATGATGTCAAGTTGAGTGGTCTGTCATTTAATAGCATACATGATGCTCCTTATGAAATTCAGGGCGGTGAATTTGCCGATGGCTATGCTCCACCTGAGTTGGTAGCAGGAGTCGTGACTGATGATCTTCGTATGACTATAAAAACACGACCAGGTAGCGCTTGGAACTACGATGACGATACCAGTGTTCATGTATATAGAGTTGGTACGATCACTATTGATACTAGTACGGTAACAGGCTCGGGAGCATTACCTCCTCGTGGCAGTGCTTATGGAACTAAGATTGTTATAGAAAATCCTCCTGAGTTACCCAAAGAACTCTCACGAACTCAGATACCGGCTACTGCTTTACCTGTTGTTAATGGTCGTGGGGCAAGATTGGGCGATATTCGTGTGGGTAAGCCTTTAGCAGTAAATCAAGGTCGTCTATACAAGATTGCTGTATTAGAGTCAGGTTCTGACTATCAAACCGCTCCTTCGGTAGTAATAGATAGTCCTCGTTATCCAAACGGAGAGATTATAACATCAGGAACTCGTGCTCGTGTGAGCACTCGTGTAACTAATGGATCAGTTACACAAGCCTCTATAACATATAGCGGTACAGAATATGGCTATACTTCAACAAGCACCATATATCTCTATCAAGCAACCATTACTCAGGATACTACTTCGGGAACGGTGTTATGGGTAAGCGCCACTCCAGAAGTATGGGCTGCTATTCAGACAGGTTGGGTTATTAGCAGTGATGAGTGGGCAAGCACTGAGACTCGCGAGATCGTAGCGTTTGATTCCGCTGCTGGTACAATTACTATTGACAGTCACATTCCCGGCGTGTTAAACGATGTACTAACCTTCAATCCACGAGGAACCACTGTTAAGATTGACGCTGTCAATAACCCTGCTACATGGTGGGCTAACAATATCGTTACAGGAATGTTTGTATATACAGCATCCATTTCGCTTGATAGTGATCAACTTTATATCGTTGCTACCGATCCGGCTGCTGGAACAGTTACTGTTAGCGATACTGTAACATTTTATGGAGGGGAGACTGTAAGTTTTGAAGTTCCCCCACCACGAGCCACGGTTGCTGATGGAGAGATTAGTGGTATAGTTGTTACCAATGGTGGTTATGGTTACAGTAAATTAACAGTTCCCGCTGTTGATATAGTTCGTACATCAATAGATGTACTGCCCACGGGTCAGCCCATCAATTATGTTGTTCGTGACACTGTGATCACTCCTACCTCTGCTAACTACACTTTAGCGTTTGATCCTGGTGCTGATCTTGGAAATGTTCGTGCTGGCATGAGAGTTATTAGCTCGGATATGGGCATCACTGAAGCTGATAATCTGCTTGTCACTGATGTTAGTGCTAACTTAGTCCTTGTCAATCAAAAGATTCAGTGGCTTGGTGCCACCGATGCTGGTGGAAGTTCAGTAGAGTTTTGGGGCGTGGATGCTAATGCTCGTGCTACTCTTAGCCCAGTAACACTGAGCGCCACAGGGTTTAATGTCTATAAGCATAGTGCTAAGCCTGATGCTAATGGTAACATTGTATTTGCTAACCTGGTTCAGAACCCTGTAGAACTGATACTGTTTAGTACTGATATGGTAATAAGCGGAACTGGGGTTCAGATGCCTGTATATAAGCCTGCTCCCGCTCCTGTTTCAACAGCAGGCAGCACCGCAACCTATACTGGTAATCTTGAACTGGCGTTCCCTATCGGGTCAATCTTAGCATTTAGTCCTAATAGCGATAACAATCAACCCTCGTATCAAGATACTCAATTCCTAGTCTCAGATAGTTCATATGATGCTGGCACAGATACTACTTTAGTAACAGTTGATAAGGTCATTTCAAGCAGCACAGCGATTTGGAAACTTGAAAGTTATGATAGCATGAGAGTGCCGCCCTATTACTATTCAGTTGATTGGGCTAACAGCGTTATTACTTTTAATGCAGCGGGCATGAACTATTTCTCAACGAGTGATATAGATGTTTATATTCACGAAGTGGGTGGTGGGCTACAACTTGATCGTAACAATACTCATAATAATCGGGTTCGTAGTTCAGTTCCTGTCGCTGAATTCTTAAATGTATATCCAGGAACTACAACAGTTGTTAGAACCACTAAACCTCATCAGTTCGTAGATGGACAAAAGATAAAAATTCAGAACGTTGTAGGTTTAAGTTCAATTAACAATAACTTATACTATGTAAAGACTCTTGCTGATGCTGATAAGTTTGAAGTTTATACTGACGCTGCTCTTACCATTCCGCTTGACAGTACCAGTTTAATTAGTTATGATGTTACTAACGATATAGTTCGTGGTGGAACTGCTACAGCCTGGGACAGTCTAACTGAAATCTTCATTGACTGCCAATACTCTGAGGTGTTCAGTTCTCGTCGTGACGCTCGTTTGAGTTCAAGTGCTACTCAGGGTGCTCAGGCATTTGTTCATCAAGTATATACTGAACCGCTTGTCTATAAGTACACGGCAGCAACACAAGAATGGAGACAACTCAGATATTACCCAACGGTTGGTAGTTCAACTACGACTACACTAATTACAACGGGTAGTGGTACGATCATACGAGTACTTGATGGCAGAAACATTGAGATCGGTCATGTATTTGTTATGGACAATCTTGATAGTGAGCCCACTGTACAGTCTATAACATTCTTGAATCTAGGCACTAACTATACAGCAGATATAACTCTATCAGAGCCTGTTGATTTTAACTATGGCACTGCTGTTAGTTTTGTAAATTACAACGCTCTAGCAGAAACCGAGTATGCTATTCGTCGTAGATCAGGAGCGATCTCAGGAAGTTCAACCGATAAACTAAAAATCGTGTTGTTCACTCCCGTTGAACAGGAGGATTATCTTGTTTATACAGTGTTTGGTCGTCATTCTGATAATTATGACAATGAAACAGGAACAACTAACTTTGGGTACTCTGTTCCAGAGACACAATTCACAACTCTTAGCGTGGCGGGTGTTACTGGGGCAGTTATTAGTTCTATTGATGTCGCTAACAATACTATTACCATAGCCGATACCTCAAGTGTATTTGAAGGTATGGCAGTTAAAGCAGGGTTGACTCCTAATCCTGTGGTTGTCAGCGTGCTTGATCAGCAGACCGTTCAACTTGATCAAGTTAGTCAGTTGACTACTGGAACATATGACATTGGTTATACTCAAACGATAACAGCGATTGTACCCTTGACTAACTATATCGGAGATCGAGTAGCAACGGGTGATACTAACTATGATAACGGTATTATAGAACTTGATGGTAAGCGTTTGTTAAACAATCTTGTACGAACAAGTGTTAGCACGGGCGATACACGATTTACCTCAGCAGTGCCAAGCGGGCTGTCAAGTCGTCTGACTGACTTTAGATATGTAAGTGCGGCTGATACCGCTTATGGTAAGAACTTTATGATCGGTGTGGGCTACAATGGCACCGTGGTTGTAAATAATGATGACATTACAGATCGTGATCAATGGTTCAGTCAATTTTCTGTAACACAGCAACATTTACACAGTGTGGCTATTGGTACAAATTATATCGTTGCTGTTGGTAATCTGGGAACGATTATCTACCGAGATCTCACTACGGCAAACTTCTCAACACTTAGAGATGGTTGGGGAATCAGCGATTCAGGCACACTAGAAAATCTACATAGCGTTACATGGAATGAAGATAATCTAGAATTTGTAGCGGTTGGAGATCGTGAAACAATTCTCAGAGCAGCAAACCCCACGGCGGCTTGGACTCAGATTGCTGCTGTTCCGCTACCTGACGATTTAGTTGCTCCTGAAACCGATCCTGATTTTTGGGCCTATAATTATCGTTCGATAAATTACAGCGCTCAAAATGGTGGATATCTTCTGTTGGGAGACAACAATAATTTACCAGGGGTGTCTGCTCCTCAATCTACCGATCAGGATGCTCAGGGAACAGGTTTCACTACTTACAGTAATCAGCGAGTCAGTTCTCGTACAGTAATTTATGTTGACCCCAGTGATCCCACTCGTATTCAACTTAACGATAGCACTGATGTTAGGGTGAACATGTTGGTTACCGGTCCAGCAGTTGCTCAGGGTACTCTATATAGAGTTGCTCAAGTAGACGGAACAGTTACTGATTTTATCACTGTGGTGTCTATGTCAGGAGTAGGAGTGAATATTCAAGTCGGAGATTCGCTTACATTTGATAGCTTGGCAATTGTAAACAGTCCAGAACTTGTAACCGCTGCTAACAAGTATATTACAGTATTTGATAGCACTGGTATTATTATTGGTAGCAGAGTGCATAACTTAGATGCTACTGATACCTTGAACAATACAGGTATTAGAGTAGTGAGCATAGATACAAGTACTCCCTATGCTCATCGAGTTTATGTCACCTCTAATGCTACAACGGATTGGCAGTTTAGCATTGAGAACAGACTGAGTTTTGAAACAGCCATCAATGGATTGGTTGCTGTTAGTACAGATCTAGTTTCATGGAACACTGTTAAAACTGCTACCACTGGGTTGCAAAGTCTTGGTTCATTACGAAGTGCTGCTGTTGATCCTGTCACAGGCTCAGTTATGATCGTTGGTCAAAAGAACAATCTTCCCGGTCAAGGACGTGGAAACCCACTTGCTATAGCCATGGCGATTGACTATACAACCGGGCTTCTCACTGCTCAGGCTCAGCCTACTGGATTAGATTCTTTGTTCACAACCAATCCAAGTGCTATGCTAACTGTTGACTTTGTTCAGAATTACAAGACTGGCGGTCAGGCTATGATTATGGCAGGGGAACACGATAATGTAGCTCCTTATACATCAAGTGTAGTTGCTTTGATAGGGTCAGGTACCTCTTACTCAGCAAGTCGTGAGACTGTTCCCTTTACTGGAACAGTTATGAAAGTCACTGCATTATCTCAAGTGAATCTCATCGATGAGAATGGAACGTCATTTACTGCTGATAACAAGATGTTCTTTGCTGGTATCAGAGGAACAGTACAATTAGTTAATACCGATCAAGCAGATATCATAACAAGTGATCAGTATTATGGTTATGATCCCACTATCACTGACTGGGGCTATTTGCTAGTTACAGTGAATCGTGCTCCAGTTCCATATGGTACTGGTTATACGATCACTTATGATCCTATAACAGAAGCTCCGATTGTGAATTTTGTCAATCCTCCTCCAATAGGTAGTATCATTGATGTTACATGGCTTGATAGTACAAACAAGATTGATCCTTATGACATTCGTTATTCTAAAAATCTGACAAGTGCTCGTATCAGTTTCAATCTTCCTGTGATTGCTGGTAGTGATTTGGCAGTAACGACATTTAACAGAACATTACAGCAATCATTACAAACCTTGAAAGTAACCGGAGTAACGATAAATGCTATAGAAAGTATTATTCTGGATCCTGCTACCAATCGAGCAACGATTAGAACTGTTTATGATAACTATTTGACCATTGGTTCTCAGGTTCGTATCAATAAGACTGGGTTGGAAATCTGGGACGGTTCTAAAACTGTCTATACCAATACAAATCGTGAGAACTCTGATTACCATCAGAGCATTCAACAAACAGAAACTCAGGGTACCGTGTATGAAGTTATTGCTGAGAACTCAGTTCGTGAATTTGTAATTCAAGCAAGCGCTAACCATGTGTCTGTTCTTGGAGCAGGATATGCTCAGTTAGATAATCTGTTCTTGATCAATCAACCTGACTTTCCCATCTTCAATAAGGATCGTATGTGGATAACACATAATGGTTATCGTGTTAATCAAGATAACTATATGTTGATCAACAATCAGATTTTGCTCTTTAGAGAAGTCGCTTATGATGATGAAATAGGAATACTTAGCATGGTAAGCACTCCCTCGCCATCGGCTCAAACCATGGTTAAAGGACTTCGTAAGTTTGGTACTGATTGGGCTTTACCCTACTTTGCTCGTCAACCTGAGAACACCAGAACAATTGTAACACAAAGTGTTCCCACTGATCCAACAACAGATCGTATCTTTGTTGAGGACGCTAGTCGCTTAATTTCTATTCGTGAATATACTGCTGTTACTGATCTTCAGGGATCAGTCTTGATCACGGATGATCGGCTAAACTCTAACGAGATACTAAAAGTCTTGATTGATCAGGGCACAGTTAAGGGATACCGAGCAGAAACAGTCAAGTCAATTAGAGTTTTGACTGATCTTGGAGCAGGAAAAACAATAACGGTTTCGGTTTATGCTGGCAATCATGTTATCGTAAATGGTGAGAGAATTCGCTTTGAAACTGTTGATCTTACAGCAGGGCAGAATAGTATTGGATCAATCACTCGTGGGGTGGATGGAACCGCTACTGTTCCTATACAGATTGGAGCGATCATTCAAAGCGATTTAAGTTATCATCGAGTGAATTCGGATTACAATCGATATGCTTGGAATGATGCTAACAACACTCCTCTAAGTATCAGTGATACAGAAATCGCTGAATTCCTAAGAACGAGATGGTCTTGAAGGCTAAATACAAGATGACTACTATCCCTCAAACAAAACAAGAACAGACTGCTGATGAACAACCTCAGGATCAGATTAAAGAACATGGCACGATTGAGTTTATGTCTAAGTTAGTAATCCGAGATCCCGAAACTAACGAGATCCTGCTTCAGCAGCGAGTCGATTAACAGGAACACTATTGTGGAACAACAACTATCAATGAACATTCAGGGTCTAATCAAGATCACAGACTACAAGACAGGTGAGATTATCTGTGATACTCATAATGCCATTCATTATGAAAACATGAGTGAAGCCATAGCATACACACTAAGCAATAGAGGTTATGGCAGTATATACCGAATGGCATTTGGGAACGGTGGTAGCAGCGTTTCAGAAACTGGGATCATCATCTATCTACCGCCCAATATCATGGGTCAGAATGCTGGACTCTATAATCAGACTTATCAGAAGATTGTAGATGATACAATCAGTTTGAATACTGATACTTCTCGTAATCGAATGACGGTAAGTCATGTATCTAATAAGTTATACAGCGACATCTTGATTCAATGTTTATTAGACTACGGCGAGCCCAGCGATCAAGCAGCGTTTGATAATGCTACTAATAGTGAGGGAAGCTATGTATTTGACGAGATTGGATTGCTAGCAAACTATGGAACTGATAGTTTGGGATTTACCAACACCAAGTTGATTAGTCATGCTGTATTTCATCCTGTTCAAAAGAGTTTGAATCGTCAGATACAGATTGATTATACGATTAGAATTCAAACCTTAACTAATATGGTAACGATTTAATAGTGCTAATCACACTAAATACTAAAACACTTGGAATAACAACATGGCATATAACATTCTAAAAACAGACGGCAGTTTACTAACAACCGTGGCAGACGGTACGATCTCAAGCGCTTATTCTGGTATTCAGCTACCTGGCAGAAATTATAATGGTTATGGAGCATTCGTTGATACTAACTTTGTCAGACTATTAGAGAACTTTGCTAGCGGAACTGCTCCTACCAATACGCTAAAAGGTCAACTTTGGTTTAAGCCTGGTTCAGGAACGGGAGATGATCTGGTAAAAACCAGTCGTCTATCAGTTGCTCTAACTGATGGTGCTCCTGGGATTACAAGCTCATGGGCAAATATTTTTATCACTCGTGGTAGCAGTAGTGATCCTGAAATCGTAGGTAATCTTACGGTAGGTGGATGGATTTGGGGCAAGAGCAATGTTAGATTTGATGGACAAGTGTATGCTAATGGACAGGGTCGTGTTCCAGCATTACCCACAGAATGGGCTAATACTGCTAATTGGACTTATGCTGCTCAGTATGTTGCTAACGGAGACTTCGCTGCTAACGGTAATGTAGTCGGACGAGAGTTTTACGGTAACTTCACAGGTAAGTTCAGCGGAGACTTAGTTACCGATGGATATAATAACGGTGTCATATACAAGCAGAATTCTGTTGATGGAGCAGTGGCTGCTGAATATATGAGATATAACGAAACCGCTCAAAATGGTAGCATCGCTGGATGGGGCAATCTCAAAGTGGTAGGTAATACTACTTTTGAAGCAAGTCAGGATGGTGCTATTCATTATGCTAAGTTTGCCTTGAACTCGACTGATACTATTGCTAGTCCCTACAAGTTTTCAACTTCTAACATTGATGTTACATTTGGTAACGCTGGTAACTTTAGCACAGACGCTGCCACGATGAAGTTTGCCAATGGTACCTTTGATATTACCACTCGTGGTAATACGGTAATCATTGATAGCGGTTCCTCTTTTACCATGGTTCGTGGATCTAACACTCAGGCAAGTGTGGACACGGGTACCTTTAGAGTGGGTAACGATACCAGTCATACGACCAGTATCGGATCTCAAGGTGTTATCTCTCGTTACAATGGGTATTTCCATCAGCATGTGGGCGTAGGAACTGATGTTGTTACTCCTGCTGCTTACACAGGCACTGGTAATAACACTCGTAACACTTCGCTTACTAATCTAATCAATAACGATGCTATGCTTACCGTCTATGGTAGTCATAGTCCCATTCAAAAATATGGAACGGATACGAATTGGCCCTATGGTAATAGCGCTCTAAACGTTAGAGGCGGCATGAGTGCTAATGGTAACATCAACATTGGCAACGGTGTTGATACTGATGGCTTCGTAGTCTTTTGGGGAACACAGACGGGCAACTATACGACCAACACTCAGTTAAACTCATTTGACAGTCAGCGTGGTGTGCTTCAGTCAATGGGTGGTATCAGTGCTAATGGTCATATTTGGAGTCATCGTGCTGTTAGTGGTGCTAATCTAATGGCTCGTGCTGGAGACGTCGTTCTTGATAATAGTGGTAACGTTTCTATCGTTAGACAGGGCTCTGGCACAGCAGCAAATGTAACGTTTTACTTTAACTCAGGAGCCACTTCTCCAGCAGTTCTGAACGGTCTTCAAACGCCAAATGCGGCTTATTTCAGATACGGTATAACAACGGCGAACATCGTGGCTGGTTGGTCAGGAACCTCACCTGATAACACAGCAGCAGGTAGAATCACTGGACGCTGGGTGCTTGATGGAACGCTACAAGCAACATATGCTGACTTGGCAGAACGCTTTGAAGCCGATGAGGTTTACGCAGCAGGAACAGTGGTAGAGCTTGGCGGTATCAAAGAAATAACAGCGGTCAAAGAAGATGCCAGTGAGCGGGTCTTTGGAGTAGTCAGTGACAGCGCCGCTTATATTATGAACGGTGCTGCAGGTGATAGTTTAACTCATCCACCTATTGCTCTTGTTGGACGTGTAAAAGTTAGAGCAGTTGGAACGATTAAAAAAGGTGATCGCTTGATTAGTGCTGGTCAGGGTCGTGCTCGTGCTGCTCGTCGTGGAGAAGCAACTCATTTCAATTCAATTGGCAGAGCACTTGAAGACAAGACTACTGATGCAGAATCAAGAGTACTAGCGGCAGTTGAAGCAAAGTTGAGCTAAGGAAAGATCGTGGCCTATTCAGTCGGCGGAATCATTGATGCAGCAGATTATAACGGATTTGCCACAACGCTTAACCCTGGTTGGGGAACTGGCAGTTCTACGACTGGATACGGACAAACACCCTTGCTGGCTACAAATCTTGCTGCTGGGCAAACTGTTACCGAGGCACAGTGGGACGATCTGCTAGACAAAATCAATCGAATGAGTGCTCATCAAACTGGGTCCAATGCTATAACTGCTGGATCGTTTGCTGCTAGCTCCGCTTTGCCCACCGCCACTTCAGCGACATCAGGATTGATTGCTTATAGTGGATCATTACAGTCAGCTATAACAGCGGTTATGGGAACTCAACGATTGAATGCTGCTAGTAGTGGATCTAGTATAAGTAGCTCGGGATCACGAGCAGGATCAGCATCAAGTTGGAGTCAGTCAGCGTCATTTTCATTTGGCAGCACTGATCAAGCTAGATGGTTCTTCAATGCTGGAGGAGTGCTAAAAGTTCAGGTAAGCTTCTCAGGAGGTCGTGATCAAAATTGGAGTTCAATTTGTAGCGCCATGGGAACTCTTTATGTAAATGGTACAAGCGGCCAAACGATTGCTGGTACTAGCTATAACGGTTCAGGCAAAGTAGGAGGTGGTGGTACTGGTGGGTGTGGATACTTTCAGGGTGGTGGACAGCTTTATAGCGGAACAGGATCGGGTAGATATAGTTCTAATCGTTTAACTGTTTCAGTTAGTGGTAACGGTGGCAGCTCGATCACATTCTCATTTAGCTTTGTTGATGGACACACGCCATTCAATGGTTGGAGTCAAGATGCTGTTTCAGGATCAACAACAGTAACAGCCGTTGCTCAAATGCCAAGTACTAGCTGGTTATCAGCAAGTTGGGGTTCTCCCTCTATTTCGGTATCATAACGGACAAGATTATGTATCAGTTACACGGACTCATTCAAGCTAGCGATTATAACGGATTTAGAAGTCTAATCAACGAATGTTGGGGACAGGGCGCACTTAATCGTGGATACGGTCAGCTAACCATTCTTGATCCTGTTAGTGTTGATCAGCAGATTCGAGCATTAGAATGGTTTAACGGAACTTCCCAATCAGACGGTACTCGATTACTTGATCTGATCAATAGAATGAGCAGTCATCAGATCGGCCCTACCGCTCTAGATCCTTCAGGTAACGGATGGATCATCAACGCTAATAGTTTTAAGGAACCACCCGATAGAACGATTCCAAACATTAATAATTCAGGCGATGCTAACAGTTATGGAGATTATAATCCCTCTAATGTAATGCCCACTGTAGCAGCCACTAACACCGGGCTGATTACTTTTGGTAGTAACGTTAACGATCAAGTAACTATCACGACTGGTATTCAACGAATGAATGCCTATGCCAGTGGAACGGTAACCACAAGAACAGGCACAAGAACTACCATGTGGGGTCAAGGAGGATCAGTTACCTCGACGATACAGTTGACCTTTGATTCTGCTGATCGTGCTCGTTATTTCTTCAACGCTGGTGGTTTGTTAAAGATACAGACATCAAGATCGGGTGGATCGTCAAGAAGTCAAAACACTGATTGGTCAAGCATTTGTAGTGCTATGGGAACACTATACATCAGTGCTCAGGCAGGTCAAACTATTGCTGGTGTAGCGTATAACGGTTCAGGCAAAGTAGGAGGTGGTGGTATATCAGGTCATGGATATCATGAAGCGCCAGGAGTTATTTACACGGCTACAGGATCTGGATCTTATAGCAGTAATCAGATTACAGTTGAAGTATCGGGTAACGGAACTGCTACAGTTTATGTATCAGTTAAGTTTGATGACGGTCATCGAGCCGCTAATCAATGGAGCCAAGATTATGTTGATGGTACGCTAACGGTCACTGCTACTGTTATAGAACCTGCTACCACTTATATTCAGAACAGTTGGGGCTCACCATCACTGACCGTTACAAATCCTGGTGGAGGTACAGGAAGCATTGTAACTCCACAACCCACGCCCGTTGTTCCCACTCCTGCTCCCACAGTAAGCGTTACAATCAATCCCTCTACCGTTGCTGGAGATGGGACAAGTCGTGCCACGCTTACATGGACAAGTACGAATGCTACCTCAATGAAGTGGTATCTTGATAACGTTCTTCAAGGTGCTGTCGCTGTTTCAGGATCGATACTATTGGATGCTTTTGGATCGGCTGCGATAGGTAAGACCTTTGTAGTCAGAGCGGAAGCAACAGGACCTGGTGGTTCTGCTAGCGCTCAAGCCTCTTTAACAGTTGCAGCAACTGCTCCTGCTACAACCGCAAATTCGTGGAATCCCACTATCGGACCCACACTGCCAGGACAACGAGGTGTTTATTCTACCGTGACCCTGAAGCCAATTGCTATTACAATCACTGGAGGACCTCCCAACGCTACAGTCTCCATTGTAAAATCTGGTCCACCAGGTGGATGGGGAGCAGGCAATCCTGATACCATAACCTCTACTGCTACTCTATTAGCCGACGGTTCATTAGAGGATACAAGTGGAGCGTTCTTTTCACAGCCTGGAACCTATACATACGGTTTTGATTTTAGTAACTTTACAGGAACTATAGTTGATGACAATATCTCAGGGACTTATCATAGAAAATATGTGGTAACGGTTGCTGCTGGATGGGGGTTAAGTGTAGATGGTCAGTCACCATCAGCCACGGTATCTAAGTTTGTTGGAGATAAGTTTGATGTAGTAATTGGCGGTACTCCAGGAGAAACTATAACATATACAGGATTCTCAACAGGCACACTTCAAATAGGATCTACTGGATCGACCCGAGTTCCCTTGGAATTTACCTTGCCCGGAACCTATACATGGACTTTAACATCAGTTCAAAGTACTGGTAGTCCTGCTACTTATACGGCTCAGATTACAACTAAGACTTATGCTTTGGATGCTTCGTTTAGCAAAGCCGTATATTCAGCGGGTGAAGCAATGATGGTAACCGTTACTGGTGCTCCCACTGATGTTATTAGTTATACCGGCACAGGACCAAACGGTACAGTGTCAGGACAGTTTAACCTTGACACTAATGGCTATGTAAGCGGAGACATCACTGGGGGAGTCTTAGTACCTCCTGGTTCTTATTCTTATACACTTAATGCTATTAAGAGTACTGGTAGTCCCAAGACAATAACAGCAACTGTTAGCAAATATCAGTTACAGATAGAGTCTACTAACCCTCTGACTGTTAAACAAACGGAATCAATACCGATCATCGTTCGAGGTGCCCCTGGGGCTACGCTAGTGGCAACGGGACAAAACGCTATTAGCCCAACAGTGAACTTGACATTCAACAACTCAGGCTATGTACAAGCAGACGTATCAGCAAAGGATCCCGCTACAGGACAACCCAATACTCCTGTTGGGACTTATCAGTGGCTGCTAAGTTGTACTGAGTGTGATAATACACAAACACTAACGGTCACAGTTGAGCAAGCACCAAATCTTATTACGGTTAGTTTGAGTAACATACCAGTTCAACTCTATGATCAGGCATATTACACTCAGCAGGCTTGGGCTGCAATACGATTTAATCCAGACGGCAGCGTTGTAGATAAGCATAGCAACGCAACTTATACATGGGCTACAGGGAATGTATCAAATCCTGGGTCTAAGTATTGGATTCGTTGGACAAGCGTTCAAGGTAATGATCCTCAAAGCGGAACGTCCACATACACTCCGGATTCTGGATGGGTAAGTCTGTCAAGTGCTCAGGAAATAACAGTCACGGCAGGTCCGGGACAAAATTCTCAGGTGGATCGTGATTATACTATTCAGATAGCAAGTGACAGCAGTGGAAGTTCTATCATTGCTACCCATGTTCTTACTATGATTGCTTTGACTGAGGCCATCGTCTAACATTTTTTATTGCTTACAGTTCAGTGTTCTAAATAGTAGCATGGACACAAACACTGTTATAACTAATATCAGAACTCGTTATGATTTTGAGCTTGGTAAGAAACTACTTCAAGAAAAGTATCGTTCTAAACTATTAGTCATTCAGCAGGGTGGTTACTTTATTGCTGATCATCTACTGATTGCTTACCTAAGACAAGAAACATCAGAACGAGTTATTCTTCAGGACGAATATAAAAACGTCGTTGAAGTTCAGCGAGTACCACTTCTTGATGAAATGTCTAGAACGTATAACTCAGTCATGAAACAATGGCACACTGAGTATCAAGAACTTCGTAGTCGTCGATAGAGACAATAATGACTCAGGGTGCAGTTATATTTGCCTACAACACTGATCTATATGAATATACTCGTATAGCAACTGTTGCTGCTCGAAGAATTCAGCATTATCTTGATATCCCAGTCACTCTTGTTACAGATTCAGATTCTGTAACTGACTCTGATTTTGATCGTGTTATCATTCAAGACAATGAACGTGAGCAAGCAAGATTTCGAGGAACTGAACTTGAACAGTGGAGAAACTTTGATCGTCATCTTGCTTGGGATCTTAGTCCCTATGATAGAACTCTGTTAGTGGATGCTGACTTTATCGTGGCATCAGATTCTCTTAAATCGATCATGAATTCTGATTTAGAGTTTGCTTGTCATCGTAGTCAAATGATGATTACAGGCGAACATTTTCATCGTCGAGAGGTATTTGGCAATCATGAGATCCCAACACTGTGGGCAACTGTTGTAGCATTTGATCGTTCTAGATTTAGCGAAACGGTGTTTAGTAGATGGAAACAAATTCAAGAACATTATCAATACTATGCTCAACTTCATCGTTTTATCAGCGCTCCCTATCGTAATGATTATGCTCTGAGCATGGCATTACATCAGGCTTCAGGGCAACTAGGACAAGAATCTTCATCGGGATCATGGATACCTTGGGATCTTGTAACCGTGTGGTCAGATACTGACATTGTCCTTGATCAAGGAACGTATTCAATGACCTACACTCGTATAACCAACAATCTTGTTCGTAAGTTCAAACTCGATCTTAGAGATCATGATTTACATATTGCTAACAAGACCTGGCTCATGAATAATCTGGAGGCACTCAATGTCTAACCAGGGCTATCTGATCATAGCAAACAACTGTGAAACTCAGGATTATCTTGCCTGTGCTCATACTCTTGCTGCCAGTATTCGTCATTGGGATTCTCAGAGACCTATAGCCGTGATTACCAATGTTAGCCTGGATCAAGTTTCGTCCGAGTTATTTGATCAGGTTATTTCTTCAAGTCCTAATCGTCAGGGATTTTCAAGTGATCTTGATGTTTATGATCTTACACCCTGGACAGAAACATTCAAGATTGAAAGTGATGTTATTATTACTCGTCCGCTTGATTCTTGGTGGTCAAGTTGTCAGAATCATGATTTAGTTATCGCTCAGGGATGTTATAACTATTTTGGACAGAGTTCTGATGTTAGATATTATAGAATTATGAATGATGCTAACTTTCTTCCTGATTTATATAATGGACTAACATATTTCAAAAAATCAGAACGTGCTCAGGAATTCTTTAATCTAGTGACACTGTTGTTTACTGAATGGAACTCGATCAAATCCGATCTTCCCTACAACATCGAAGACGAACCCACGACTGATACTGTATATGCTTTGGCTGCTCAACTAATAGGACGCGAACATTGTACATTACCCCCTAGTGTGAATCCAATATCATGGGTTCATATGAAGGCACAGATAAACTATTTGCTAGAAGAGCAATGGAGTCGTCAATGTATAGTAGAGCATGGACCTGATCATTTTAGAATCAATACCTATGCTCAGTTTAAGCCAGTTCATTACTGTGATAAAATGATGAGCAAACAGTTGGGAGCACGATATGGAATTTAGACTTTACTACAATACTGACGGCACAGTTAAAACTTATTCTATGGAAGATCTTGAAGGAGACTATATTACAATTAGTGCCCTTGAATTCGCTGAATGTCGTTATGATATCAGAGTTATTGATCGTCGTATTGTTCGTAATCTTGATTTGAACTATCTAATTTACAGACCTGTAGATAAAAAAACTGATCGTAGCGTTCATCGTGATAATTACAGTATCGTAGTTGATGACGAGCATGAATCTTGTCAATATCTTGAACTACGCTTACCAGAAGAATATTATCAATACCGATGAAACAGTTAGTAGATGTAGCAGACTTATCAGTTGTTTATCTTTCATATAACGAACCTCAGCGAGAAGAGTTTTGGGCGATCATTCAGAATCATGTACCTTGGGCAGTTAGAGTAGACGGCGTTCATGGCAGCGATAGTGCGCATAAAGCAGCAGCCGCCGCTAGTGAAACTGAACGATTCATTCTTATAGACGGCGACAATATGCCTGATTGGGAGTTCTTCAATCTAACACTTGAATTTACTGATGTCAATCAACATGATCAGTTACGATGGCGAGCACGAAACAGCGTGAACGGTGTTATGTATGGTAACGGAGGTATGAGTTGTTGGACACGAGAGTTTATAAATCGAATGAACACTCATGAAAACACTGATGGCACCGTTTCTAACAATATCGAGTTTTGCTTTGATTCTCGTTATCAAGCAATGTGGGATTGTTATAGTACCACTCATATCAACTATACCCCTGAGCAAGCATGGAGAGCAGGGTTTCGTGAGGGTGTAAAGTTATGTACTAGAGACGGCGCACTTGCTCCTCATCTTGGACGATTTACAGAGTGGGTATGGCCTCGTAATCTGAGAAACTTAGAGATTTGGTGGAACTTAGGAGCCGATACCGAATGGGGTTGGTGGTCTCAATGGGGAGCTCGTTTGGGTACATGGATGGCTCATCTGAGTTCATGGGATTATGTTCAAGTTCGTGATTTCAAATACTTGAGCGAGTTATGGAAAACTCATCAACATGATGGTCAAGAAGAATTTGATGAAGTAAGTCGGGATCTTAGACAACGACTGAGATGCAACATTGTTGATTTTAGTCCCGAACAAAGCAAGTTTTTCAAAGATCATATGCTTGCTCGATGGTACAATCGAGGTCCAATGGTTACAGAAATGTCGGTCATCAGAGAACAAGAAGGATGGTAGTAAATGATTGACAAGAACAACTCAACATTCTGTGTGATACCATTTGTATCTACTATGATAAACACTGACACCACTGTTAGATATTGTTGTATGCCCAAGGGACAGACCAATATTGTTCGTCAAGACAGTGGAGAGGCTTACACCTGTCGAGATAATTTTATCAGTGATGCTTGGAACAGCGAAAGTATTAGTAGCATTCGTCGGGATATGTTAGATGGTAAGCCCATTACAGGATGTGAAATTTGTTATCTTCAAGAACAATCAGGAAGAAAGAGCAATAGACAGCAAGCAAATGAAGAATGGACTTGGAGATTAGGCGAAGATGATATCAATGAACGCTTATGGCAGGCTGCTGAACAATCGGGAAGACTTGAAGAATCAATAGCATATCTTGATCTACGCTTGGGCAATTTGTGTAATCTAAAATGTAGAATGTGTAACCCATGGAACAGCAGTCAAATATTTAGAGAAACTCATTCACTGATTGAACAAGATTCTGAATTTAGTAAAGTATGGAGCAGAAGTTTTGGTAAGTTTCCCGTGGACATCATGGAGGAACAGCAGTGGTTTGATAGTGATATCATGTGGGATCAAGTAATCTCGCTTATACCAAAGCTCAAGAAAGTCTATATGACTGGCGGAGAGCCCACGCTAATCAAAAACAACTTTAGATTCATGGAAGAGTGTATTAGACAGGGTAGAACTGATATTCTTCTATTTTTTAATACTAACTGTACTAATCTAAATCGTCGTTTCTTTGAATTGATTAGCGAGTTCAAGCAAGTCAATATCAATGCTAGTGTTGATGGCACTGGTGCTGTCAATGAGTATATTCGTTCTCCGAGCAATTGGGAACAAGTAGATGCTAACATTCGTCGTCTTAGTTCAATACCAACGGTATACTTGGGACTGACTCCTACGGTGCAAGTTTATAATATTTACAACATTCCCGCTATTCTTGATTATGTTCGTAATCTTCAAACTGAATACAATCGTTCTGATATTTTTGTAGATCTGTTGATCAACGTTCATCCATATATGTTGAATGTTGGCATACTTAGTGATACAATGAGACAGCAAGCTCGTAAAGATATTGATTCGTGGCTTGCTCAATGGGGTAATACTGTGCCTGAACTCACTATAAACAGCGTTCGTGGTATTCAAGGATTGCTTCAAGCAGAACGAAGAACAGATTGGCAAGAACAGATTCAGGATCTTAAAACTTACACTCTGAGTTTAGATGCTGAACGTTCTCAAACTTATCAAGTATTGGATCAACGATTACATGAGCTATTTACATAACGACAATTTTTGTATTCAACCATGGATACATTTTAGCACATGGAACGATGGCGCTGTACCCTTGTGTTGTGTGGCAACGCCCGAGCGAGATCTAAATCTAAATGTTCACACAATTAAAGAATGCTGGAACAGTGAGCAATTCAAAAGTGCTCGAAGACAATTCTTGGCTGATGAGCGACCTGGACAATGTCAGCATTGTTGGCGTGAAGAAGATTCTGGTGTTAAAAGTCATCGTCAAATAGAAAACGATTATTGGATAACTCGTTTGGGTCAAGAATTTCTAGATGCTAGAATAGCAAACACTCTGCCAGACGGTGGTCTTATCGAAGATCCTATAACTCTTGATCTACGCTTGGGTAATACTTGTAATCTTCAATGTGTGATGTGTAGGCCACGAGATAGCAGTCGTTGGTTGGCAGATGGTAAAAAACTCATTGAGATTCTAACAACTGACGCTGTTTATGATTGGCGAGACAAGATCGCTATTTCAAGTCAAGAATTTGAATGGTTTGAACAGAATAGAACGATTCAAAGTTTAGAAGAAATAATGGGCAGTATTCGTCATGTTATCTTTGGTGGTGGTGAGCCTTTATTGATCAAGCAACATCTTAGATTCATTCAGAATTTGGTAGCAAGTGGTTCTAGTAAGAATATCGAACTACGTTATCATACTAATGGAACTCAGTTATCTGATGATCTTCTTGAACTATGGTCTAAATTTAAGCACGTAGAACTAATGATTAGCATTGATGATTGGGAACAGCGTAATAGTTGGATACGATATCCAGCCGATTGGCCCACGATCATGAAAAATTTAGATCGACTTGATCAAACCTCTGATAATATCACCATACGAATACTGACCAGTGTTCATGCTCTAAACATTTATACGCTCCCAGAATTCGCCACTAGTCTGCTGGCTCAAGGTTACAAAAAGATAGGGAGAATAGATAGTGGAGGGTTATTTAGTGTAGGCACTGTTCATTGGCCTCGTTATTTGAACACTCAGGTATTACCGCTAGATGTAAAACATAAAATTCAAGAACATTGGAACAGATTTTCAGAATTGGAAAAGAACGAACGATGGGCAACTCGTATCAAAACTCAGATCGACTACATGATGGCCAATGATCAAAGTCATTTATTCCCTCAGTTAGTAGATTATCTAGATAGTTTGAATGAAATCAGACCAGTACATTATCAAACTGTGTATTCAGAATATTATCAAGTGCTTGGACTATGATTCCAAAAATAATTGAAATCAAGAACAGAGATCCTGAAATGTTGACTCTGACATGGGTGATCAATAACATTTGTAATAATAGTTGTAGTTATTGTCCCGATGAATTACATTCGGGAACTAATCATGATTATACTTGGGAAAACGCTCGACGATTTATCGAACTATTATTTCAACGTTATACACGAATACACTGTGCCATAGCGGGAGGAGAGCCTACTATGAGTCCTCATCTTCTTGAAATGTGTAGAATGTTTCGAGAACATGATAACATTGTTGGTTTTACAACGAATGGTGTAGCAAATAAACGACGCTATCAAGAATTAGCAAAACTATGTAATTATATTTGTATCAGTTTTCATCCTGCTACTCAACCTGAATCTAGTTTTGACGAGTTCATTGATAAAGCACGAGAAATAGGAGAACATTGTTGGTGTCATATTAGTGTCATGACTCCTAGTTCAAACTTTGATCACAGCGTCAAATTTTATAACTATTTACGAGAACATCCAGGTAAATACAGCGCTGAATTAGTACGAATTACAAGTTGGGGAGTCCCTGATAATTATGATCACATATACAGTGAATCACAACTTATTGAATTAGATCGTCTTAATAGTTTAAAGATAGATAATAATATAAGAAATCGAGATGACAAAAGCATTGACGAACATGATCCTCTACAGTTTGGTAAAGACATCGATCCTAAATTCGATAAATCAGAATCGGCAGTGATTGATTTCTTTGGAACCAATCTATTCACAGTGAATGATTTAATTTCTAGAAATATGACTTATTTTCAGGGTTGGGAATGTAATATAGGGTTAGAAAGTTTGTTCGTCAGACAGGGAAGAATTAAACGAGGTAACTGTAGCGTTGGTGATTTTATCGGACACATTGATGATCTTGATAATATTCAATGGCCTGAAAGTTCTATTATTTGTGATCAATCTCGAATTTGTCATTGTCCAAGCGATGTCAGAATAACCAAGAGAATGCTATGAACGAGAGATATTGTAATATTATCGCTAGCAATCATCAGAATGAGCAACTAACGCTTCGTTTTAGATTTATGGATCATGATGTGGTTAGACGATGGGCTGATCTAGTCGAGCGAAATAAACAAGATCATCATACTTTAAGTTGCTACTATTCACGAGTTTATGATCAAGAACAGTTAGAACAATTGATTAAACATTTTAAAAGTACTATAAATTACATCAATAGTCATTATGATAGAACACTTGATCAAGATTTTACATTAGCAACGTTGTCAGATAATTCTGATGTATTAAACGATCTACACGAAGAATATGAAATCTATGGTCAGCGTTTAGAGCAGTTAATTGCCAGTGACTACTTTACTGATCCTGAGTCTAGCGAATTTTGGGACCCCGTATGGCCAGGTCAATTTCATAATACGATCTTACATGAGAAGTTCTTGCTACTCAATAATCAGATTCATGAAGTTGAGGGATTCTTGATGGCAAAAACACAGCAAGAAGAACCTCCTTGCCATGCAGTATTAGATTATCTCCCATCCAAGTATTTTGAATTATTAGAACCAGTTGATTATTTTTTGTTTAACTCTGCTATGAATTGGGGTTGGTTATATCTGGGTTTTAATACTTTGGGTAAGAATTGGCTTTCTGCTCTTAATGATAACGATATAGAATGTGTAATAAGAAAACAAATAAAACCTCAACAGCGATTTAGTGCCGAAGCATATGTGTTCTTTACTAATTTTTATGCTGGAACCAACAATTCTTATATCTATAATCGTCAAATACTATTTCATAATTGGTGGAGAAGTAATAATTTTTCAGAACATTATGATCCCACGATGACCATCAGCGATTTGGCTTTTGGTTATATTCCATTAGCAACATGCGACGCTTATGCTATAAATAATGAGCCTATGATTCGAACGATTACAATCACTGATCGAAATCATTGGAATAAAACTGTATGGAGCAGATTTGACAGAATTACAGACATTATAATATTATGAATAATAAACCCATACTCACTAATCTTAATTATCGTGATTTAACTGCCACCAATCGACAGGTCTATTTTGGTCCTGCTGAAGGGTTTAAATTTCTTTTGGCTGCTAAAAACAACGAGATTCGACAGTTCATCTTTTATGATACTAATGAGGATAATCTCAAATGGCTAGAATTCATGATCAACCAATGGGATGGTTATGATTTCAAATTTTTCATGAGAGAGACTGCTGGACCGATTTTACTAAAATTTTATACTATTGAAGAACTTGATAGTATCGTCGATGAAATTATACGAGAACTTGGCGGCGAAAGTGAGATTGAATATCTCTGGTATAAGTTTAATAATAGTCATCATTCTTTTATTTCAGCAGACATAACCAATAATAAACAATTGATTGATTTATTAAATAGAGCAGAATATAGTAAAGTTTATTTTAACTATGATACTAGATTTGAGAATCAGACACGACGTTTGAACACTTTTAAGATGACTGTGTTTGATCATTATCCTGCTGCTATTCTCTTTGGTCTAGATTCAGATGAATATCGTCATGACGAGCCTGTGAGCACAACCGATAATAATATTTTAACAGTTAGTGACAGTCAGGGTAATTTTACTCATGTTAGCGTTGAGCATCTTCATGCTCTTGAACATAATCGTTTTCGAGGCTGGTGGTGTAGTGCTGGACTTCGTAGTTTGTATATCGATTTTGATGGCAACGTGTTTCGTGGTACTTGTCATGAGGGCGGATGGATAGGTAACGTTAATAATCCTCTGGGACTTCATGAAATTGACGCTTTAAGACGAGATCGTTGGATTAAATGTAACACTGAGATATGTAGTTGTGGAGCAGATATAAAGACACCCAAAGTACAAGCAGAGGATCCCACTCAATTTTTTACTGATCTTTATGATATTAATAATAATCGACGAGTGTTTAAGTTAGTTCAGATCGCTCCTATTGAAAGCATTGAAAAGCAGGTAGTTTATGGCAAGGACTATAATAATTTCAAACAGATTATTTGGGACATTGGCAGACGCTGTAATTTTGATTGTTGGTACTGTAGTCCTAATAGTCATAATAACTTTGATATTCATAGAACATTAGATAACTTTGTCACAAACTACAACATTCTAAAAGAGTATTGGATACGAGGCGAACAAACTAAATTTGCTTTTAGTGGAGGAGAACCCACTGTCTATAAAGACTTTTTAGACTTTGTTAAATTAGTTAGATCAGATCGTCATCTAATTAGTGTCACTAGTAATGGTAGCAACACTTCAAACTATTATCGTGAATTAATAAAACACAGTTCAATCGTATTCAGTCTTCATTTAGATTACATTAATAAATTTGGTATTGATCGGTTTATCAAATCAATATCAGGAGCAGTAGAATCAAGACAACAGGGACATGAACAAGATCTAGAATATAAATGGAATTGGATTGGAGCAAGAATCATGCTTACTCCAGGCAACTTAGAGTTTGCTCAAACAGTTCATCGTGAGTTTAGTCAGGCTTTCCCAGACATTTCCATAACAGTTGGTGGTGTTCATACTACAGATCAAGTATTACATCGTTATAATGAAGAGGAGTTATCGTGGATCAAACAAATAGAGAATTAGACAAAACCATGTGTCAGCATCCATGGAATAGTGTAGCAGTTAGACCAAATGGTCTTGTAATTCCATGTTGTAATTTTAGCACAGTAGACCCTACTCTATCTAAATCATGGCATACTGATAGTAAAACTCATCAGGATTTTTTAAATAGTAAGCCTTGGATCGAACTCAAGCAAACAATGCTTGATGGTAAAAAAAGCCCAGGCTGTGTAATATGTTGGAATGAAGAACGGGTGGGAGGCACTAGCATGAGAATGTATAGTTTACCTCCTGATAAAAAATATAAAACAATGAACGATCCAAATAAAATTGAAATTCTGGATATATCATTTAGCAACCTATGTAATTTAGCATGTACTATGTGTAATAGACAATATAGCACAACGTGGGCAAAAGAAGATTATCTTAACGGACGATTGGACAAGCTTCGTGATAGTGTTATGTTAGAGCCTGAAGACATTATTAGTAAGATTGATCTTAGCAACTTACAAGTTCTAAAAACCTTTGGCGGAGAACCCATGATGGATCAAAAAAGATTCATCAGATTGCTTGATAGTTTAGATCGTTCTAAATTAAAGTTAATTATAATTACCAATGGAACTCAGTTGCCAAGTCCGGAATTCACTGAACGAATGTTAGAATGCTCGTTTGTTGATTATGAAATCAGTCTTGATGGGTTAGAGGGCACAAACAATTGGCAACGTTGGCCAGGCAAGTTTAGCACAGTGGTAGAAAATATGAAGCATATTCAAGAAATGCTGAGAGGTCATAGAAACTATAAAATGACTATTCATTCTAGTGTTGGTGCTTATAATGTTTCTGAGTTTCCTGAATTCGTTCTTTGGTTATTGTATGAGTTTCCAGAATGGAGACATCATGTAGATATTATTCGTCATCCTGTGGTTCAAAATATCAGTGCTCTACCTGAAACATATAAAGAATTATTGGCTGAGAGATATCGAGCATTAACCATTAGACCTAATGCTCAAAATCAAGTTGATGTTTATAGATTGATTCTTAGTTGGTTAGAGAAAGATGATGGAGTGCCTGCTAAATCGTTTATAGAATATACTGAGAAACTAGCAAAAGAACGTCGTTATGATTTATCTCAACTTTCCTATTGGAATCAAATTTATAATCACTATCTAGATAGTCAGTAAATATCTCTATGAATAGACTTATGATTACTGACTCTACGGGATATTGGGATGTGCCAGAAAATTTAGACACAGACGACTTTGACTTTTCATGGAGACCTGATCGTCGTGATCCTCCCTATATACATGTTTTTGGAACACAATGGCATCGAAGTGGAGGGCCTAAATGGATTATGTCTGGTGCTCAGGGATATAAGTTTCATGATTTTCAACGTGCTTATAAATTAGATCGTCAAACTGAATGGTGGGTAAATCCTGATTATCGAGTTAAGTTTGATTTTACATGGCACCCTGATGAGTTTGAAGAACCGTTTATCTATGTATGGGGCAATCAATGGTTAAGTCCCGAGCGTTGTCCAACCGTAGAATATCGAATGCCGGGAGCAACTCGTAGAAAATATCAAATAGAACGTGCTAAAATCTTGGGCAATCCTGATTATTGGGTCGAACATGATACCGTGGATTGGTCTAAATTTGATCGTGAATGGCATCCTCATCCCTGGGATCAGATACCGTTTAACTATACTTGGGGTAGTAAATGGAATCGTCCTACACATACGCCAGTTCTAGAATATCGTGTTCCTGGCGCTAAATTTCCAAAGTATATGGATGAGCCTGTTGATTTGCTTATAGATCATGCTCGTTGGAATCAGATTATGCCCGTAGATCCCAAGAAGTTTGATTTCAGTTGGAGACCTCCTCATCATGATGGTGCTTACATTTACACTTGGGGCAGTCGTTGGAATCGAGTGGTAGATCAACCTGTTTTAGAATATCGATGTGATGGCGCTAAAGAACGTAAATACATGCCCGATCCAGTAGAGTTATTACCCGAGTATGATCGTTGGCATGAATTACTACCAGTTGATCATGCCCGATTTGATTTTACGTGGAGACCTCCTGTTCATGATCCTCCTATGATTTATGTATGGGGCAGTCGTTGGAACCCTGTGGTAGATGAACCTGTTCTCGAATATCGTGTTCCAGAAGCCACTGAGCGTAAGTATATGACGGAAAGGGTTCCCTTATTACCCAACACTTCGGCTTGGAAACATTTAATGCCAGTTGATCATTCTAAGTTTGATTTTACGTGGAGACCTCCTGTTTATGATCCTCCATTTATCTATGTATGGGGCAGTCGTTGGAATCCCACGATTGATCAGCCTGTGCTCGAATATCATGTTCCGGGCGCTGCTTTACGAAAATACATGCCTGATCGAGTAACTCTATTACCTGACTCTCAGGCTTGGAGAGAATTGATTCCAGTTGATCATGCCCGATTTGATTTTACGTGGAGACCTCCTGTTCATGATCCTCCTATGATTTATGTATGGGGCAATCAATGGAACGAAGCAGAAGTAGAACCCACGCTAGAATATCATGTGCCGGGAGCCACTCGACGTAAGTATATGTCTAATCATGCTTATGTTCTTAAGGATATGACACCATGGTCTAATTATAGCGATGATGATCTATTATCGTTTGATTTTTCTTGGAGACCAAACCCTTATAGCCCTCCTCAGATTTATCAATGGGAGGGTGGGGGACCGATTTATACTCAAGAGTCTGCTCAGGGTATTGTTCTTATGAAAAGAACTCAAACAGCGATTAGTACCTTGCCTAGATATTATATTGAAACTACCTTGGAAGATCTTATCGCTCTTCATAAGGATGAAACATTTTGGGCATTGAGAACGGATCTTGACTATACTGAGTTTAACTTCTCGTGGTCTCCTGATGAGACTAACTTTAGACATCTTAATGTGTTTGTAAATCCCAACGAGCACGATCTAGAGATTTATTATGTTAATGCTCCGCTGTGGATACTAGGCGAGCAACAACGTCATTATATTACAGTTCCTGAATTGGTGTTTCAAGAATCTAATCGAGATATGTTTTATATTGATCGTGGCAACTCAACAAGCGAAGAAAACTATAAGAAATTATTAGAACGATTTCCCAATCTACAGAAAACACGATTTCTAGGCAGTTGGCAAGCAACGATTGCTCGTTGTAGTCGTCGTGCTCAGAGTAAGCTTTGTTGGATTCTAAGTAGTGAGCTCAACTATGATCGTTTTGATTTCAAGTATAATCCTGAGTATTGGCTTAGAGACTATGTTCATGTATTCAGCAATCAATGGACTGATTGGGGTAATACTTATCTCATCAATGCCAAGACTTATGCTGATATAAGCAAAAACATTAACGATATTGAAACCATAAACAAGATTAATCAGGTTAGAACTGATTCTATTCTGGCTGATGTTGTTCTTCATGATCTTCTAATCATTGACTTTGGCAATGAATGGGACAGAACCGTGCTTGAAACTCGGTTCCGATCTAAAACTATTCATACTACTGAATATCAGGGATCTTATCAGCAGACTATTAAGCAGTGGATAGATTCTAGACCTGAGACAGATTTTAGATCGGATACTATGATATGGATATGTTCTAGTGTTTGTGACTATCAACGATTTGATTTTAGTTATGTTTCTGATCCATTTCAACGACTTCACTTTCAGGTATTCTCATCCAAGTATGGAGGGGCTGTTCAGCGTGAGGGTGATACCTTTTTGCTCAATGTTCTAGAATTCAAAGCCAGACATTCGGAACCTGATTATCCTGTAAATTATATCGACACGCTACCGGCTTATCGTCTTCAGCATCCCTTGTTTAGACATAGGTTTGATACTCATTATGATGCTAGAGATCAGTATGAACACGATTTCCCTTATGCTGAGTACAGAACGTCTGTCAAGCAAGGTGTTTCAATTTGTCCATCATTATGGAATCTAGATCGTCAGCCTATTATTTTAGGATCGTCAGGAGCCAGTCAAGCGATAATACCCAAACATGCTGAGCAACATGTTCAAGAAGATTTCTACGACTATCCATTTATTATTACAAATGATGAGCAAGGAATTTCTGAACCTCTAGATATTGTATTCTTAAGTAACGGAGAAGGGCTAGCAGAACAGCATTATCGTCGTCTTGCTCAGAGTATTCAAGGTAAACCTAATAGATTGATCAGAGTGGATGGCATAACTGGTCGAGTTCAAGCTTATCATGCGGCTGCTCGTGCTGCTCGTACTCCTTGGTTTTTTGCTGTGTTTGCTAAGTTGGAAATCAATTCTAAGTTTGATTGGGACTGGCAACCAGATAGATTACAACGTTCTAAGCATTATATCTTTCATGCTTTGAATCCTGTGAATAATCTTGAGTATGGACATCAGGCCATGATTGCTTATAACACTCGGTTGGTATTAGCAAATCAGGGATCAGGACTTGATTTTACACTTGATGATCTACATGAAGTTGTACCCATTTTAAGTGGGCGAGCAAGATATGATACTGACGCTTACAGCACATGGAGAACAGCATTTAGAGAAGCGATTAAACTCAGAGCAAGTTCAGATCAGCAAAGTCAAGAACGTCTAGAGATTTGGCTAACCAAACATTCCGGTCGATGGGGATCATGGAGTTGTCAGGGAGCACGAGATGCCTGTGACTACTATGAACAAGTTCAGGGTAACTTAGACAGACTAAGACTGAGTTACGAATGGGCATGGTTACAAGATTATTGGACAAGTTTAGGACATTCTGCTTCCGAAAACCATTGACTTTTTACACAGTTATGAGTAATATATAGGTATTATGAATGAAGAAAACGAACTTTTTGACTTTAGTAATCTGCCTGCTCGACGTAAAAAGCAAATCGTAGATGATCGAAGAAACATATTGATTTTAGAATTACCCGGCACTAAAGAAGGAGAGCAGAAGTTACGAGAAATCTGGGAAGAACTCAGAGATCGTGGCTATGTCTGCAAAATCATGGAATGAGAACATACGAACTTACTTTGACCTGCCAGGCTCCTGATAGTTTTTATGCGATCAAGGCTGCCAATAGCGTGGATCTCGACATTAGTAAAAAGCTCACTCATCATCTTCGAGTCAGAGCAGATTTAGATACGCCATATAACATTGGTCTCATCATAGGAAACAGCGGCAGTGGAAAAACAACCCTTGCTCGGCACATCTGGGGGCCTGAGTGCTTTAAAACATTACTTGATCCTGAGCGCCCAGTTATTGATCAATTTGATGATAATTATTGTTATGATGAGCGTGTTACTGCCCTTAGCGGCGTTGGGCTTGGCGCTCCAGTTACTTGGATTGCGCCGGCGAAAACGCTGAGCAATGGACAGCAAGCACGAGCAGAATGTGCTTTACATATGATGAATGATCTTGGACAAGAACCTGATGCTCCATCAGTGGTTGACGAATGGACATCAGTAGTAGATCGTATCGTAGCAAAGGTAATGTCACATAGTATTCAGAAACATGCAAGAAAGACGGGCAAGACCCTAGTGTTATTGAGTTGTCATTATGATGTGATCGAGTGGTTAAATCCCGACTGGATCATTGATTGTAACACTCAAGAGTTCACTGACCGGAGGTTACTTTGTCCAGGGTATCGCAGATCCGAAGAGCTTGTTTTTGGGATTAGAGCACTTAGCAAAACCACAAGCTGGCATAGTTTTAAAAAGTATCACTATCTAAGTGAAGCTTTGCCGCCAGGAAAAACATTTTGCTTTGGGTTGTTTACTGAGAATGAACAACAGATAGGATTTATAGCATTTAGCAACTATGTAATGTGGAAGCAAGAGCATAAAGATCAGGGCATACCCATGGTTCTACATGCTAATAGAATCGTAGTTCATCCCGACTATTGTGGGTTTGGTCTTGGTAGCAAGATGACTGATCAATGTGCTGATTATCTACAGAATATTCTGGGCTATGATGTACAAATCAAGTTGAGTAGTGCTAGTATGTCTCGCTCATTGAGTAGAAATAGTCGCTGGGAACTAAGAGATGTCAAACGTAATATTCATAACATTTGGAAAAATCACGAGGGACGACAGGGTAGAATGGATGTAAAGACATGGAGTTATAAGTTTTTAGGATAATCATAATGACGTTTTACGAACATCGAATTAATAATATCAGAGGAGAGCCCATAGATCTTTCCTTCTTTAAGTATAAAGTGCTAATGCTAGTCAATGTTGCTAGTAAATGTGGTCTTACTCCTGAGTATGAAGAGCTACAAAAACTTTATGATCATTATCGAGATAGTGACTTTGAGATATTAGCATTTCCTTGTAATCAGTTTAAAGAACAAGAACCCGGCACTCATGAAGAGATTCTTAATTTTTGTCAGACCAACTACGGTGTTACTTTTCCTCTAACAGAAAAGATTTCGGTAAAGGGACCTGATCAACATCCAATTTATCATTGGATTGTAGAGAATGCTGACTATCATGGTGATAAAGAATGTATTCGATGGAATTTCACCAAGCTGCTATTAAACAAGCATGGTCAAATTGTTCATCGTTGGGATCCTATTGATGATCGTCCATTTACTAAACAAAAAGCACAACTAATCATTGATCAATGGATCTAGAATGATTAATGACTATGAGCTTGGATATTATAAAGTTAATGATCTAACATTTACAAACAAAGCACAGGCAGTATTAGCGGCAGATCAACTTAACGCTTCTATAACATGGAACTTTTTTGATGATATATGGACTCAATGGATTGAGTCCTATCGTTCGACGCTAGGTCACATTTCACTTGACGAACTCTATAAGCAACGAGCATTACAGATAAGAGATCAATATGACTATCTGATATTAAACTACAGTGGCGGTAGTGATAGTCATAATATATTGATGACATTTCTCAAGAACAATATCAAATTAGATGAAATCTATGTTCGTTATAGTACCACTGTAGATCAAAAGATCTATCGTCCTAATATCTTGGATACGTCCAGCAGTAATATATTCAGCGAGTATGATTTTTGTATCAAACCCACGTTAGAGTATGTTGCTCGATATTATCCTCAAATTAAAATTACAGTGGGAGATATGTTTCAGGGAGTCACTCCTGATATTGTAGATGATGATCTCTTTTTAAAGACACATCATCATATGGGAGCATTCTTTACACTGAGAATTGCTGCTGAATCAAATAATATTCTACGTTTAACAAATCAGGGACAACGAGTTGGGGTTATGATAGGAGTAGATAAACCTCATTGTATTATCAGTGATAATAAATTTTATATGTATTTCATGGATGCTGCTTTGGTTCCTGCTGTATCGCTCAATGATAAGACTCATAATACTGAATTATTTTATTGGTCTATCGATTTCCCTCAGTTAGCATTTGAGCAAGCATGGCAATGTTATCAGTGGATCAAAACCAACATCGAACATCATACCAAGATTGATATTAATCAGTGGAAACATTTACATGGAATAGACAGAGAAACTCAGTTTTTGGACAATCTGCTGTGGTTTAATGATGTTTGTAAAGAGATAATTTATACAACTTGGGATTATAGATTTCAAACAGATAAGGGCAGACTTTATTTGCCAGCAGGTCTAGACAAAGATAAATTTTATTTAGATCATTCTGAACTTAATGCTTTTGTTGATCGATTTAATTATCAACATCAGGGTTTGATACAGGGAATACATAATCAAGATTTACTAACATCTGCTAAAACGTTCAGAGCATGTATGTCTAAATTTTATTACATAGGAAATCTAGAATGAATTTGATAAAACTAATAATCATAATGATCTCGATTTGGATATCAACTGCTCGTTCAGCAGATCTAACTATAATAGTAGGTTTCCCTCCTGGCGGCGGAACAAGCTCAATAGCAAAGATGTTTCAGACAGAACTCACAAAGATGGGACATAACGTGATTGTAGATCATAAGGCAGGAGCAAGCGGACTAATTGCAACTCGTGTATGCGCTGATAAGACAATAAAGAACACCATATGTTTAGTAAGTCCCTCTCAATATCTTAAGATAGATAAAGAAGATGATAAAATCTTTACTAATCTAGAACCTATGTTTATTATAGGACATAGTCCAATGGTTCTCTATACCTCTTCATCAGCAAAATTCACTGATCTTGCTAGCAATCATAAAATTCTTACTGTAGGGTCTAGTACAAGAATGATGAATTTTATCATGACACAACGACTTAAAAAAACTCAACATACCACTATCGAATATAAAGGCACAGGTCAACTAGTATTGGATGTACTTGGTAAGCATATTGAATACGGTTTTAGTCCCTATGTAGCGATTAAAAATACTCCTAATATAACTATTTTGGCAGTGGGAGCAAGAAAATTATTTACTGATATCGCTCTTAACGATCTAGAACTAACCACAGGTCCTGATACCATAGTCTATGGTTTTATGAAAGGCCAACATACTTCTCTAAGTGATACCATGCTAGATGCTCTAAAAAAGATAGCTGACGATGACGAGTTCAAGCGAGAACTATGGGTTAAACATAGCATTCGTGTAGAAAAGAATCAGTCTGCTTCTTATTTTGAGGAATATATAAGACAACAGCAGTTAATTCTGCAATCGCGATAAATACTATATCTGGGAATACTATCATGAAACTTTCTCTAGCCATTATTCTAAGTTTTATAACAACAGCGGCTATTGCTAGCCCAACTCATGGACATCATCACAGACATCATGGACATCATCACAGACATTGGCATGGTCCCTCGATACATCATTGGATAGCCCCAGCTCTGATAGGTGGAGCAGTGGTATATGCTGCCACCAGACCCGACCCTATTATTGTTCAACAGCAACCACCTGTAGTATTACAGCCTAATCAGGTTATTATTGATGGCGTTGTTTATACTCGTGCTAGAATGATTGTTAATGGAATCGAACAAGAAGTATTAGTAAGATCTCAATAACTATATAGGAAATATCATGGTCGAACATCATGAACATAAGCCAACATCTATAGTGTTTATACTAATTATAATTGCTTTTATGCTAGGTCTAATTCTGATTTGAATAACACGTTTCTGCTAAATAGTTTATAGACTATAGGAAACTATTATGCCAGATTTATATAGCAGTTTGAATAGAAGAACAAAACTTCAATCAGGAGATCCCAAAGCAGGATGGATTTATCCAGCACAGAATCTTAAATTTTATAGAGCAGCAGCCACCAGATGGCCAACAACTGCTGATGAACGTAAAACATTACCCAAGCGCTTTCTTCAGGCAGTTAATCCCGAATGGTGGTGTATTCTAAGTCGTCAGCCATTCATTTATATGCTAGTTGACACTAATCGATATAATAATCTATGGCTCGAAGAAGTTCTAAATTCAGAGGTATATTGTTCTACCCCTGGAGATACTATATGGACTGTTGATGAATCGACAGGTAGTTGGAATGCTGATGCCTTTAATGTTACTGGTGCTCATTCTTCAAGTGGTGTTTGGGATACTGGTGGCTATAGAAAAATAGATCCTGTATATACATTCTTTACTCCGGCTCGCTTTACTAATTCACAGACCGATGGACTACTTACCAGTGTAGAGTTAGGCGATTCGATTGATTCAGTGAAAATCTTTCATCCCTTGAGCAAGACTCAGTCTATTTCTAATTCATTAGTTGAATATCAACGAGCATTTCAGGGTGGTCAAAACTATGTTTTAGATTTTCGTAATGGTGGTAAAAACTTTAACTTTTATCCTTATGATTTAGCAATGAGTAACACCAATGTTGCTCTTGTAGGAATCAGTTTTACAACATTGACAAGCGCTAACGTTAATGAAACTGGCGATACGTTTTATGATATTAATAATATCTATGAGAATCTAGTTGGAGATTTTAATCCACTAGCATATACTTGGCTATCTGATAAAGATGATGTAACATTAATGACTACATGTCATATTATTATGTTTGTTGATATCAGTCGTTTTGATATTGTTGCTTGGGCAGAGCGTGTTTCAGGCATTGGTGGGTTAAATGACGAGTATATATCTATCTTTGTAAGTGCTCCTGATAGCGAGTTTGTTCCACAGGCGGTTAGTTCCAGTATTCCTGCTCCAAGCGTAGTTAATGCAAATAGTGTTCCAAATTGGGGGATTAACACTGGTAGTGGATTTGATTTTGGACCGATAGTAATACCAACGCCCACACCCCCACCTACACCTACACCCACACCTACGCCTAATACTACAGCAACTTATACGGTTACTTCATCATCCGCTACTGCTAACGAAGGTGATACAGTTATATTTTCTGTTACTACAACCAACGTACCAAATGGTACACAAATACCATTCAGTATTCAAGGCATTCAGAGTGCTGATCTTAGCACTGGATTACTAAGTGGCAATCTTACTATTAATAATAATGTAGCCACATATGGAGTAACTCTTAGAAATGATACACTAACTGAGGGTACTGAAACCATGAGATTTATTTTAAGTGGTGGACGTGGTAATACTTCAGTTACTATTAGTGATACTAGTACGACGGCTCCCTCGGGCGGTGGTGGCGGTGGATCGGGCGGTGGATCTAGCGGAATTACTCAACCAACAACCGGTACATTTATTAGTCTTAGCGACGCTAATTATTTGTCTACTAATAGCTCCCCAGTTGTAGGAACTAGAACTCTTTCAGCAGTCAACACTCCCACGACTAATACGGGTATTACCATACTTCCAGGCTATGGAATATCGGTAGCTGATGGAACTCTTGTTGAGTATAATATTAGAACTCTAACAGGAATGACCAAAGAT
>Ga0129333_10000227_pt1 | contig 41282 bp, 60 predicted proteins | sample CPB6_08_DNA_FD_94474 | JGI IMG/M metagenome (GOLD analysis project Ga0129333, IMG submission 94474) | Freshwater to marine salinity gradient microbial communities from Chesapeake Bay, USA - CPBay_Sum_0.6_0.8_DNA | ecosystem: Environmental > Aquatic > Marine > Coastal | place: USA: Chesapeake... | reverse complement strand
GCGGGCCTATAGGGGCGAACGTTGTTGCGCGGTGCGCGGCGGCCGGTGGGCTTGATCGAGTTGCCGGGCTGAGGCCGCGGGAGGGTGCCGGTGGGCCTGATGCCGTTGGCTGACGGTTTTGACAGTTTGCCCGGCCGCCGGCCGATGGTGCCCGCGGTGGCCTGCCCCTTGGCCTTGGCCGTCACCGTGGCCCGCTTGCCTGAGGTCTTCTTAATCCGCCCGCCGCGTGCTGTGGCCCCGGTGCTGGAGAACCGCCCACGGGAGTCCCGTGGTTGCCGTCGTGCCCCGCCCCTGGCCATCCACCCGCCGCCTGTCCCTTAGGTTTCCGGCAACCTGTGGCAACAGCAGCGGTCGCATGGACGTGGCAGAGGCGCGTGAGCAGCTGGTCACGGTCTGGTGGTGGACACGGGCCGGGGCAAGTTGCCGCAAGATCCACCGCGATGACGTGGAGGAGGTGCGGCAGGCGCTGCGGGCCGAGGGTGCGGATACGTGGGTGACGGGGCTGATCTTGACCGGCTGCTAGGCAGACTGCCTGCGGCGCAGGGGATCTGCCTGCGTTGTTAAGGGAACTTCTCAGTTGAGAGGTTGCGCAAAGTACGCTGCCCCGTTCGCGGTGCGGTGGGCTCATGATCGTCGGCTTTGCCAGGGTCTCGACTGAGCAGGCCGACCAAGACCTGAGCATTGAAGCCCAGGTGCAGCAGCTGCTGGATGCCGGCTGTGACCGGGTGATCCGCGAGCGGGCATCTGCCTTCAAGGATGGCGGCAAGCGTCCCGGCTGGGACGAGCTACAGGCGCTGGTGGCCTCGGGTCAGGCCCGCGAGGTGGTGGCCGTTTCCCAGTCCCGCCTGAGCCGGCGCGGGGAGGATGTGCAGTTCCTGCGGATCTGTGCCCGCCGTGGCGTCACGGTGCGATTCCTAGACGGCACACCTGGGGACATCAGCGACCCGGCTGCCCGGCTGATGACCGGCGTGATGGCCACCGTGAACGAGGTGGACAGCCAGATCAAAAGCATCAACATCAAAAACGGCCTAGACCGGCGGAAGGCAGCCGGTCACTACGCCTGCGCCAAAGTGCCCTACGGCTACGTCTACTCAGGCGGTGCCGTGGTGCCCAACCCGGAGACGTTCACGGATGCACGGCTCCTGTGGGATCAGCTGGTGGCGGCCGAGATGAACGCCGTGGCCGTGATCCGCCAGCACGGGCGCCAATGGAGCCCGCAGGGCCTGTACGACTGGATCGAGCATCCAATCCTGCGGGGCGTGGTCAAGGGGAAGGCCAATGCCGTAGAGCCCTTGATCACGTGGGAGGAATGGCGGGCCGGAATGGAACACCGCAACAGGCGCCGCAGCGGCCGAACGAGGGCACCTAGGACCGTGCGCCTGTTCTCTGGCCTTGTGCGGTGCTCAGGCTGCGGCGGGTGGATGCACTACGCGGAACTGGAGCGGAAGCATCCGAGGTTGAAATGCACGGCCCTGTTGTGCCAGTGGTACAGCCGAGGGATTGCGGTGTGGCGGGTCAGGGCTCAGGTGATTGAGGCCTTGCGGAGTGCCAGCGACGGGCTGGGGCGTGTGGCCGCAAGTGCCCCGGTGCCAACGGTGAGCGCAGAAGCAGCGCAGTGGCAACAGCAGCTGGAACAGCTACGGCAACTGCAGGCGCAGGGTGTGCCCGGGCTGGAGCGCAGCATGGATGAGCTGGAGCTGAAGCTGCTGCAGCCGGCTCCAGCATCAGGCCTTGATGCGGGCCGGCTTGCGGCGCTGTTTGCAGTGACTGGGGCTTTGGAGGGTGCCAGTGAGGGGCAGCTGCGGGCGGTCCTGCTGGAGTTCGTGCAGGAGATCGTGTACGTCGGGAATCCCGCTGAGGTCAAGGTCAGGGTTCGCCAGGGCCTGTAGGGCGATCTGCCGAAGGGCGGTGCGGGCATCCATCAGGGGGATGCCTCCGGCAGCGGGATGGCGGAGGCCGGGAGCCAGGCAACGGGCTGGTTATCCATGTCGCGCTCGGGAGCATCCGCCTCCCACTGCCAATAGCCGCAGAAGTGCATGGTTTCGGGATACCACCACCAGCACCTCCCCTCCCCATCGCAATCCGCCTCTGTCGGCAGCCGCTCCGCCACCGGAATGGGGCGGGGGTGGTCCGCATCAATGAAGGCCCGAGCCTCGGCAATCAGGTCCAGCGTTTGCGGGTTGCTGTCGTGCAGTCGTGCCAGTTCAGCGGTCAGCCGCAGGATCAGTTGGCGGGTTGCGTCGAGTGGTGGAATGTGGCGGGGGTGGGCGGTGCCGAAGCGGGCCAAGACTGCGCGAAGGCCGGCGACGGTTGAGGCTCGTTCCTCTCTCTTGGGCCAGTCGTCAGCCGGCCCCTCGTAGCAGAACTCCCGCCGAGCTTTTCCGTAGGTCTTGAGCAGATCCTCATCCGTAGGCCCCACCTCAGCCACCGGAATGGGGCGGGGGTGGGTGGTGCCGTAGCGGGCCAATACATCGCGGGCGGCCTTGCGAAACTGAACCCGATTGATCCGCAGTGATCGTGCCGACTGGCCTGATGTGGCGCAGGCCACGTCGAAAAGCCCGTCTAATGCGCCATCACTCGGCCCCACCCCAGCCCCCTCGGCCAGGGCGGTGCGGGCGCGGAAGATCAGATCCATCTCGTCGTGAGTGAGAATGTTGCGGTTCTGCAGTGCAGACTTCAGCTCGGCGCACAGGGCGCGGAAGTTAGTCATGGCGTTGCGTATGCAGGACAGTGGCGGGCGTACGTGCCCTTCGATCGGCTGGCCTCGGGATACTCCAGCCCGCACCTGTGAACCCAATGGACGCAGGTTGCGCAGTTGAGGGTCCGTTGCCGGTTGCGGTAGTTGCGGTTGTATTCCCGCTGCCGTTCCCGCTTGGCCTCCAGCCGCCGGGCCTCCTCTTCCGGGCTGAGCTGTGGGCGTTGGTTGCCGATCAGCTTGGGCCGTGGGAGGTCGCGGAGGTCGTGGTCACAGTGGGCCCAATCCTTCCACCGCACGATGCGTGACACGCTGGCATCGTGGGTGTTGAAGCGTTTGGCGATCTGGCAGATGCTCTGGTGCTGCAGCAGGTGCAATTCCCGCATCTCCCTGACCACGGCCTCGTTCCAGCGTGCGTTGGGGTTGTGGGTACCTTTGCCGTAGCGGTGGCGCTGATGGCGGCGGGTTAGCTGGAGGATGCGCTCTGGTACTAGGTGCTCAGAGTGGACGGTGGAGGTGAGCTTGCCTACGGTGATGCGGATGGCTTGGTCTGGGAGGCGGTCAACCTGCGGGGCTGGTTTGCGGTAAACGGTCATCGCACGTCGATAGCTTTGCTGCTGAGTTCCAACTGGGCGATGCGCCAGCCCTTGCCATCCGCGTCTGCCACCTCGTAGTGCGGGGCGTAGATGCCAACAGTGGAGAGGTGCAGCAGGCGGCGGGTGATGATGACCGGCTCGCTGTTGATCCAGCCACGGACGTAGGCACGCTTGCCCAGCTTGAAGCGGAAGCGGGTGTCGTCGTCGTCGGCAATGAGCAGCTCAGGCGCTGCGGTGGTGGTGTCGGTGGTCACTTGGAAGACAGGCAAAGGACACGGGCCAGGGTTTCGGTGTAGAGCACACGACACACCAACCACTTCTGGGGCAGGAAGTAGACGGCTAGGCCGATCTGCAGGGACAGCACGGCGCAGACGAGCAACAGCCAGGCGCGGTTAGTCATTGGGCAAGGGTGCGATAGGTGAGGTAAGCCATGTCCCGGCGGTGCTGCTGTTCCTTCTGATCAAGGGACACGGCGTACCAGGCCAGGAGGAAGGTGCCCACGGCGAAGACCGTCAAGGCTCCGCGATAGGTAAAGGCCTTGGCAAAAGCCGCAGCACAGCGGTTGGGGCGGCGAGGCGATGCAACGCGACGTGAACGAGGCGCAGCGGCACGAATACGGGCGCGAGCACGGGCATTACAGAACGGAGGAAGCTCAGGGCTCATTGGTGGGTCGGCAGGATGTTCAGGACGGTGGTGCCGTTGTGGATGGCCTCAAAGCGTTCTGAGGCGAGTTGGGCGTCCCAGTCGTCAGGCGTTACCCAGACGGTGACATCGTTGATGCGAACGTCTGGGGCGCTGCGGGCAGGGCGCTGGTAGGTGATGACGTAGGCAGGCATCAGACCTCCCCCCGCGCTGCGGACGGCAGGACAAAGAACACGTCCTCGTCGCTGTCGGTGTCGTCTTCGTCAAGGCCGCCGGCCTCTAGCAGGGCGAAGTAGGCGTTAGCCCAGCCCAGGAACTGTTTGTCCCCCCAATAGCTGCTGAAGGCGCCGTTCAGGTAGACCCAGTAGCTGGTTTCCCCGAGGCCGCCGTGCTGGATGCGTGGCTCAAGGCCTGCGGTTTCGCAGGCGTCCATGGCGTCGTCAACGGTGGCGAACATCAGACCAGCTCCTTTGTGCGATCAGGGCAGGTGGATGCGGAGTGGATCACGGCGGCCAGCTTCTGGGCCTGGCCGCGCAGCTCCTGCACCCAGTCCTTGTCCATGGGGCGGGACTCGTCCCAGGCGTTGTCAGCAATGGCAGCGGCCACTGCGTCGGCAGCGTCCAGGAGGGACTCCAGCAGGGGCACCAGCGGCTGGTTGCGGCTGCTGGCAGCGGGGCGGCTGCCACCACGCTGGAAGGCCTGCCCGAGGGGAGAGGCAACGGCATCCCGTGCGGCCTGGAGAACCAGATCGGACAGGGCGGATTCGCATTCGATGGTCATGGGTTTGGAAAGCGGAGGGACAGGAGTCAGCGGAAACCGGAGGCAGCCCAGGACAGGGCAGCACGCTCATCGCGGGCAGCGGTGACCTGTTCGCAGAGGATCGCGTCGGCCACGGTATCGATCTGGTCATTCAGGCCATCGAACAGCAGGGAGGCCTCAACGGAGTCGGCCAGATCCCAGAGCTGATCGCTGATCTGATCGCCGTAGGCGGACTGCAGCCGCTCGGCGATGAAGTCTCTAAGGGTCATGGGTGGTGGTGGGTGCGGGGCGGGAGGTCCGCCTGTTGGAACTGTAACCCCTGTCCCTCGGCTTTGGGAGGCGGATTGTTGCATCTCGTCATACGGCCTTGGGAAGCGAAGGGGTAGGCTCCGGGAACTGCCGCCGTGGGGCGGCCCGCAACCACCACCGACCAATGGGACGCAAAGGCGCCAAGCACTGGACGCAGGCAGAGACTGAGCTGCTGCAGGAGCTTGCCGGGGATCTGCCCCTAGGCATGATCGTGAGCTTTTGGAAAGGGGAGGCCGCCAGGCGTGGGTGGCCGCAGCGGACCCGGCTGGCCATCAAGGAGTTCCTGAACCATCACGGCTACAGCGTGGTGCCAGTGGGGTCGTGGATCATGCTCAGCGGCCTGAAGTCGCTGGGGATCACGCAGTCAGCCATCAACCAGTGGTGTCAGAGCGGGCTGCTGCAGTCGCGTCAGACGCACCCTTACGGGAAGCGGTTCATCAAGCGGCGGCACCTTGTGAGGCTGGCCAAGGAACAGCCCTGGCGGTTTGGGGGCTGCAGCGCGGATGCACTGTTTGAGGTGCTGGAAAACCGTGAGCTGGCGGACCGGATCGCGGCTGAATACCCGTTCCGTCCGAACGTGCGGCGGCGGGTGCGGTGCGTGGATACCGGGGAGGTGTACGGGGGTGCGAGGGAGGCTGCGGAGGCGCTGCACTGTGACGTGTCCACGATTCAGTGGTCAGCGCGGACGGGCCGGCGGTCGCTGGGGCGGCGGTGGGAGTGGGTGGCAGCCTGAGGCCTGTTGTGGCTAGGGTTTCTGGGTCGTTTTGCACCCTCGTCCAAGAGTCCGTCATGGAGGCAGGCGGTGAGCCCTAGGGCGTTCCCCTAGGGCAGCCTCTACCTCAGGCGGCAACCATGGCGAGTAGTTCTGCGCGACGGAATCGCTTGGAGCGGATGCCGGTGAGTTCGCGTAACTGCCGGACTGACAGGTGCGCCAGCTCATCGAACAGGGGCGCCACGGCAGGCGGTGCGGGCACCGGGGCAGGCTCAGGGGCGGCTGCGGGTGCAGGGGCCTCGGGGCGGACCCAGAGGGCCACCCAGCAGGCACTGAGCCAATCGTTCGCCTTGTGAACCGCAGTGCCGAGGCCTTTGCCCAGCAGGTACAGGATGACCGCAAAGGTGACGATGCCACGGCTGACGAGGTAGCCGATCAGTTCCCAATCAAGCTGGGCCCAGAACCAGCGGAGTGCCAGCCAGACGTGGCCTGCGATGCGGCCAGCGTGGGCGGGGATGGTGGATTTCATTGGTGGTGGGTGCGGGATCCGGGAGGCCTCTCAGTGCCTGCGACCGGGTGGATGTGCCGGTGGACGGGGCAGCGCCTGCGCGTCCTTCGACTCCCCCATTGTCGCCATTGGGAACCCCCATGCCCCGCCGCTGTCACAACTCGACACAATGCAGTGGCGAGGGGGCTCTAGGATGGCTGGGCAGTAACGGGTGGTGCCGACTGTCTCTCCTTTGGCTGCCTGGTGTGGTCGGGGGAGGGTGCGGACGGAACCCCTGGGGAAGCCTGGGGGTTTCGTTGTAGGCACCTACAACTGAACGATCGTGATGATCGCCCCAGGCAGCTCGTCACCCACGCAGTACCGCTTGGAGATGTTGGCCGACGTGATCCGTGCGTCATCCTCAAACAGGATCCCGCTCAGTGCATCCTCGGTGCTGCGCTGCAACTTCGAAACGTCAGGCTTGACCGAGTGCCACCGTGGCGCGGAAGGCTTCAACCCGCGTTTGCCGTAGTGGCCCTTGGGACGGGCGAACAGGAACACGGCTGACATTGAAACGGGGCCCCTCAGCAGAGAGGCCCCGGAGGCTGCGGCAGCTTCGGCAACAAGGATGCGCCAGGGCTTCACGCCTCGGCACGACTCGATCATCACCCCACCGCCGACGTGGCGCTTGCTCCCCTGTGGCTGGGGAGCCATCCCCGAGACTCGGAAGGTGATGGCGTCAGCCACTCATCAACCTCGACCGGCGCAGCTTGGTAGAAGCCCTTTTCTGATTGGAAGGTGAGAGCTTGCCGTACAGGTTGGCAATCGCCTGTTTCTGCTGCTGCACACGGCGCTCCATGTGCTGCGCCCTTGCGGGCGTCATCGGCTTAACGCCATGTTGCCAAGGGACGCGATTCTGACTTCTGCGGTAGTCCAGCATCAACGTTGACGACCGCTCAAGGCGCGATTCAATGCCGCGCTGTTTGCGTGCTGCCGGCTTCGGAGGGGTTGCCGGCTTGTTGGTTTTCCCCTTGGTCACGGTGCCGCCGGGGCGCGATGCGGGCAGCTTGGCCTTGACGGACCCACGGCGCCCTGATTGCTTGCCGAGCCTGCCGCCGCGTGCCGTGGCGCCGGAGCTAGAGAACCGCCCACGGGCATCTCTGCTGTATCTCCTGCCAGAAGCGCGGGCCATGGGTCTAAGGCTTTGGGTTAGGTTGCCGGATCATGCCGTCATCAAGCAGAGCTGCTCAACCACGGCAGGCAGCGCAGCCTCTCCCCATTGCTTGCCCATGGCCTCGGCCACGCCTTCGTAGGTGCGGCTGCGTTCTTTCCACCGATCAGGGCCAGGGGGCATCCTGTGAACCCTGTTCTCTCTGCCGCTGACCACGTTGGTGGGGCGCAGCTGCGGCAAGTTTTTCAGCCAGAGACAGGTGGCCTTCGTCTCACCGTGGCCGTGTTCCCACGGCTGGATGATCTGATCTGGCGGCCTGATGGCGCTGCTGATGATGCTGACGGGATTCTCTATGCACCACCGCTCGATGGGTGAATCCATCAGAAGGCGCACAAAGTCCAAGGCTTCCCGTTGTTCCTGCTGTTTACGGTGGAAGTGACGGCTGCCGCTGACGGCCAGATGCGTGCAAGGGGGGTGGCCAATCAGGAGGTCAAAGCCATCCCCCAGCAGATCCTGCACCGGCCCTTGGTAGTGAGGGCCGGGCACTTCGGTGGGTAGCAGGTCGCAGCTGATGGCATCGTGGCCACGGCGGCGGAACGCATCACGCACCCTGCCGCTGTATTCACAGGCCACTAGAACGCGCATCAGAACGGCGGAAACGAGTCATCCCGTGCTGCTGCAGGTTGCCGCCGTGCCGGCGCCTGCCGCTGCGGTTCAGGCGGCGGGCCTTGCCGCAGTTGCTCAGCCACCACGACCTGTTTGTAGACCTTCTTCCCGGTCGTCTTGTCATCCCACGATTCGGTGGTGACACGACCCCGGATCTCCACCGGGTCGCCCTGCTTCATGTCTGCCAGTGCCAGGGCGACGTCATCCCAGGCGGCAACGTCCACCTTGTCCGGGTATTGACGGCCGTCGGCCTTGGCGGCAATCAGTGCCGTGGCCTTGGCGCTGCCGCTCTGGAACGTTTTGAGCTTGGCATCGAAGGCCAGCTCGCCAACGAGATGGACGGTGTTCATTGATGGTTCTGCAATGTGGGTTGTGCCGCAGCGACGTGCTGGCGGCCGAGGTTGTAGATGGCGCGGAGGACCTCACGGTGCCATGTGCCGCTGGAGTAGAGCTGTGCCAGCTCCTCCTCTGTCGCTACGATGTCACCGACAGAGCCCTGTCCTCTGGCTTCGGCCACGGCCGGGCCTTCCTCCAACTTCACGATCCGGCTCCAGTTGCTTTCGTGGCCGTGCTTGAGGCGGCCGAGCTGGTCGTAGATGTCAACGATGCAAGCGTGCATCGTCTCCGCACGGTCTATAAGTTCTGCAAGAGCCTGACAGTAGTCCCAGTCCGATGGAGAATCCACCTCAGCCAATGACGCTTTGGCCCTGATGTGTGTCCACGTTTGCGGCGTGGCGCGGTGTTGAGCGCTCATGGTTTCCAGGATGAGGAGTATCCGTGCTCAGGGAGTACACGGGCGAGCATGGTGTAACCGGGCTCTACGGCCTGCGGTGTGCGGGCGATGTAGGGCGGGCGATGGGCGGGGTGGACGATGAAGCAGGGGGTGCCGGTGGCATCGGCAATGGCGCGGGCTTGGTCATAGAGGGTCATGGCTCACACCCCATGCCCAGCTGTCGCTCCACGATCATCACCGCCGATTCGTTGAAGATCAGTGCCGCCACGGATCGCTGGTGCATCATTGTCTGCGCTGCCTTGGACTGCCGTTCGTCACACGTCATGGCAGCCAGTGCGTCGTTGTTTCTGGCATGGATGCGCCGGGCTTCCTGGAACACCTTCAGCAGCGACGTGGTAGGCATAGCCAGCAGATCCTGGCCACGGATGGCGGTGCCGTTCTCGCGGTGGAACTGCGCCTTTCTGATGGTGCGGTTCATGCTGCCACCTCCATGGCAAACAGGGAAAGGTTTTGGACTTCGGCCTGCCGCAGGAACTTGGCGGCCTGCCGCGCATACTCAGGCTTCAGCTCGATGCCCAGATAGCGGCGCTTCATCTCCACGGCCTTGTAGCCAGTGGAGCCAATACCGTTGAACGGATCGAGAACCACGTCGCCGGGGTTGCTGTAGAGCGTCAGGCACCGCTCAATCAGGTCCAGCGGCATCGGGCAGATGTGTTTCTCATCGCCGTTGGCCTTGAACCGGGAATTCAGCACCTCCGTTGTCCTGGTGTCCATCCACACCGGCGAGGCCCATTCCTGCCACTGGTCAAGCGGGAACTTCGCCATCTCGGCCAGCTGACGAACAAGCCGCTCATCCCATCCGTCAATCAGCCCAACCCGTGCCATGCGGGCCGCATTCTCCTCGCCGATCTCCAGTGCATCGGATTCATAGCGCTCCGGCGTCCATTTGGCGACGGCATGGCGGACAGGATCGCCAACCTTGACGCCTTGGGCATCCTTCCGCATCACCAAGATGTACTCAGGCATTCCGGGCGCACAGACCCTGGAGTTCTCGCCAATGTTCTTGTATAGCAACCGTTCCGGGTTGGACTTGCTGCGCTCCATCACGGGGCAGCGCCAGACCGTCGTGCGGGCCCTGAGAACAAAGCCGGCGTCTCGGTAGTTCGCCAATGCGGCATCACTGAACGGATACAGACCGCTTTCTCCGGTGGCGCTGGAGTTGGCGTAGAACACCGTATCCTTGACGTGATCACAGATCACGGTGCCTGGCTTCATGACGCGGTACAGCTCCCGTGCCATGTAGGCATGGTGCTTTAGGAACTCATCATGAGATGCGGCATTGCCCATGTCCCGCTCAGAATCTGAGTAGATGTAGAGCGAGCTGAACGGCGAACTGAACACCGAGGCGTCAATAGAGTTGTCCGGTAGACCGGCCAGGATCTCAACGCAGTCGGCAACGTAGATGGCCCATGAACGGCCTTCGTAGTCGGGTTTCATATTGGCTGCAGGAATCGGGGAAGTTCAACCTTTGGTGCGCGGTTGTAGGAGCGTCGAAGTACGGCATCTGTCTGCCCAGCCTTCATGGCCTGTGCCATGGCTCGCTTCATCCGGGCATGATCTGTCGCTTTCCGTTGGACGTTGGCCCAGATCGGGGATTCGGTGTCGCTGATGACGACGTGGCAGTCAACAGGATTGGTCTGGCCAAATCGCCAGGCACGCCGAACCGCTTGGTAGTGCTGTTCGTAGGAGTGGGACACCGAAGCGAACACTACCGCCTGCGCGTGCTGCCAGTTCAGGCCAAGTCCTGCCAACTTTGGCTTGCTCACGATCACGCGAGAGCGGCCGAAGGTGAAGGAATCCAGGGCGTCGATCTTGGCGTCAACGCTCATCGATCCATGCACCTCAATCGCGTCCGGGATCGCAGCGGCCAGGGCGGCGCTTTCGTCGTTGGTTTCACACCAGACGATCACAGCGCCATCGGTGGAGTTGGCAATCTCGGCAGCGGTGGCGACGCGCTGCTCAAGTGTGAGGCGCTTCTCGCGGTGAATGGTGGTAGCACTGCCATCGGGGATCCTGAACAGCATCCCCTCTGGCACGTCCGTCGTGATGTCGGCTGCGACCGTGTGGATGTGATAGTTCAGCGGCGGCAGCACAAAGCCGTCGTCGTCACCGCCTAGGTCAGAGGGCAGCGTTGCGGCCCGAGACCATGAGGCCACCCACCGCCAGAAGTCAGCACGGGCATGGCCTTTCAGCCGGTAGCCGCCCATGGTGGACTGGTCCGAGATGAACCAGCGGGACAGCATCTCCGGCCCGGGCATGACGCCAAGGAACTCGGAGTGCTGGCCGATCTCCATGTGATCGTTGGGTGCCGGCGTGGCAGTAGCTGCCAGGCGGTAGGGCGTGGCGCCGAATGCCTCGCACAGCATCCGCTTCGTCGGACCGGTGAAACTCTTGAGGATGCTGCTCTCGTCGAGCACGACCCCTCCAAAGCGGGACAGATCGAGCTTCGGGACACGTTCGTAATTGGCGATGTTTACGCCAGACCACGCCTCAGAATCCTCGCGGATCACCCGGGCCTCAACCCCGACGCTCTCGCACTCGCGCTGCATCTGCCTGGCGACCGCCAGCGGGGTCAGGATCAGAGTGGGCTTGCCGCTGGCAATCCTGAACTCCTCTGCTGCTGCTGCCTCAATGCGGGACTTGCCGAGGCCGGTGTCTAGGAAGGCAGCTGAGCGGCCCTTTTCGCAGGCGAAGCGGAGTGTTTCGCGCTGGTGCTCAAAGAGAGTGTCCCAGCTGCCGTGCACCTGGAAGCCATGGCGACCGGCTGCAACGCCTTTGGATGCGATGAACTGCCTGTAGGTGGCAACGTCAAAGCTCATGCCGCTGCCCCCGCGAGGCTGAGCAGGCTTTGATCTTCGGGATCCTCAAGGTCCGAGGGCTCAGGCACCAGCACCACCTCACCCGTGCGCGGGTTGGTGCCGCTGTTGAAGGCAGCCACGTTGTCCGGGCGTGTGATCCATGTGGGGATCTTCTCCAGCTGCTCCTGAGGCACTTGGCGCAGGGCCTGGGTGGTGCCACCGCTGAACAGGTGGCAAACGGTGCGGATGCCGAATGGGGTGAGGTCGCTGCGGGTGATGGCAGCCTCCACGCTCTGCAGCACCTTGGCCGGGTCAGGCGTGCGGGCAGGAGATGCCGGCGCAGGCGTGTCCCGGTGGGGGTTCTCGATCTCCTCCCGTGCCCAGAGCTGCCATGCCAGGCCGAACGTGGCTGCGGCGGCCGTGCAGAGGCAGCGGCGGTGAGAGTCGGTCAGGTCACGGGCGCTGATCCGATCCATGGGCACCGGAGCATTGCGGTTGTCCATGACTGCTTGGGGAAAGTCAGGCGTCACCTGGGCATCAGGGCCGGTGAAATAGCCGACGACGTAACCGGTGCCGTTGGGAGCCGCCCAGACGTGGTGGCCCTCTGCGGTGGGCCGCAGGTGGAACTGCCAGCCGGGGGCATGGACGTGGAGCAGGTGGGCAACGCGGCACCAGTTGATGTAGTCGGCTTGGTAGGAGCCGGTGCCCTTGGTGCTGACGTCATCGGTCGTGATGACGCCTGCCAGGTTTGGGAAGCCGAGGCTGTCGGCTGCGGGCTCCGTGTCTGCAGGAGCCCTGCGCGTGGTGGCCATGATTTCTGCGGTGGTGGTGCGGGTGCCCTGGGGCACTGCTGCATCCTACCGCAACCCCTGCGGTTTGGGAGGCAGGGGAACAGTCTCACGCAGCACTGCCGGGAGGCTGGCAGCCGTGCTACAGGTGCCCTGCGCTTTGGGAGGCCCGTTCCCGGCGTTATGCGTGTTTTGCAAACCGGCAAGTTTTGCTCCCAAACTCGCCAGCTTTCCTTAAGACCCACTTAACGTCCGGCCTCTGCCAGAACGCAGTGGCAAGCTCCCCCCCCCCCGCGCGCAGGTGTTATGGCTCAGGGCTTTGTGATCACGGTTCCATCCATCGATGCCCTGGACGCTGCGTGGCAGCTCCTACGGCAGCAGGAAACGATCTCAGAGGCTGAGCTGCACGTGGCAGGCCGAGGCCTTGTCTGGCGGGCCGCTAGGTCCGTTTCCGGCCGGTGGACAGCAACGCATGAAGCCCCTCTGGGCTCAGGCTCCCATCCTCTTCCCCTCGCAGGCGGCTGACCGTGATCGCCAGCGATGCCAGCTCCGTCTCCAGCTCGTCACGGGTGTAGTTACGCCGGCCCGTCACCACGTCAAGCAGCAGATTGAGCCGGTCACGGTCGGTGACGGGATAGGCACGTTCCAGGGCGGCCATGGCATCACGGATGGTGCCGGCACTCACGGTGAGCTGATTGAGCAGGGCTGCAAGCTCAGGGCTCAGATCCTCAGCAGGGCTCAGGCTCACCCCCACGTAATCCAGCGTGAGGATCCCGGCGAACAGCTCGGCCCAGTCTGCGAACTGCAGCGGGTCGGTGGTGTCGTCCGGGTGATGCAGCCAGATGGCACGGTTCAGCCATTCGGGGCGCACCTGCCAGGTGGACAGCGGACCGAGGGCCTGCAGGGAGGCTTCCGGCCCTTGGGTGTGCCAGCGCCAGATGGCTAGGTTCGCGGCGCTCAGGCCTTCCAACACGGTGAGGTTGAGGCGGCTGACCCTTGCGTTACGCAGGTGGCTGATGTTGCTGCTGATCAGGCCGCTTTTTTCCCCGAGGCCCCAGCTGCTGATGGCAGATAGGATCTCGGCCGACATTTCGGAGCGTCCCAGCCAGTAGTTGATGGTGCTGGCCGCATGGGCAATCCCCCGCTCCCGTCTGCGCGAGGGCAGCAGCTTGCTCTGGGAAGGGGTGGCCATGGTGGGGGTGCGGGCTGAAGGGTCAGCTACAGGCACCTTACATCGCATTGCCTAACCCCGATGGGGTAGTGCAAGGTTCGGGAACTACCCAAGAAAAGCCCGCCTCTGCAAAGGCGGGCAGTCTCCCGACACCACCCGGCGAGGGAACCGGGCAAAACTGAGGCTACTGGGATTTGGTAAGCCGATCAAGCTCGGCCACTACCACCTGCCGAACCCAAGCGGTGACGGGCATGTCGTGCTTGGCGGCGGCGGCCTTGGCGGCCTCGTAAAGGTCTGGGCGCATGGTCACGCCTAGGAGGTGGCGCTTGGCTGGTTCAGTCATGGGCAAAGCTCGTATCGTTTGGCGTGTCACAGTCAGAAAGTGGGGATTTCGTAAATCCACTTCGAGGGGGCGTATAGCTTTTCTAGGTGCTGGCCCTCCACAAAAGCCTTGATGCATCGCTGTGTGCGCATGGCAGTCTCAATGGTCTGACTTGACGACCAGCACGAAGGCTCGGTAAGGCACAGCTCACGGAGCTTGATGACTGCGTTCTTGCTCCGCTCGTAGTTTTCGCCTGTGATAAATCTGTGGTTGAAGTCAAGCAGCTCATCCAATGGCTCCCCGTGCCTGTGCGCCACGGCCAGCTGCGCGTAAAAGGCTGCGGTGCTGAGCTGCTTCCTGGTTGTGGACGTGGCATACAGGTGAGCGATGGGACGCAGCCACTGCTCATTGGCCAAAGCAAAGGCCACCACATCGTAGTGGCTGGTGCTGCGGATGTTGCTTGGGCCGTTTTTGGCGATCCAGTTGATCATGGCAACGCACTTGTTATTGCTGACCCAATCGACCGCACCGCTTATTTTCAGCGCGTCCGTCGTTGACCTCTTGCTTCCGGTGTCGATGTTGGCGCCTTCCTCCTGGGTAGCGCCCACCATCACGTCAAACATCAATGGCTGATTGGCCAACGCAACAGCGGCTAGACGGTTCTGCCCGTCGCACAGGATTCCGTCCTTGTAGAAGATGATGCGGCTGCCAACGGTCCAGCGGCCGGCTTTCATGTCGTTGGCATACCGCAGTATCTGACTGGGCTTCAGGGAACGGTTCCTGGTGTTGTATTGCTCAACCCAGATAGCTGCCAGCTCTGGCGTGACTACCTGATCCGTAAAGTTCTGGCGTGTTTCTGACGCCATGCACTCGCGCAGATGCTGCAGCTGAAAGCAGGGACGCTTATTCATGAGAGAATACCGGCAACTGAGGCCGGCACTGAAGGGGGCTGGTCAAGGCCAGGGCGGGGAGGGTGGCTGCCCTCCTTGATCCGCTAAAAGGATCTTAGCCCCTTCGGTTCCCAAATGCACAGCAGACGGCCCCGTCCTGTGCCAAGGTGCCCACGGCACCCAAGAAAAAAGCCCGGCGCTTCTACCTGCCGGGCTGGGTGCTGAGCTACCGAAAGCAAGCTAGCCCATGATCCCAAGCAACGGCGACGGTGCGGCCTTCGAAGGCCAGCGGCCGTCCTTTACCCCTTTGCCCAACTGGCTGCGCGGGCAGGCCACCGCATTGGAAATCGCAGTGCTCTGGGTGCTGCAGAGTCACTACCCCGAGATCCGCCCCAGCCTGTCCCGCCTGGCCGAGGAAGCCTCCCTCAGCCGTCGCACCGTGCAAAAGGTGCTGGCTGACATGGAACGTAAGGGCTGGCTGGTCCGCGTCCACCGCCTCAAGGAAGCCGGAGCCCGCGACTGCAACCTGTATCAGCTGCGGATCTGGAACGACCAGCCGCCTGCTGGGGGTAGGGCAGGAGATGCCCATAGGGCAGGAGATGCCCTAGGGGGTGGGGCACGAGATGCCCTAGGGGTAGGGCAGCAGCTGCACGGGGGTAGGGCAGGAGATGCCCATAAAGAAGATCAACAGAACAAGATCAATACAAGTAGATCAAGAAAACCAATAGAAGGCGCAGCGCCTGCGGCGCCGCTTTGGGCCGAGCAACCGGAGCTGGAAACCGGGGCAAACGGCCACGGCCGAGCTACTGTGCAAACAGCTCCTGCGGCTTCCAAGCCCAAGGAGTCACGCACCCCCACCACCAAAGCCCGTGACCCCCTCTCCGCGAAGGTCTTGCCCGCTGGCGTCGTGCCGGCAGACCTTGAGCACTGCGCCGCTCTCCTGGCCGAGTTCTGGACCGTCAAGAAAGGCGTCCGCTCTGGCCCCGTCTTTCAGCGCATCTGCAACAAGCTCCGCACATGGGACCACCGATCCCAGCGGCAGGCCCTGGAATCCTCCATCACCAACGGCTGGGGCGACGTGTTTGAGCCTCGCCCGCAGTACGTCGGCAACCGCCGGCCTGACCCCAACCCTGGCCCTCCCCTCCCGGTCAAAGGCATCTGCGTCAGCCCCCATGCGGTTGACCCCAACACCGGCCTCACCCTTGGCGAACTCCAGCGCCAACGCGAAGCAGCGGGGGTCTGAGCCGTGACCTACAAGCGATCTGCCACAGACCGCGCTCTCACCTTCACCGCACCCTCTCCCGAGTGCTTTGCCTGCTACGACACCGGCATCGCCACCAACGGCGATGGCCTGCTGTCAGAGCATCTACCCGACTACGACCGCAACCTTGACGGGAAGCTCCGCGGCGGCTCTGACTGCGCCATCGTCTGCCACTGCCTTGCCTCCTACCCCCAGCAGGACGCAGACGGGAAGCTCAGCCGGGGCGGATTCCGCCAAGACTCCGGCTCCATTCGCATCGTCACCACCGAGCAAGGCGATCGCCGCGTCGGTGCCGAGATCCCCAGGGAAATCACGGCCGACCTTCACCGTCGCCGCCGCGAACTCTGGGCATCCACGGCAAAAGCCATGAACGCCGCACGCCTTGACCGCCGCAGCAACACAGCCTCAGAACCCCCGTGGTTCATCGCCACCATCCGCGAGCACCTCGCATCCCCTGCCCCCTCGCGTGATCACCGCCTCCAGCCCATCGGCGCCATCCTCGGCACCGCTGCCACGGCCAAGCCTGCGGCCAGCTCCACCGAGCTGCCCCATCCCGTTGCCGTAGCGATCGAGCGCCTCTGCGGGCTCGATCCCCTCAAGCCGCAGGCCGACGCGATCCGCAAGGCGATCACCGCCCGCTATCGCCAGGACCCTGCTTTCCCCAACGGCCTCGCCAATCAGCTGCTCACCGCTGCCGATTCCATCGCCGAAGACCACCCCAACCCAATCGGGCTCCTAGAGGCCATCGTCGGGACCCAACTCCCTTCGATTCCCAAACCCACCGCAGAGGCCCCCAGCAGCCCCAGCAAGGCCCCTGAACCCCCTGCCCCCGTGTCTCCCACGCCAAACCCCTCTGACTGGCCCTTCTAGCCCCGTGATCACGTCCTTCCTTCTCGTCGCCTACCTCGCCGGCATCTGCCTCGGCCTCTCCATCCTTCAGCTCACCTCCAGCCATGACCGACAAGACCCCCACCCATGAGGCCTGGGCTCACCTCCATGCCCTCCACACCCTCCACCGTTTCCACACCCCTGCCGTCCCCACGCCCCCACCGCCCTTCGAGCTCCCAGACGGCACCTTCGACTGCGCTGCCTACCTCGCCTGGCTGAACCGCAAATGACCGACACCAAACCCGCAGGCATCGACCACCTTTGCCCCGATGACTGGGCAACCGAAGCCCCCGTCAAGCTCCCCTCCCTCATCAACCGTGCCGAAGACATGTCCGCACGCTTCGGCGAGGGCATCTCACGCACCTCCGATCCCACCGCACGCCTCTACCCCGTCACCATCCCCCTGCTGAACGCACCAACCGTCAAAGCCACCATCCGTGCCGTCAGCACACGCCAGGCACGCACCTTCGCTGCCAACAACCACCCCAACGCCGATACCTCACGCATCACGGTGGGCAAACCACTCAAACCGGCCCCCCTCTGAGATGGCCACCACCGCACCCGACCGCCGCACTTGGGCGCTCACCGGCTATCACCCCCTATCCGGTGTCCCCATCTGCCTCCCCTGGCCTGAACAAACCACCCTCGGGGAAGCTGCAATCCTGTCCCACGCCATCGCGACCACCTACAGCGTCACCGACTTGGTGGTTCACCCCGATGACCTCTCCACCGAGGTGACCGTCCTCGTCCTTTGGACCTTCAACGGCCGCGACCGCCTAGCCGAACTCCCGGCCGACAACCCGGACGACGCAGTAGTGCGCATGGCATCCCTTGCCACCAGCGGCACCATCGCCGTTCTGGACTAACATTCCTTCGATTCCCAAACGCACCGCCACCACCCATGACCCTCCCCGACCTCATCGACGCGGCCCCCGACTTCCTCCAAGACGCCTCCACCGAAGTCGCCACCGCCCTTGCCGTCGTATCCCAAGCCTTCCGCGACCTCGGCTTCCACATCACTGCCGAAGACGCCTTCCCCTACGTTGACCTGATCCTCAGCCGCGCCGACGCTGATCTCGCCCTGTACGACAGCGAGGATGACGACGGGGAAACTGAAGAAGACGACGCCTGAACACACCCTCGCCCTGTGGGCATGGCAAAAGCAATCGAAATCACCCCGGCGATGATTGCTCGCGCCGAAGAGCTGGCCGCTGAAGGACTCCCCCAATCCTCCATTGCGGCCGGCCTTGGCGTGTCACATGCCACCTTCTACAAGTGGGTCGATCTTGCCAAGACAGGCACCGGAGACGACACCCACGCTGCGTTTCTTGACGCAATCCAGAGAGGCACTCTGCGCGGTGAGCAGCAGCTGCTCGGCTTCATCCGTGCCAAGGCCGCCGAAGGTGAATCCCGCGATGCCCAGTGGCTTCTGACCCACTCCCCCCGCTGGCGCAACACCTGGTCCGATGCAGCCGCCACGCGCCGTGAGGTGCAGCGCACCGTGTCTGAAGTGGTGGCTGCCATTGAAGCTACCCCCGGCCTGCCCGTAGATCAGCGCCGAGCCGTGCTCCTGTCCCTTGCTGCTCGGGGCATCGGTGCTGACCCTGCCGCCTAGCTCCCACATCAGGGCAGCCCTGGCCCGTGCCGATCAGGAGGCCACGCCGGAGGCTGCCCCCACCACGGCCGAGGTGCTGGCCCGCATGAGGCCCACTCTGCTGCGCCATCAGCTGGAGTTCTGCGACAACATCGAGTCACGCAAGCTCGGCCTTGTCTGCGGCTTCGGGGCAGGCAAGACGCACGCCCTGGTGGCCAAGGCGATCACCATGGCAGCACTGAATATCGGCCATGTCAGCGCCCTATTCGAGCCCGTGGCGCCCATGCTGCGCGACATCCTGCAACGCACCATGGATGACCTGCTGGAGGAATACGCGGTGCCCTTCACGTTCCGCGTTTCGCCCCTCCCGGAATACACCCTGACATTCGCGGAGGGCAGTCACACGATCCTCCTGCGCACCATGGAAACCTGGAACCGCATCCGCGGCCAGAACCTCTGCGCCATCGGATTCGATGAAGCCGACACCGCCAACAAGCGCGTCGCAGAGCAGGCAACCCGCATGGCCCTGGCACGCTTGCGGGCCGGCAACGTGCGGCAGTTCTACGCGGCAACGACCCCGGAAGGATGGGGGTGGGCCTACGAAACCTTCGAGAAGAACGCCGGGGAAGACACCGCCCTGATCCGTGGCAGCAGCTACGACAACCCGCACCTCCCCGCCGACTTCATCCCCTCCCTTGAGGCCAACTACCCGCCGCAGCTGGTGCAGGCCTATGTGATGGGCCAATGGGTCAACCTCACCACCGGGCAGGTCTACGACCGCTTCGACCGCACCAAGCATGTGCGTGATCTGCCCCTGTTGGAGGATCGATTCGGCAGGCCCTACCAACACCAGACCGCCGGCAAACCCTGCGCGGATGAAACCATCCTCCTAGGCGTGGACTTCAACGTGGGCAACATGCACGGCTGCCTGGCCCTGCGTCGTGGCCCTGATCTGTGGGTGTTCGATGAGATCGCCGAGGCCCACGACACCGACGACCTGGCCCGGAAGGTCCGCGAGCGGTACCCAGACCACCGAATCCTGGCCTACCCCGATGCCTCAGGCGCCAAGCGCACCACCAACGCCACCCGCAGCGACGTGGCCATTCTTGAGGGCTACGGCTTCAGTAACATGGCACCCTCTGCCAACCCCCCGGTCCGTGACCGTGTGGCCGCTGTGCAGGCTGCCTTGGAGAACGGCCTAGGTGAGGTGCATTTATTCGTGTCCCCTAATTGCTCCAAAACGATTGAGTGCCTGGAGCTGCAGAGCTGGAACGAGAAAGGCGAGCCGGACAAGGAAGGCGGCTACGACCATATGAACGACGCACTCGGCTACATCGTCCACCGCATCAGGGCCGTGGAGAACGCGCAGGCCGGGCGCAAGGTCGGCAGCATCAGGCTCTACTGACCCGGGGCAACCTATGCCAACGCATACGGGGCAATGGCAAAGGGCGGCAGGCGCTACGCAAGGGACAACCGGGGACGGTTTGCATCGGTTGGGGCCACTGCCAGAGGCGGAAGGCTCAAGACCGCAGGCGGAAACAAGCGGGCCACCGTCACCGTCAAGGCCAAGGGCGGAGGAAATGGCACTATTGCCAAGCCCAAGGGGCTCAAGCCAGGCACTCTTAAGCCAAAGACAAGGCAGGTGAAGCCAGTGCCAGCAGTTCCGTCGTCTTTGGCAGGCGCTTCAAGGGCATCTGCGCGATTGGCAAGGAACGAGGCAAACATCAATCGGACTCGGTATGAGTCAATTGCGGCTGCCCGTCATGCGGTAACCGTCAAGTCGCCCAAGGCGCTTGCGGCATCCGAGAAAGCAAAGAAAAGCCAGATGACCGCGCTAAGAGCTCGGGACTATTTGACTGGACGCACTGACTCTGGCTCTTTTCAGAGGGGGGCCAGGTATGGGGCCGGCAACCGGACCAACGTTGCAGCGGCCTACAGCTTCAAGCGGACGTTTGGGGCCTTCCGCAATCCTCAGTCCCGGATTGTTGCCCCATTGAAAGGAACCAAGATGGGCCGTCCCATCCCAGGCAGTGGTGGGCAGTCTCGCGGCGTTACCCGTTTGCCCCGTCAATCAGGGTCTGTCCGTCGTCGCAGTCGTTGAGCGGCAACCTAAGCCAAAGCCCTGACCCATGAGCGCCGGATACCTGCTGCCCTCCAGATACACAGCCTCCGGCATCATTGCTGCCCCAGGCACCACTGCGGCCAGCGTCAACGATTGGCAGGTCTGGCAGCCTTCCGCCGCATGGACACGGCAAGAGCCCCGCTGGCGGCTGATCGAGGCCCTGCACGGTGGCACCCTCGGGATGCAAGGCGCCGGTACGACGTGGCTGCCCCAAGAGCCGCGAGAGTCTGACGAGTCGTACCAGAGGCGGCTTAAGGGGTCGGTCTGCCCCCCGTATCTGATCCGCATGGAGTCGATGCTGGCAGGCATGTTGACTCGTGTCCCGTTGAAGCTGGATGGGGTCGTAGACCAGATCCTCACTGATCTGTACGACGTGGATCAGGCCGGCTCCGACCTTCAACGCTTCCTTGGCACCCTTGCCCGCAAGGCGTTGCGCTGGGGCCACATGGGCATCCTCGTGGATTATCCCGCTGATGTGGACGGCACACCAAGCCCCCGGCCCTACTGGATCGCCTACGAGCCCCGGCAGATCATTGGCTGGCGCACGGAAACCGGAGGCAACGGGGGCACGCTGACGCAGCTGCGGCTGTACAACACCTACACCGCGCCCTATGGCGACTTCGGTGAGGAGCAGGTGGAAGAGGTGCGGGTGCTGGAGCCTGGGGCGTACCGCGTGTTCACCCGCCGCGCATCCAAGGGCCAGGACTGGGTGGAAACCGCCAACGGCACCACCACGCTGGATTACATCCCGTTCGCGGTGGCCTACAGCGAACAGGTGGGCACCCTTGAGTCCCGCCCGCCGCTGGAGGAGATCGCACACCTCAACCTGCAGGCATACCAGCGCAGCAGCGACCTGGCCAATCAGTTGCACCTGGCCGCCGTGCCCCGGCTGATGATCTTCGGCGCCAGTGCCGAGATTGAAGAGATCGAAGCCGGCCCCGAGGCCGCGACCACCTGGCCCGTGGATGCCCGCGCCGAGTTCATCGAGCCTGCCGGCACGTCCTATCAGTACCAGTTCCAGCACCTAGAGCTGATCCAGCAGCAGATTGCACAGCTGGGGCTGGCGACGGTGATGCCGCAGAAGCTCTCGGCTGAGACGGCCCAGAGCAAGGCGATCGACAGGAGCCAAGGGGATGCGGCGCTGCAGACGTTCGCGCTGCAGCTGCAGGACTGCATTGACAACTGCCTGCAGTTCCACGCTGACTACCTCGGCTTACCCGCCGGCAGCTGCGAGCTGTCCCGCGACTTCCTCGCCCAGCGCCTGGATCCCACCGAAGTGGCCCAGCTGATCGCCCTCACCGTCAACGGCACCATCACCCAGGAGCGGCTGCTGACGCTGCTGGACAAGGGCGGATGGATGGGCGATGAGTTCAGCATTGAGGATGAACTGCAGGCCACCGAGGCGCAGCAGCAGCAGCGGCTACAGGAGCAGGAGCAGATGCTGCAGGCAGGGATGAGCCAGCTGCCGGCCTAGGGTTTGGGAGTAGGATGGGGGTCCGCACCACCACCAAGCCATGATTCCGCCGCTGTTAGTGCCGCCGGTTGCGTTGGCCGTCAGCCTCTTGGTTACGGCCATCTTTTATTGCTGCCTCCCGACGCAGAAGAAGCCATGATTGACTGGAGAGGGCTTTGCGCTGAGCTGCTCAGCATGGAGCAGCTGGACTGGGAAGAGTGCGAAAAGATCAAGGCCAAGGCGGCTGGCGCCCTTGCCCAGCCCGAGCCGGCGGGGCCGACGGATGAGGAGCTGGACGAGCTATGGGCCGACATTGACGGTGGCGGGGCCATTTGGGCCTGGCAGCCGTATGCACGTGCAGTGCTGAAGCGCTGGGGCCGATAGGCAACCTACGAGGCACACCAGCCCTGTGGGCATGTCCGACAATCTCGCTCCTGTGGAGCAAACCCCCAGCACCGACACCGCTGCCGAAGAACTGGAGCGCCTTCGCGCCAAGAACCGCGAACTCCTGGACGAGGCAAAGAAGGCCAAGGCCAAGGCCTCCCAGGTCCCCGATGGCGTGGACGTGCAGGAGCTGATCGAGTTCCGCCGCAAGACTGAGCAGGCCAAGTTGGAAGAGGCCGGCAACTTCGCGGAACTGCGCCAGCAGCTGCAGCAGCAGTACGACACCGACACCGCAGCCCTCAAGCGTGAGATCGAGCGGCTACAGGCCAGGATCCGCGATCTGGAGCTGATCAGCCCCGCATCCTCTGAGCTGGCCAAGCACGTCCACGATCCTGACGACGTGTTCAAGACCGGCCGCCTGAAGCCTGAGCAGATCGAACACGGCGCATCCGGCCCGGTGGTGGTGAATGGCCTGGAGCGTATCCCCATTGCCGACTGGGCACGCGCCAACCTCCCCCGCCACTACCTGAAGGAACCCCAGGCCCGTGGCACCGGGGCGCCCGTGGGCGGCAGCGTGGCAACCTCACTCCCCACCGGCACCAACAACCCGTGGGTGCGGGCGTCCTACAACCTCACCGAGCAAGACCGCCTGGTGCGGATCAATCCGCTGTTGGCCGCTCAGCTCAAGAGCGAGGCTGACGCTATCAATGCACGCGGATAATTCCGTGGCACACTATCTGTAACTGGGCCGGCTGTGCCGCCCGTGGGCCTGTGGCCACCCGTCCCTCAGTTTCCCAAATCCGATGCTGACGTATCGTTCAGATGCGCAGATCCTGAATCCGTTCAGCGATTACATCTCTGAACAGACCACCCTGCGCTCTGCCTTCCTGACCTCCGGCCTCGTCGATACGAATCCGGTTATCTCCGCGAACATCACCAAAGGGGATACCTTCCAAATCCCCAATTGGGCGGCCAACCTCGGCGGCACCCTGCAAATCCCCCAAGAGGGAGTGCAGGCCACCGTCAACAAGCTGGGCAGCTCCAAACAGACCGGAGTCGTCTACCACGCCATCCAGGCATGGGGCGCGTCCGAACTGGTCAAGCTGGCTGTGGGTTCCAACAACGACCCCATGATGGCCATCGGTGCCAAGGTCGCTCAGTACGTCGCCAACGCTCAGCAGGCCCGTCTGCTGTCCACCCTCAAGGGTTTGTTTGGCGTCCCTGGCACCAGCAACAGCGCCTATGCCCTCACCAGCATGAGCATTGATGCCGGCGGCTCCGGTGAGACCGATTTCTCTGTCTCCCACGTCGTCCGCGCTGACCTGCTGCTGGGCGAGGATGCCGACAACTACGGCATCATGGTCGTTCACCCTGATATCTACGCCTACCTGCGGGTGCGCGAGATGATCAACTACGTGAACGCCAAGGAACTGCCTGGCATCACGGCCTCCACCATCGCTGCCGGCAGCATCACTGCCAGCAACGCTGTCAACGGTGACTTCTCCGGTGCCTTCACTGGTGAGTCCACCGTGCCCGTGTTCGGCAGCAAGCGCGTCATCGTCTCTGACGATGCCCCCCGTGCTGGTTCGCCCGGTTCCTACAAGTACGGCACCTACGTCTTCAAGCCCGGCGCCATCGGCATGGGCTACCAGGCTCCGGTGCGTACTGAGACCGACCGCGACATCCTCACCAGCGGTGGTGAAGATGTGATCAAGGTGCAGTGGGACCAGTGCTTCCACGCGCTGGGCACTTCCTACGCAGGCGCTGCCAACCCCGGCGCGTCTGATCTGGAAGCCTCGGCATCCTGGACCAAGGTCTTCGACAAGAAGAACATCGGTGTGGCGAACATCGTCAGCACCTGCCCCCTCTACGGTTGATCGAGGTAACTAACCATGGCTGGACAGTTCAACCTTGAGCAGCCGGTGTTTGACCGTGCAGTGAGTGGCCGGGTTCTCCTGGCTGCTACCGACGCGGCAACCGCTCTGACTGCTGCTCAATCCATCAACAGCATCGTCACCATGACCCCTTCCACGGGTCGTGCTGTGACCACTGCCACAGGCCCCGAGATCATCGCTGAACTCGGCGGCGCCTATCGGGTCGGCACCGAGTTCGAGGTGACCGTCGTCAACCTGGCTGGTGCCACTCATGCCATCACCTTCACGGCCAACGCCACTGGCGTCACCGTGACTGGTCTGGCAACCGTGGCGGCCAACACCTCCGCGACCTTCATTGGTCGGGTGGCCAGCTCCAGCACTGTGGTCTACTACCGCAAGTGAGATGGGTCTGACCGCTTTCCGGCGGCACAAGATCGAGGCTGCACTCTCTGCTCAGGCAGAGGCTGCGGCCTCTTCTTCTGTTGAGCCGCAACCCGAGCCGACACATGATCGGCAACCTACGAAACGACGCCGTGTAAGGAGGCCCATCAATGAGCGCGAGTGACATCCTGCTTGACCAGGGGTTTGAGTACATCGATGACACCGCAGCGCACACCGGGGCGTTCTGCCGGCTGTACGCGGTGGCAGCTGCAACGATCAGCGCGGCCACGGTTCGCGGGGCATCGGGCAGCACCTTTGCCACCGTGCCCATCCCTGCCGGCGGCTTCATTGATGGCCAGTTCTCAAGCGTCACCCTGAGCAGCGGCAAGGTCGTTGCCTACAAAGCCAACCGGGGCTGAGCTAGATGGCTGATCCGAATCTGCCGGATCAGATTGAGGCGTTCCTGCGCAATGCGCTGAGTCAGAAGCGCCTGGAAGATGGGCTGGTGCAGGATGCTCTCAAGGCCCTGCGCCAGACCCTCACGGGGATTCAGCGCACGCTGGATACCTCGGGCATCATGTCGCCTGGGCCGGGGCGTGATGAGCAGATCCGCAGGCTTGTCACAGCCGTTGCCAACAGCGTGCAGCGGTCCTGGGGCGTGCCGCAGATCGAGGCGTTGCAGCAGGCGCTGACGCCGTTCTTTGCGCAGCAGCTGGAGTTCGCTCGCCAGATGGTGGAGCTATCCGGCGGGGCGCTGAGCAACCCCGGTGCGGTGGCAGCGTCGCAGGGGCTGGTGAATCAGGCGATCAATCAGGCGGTGGTGGGCGGCAAGACCCTGGCCGACACCCTGCGCATCTCGGTGCCCCTGATGGTGAGCGACAGGATGGAACGCCTGATCCGGTTGGGCATGAGCGATCTGGGCGGGGAAGTGGCGGCCACCTATGCGGATGCCGTTGTTCGCACGACCTCAAACAACGTGGAGGCGATCATCAGGACCGGCGTGCATGAGGTTGGATCCGCTGCCCAGATGGCCATCTATGAGGTTGAGACGGACCCAGATTGGCTGGGAGAGGATGGCCTGGTGTGGACGGCCACGCTGGACTCTGCCGTGTGCCCGATCTGTCTGGGGCTGGACGGCAAGCGGTATCAGTTCGGGGAGCCGGGGGCCTACTGGGACGGCAGGGCGAAGGTGTCGCCGCACATGAACTGCCGCTGCTACGTCCTACCAAACAAGTGGCGCAATGAGGACATGACGGCCCCCAGCGGCCGCAAGGTGCAGCCCAAGCGTCCCACCGAGGGCGACCGTGGAGAGGGCGCGCTGAGCTTCAAGGCCGCCACCGTGGACTGGATCCGCGCCAACCCTGAAACCACCCGCGCCATCTTCGGCAAACGCATCGGGGACCAGCTGCTCGGCAGTGACCGCGAGGGGCGCCCGGTGAAGCGCATTGGCCTGGATCGTGCGGTGAAGCTATGGCAGGCGCCGGCAACCTAAGGCAATCGAGCTGGACCAATGGCCAAGGGTGGGGGCAGGAAGTACAACAGGGACAAGAACGGCAAGTTCGCATCTACTGGTGGCGGTGGCGGTGGCGCCAGCAAGGGCGGCGGCAACAAAGCTGCAACCACCCGCAAGACCAACTCCGCCCGCGCTGCTGACCTGAAGGCCAAGGGCACTACGGCCATTGGCGGCCGCGTCAAGGCCAAGGGCTTTGCCGGTGGCAAGGGTGCCCAGGAGCGTGCTGGCGGTCTGCGCAGTCAGAAGCGGATCATGTACACCGGCAAGGGCTCTGGCCCCCGGACCTCTGCATCTATGGGCACAGTCGGAGTCTCTCCGCGTCAGGTGGCGCGTGTGCGTGTCAAGGCCAGCAAGCCGGCGCCTCCTGCAACTGCCAAGCCTGCGGCAAAGGCTGCCCCAAAAGCTCCTCCCAAGAGCCGTGACCGTCGTGCCAGCCAGATGGCCGCAGCGGATGTCAACAACCGCCGCCTTGAAGGACGGAAGCTGAGCGGCAAGGGCAAGACCCCCATGGCTCGCGCCAATCGCAACCTCGAGCGGGCAATGACCGCGCCAAGCAAGAATCGGGTCCGGTCGGAGAAGGTGGCACGGGCCGCCATTGACTACTACGCGGCCAATGGTGGCGGCGGCAAGAAGAAGCGGGGCAAGAAGTGATGGCCACCTATCAGGACAGCATCGTGGCCGTAGGCAAGCTCCTGCAGCCCAAGGCCGGCGAACCCCATCGACACGAGCTGCTCAAGGTCCGCCCTAATGGCACCGTGAAGCGCATCCAGAAGCCATGACCGTCACCGTCACCGCCACGGCAGGCTCTGCCTCTGCCAACTCCTACCTCACGGTTGCAGGCGGTGACACCATCGCCAACCTGCAGCTAGGCACCCTGGCCTGGTCGTCTGCCACCACCGATGACAAGGGCCGGGCCGTCATCAGTGCCACCCGGTATCTGGACGAGCTGGAGTGGATCGGCGATCGCGCATCATCCACCCAGGCCCTCGGATGGCCCCGCAGCGGCATCACCCTGGACGGTGTGGCCCTGAGCAGCACCACCATTCCCGAACAGGTGGAGCAGGCGTGCTTTGACCTGGCCAATGCGCTGCTGGCAGCCCCCACCTTGCTCAGAGGCAGCAACACGGCACTGGGGGAGCTGATCCCCGGAATCCCCAACAGCAGCCTGCAGAGCGCCAGCGTGGACGTGGTGTCCGTCACCTTCCGCCAGGGCGGTGCGCCCACCGTGCTCAACTGCCTCACGGTGGTGCCCTCCCTTGTCGGAACCCTCGGTGTATTGACCACTTCGGTTCCCAAAGGCAGTTCCGGTAGCATCAGGGTGTTCCGTGGCTGATGGGCCATGGCCCGCAAAGACCGCAACCAGCTCACACTCCTGACGGGCCTTGGCTTTGAGGAGGATCGGTGGCGAGAACGCGACCACCTAGAGCGGCCCTTCACAAGGGAGGAACGGCGGGCCTTTGGGAAGCTCTACGCCGCCAACATCGGGCTGGCTTGGAAGTTCACCGCCAAGATGAGCAGGAAGTTTCCAGTCCTGGAGAGGGACGTGATCTCGTCCCTGGTGGACGTGGCCTTCCTGCGCACCTTCCGCAGCTACGACCCCACCAAGCTGAACCCTGCCAACGGTGAGCCCTACAAGCTCAGCACTCTCCTAGGCCGCTTTGTGGAGGGCGAGATCATGCACTACCTCCGGGACCACGGCTTCCAGATCGCAGCGCCCCCCGTCGTGCGCGAGCGGGGCAGCAAGGCACGCAAGCTGGCAGCCTCTGGCATGACACCGCAGCAGGTCACCGAGGCCCTCGGCTGCAGCCTGCAGGAGCTACAGGAGAGCCTGCTGGCCACCTCAGGCATCGGGCACGACGTTCAAGACTGGGAACTGCACTGCGATCAGCGGCCGTCGCCCATGGAATGGCTGGAGGCTGAGGAGGAGCGGGAACTGGCGGCGGCAAGCTAAGCCAAACGACTGCCAATCATGTCCGGGTATTTCACAGCCCTTGATTACGAGCTTTATGTAGGGCTTGGCACCACCGCCTCTAGTGCCCCCACTTCCAGCTCGGGCCTGACGCAGGTTCTTTCCCTCACCAACGCCAGCATTGACGGCAGCACCGACTCTACCGATGCGCCTCTGGACTACGCATCAGAGTACGGGTGGAAAAACCCCCTGATGACCAACATTGGGTGGAGTGTCCCCGCCTCAATGAACCTGGCCCTCGGGGATGCCGGCTACAAGCTGCTCAAGTCGGCATGGCTGGGTGGCGCTGCCGGGACTGCGCTGCGGGTCTATCGCGTGTCTCCGGTGAAGGATGGCAGCGGTGACAACGCTGAGATCCACAGCGGCATTGCCTTTGTTGAGGGATTCCAAGAGAGTGTGCAGGCTGGCGATGTAGCGACTGTCAGCTTCACTTTCCGCGGGTATGGAAGTCTGATCTGGTATCCGCAGGGCAACCCCATCGCCACCCTGACCGTCACCACCAACGGCAGCGGCCTGACCCCCGCCACTTACAGCGGCGTGTCGCTCATTGGCGTGACCCCTGGCCAAGGTGTGGGCAGTGGCCGCAGCGCCACGGCAGACATTGTGGTGGCAGGCGGCGGCACCGTGAGTGCAGCGCCGACTATCGTGGCTGGCGGCACCAACTACAAGGTTGGCGACATCCTGACCGTGGCCGCAGGCACTGTGGGCGATGCAGGGTCTGACGTGCTGCCTCAGTTCACGGTGGCCACGGTGAGCTGAGCAAGCTAGGGAGTAGGACGCACGCCCCCGGTTCACGCCGGGGGCTTTTCATGTCACAGCGACCGGCGTGCCAGGGCTTTCCACTGGTCAGCGAAGAACCGATCCAGCGGCTGCGCGTCTAGGGCCGGTTTGATCCAGTTGCGGGGCGGGCAGACGTTGCCACGGTTGGTGGTGTACCCGCTGAAGATCAGCGAGGCGTAGGGGGTGTTCCAGCTGAAGCGCAGGGTGGTGGCGTTGACGCGCTCGCGGCGCTGGGACCGCAGGAAGCCGCCAAGGTCCACGATGTCGCGCGGGCTTTCTTCGATGGTGCCGTTCTTCCGGTAGGTGCGCCGTGGCCAGGGGTACTGGACTAGCTTGATTTGCTCCTGAAACTCGTCCCCGACTGCTTTGCCGTAGGCCGTGAGGATGGCCGGGATGCGCAGCTTGAGCTGTGTCGCGTTCCACCCCTGGAGCCGGTAGCTGGTGCGGACTGTGGTCATCGCTGGCTGTAGCGGGAGAGCCTGATCTTGTCCCCGAGGATCCCCTGCAGCGTCTCCCCCAGAAACCCGGTACTGCCGAACGGATACCGCGCAGCGGCCACTTCACAGGGCACCGGGTCATCGGCGCCGAAGGTCAGCGTCCCACGCACACCGGGCACGATGCGGCTATCGAGGGTCTGGGGGCTCACGGCATAGCCCTCCAGCACGTCGTCTTCAACGCCCACACCGGGGAACTCGCTGAGGGATGGGGCACTGCCACCCTGCCCGCGCAGGTACAGGCTCACCGTCACCGTCGTCGTATTGGGCACCACGTTGCCTGTCGTCGGGTCGGTCAGTGTCCCTGCCGTGGGCACGTCAAAGACTGCCGAGGCATTGGCCAGAAAGGCGATGGCGCTAGTCATGGCCTAGGTTTCCGGCAAGCTAAGGGAACAGCTGTGGTGGTGTGGCGGAAACGCTTGGCAATGCCGTCCTAGTCCTTGGCATTGACGAGGGGCCGTTTCGTGCTGGGCTTGATCAGGCTAAGCGGGTTGCCGCAACTGAAGGAGTCCAAGTCGGCAATAGCTTTGCCCGTTCTGTCTCCAGTGCCATTGCCACCTTTGGCCTTGGCGTCACTGCCGTCAATTTCCTCAAGGGCTCGATTGATTCCGCTGTTGAGCTGGAAACGATCACCCGTAAGCTGTCCAACACCCTTGGTGAACAGGGTGCAGCGCGTGCCCTCGGTGTGACACGTGGCCTCGCGGATCAGCTTGGACTCAGCTTCACGACCTTGGCCGGCACCTTTGGCAGCTTCACGGCAGCGGCAACCGCCGCAGGAACGCCGCTGAAAGTGCAGGAGGATCTGTTCGCTGCTGTCGCAAAGTCCGCTCAAGCGCTTGGTCTGAGTAATGACGAGTTGAGCGGCAGCCTGCTGGCCCTGCAGCAGATCGCCTCTAAGGGCACCGTGCAGATGGAAGAACTGCGCGGCCAGCTTGGGGAGCGACTGCCAATCGCCTTCGGTGCTGCTGCAAAGGGATTGGGGTTGACACAGCAGGAGCTGATTAAGCTGGTAGAGACTGGCCGCCTCACCTCTGATCAATTCTTCCCGGCCTTGACCAAGGGGCTTAACGAGCTAACAGCGGCTGCAGGGGGTGCGCCGACAGCGGCCCAAAACTTCCAGAAGCTCGGCAACGCTTGGAAAGATCTCCAAACGTCGTTTGGGCAAAACCTCCTGCCCCAGGTGATTGAGGGGGTCAAGGTGCTCAGTCAGATTCTGGAGGTGCAGGGAAGCAAGATGAGCGCCGACCGTCTTGGGTTCGGCACCGGTGCACTCGGCAGCTTTGGCATTTTCAAGCAAGAGGCGCTAGATGCCGTCGCCGTGCTCAAGCAAACGCAGCAGCAGCTGAATCTCACCGACAAGCAGGCTAACGCCCTGTTCTTTGATGCTCAAAAGCTAGAGGGCATCAACAACATCGGACTAGCAAAGCCAGAGCAGGTCGGCAGCGTGCTTGAGCGTTTCCGGGAGCTGGCCAAGATCTGGCGGGCCCGCTATCCAGACCGCACCGCTCAAACGGAGGCGGAGGCCGCAGCCGCGCGAGCGTTGCTGGAAACCGACAAACAGCGCCTTAACACTGCAACCAAGATCAACGACAAGATCAAGGAGTTGCAAGGCAAGCAAAGCAACCTTGATGTTAATAGCCCTGCGTATGCTGACGCCGGGATAGAGATTGCCGGTCTTAAGCAAAGGCTTGGCGACATTGCCAAGAAGGACGCCGAGCAGATCAAGTCCGCGCTTGGGGAAGGCGGCAGGATCGCCGCTGACAGCTTGATCAGCGCGGCCGAGCGCTTCAAAGGCGCCGGCGAGGCCCTCCGTGGTTCTCTTGAGGGCGCTTTCAAGTTCCTCACCCCGCAGATTCAGCGGCAGCTAACCGACAATGCGCGGAAGGACATCCAGGCCGCGCAGAAGGCCGGCATCTTCCGGGGGGACGTGGTTGGGTTCAACACCACGCCGGAGGAACTGCTGAGCATCGGGGGCTCAGCCCGTGGCGTGCTGGCTGCAACCAAGACTTTCGACGCAGCAGGCAAAGATCTGGTTGGCGCCCTCAATGCCGTCCAGTCGCCGCTGATCAGCCTGGCTGAAAAGGACTGGCAGGTAGTCGTCAACGTCGCCTCAGACGGCCTTGCTGCGGTCTCTGGTGACGTGCTCGGGGGTGTCGCATGAACCACTACATCTCCGGCGGTAAGGGCACCTTCACGGTCACAGGGCAGGCTGCAACCTTCCCCCGTAATCGCCAGCTGACCGCCGCCAAGGGCACCTTCACGGTCACAGGCAACGCTGCCCGCCTAGGGCGTTTCATTGCCGCCGCCGCAGGCACCTATGCCCTCACAGGCATCGCCGCAGGGCTCAGGGCCACAAGGCGCCTCACCGCATCCCCTGGCAGCCTTGCCCTCACCGGCATCGCCGCATCCATCGGCCCCAGTGCCGTGGGTCGCGTCACCATCGGCACCCTGAGCATTGATCGCAACCTCGCCGCGCAGCCCTTCGGCTACGACGAAACCAACACGCGCCAGGGCCTCACCGCGCGGAAGTGGCAAGTCTCGGGGCTGCTGACCAAGACGCAGTGGCAAGCGCTGGTGTCCGTCTACGAGGCCTGGCGGGATGCCCGCATTGATGACCCGGACTCGGTCGTCGCCCAGGACGTAGGCACCACCATCAATCTCACGGCCAGCACCAATGGCCAGAGCTGGATCAGCGTTCCCTGCTGGTTCTCCACCGCCCCCAGCGCGGAGCAGGTCGGCATCTACCTGCAGGCCTCCTGCGAACTGGTGGACGCCAATCAGGCGCTTGCCGTGGCCCTGCGGTCGCAGGAGATTGGCAACGATGACCGCCCGGCCCTTGGCACCTTCACCCTTGGCGGTGTTGTGTTGACGCTGCTCAAACCGCCGGAAACCTACCAAGACGTTCCGCAGCTGGCCTTGACCACGACAGGCCGCAGCTACATCTCTGGCCCGTTGGCTGCGACCAAGGTCTACCAGGTGGAAGGCACCACCAACGCCCCCGGCTGGGCAGGCATCCAGACGTGGTTTGAGGCTGCCGTGCAGGCCCGCCCCAGCACCGGCGATCTGTTCCCCATCTCGGCACCCTCAGCATCCGCTGCCAACCGCATCGAAGGCGGCCTCAAGGTCATCGAATACACGGTGTCTGTTTCCGTCGCTGAATCCCGCTGATGGTTGCCGACATCCGCGCCAAGATCAGCTGCAGCCTCGGTGAGGTCATCAGCGGCAACTGGAGCGACGAGGCCCTCGCAGTAGGCCAGGGCTTGATCCGCTGCCGTGGCCAACTCATCCTGCGGGGCATTGTGGTGCCCGAGGCCGGCACCATCGTCAAGCTCGCCTACGTGCGTGACGGCCAGCTAGCACTGGTGCCCAGGGTGTTGCGGGTGCTGAGCAGCTTCGCTGACCCCCTGCGCCAGACCACCACGGTGCAACTGGGCGACAAGCTCGTATGGCTGGAGCAGAAAAAGCAGGGCCCCACCCTCGGCACCACCGCCTACCCGCCCGATCCGCAGCCCGGCGACCAGCTCGACACACCACTGCCGTATCCGCCTCCTGAGTTTGGCAACAGCCCGCAGATTCAGCGACGGGTCTTTAACGGCATCTGCTGGAAAACGGAGATCATCAACCCAGAAGATGAGTTCGCCTTTGACTGGACCAACCCAACTACCTCACCGTTTGAACAGAACCCAGACCGCCCGGCAGATGAGGAGTTCAAGGCCCCGGTCACAATCGCGGCGCGGACCATCTTCATCAAGTGCCTGGCAGCCCTGGCCCTGACCAGCACCGGCATTCCGCTTAGCAGCGATTACGAGGAAAACCAAGTTGATCTGAGCAACGGCTACGTTGCTGCGATGGAGCAGCTGCTGAGTGCCGAAAGCTACGTCGGCTATCTTGACGAGCAAGAGCGGCTGGTCATACAAGCTATGTCGCTGCAGGAACCTTCCTCCGGTCCTGTAATCCGCGAAGTTGACATCATTGATATTGCTCCCATTGGCTCGGGTGAACTGCCGATGGATGATCCGGTTATCGAGTTTCGGGACACGCCACGCGAGCCCCCGAAGGCGCCCGAGCCTGAGCCTGTCGCACCAGTCGCCTACGACTTCGTTGGAGGCGCGTCGTACTTAGGCGACCCTGTGACGCTTATCAACGGCCTATTTACGGGCCGTACATGGCAAGACCCTGCTACGTTGGCGCTCCAGCGCCCTGGCGCCTCGCTGGCACTATTCAGCGTCAGCGGAGGCAATGGCGGCAGCGTCACACAGACACAGCAAGGCGTGGTGTTCACGCCTGAGCAGGGCTTCAACGGCACCGCGACCTTCTCGTATCAGGTCACGGACGGATACCAGCTATCGAACAGCGCAACCGTCTATATCCGGGTCAAGGATTCCAGCCCAACGCCTGAGGATCTGGCAAGGGACCTAGAGGAACAGCCGGCAACAGATCCGCCCCCGCCGGATGGCCCAGAGGGAGGGAGTACCTTTTGGACTTTTACCAGCGGCAGCAGAGAAACAACCACGGTCTCTTACCAGACCCTAAGCGGTGAGGCTGCCACCGCTTCCTATACACACTATCCGTCGTCTTCTACTAGAGAGCAGGCAAATGCCAACGGAAACATCAGCTATAAGGAGGAACGCCAACAAATCGGCCGTGCCGCATCTCTTGGCAACGCGGTGCAGCGTCATCTAGAGGCTGGCAGCAACCCAGACATTAGCGGTTCAGTGCCGGTGACGACTGTAACGCTGACGCAGTACAAGCCAATCGAAGGTAAAGATCCGAACAGCCCGACAGAGGATGGCATCGGGTGGGGCGCCTGCGTTATCAATGGAGACTGTCCGGCTGATTTGTCATTTCCAAGTGGCGCTGCTGCTGGGTCTGTTCATCGTTACGGGAAATGCGCGTATCGCTTCACTGGTACTTATTGGGAAATTGCGACCGGCACCGTCAATGATCCTGATACACAGCAGAACCCACGCCTCACCCTTGGTGATGCCAGAAACCTTGGGCTTATCGGGGAGGTTGACGAGGAACCTGTATCCGAAACGGTTACCACCTATGAGCCTGGGGAGATTGCGATTGGCGCTTTAAGCTGGCCGGATGGAATGTTGCCTCCTCTGACCTATCCGGCCTATGTCGGGGAACGAGTGCGGACCGAGTATTACAGGGATCGCTCAAGGGGGATCACGCGCACGGTCACAACACGCTATGCAGCAGCCTACAAAACACCGGAAGGACAACAGCGTCTAAACGCACAGGCAGAAGCCGTGGGCTCATCCCAGTGGCTGGCAGATGCCACGTCATTGGTATTTGCAGGGCAAAGCAGTAACACCCGGTACGATCCAAACTTTGGATTGCGGCCTGCCGCGCCGGCTGATTCGTCAAAGCCTAGAGAGCCTGATGGGGCGGACAGCGGAGACACTGGGGGCGATCCGCCGCCAGGTCGGCAGACTGGGGGCAACCCTGGCCCGCCCGATCTGCGGCTGCCGCTGAGCCCTGCGATCCCAAAGACGTGGGACCGGGAAAATGGGTATCAGGAGCAGTGGGCTGAGTACCAGCAGCAGAACGCCAATGCCTTGGCTCTGCGCTACGCGCGGGCACAACGCACGATTGCTTACGGGAACCGCTACGGCATGAGCCTTCAAGTCGTGCCGTGGTCGGTGCCCCGGTATCCGCTGGAGCCGATCTACCTCGATCTGGCTGGAGTGGTGGGGGCGTATCGGACCAATGGGATCACGGTGGCTTTTGACAGCAATGGCGTGGTGGCCAACATTGACGCGCTGCTGGTGGGCGGCATTGGCGGTGCGGGCCCGGCCTATTTCCCGGTGCCTTCCACCGTGACGAGTCTGCCTGCGGTGCCTAGCAGCACGACGACACCTGGGGCAGTGCCCTGGAGCAGCATTCCGGTGCCGCCGAACTTTGACCCTGCAGCGCCTGGTGATGCGCTGGAGAGCATTCCTAGCCTGGATGTGGTGGAGTACCCGGAAACGCTGGCCCCGGACTTCATCATTCCGCCGACGGCGCAGACGGTAACCGTGGAGCGCGGGGTGAGGGTCGGACTGCGGGTGAAGCGGATTGGCTATGCCGTGGTGCCGCTGGAACGCGAGGTGGCGATAGGCGTTGTGGTTGGGATCTCGGCATCAATGGTGACGACCGGAGACTTTTTTGTCGAGGGGCTGGATGCCACCCTGAAGAAAGACTCCCTGATCGCCGCCGAAGTTGGCGCAGTCGATGTCACCGGCAACGATGCGGCACTGATCAAGGCTTAGGGCAACCTAGCTCATACGCTGTAGACCGTGGCCCTCACCGCAACCCTGAGCACCCATGAGCTAGCCCGTGTGGCAGGCCTTTGCTACGAGGGCAAGCGCGTCCGCGTCAGCCTGGCCAACGTGGGATCCACCGGCTTCACGGCAGAAAGCACCGTCACCGACTGGGATTCCGTCAAGGTGTCGGGCAGTGGCTATGTGGACTTCACCGACGTGGTGGAGGCCGGCGCTTTTGATGCCACGGACTCCCGCTACGAGATGGGCGGCACCAGTGGGGCCAACACCTACATCTATGCGGTGTTCACCCCCAGTGGTGGCAGCATCACCTACGACCGGATCTACGTCGTGCTCGGGACTGACAACGGCAGCGGGGGATGGACAGAGGAGACGCGGGTGCATTCGCTACTTGTCGAGTCGCCGGCCGTCACGCTGGCGCCTGATGTGCCCGTGACCTACCGAATCCAGCTGTTTGCGGCTAGCTGATGGGCACTCGCATCAGCGTTGACGTTGCTCAGGCCCTGCTTTCACAGCGGGTGAGTGCCTTGGCAGCGGTGAACCGCGAGAAGCGGTTGGAGCGTGAGCAAGGGGAGCGGGATAAGGCCAAGATCCAGGGGGCGATTGAACGCGGTGTGGATGGCGCTGCGGGCAGCGGTGGCGGGTCTGGTGGGCTTGGTGGCCCCAGTGCAAACGGCCGAAACAGGGCCAGTCAGGCTGCCAGCGCAAGCCCATTGGCTGATCTGGATGCCCAGCTGCGGGCAGGGACGCTGCGGTCTGGCGTGCCGGAGTACTACACGGGGCCCAAGGTGGCGGCGACGCCTCGGGGCGGCAAATCGTGGCTGCTGGTCCCGTCTGACGCGGAGTTCAGGGCCAAGGTGCGCGGATTGCCGCCGTTTGCGTTTTCTAACGCTGAACCGTTCCTGTTTCAGTTCGACGCATCAGGGGGACCTGCTGGGCGCGGCGCCGCATACATGGCCACGGCGCCAGTGTTTGCGGACGGGGATCGCACATGCTCCTACGCACTGCAGGCAACTGGCGGCACGGGCAAGGAGCCCCTGTCTCGATCGTTGACGTTTGAGGCGTTGCTGCGATTGATGCCTGCCATTGCAGGGTCCCCGTATTTTCAAAGCTCAATCCAGGTGGCAATCCCCGGCGTCGTTGGATTGTCGATTGGCCATCTTTGGGATCAAGTAGACGAAACGACTTACACGCCTTATCGCGTTCTGAACATTGACTACGGGGCAGCGTCTTACAGCGCTACAAACATCGAGATTCCCGGAGTGACGGCAGACGTTATCGCGTCCGTTGCGGATCCAGCAGTTTGGCATCACGTTGCAGTTGTTCAGCAGCCAGGATCAAGCCCGACGACTCGCAACGTTTCGCGCTACTACAACGGGCAGCGGGTGGCATACAGTCCAGAGGTAAGCGCCGAACTGCTGCCAGCATGGGACACGCCTAGTAGTCCCAACCCGGCCGCGAGACTGTTAGGAGTCTACGCAGACATTGGTTTTGCGTTTGACGACACGGGAAGTGCGCCAACAATTAGCCAGCCATCAAAGGCCCACGGCTTTCGTTTCACCCCCCGCGCGCTTTACACCGGCAACACCTACACGCCGCCCACTTCCATCACGTCTCTAGCATGAACGCACCGCAGTCACAGATGCCCCAGCAGCTGCTTGCCAGGCTGCAGGCCATCGCACAACTCAACCGGCAGTCACGCCTCAAGCGTGAACAGCTCGCACGCACCATCACCAAGGCATCCTCATGACCGCTCTACCGTTCCTGCAAGCCCCGGCAAAGGCATCCAAGCGCGTGGTTGGCAATGAGGCCAGTGGCACGCTGGAGGTGCCTGTTCTGGGCGGTCTGACGGTGGCAGAGAGTGCCACGATTCAGGATCTGCTCTCAGGCGATCAGAGCACCTTTGTCAAAGCTGCGCAGATCGCTGATGCGATTGCCAAAGCCGAGGGGGTGACGCTAGTGGAGGCCTTTGAGCTGGTGGAAGCGGCAGTGGCCGGCCGCGAGTTGGAACCCGAAGCCTTGACCATGAAGCTGCGCCACGCGGCGCGGATGGAAGAGATGGGCCAAGTGCTGCGCAGCGCAGGGGAGCGCACAAGGCAGGCCACCGTGACCGCCCTGATTCGCCACCGGCTTGGGATGCCCGAATGGACCATGGCGGACACCCAGGGCCTTCATCGCCGGCTCTTCGATGAGCTGTACCGGCTGGCCGAGGATGAAACGGTCACGGAAGACCTGCCCAGCAAGCCCAGGAGTGAGGAAGAGCTGGGAAAGCCGCCAGCGGGCGGTGGCAGCCCGAAACGTGGGACTGGGAAGAGATCTTCTGGAGCCTGATCGCCGCGTTCCCTGGCCAGTTCCACCGGGCCACCTTTGGGGATGAACGGCGGGCCGTGGTCATCAGGGCATGGAACCATCTGCAGCGAATGCGGATGGACGCGGCGGCGCTGGCAGAGCTGCCAATTGCCTACCTGCATTCCACGACCCTGAACCTGAACAGGGACGAGAAAAAGCGCAAAGAGCCGTTCATGCCGGCAGACGTGGCCCTGTTCCAGCGTGAGCAGAAGGCCAGCAGCAGTGAGGGCCTATCGCCCCAGGTGGCGGCAGTGGCGCTGAGCCTGCAGCGGGAGGGGCAAGCACCCCCGATCCTGCTGGCAGCTTGGCCTGAGATCCTGAAGGCTTCCAATCCTGACGTGGCACCCCCTGGCCTGCGGTGCCTGCGGTCAGACGATGGCGTGGTGTGGGTGCTGGCACCCAAGCTGGAGGGCCGGAACGTGCGCGGTGGGCTGGTGTGCGTGGCCAAGCCGCTACATGGGCCAGTCAGGGTTCGGGACATGGACCGGCCATTGCTGCACTACGACCTCACGGTGCCCAACCGTTACGCGGCAGCATGGCTAGAGGGCGACCTGCTTTTGATGGCAACCTGAAAGCATGGACGTGCTCACCCTCAGAGGCCAGCTGGCAACGGTGCTGAGCCCGTTCCTGGGGCTCTACACGCTGGCTAACGGGGTCACCACGCCATCCATTGCCGTGCGCTCTGCAGGGGAAGGCCTGGCACCGGGTACGCGGGTGAGCGGGCTCGAGTGCGTCATCTTGGTTGAGCCGGACCTAACGCCGGTTCTGCAGTACCAGGGGCAGGGGGCAACACGGGAATGGACGGTGTACCTGACCGACTGGGAAGGGGATGCCAACCTGAACACGGTGGCCGGCATACTGCTCTACTCGTTCTCAGGATCTACGGTCACCCGGATCAACGTGCCCGAGCGGGTGGGGCCGAAGAACCAGATGCAGCTGAGGATCCCGAGCGAGGCAGGGATTCTCAACTACACGCCGCCAACGGGTCTGGCCAACCTGGAACTGCCCAAGAGCATCAGCATCACGGCGCCGGTTGCGGGCGACGACTTCACGCTGTTCCGTGCCGATACGGACGTGACGCTGACGGCGGTGCTGGCGGTGTTGCAGGGTGCCAGCAGCCCCAGCGTCACCTTTGTCATCAAACACGCCGCAGACCGCACGGCCAGCGGCACGGCCGCCACGGTCAGCACCACCGTCACCAGCACCACCACGGGCACCAGCGTGGCGCTGGCCCAGATGCCGATTCCGGCGGATGCCTTTGTGTGGTTGGAGATCAGCGCGGTCAGTGGCGTGGTGGATGAGCTGAGCATCACGCTGGAAACCTAGGGGACCACCGCCGATTTCTCTCCGTGGCCTCTTTCGTCAAGTACGAGCAGTTCGTAGCTGACCTGTGCAGCGGCGTGCATCAGTTCCAGACTGGCACCAGCCACGTGCTGAAAGTGGCGCTCACCAACACCGCGCCCAACGCTGCTACTCACGCCGTCCGCGCTGACATCACCGAGCTGTCCACCAGCGGCGGCTATACCAGCGGTGGTATCTCTGTCGGCACGATTACCGGCGCTGAGACTTCCGGCACCTTCAAATGCACAGGCGGCACCGATCCTGTGTGGACGGCATCCGGCGGTGGCTTCACAGCCCGCTATGCCGTGCTCTACAACGACACCCCTACCTCCCCCGCTGACCCAGTAATCGGCTACTGGGATTACGGCTCCAGCTTCACCCTGGCAGCCGGCGAGACCTTCACCGTTGACCTTGACCAGACCAACGGCCTGTTCACGGTGGCCTGATGGCGATTACCAACTTCGATCAGTACATCGGAGCGGTCAAGCAGCACATCCAGATCAGCAAGTCGGCGGCCGTCACCACGACGGCCGGGAACTGGGCAACCACCTTCGCGGCTGCCGGATTCCCCGGCGCTGGATCCTCGCCTGCCAACACCACCACGGGCCTGGTGCCCACGGATGCAACCACCGGCTTCCCGACGATCCAGACCTTCAACGGCTCCAACAAGGGCTACTTGTCGCGGGTGGAGGCTTTCTCCCCCGTCAACCAGACCTTGGCGCTGTTTGATCTGATCTTCTGGGCCGGTCCTACCACCATCCCCACCAGCGGCACAACCACCGTCACGCTGGGCACGCAGCCCGACTATTCGGGCCGGCTGCCCTTCCGTTCGGATGGGACCACCCCGGCATGGGAGGAAGTGGAGATGTGGGTGTGGCTGAGCACTGCAGGCTCCAACCATGCCCACACGTTCCAGATGTCCTACCGGGACCAGGACAACAACACCGCAGAGAGCAGCGCCACGGTGAGCACACAGAACGTGGCGGTTAACCGGGTGCTGCGGGTGCCTTGGAACGCTGGCGACTATGGCGCCCGCCTGATGAATGGCTATCTGGTGAACGGTGCCACCAGCGCCACGGGTGCGGTGACGGCCATGTTCCTGCGGCGGTTGTGGACTGGCCGGGTGGAAGCCAACACCCACAAGGTATTTGGCCCCGATCTCACGGGGATGCCTGAGGTGTTCGGCACCTCGGCCATCATGCTCATGGCCCTGCCTGAAAGCACCAGCACCAGCACACCAAACGTCCTGATCGAGATCGCGGAGGGTTAAGCCATGGCTCGGGCGCGGGTCCGCTTTGGCGTCTGGGCCCGGCCTGGCATCTTCACTAGAACCACCGCCTTCACGCCTCGGGGGGCTACGCGCAGCATTGCGCGGGCGCTGTATGGACCCAGCGGCTTGCCGGCATTTCGCGGCACCTTTGCCGTCACGGGCAACGCGGCAACCCTGAACAAGGGCAAGACCCTTGTTGCCGACGCGGGTGCGGTCTACGTCAGCCACAACTGGGGCACCGGCTATTGGGACGGCTCGACGTGGCGTGACGTAGGCGATAACGCCATCTTGCGCCGTCCTCTGACTCTGCTGGCCTCTGCTGGCAGCTTCACGGTCACGGGGGTATCCGCAGCCCTGAGCCGTCCGCTCAGCCTGTCGGCGGCTGCCGGTGCGCTGACGATCACGGGCAACGCGGCGGCTTTGGCCAAGGGGCGCACCCTTGCCGCCAGTGCCGGGGCGTTTGCGGTCACGGGGGTTGCGGCAGGAACGCTCCGCAGCCGCCTGACCACGGGCGCCGTTGGTGCCTCCAGCGTGTCTG
>Ga0129333_10000226_pt1 | contig 41356 bp, 25 predicted proteins | sample CPB6_08_DNA_FD_94474 | JGI IMG/M metagenome (GOLD analysis project Ga0129333, IMG submission 94474) | Freshwater to marine salinity gradient microbial communities from Chesapeake Bay, USA - CPBay_Sum_0.6_0.8_DNA | ecosystem: Environmental > Aquatic > Marine > Coastal | place: USA: Chesapeake... | reverse complement strand
CTCTGAGGAAGAACTTATTAACGAAGTTCGTGAGTATTATGGTGACGAATGGTTCGAAGATAATGGCGTTGAGTTAAAAGAACCGCCCAACGCTATCTAACACGAACTGTACCGATTCTCAACTACTCTTTCTTATTGAGAATCGCGGCCGCCTGGGGTCAGTTGACAGAGTGGCACACAGGGGGTTGTGGACCCCCCTGATTCGTGCCATACTAAGGGCATCAAACGAAACGAAACCAAATGCGCCTTGACGTGATCTGCCCCTCTGCTCCATGGGAGAACACTACCACCGATGCCGACAGGGCATGGGACCTCTGCTACGACCTCTCTGAAGAGTACGGTTACGCTGAAGTCCGCCAGAACGGAATGGTCATCGGAGACTATGGCAACCCTGCCACTTTCCTGGATTGGCGATGACAACTGTTATCCTAGGTTCGTTAATCATCCTCTGGTTTTTTAGAAAATGACTGTTACTGAACAACCCCGAATCATCAACGGAATGGAGCACCAGGTGCTGACCGTTAATGGTCTGGATCGCTGCCAGATTAACACTCGTTTGCATCTTCTCAACGTAGAGATTGACAAACTTCGTACTAAACAATCGGCACTGATTGAGGCACGTAATCAAATGGATCGCCACATCGAATTGAGTGAGATGGGTGACCTCTTTGATGAAATGTTTGGCGGTTAAGTATACCGCGAAGCGGCCGCCCGACCAGTTGGGGAACTGTCCACCAAACCCCCCACAGACCCCCATGGGGTGCCATACTACCATTGTTCACACATCACATACTCATGCGTAAGATCGAACGTGAAATGAACGCTGCCATTTGTGAGAACCGCAACTGGCAATGTGACAACACTTCGGTGACCTTTGATCCTGAAACTAACGAGTCGACTGTATACCTGCACGGTAACAAAATCGCCGTGGTTGGTGATGACTTTGTGCAAATCTTTGACGGTGGTTATCAGTCAAAGACCACCAAATCGCGCCTGAATGCTATTCTTTCGGAGCACGGAATCAAGGGCGAATGTGTATTCCAACGGAACTTCAATTGGTTTGTTCATAAGTTCATCGGACAGGCAGGAACTTCTCCTGTTTACAATGAGTACGACTTCACCAATGGTTTCATGTTCGCATAACAAATAGGGGGGCGATTGCCTCCCTTTTTTTATACTTTTTTATAATTATTTTTTGGCAGGGGCGGTGGCGACCGTTTTCGTCATCAGGGCGACCCTGCCCCTCCTTCGCTTGTGCCCTTAGTATAGGGCCGCGGCAACCCCCTACAACCGATCCTGTGCCACTTTCCGAACTGTCCACTGGCCGCGGCAGACGCCCCCTGACCCCCTATACTAAGGGCATGAACAGCGAACAACTCAAGGTCCTCAACTTCTCCATGACCCTGCAGGACCGTTGCCTTGGACTTGCCTCTGCCATGGCAGCAGAGGTCAACGGTGACCTGGACTGTGTGCCTCAGGAGGACATCGACTCCCTGCTGGCAGGACTGACCCTGGACAACCTGGAGGAGACGGCAGAGGAACTGGCACACCTTGCCCACTGGTTCAACTGAAGACCCCCTATACTAAGACCATGAACGAAATCACCAATCCTTACGTTGCCACCCTGGTTGAGATGGGGTACGATCGCCAAGACTGCGAAACCGTCGCAGCAGCAGGCATCCCTGCAACCTATCCCCGTGAGATCCACGGACGCCGCTTTGAGACTGAAGCAGACTACAAAGAGGCACTCGCTGACTTCCTGAACGGACTCTGATCCTATGACTGACCACACCTTCCGCTCTGCCATCGCTGCCATGCTGTTCTGCTCCGTCTGCATTGTGGCAGGCGCCTGGACCCTGGAGGCAGTCGCTACCGTTAACGCCCACCAGGAACGGCAGGCAGAGGCATTTTGCAACGTTGACCCCTCCTACTGCAAGTGAAGGCACTCACCCGCTCCCGCTCTGCTGACTTCCACCGTGCTACCATGCTCCGTCTCCTGATCGCTGCAGGTCTGCTGTATCTGCTCTGGGAACCGATCCGTCCCGTGCGCCTTGTGACAGCAGAGGCACTGTACACTGCAGGCGACCTGATCCGCCGCTGACCCCTTATACTGATCTCAGTTCACACGACACCTCATGAGCACCGCAACCTACAACGGATGGGCAAACTGGGAGACCTGGAACGTTGCCCTCTGGATTCAGAATGACGAGTCCCTCTATGATGCCGCTCGCCGCTGCTGCAACTATCAGGAACTGGTCGCCATGCTGTACGACTGCGGCAGCAAAGAGACTCCTGACGGTTGCCGCTGGGATGACCCTGCCATCGATGGTCTGGAGATCTGTGAGATGATGGACGATCTCTGAACCGTCCACACGGGGGGGCAACCCCCCTCTCCGACCCTGTAGAATACTCTCAACAGCAAACGACCGATGCCTGACCTCTCCCCCATCATCGATCTTTTCCACCAACTGCCTGAGGGCACTGGTAAGGTCGCTCTGATGTTTGCCCTTGCTATGGGCATCGGCGCCCTGCTCGCTATCAAAGCACCTGGAGGCATCAACCGCGATTTCAACTGGTGGGACTGACCCCCGACCTGCTACAATACTCTCACACCGCAATCCACCCCATGCGAATCGAAATCCGTTACCAGACCCCCTACAACAATTGCGAGTGGCGCTCGCAATGGTTCCCCACTCTGGAGGAGGCAGAGAGCATGGTAGACTTCTACCGCTCCTGTGGTTCCCCTGCCCACGTGGCACCTTCCTCCCTCGCTCAGTTCGCCCGCTGACCTGAGCACCCCCTGACCTTTTACCTTCCTTCTCTCATGACTGCTGACCTCGCAACTGCTCTCCTGAACCGCGCCAGCAACGGCGCCCAAATCCTGGAGATCCTGGAGACGATCGCCAACGACGTGGCAGACGCCAACATTGACGACGCTGCTGCCCATTATGCCGCAATCAGCGCACCGACTGCCGATCCGATCCAATTCTGAAACTGACCACCATGGGGGCGCTGCCCCCTTTTTTTGTGCCATACTAAGGGCATGAAGAAACAACCCCTCCAACCTGCTCACGGCGGCGCCTTCCTGGTCAACGCTACCGCTGCTGCTGACCCTGCTGTACAGTCAGCGATGGCATCCTACCTGGAGCGCCTGAAGCGTGAGGAAGCGCACCGCCAAGCGATCCGCAACGGATCCGCTCAGCAGGTCCAATCGACCGTCTGGCACATCAGCGACAGAGACTGACCCATCCCCCCTGTAGGATACTCTCAACAGCAAACGACAGATGACCCTCACCCTCACCGACCTGACCTTCGAAGAACTGGAATCACTCTGGTGTGACTGCCAGGTTGACGGGGACCTGGACTTTCAGGATCGCCTGCTGCGTGAGATGCTCACCCGTGAGGATGCCTGCCCTGAATCCTACGACCTCCTCTGGGAGATGCAGGACTGTGGGTGGAACGGTGGGGTCACTCAGGACGATCGCGACGCCCGCTGATCTGCTACAATACTCTCAGTTCAGACGACCTCCAATGCGTTTCTCTCCTGCCTCCCGCCTCACCGATCGCCAGACGGTCTGGGTCGGTTACGCTAACGACGGCGCCGTGATCGACAAGCGCCACCATGGTCACCCCGCCTCCGTGTGGTCCGCCCAGTTCGCTGACGCCTTCCGTAAGGACGTTCGTGATCCATGGGGGTGACCCCTCCCCCGCTTCCGTGCTACAATTCTCTCAGTTCACACCCCAACCCATGAACACCCCCACCGTGATGACCGCTGCTGATCTGAACGCTGCCATCGCCTCAGGTGCTCTGAAGTTTAAGCGCCTGCCCACCTCCCATGGCACTTCCGCCAACCGTTGGGCGGATCGCATCAAAGGCGGCAGCACCCGCGTTCGCACTCATGGCGGCGCCGCTGGTTCTCATGGCACCCGCATGAGCACCGCTAACAGCGCCCTGGCAGACGTGCGCTGAGGCAGCGCCGTTCGTTCGTGCCCGCAGTGCCCCCGCCCCCGTGGGCGGTCGGCGGCGGGGCCGCGTGTATAAAAACCCCTAACTACCCTAATCTATAAAGTGTTACCAAAGCGAGCTAAAATTACACAAGGGGTCTAAAAATTTTTTCGCCAATAAAAAAGTTCTACAAAGTCGCACTACGCTATATAAGAAAAAACAATATAACGGCGTATGAAAAAAAATTCCGACAATATCAAACCAATCATTGTGGATTCGATTACTGGTGAATATCATGTTATAATTCCTGAGTGGATCGCTAATGAACTTTCTTGGTATGAAGATACTGAGATTAAATTCGATCTTGAGGGCGATGAAGTCATATTAAGTGAATATGATCCTTCTTGACTTCCCTCTATATAATATGTTATGATCTGAAATGTAATTACAATCAATTATGGCTAAAGGATTTACTGTTAAAGCAAAAACGCCAGTAGTTGCCAAAAACAATCCAACTGAAGAATTTGACTATGATCTGGCACGTCAAATGGTTCAGGGTAAAAGCATTGTTTTCTGCCTACCTGGTAGAGGAGTCTCCTACGCATTCCTAAAGAGTTTTGTACAACTCTGTTTCGATCTTGTGCAATGTGGTGCAAGTATTCAGATTTCACAAGATTATAGCTCCATGGTTAACTTTGCCCGTTGCAAAGTTCTAGGAGCAAATGTTCTCCGTGGTCCCGATCAAATTCCCTGGGACGGTAAGCTGAAATATGATTATCAACTATGGATTGATAGTGATATTGTTTTTAATTCAGAAAAGTTTTGGCAACTTGTTCTGATGGATAAAGATATTGCTGCTGGTTGGTACTGTACCGAAGATGGTCGTACTACATCAGTTGCTCATTGGTTGGAAGAAGATGACTTCCGTAATAATGGTGGTGTGATGAATCACGAAACGCTCGAAAGCATTTCGAAGCGTAAGAAACCATTTACAGTTGATTATACTGGTTTTGGTTGGTTGCTCATTAAGCACGGTGTGTTTGAGCATCCTGAAATCAAGTATCCTTGGTTTGCTCCTAAGATGCAAGTCTTTGAGAGTGGTGATGTTCAGGATATGTGTGGTGAAGACGTTTCATTCTGTCTTGATGCAATTGCAGCAGGTATGGAGATCTGGTGTGATCCTCGCATTCGCGTTGGACACGAAAAAACTCGCGTTATCTGATAACCATGCAAACTGGGGAACGTTATAACATATACGTTAACGATGTTAGAAAATTCACTCGTCTTACAGAGGAAGAATATTTAAACATCATGGAGGACCTGGCAATCGAATTTTATGAGACAGGTTCTCCAAATCCCAAAAAAATTCGTACTGAAGTGTTGAGGAACTATTAAAATGGCTGTGAAATCTAAAGTTGGTCTGAATAAGAGCGGTTATATCCCTGGTAAACCGAAAAAGTCTCGTCAGGGAGATGGAATGGGAACCAAATACGCCGCTACGTCTCGTAATAAAGCGCGTAAAAAGTATAGGGGACAGGGTAAAGGGTGAATGAAAGACCTTGAGGAATGGATTGAGAAAGTTAAACAATCGCATCCAGACCTTAAGGGTTTCTCAATATGCCCCTTCGCAAAAGCAAATACCTATAAAATAGTAAAATCATCCATAGACGACATCAAACCTCTTGACGAAGAGTTTGGTGTCGTTATTTTTGTCATTGAGAATGATATTGATATTGATTATTGTTATCAAAAGATCCAAGAACTCAATCAAAAATACCCAAAATACAAATTTTTTGATGATTTTCGGGATAAACCTAGTTTTATTAACGGTGTTCAGACAAATAATGGGTTATATAACTTAATTTTGTATCAAGATGCTAAGTTTTTGTCTAAAATGCGCCAAATCTTGGCAAAAACAGAGTATTATGATCTATGGGATGATGAGTATTTAAAGAAAATACTCGAAGAGGACTATGAAATGGTCCAAAAAATTAGAAATAAATAGTTTTTTTGTGAATTCGTGCATTGGAACAGTTTTCTATGGGTAAGCACCTCCTTCTAGAGGTGTATGACGTTGATTTTGAGGCGCTTAATGATGTGCAATCGCTTCAAAATATAATGTTACGTGGTATAGAACGTGCTAATATGACCGTTCTGAACGTATTTTCACATTGTTTTATGCCACAAGGGTGTACAGTCGTAATAGCACTTGCAGAAAGTCATGTTTCTTGTCATACTTGGCCAGAAAATGGGTGCATTGCGATAGATGTCTACACTTGTGGTGAAGGAAATCCAAAACTAATCGCCATAGAAATGCTCAAGCACTTTAATTCAACGAATTATAATATCAGAGAGATATACAGATAGAGGCGCCTCAAGGGATAGCAACCCCTCTAAAAGTTCTGTTTAACCCTTTTGGAGAAAACAGATGGCAAACAATCCTAATCCTGATAGAGATCGTGAATACATGTACCAAATGTGGGGTACAGATAGTCTCATCACGGATTATCAAGCACTAAATGAAAATAATAAGAAACAAGTGATACAAGAAATTATGCACGATGAAATTCCCACAAAAAAACATAATTTAACTGAACAAACTAAGATTCATGAGAAAATTCGTAACGATGAAGATTATGATGATTGGGAGTATGGAACTGAACCAACATACGGTTCTTCATGGAAGTAGACATAAATAAAATCAGAAATTTATAGCATTTAAATGCCCGTTCAAAGGACGTCAAGGGGATTTAAGGATATTAGTTTATCTTTCGAACCCCATCCTGTCACAAAAGACTTACCAGCTCTTGTAAATGAGCGGGCAATTCTTCGTTCGGTTAGAAATTTAGTGCAAACAATTCCAACTGAAAGATTTTTTAATTCGAATCTTGGATCTGAAATTACAAGTTCTTTATTTGATTTTGTTGATTTTGCTACTGCATCTGTTGTTAGAGAGCAAATTATCACATCAATTAGAAACTATGAACCAAGAATTACAGGATTAGATGTTGAGGTAAATCCAGATCCAGATTCGAATACTTTTGAAGTTGATATATCATTTGAGATTATTGGTCAAGAAACTCCAGCACAACAATTCACATTCATACTAGAGGCAACCAGATAAAATGCCTTTTACAAAATTTACAAATCTAGACTTTGATCAGATAAAGACATCGATTAAAGATTATCTCAGGGCAAATTCCAATTTTACTGATTTTGACTTTGAGGGATCTAACTTCTCTGTCTTGATTGATACCTTAGCGTATAATACATATATCACTGCATTCAACACCAACATGGTTGCGAATGAAGCGTTCTTGGATTCTGCGAGCATTCGTGAGAACGTCGTTTCATTAGCAAGAAATGTTGGTTATGTACCTCGCTCAAGAACAGCAGCAAAGGCACAAGTTTATTTTAGTATTCCAACTTCATCATCCTCAGCAACTCTAACACTGGATGCTGGATTAGTTTGTGTTGGCAATACAAACGATAGTTCTTATATTTTTTCGATACCAGAACCAATCACAACAACAATTGTGAATGGAGTCGCCACTTTTGGTACAGCAACAGATCCTATAGAGATATATCAAGGAACATATCTAAAAAAGGAATTTGTTAACAATGGTTCCCTAGATCAAAGATTTGTTCTTGACAACTCATTTATTGACTCATCAACAATACTTGTTCGTGTAAAAGGTCTATCTGATGGTGGACAAGGAAAAGAATATCAAAAAATAGATAATATCTTAAACATTACTGCAAATTCAGAAACTTATTTAATCCAAGAGATTAAGGATGAGAAGTATGAATTATTATTTGGTGACGGATTTTTCGGCAAAAAACTTGAGAATGGGGCAATTATAACAGCATCATACATTATCACTGATGGTGAAGATGGAAATGGTCCTAGTGTATTTGATTATGCAGGAACGGTTCGAGGTGCAGTTGGTGAATTAGTTATTCCAACTGGTCCAGTTACGGTTAATACAGTTAGAAATGCACAGGGTGGTGGTGAAATTGAGTCTCTTGATTCGATTAAATATTTCGCACCAAGATTATATTCATCACAATACAGAGCAGTAACTGCTAGAGACTATGAATCTGTAATACAATCAATATATCCAAATACAGAGTCAGTATCTGTTGTTGGTGGTGAGGAGTTAGTTCCTCCACAATATGGAAAGGTTTTAATAAGTATCAAACCAAAAAATGGTGATTTTGTTTCTGACTTTGATAAGCAACAGATATTAAATAAACTTTCTGGATATTCTCTGGTAGGTATCAAACAAGAGTTAGTTGACCTTAAAATTCTATATGTTGAGATTGATAGTTATATTTACTATAATTCATCTCAAGTAACTAATGTAGATAATTTAAAATCTGGAATATTTAATGTAGTAAACTCTTATTCAAGATCTGTAGATCTTAATAAGTTTGGTGGAAGATTTAAATATAGCAAACTACTACAGTTAATTGATAATTCAGATTCTGCTATAACTTCTAACATTACAAAAGTAATTCTTAGAAGAAATTTAAATGCTCAGATTAATAAAACAGCACAATATGAATTATGTTTTGGAAATCAATTCCATGTTAATACAAAAGGTCTGAATATTAAGAGTACTGGATTTACTATTTTTGGTGAAAATAATACATGTTACTTCACCGATACTCCAGGGACTAATGGATCTGGAATAATTTCTATTGTGACATTGGATGAGGGTACAAGAGATTATAGAGTTGTAAACAGTAAGGTAGGAACTGTTAATTATACAACTGGGGAAATTCTTATAGGACCAGTTCAGATTAGAACAACAGCATTGGATAATAACATTATTCAAATTCAGGCATACCCAGAATCCAATGATGTTGTTGGATTAAAAGACTTATATCTCTCACTAGATGTCTCCAGTAGTAAGATAAATATGGTAAGAGATACAATATCTTCTGGTGAACAAATATCAGGTGTTGGTTTTAAAGTTACATCAAGCTATTCAAACGGAGAATTAACGAGGAGATAATATGATCACAACTGGATTTGATGCGAGAGTTAAAGTCGGTCAAATAATCGAGAGTCAACTTCCAGATTTTTTACTACAAGAAAGTCCAAAAACGGTTGATTTCTTAAAACAGTATTATCTGTCACAAGATTTCCCTGGTGGACCTTCTGATATTGCAGAAAATCTTGATTTATATTTGAGACTTGACAATTTAACACCAGAAGCAATGTCTGGTTATACTTTATTGTCTTCTAATGTTTCTACATCAGATACTGAGATCTTTGTTGAAAGCACTAAGGGATTTCCTCCTCAGAATGGTTTAATAAAGATTAATGATGAAATCATCACATATTCTGAATCTACCCAAAACAGTTTCGTTGGATGTATTCGTGGATTTTCTGGAATAACAAGCTGCCATTCCGATTTAAATCAAGAAGAGTTAATTTTCTCAACTTCTTCAGCAGCTAGTCATTCATCCTCAACAAGAGTTGAGAACCTGAGCATTTGTTTTCTTAGAGAGTTCTATAAGAAATTAAAAACCTCGCTTACTCCAGGATTAGAAAACGTCGAGTTTGTTGAGGGTTTAGATGTTAGTAATTTTATAAAAGAATCCAAGTCATTCTATCAAGCAAAAGGAACTGAAGAATCATTCAGAATTTTATTTAATGTTCTTTTTGGTGAGACTCCTAAAATAATAAATTTAGATGATTTACTATTGAGACCTTCTTCGGCACAATATTTAAGAAGAGAAATTACAATATGTAAGGCAGTTAGTGGAAACCCATTAAATCTTGTTGGTCAAACCTTACATAAAAAAACTGATCCAGAAACAAAAGCATCTATTTCAAATGTTGAGGTATTGAGTAGAGGACTTGATACTTTTTATAGAATTGATCTTTTCTTAGGATTTAGTGATACTGATAGTATTCAGGGTAGTTTTACAATTACTCCAAAATCAAAAGTAATTGGTGATGTACCTGCTGGTTCTTCAGTCATTACTGTAGATTCAACGATTGGATTTGCAGAGTCTGGTACTATTATTTCTGGTGATAATATTATTACTTATTCCGAAAAAACTATTAACCAGTTTCTTGGTTGTAGTGGAATTCAATTTAATATATCAACTACTGATGATATTAGATCTGATGACATTTACTTTGGTTATGAAAACGCCGATACAACAAAGGTCTCAGAAGTTAGAATAACAGGTGTTCTATCAGACTTTACAAGTCTGACTACAAATCAACAGATTAATGAAGGTGAAAAGATAACAGTAAAAAATATTGGGCAATCTATAAAAAATCCAGACACCAATAAAACTTTTACTGAAATATTTGCTAATTCTTGGGTTTACAATACAAGCACTAGATATCAAATTTCAGAAATAAACGGTGCGACATTTACACTGTCAAGTCCAATAGATAAATCTAGTTTAAGAGAAAACGATCTTGTTGATATTGTCTTTAGAGGATCAAATAATATTGCATTTAATAATGCATTAATTGCAAATATCAGCAAGACAACCAATCAAATAACATTAAACAATATTATTGGATTTACTCCAAATTCATCTTTTTCTTATGATATCAGAAGACAATTAAAAACCGCAAGATCATCTTCTGTTGATTTATTATATGGAAACAATTTATTAACTTCTGATGTACAGAATGTTTATCTAGATAAAGATTATTTTTATGTTGCTTCCAATTCACTACCTGCTTATGAGATTGATACAGAACTAACCCAAGCGTCACTTTTGGATGCCGAGGGTGGTAGTTCACTACAGGGTCTAAATCTCGAAACAGTTTTATATCATATCCTCTCATTCCCAGCTGGGGTGCCATTTAAAACTGGTGACCAAGTAATTTACCTACCAGAATCAACACCTATTGAGGGGTTAGATGCTGGTAGTTTGTATTATGTAAAGATTGATCCTGTTTTCTCAAATAAGATCACTTTGTATAGATCAAGATCTTTTATTGAGATTGATGATTATGTCGAGTTCTATGCTTTACCTACTGGGGTGGGTGGAAAACATACTTTCGTATTAGCAAGTCAAAAGAGTCTTTATATAAGTCCACAAAAAAATCTAGTTAAATTCTTAAGAGGTCAAAATCTAACAAATGGTATTAACGAAAAGACTCAACCTGGAAAGATCGGTCTTCTAGTTAATGGTGTAGATATTATCAATTATAAAACTGAAGATAAAGTTTATTATGGTCCTATTGAAAAAATCTCTTTACTTAATTTTGGTGAAGGGTATGATGTTATAAATCCACCAACTGTTACGATAGCATCCCCATCGAGTGGAGTTCAGGCAAAAGTTCAACCAGTTGTTGGTGGTCATGTAGAAAAAGTTTTTATTGATTCTCAAGATTTTGATATTAATGACATTATCTCTGTCACATTATCTGGTGGTAATGGGTCAGGATGTGTTCTAGAACCAATCTTAGAAAAAAGATATAGAGAAGTTAGTTTTGACGCTAGAACCACCGATGACTCTGGTGGTGTTGATGTTGATTATGAAACTATATCTTTTTTAACAAATCATAATTTTACAAATGGGCAGAAGATAATTTATAGCTCAAATGGTAATGATTCGTTGGGTATAGGAACATATTTTGGTGGTAATTTTGATCAGAGCTTAACTCTAGTTAGCGGATCTAGTTATATTGTTAGTGTGGTCAATAATAGGACCATACAACTATATCCAAGATTTAATGATTATATTTCTGGAATTAATACAATTGGATTTACAACTATAGGTGCTGGTGGTGTCCATAAATTTAGAACTTTTGATTCACAGACAACCCTCAAAGAAGTAAAGGTAACAAATCCTGGATCTGGGTATCAAAATAGACAACTATATGTTAAACCAGAAAAAGTCGTTTTAACTCAGGATTGGATTAATTTTGATAATCACAATTTTAATGATGGTGATTTAGTAGAATATCATGCAGATGGAACCCCAATTTCTGGATTATCAACATCAAATAATTATTATATTTTAAAAGTTGATTCTGATAGATTTAGACTGGCAGATGCTGGAATAGGAGCATCAATAACATCAAATTATAGAAGGAGAAAATTTGTAAGTCTTCAGTCTCAGGGAGACCAATATCATTTATTTAAGTATCCGAATATTTCCCTACAAATTAATGTATCATATGGAAGCAGCTTAACTGGGATTATTACTGCAACACCAGTTGTAAGGGGAGAAATTATAGATGCTTATCTATATGAGAATGGTAGTGGGTATGGTTCGGAGACAATTAACTTACACAAAAAACCAAAGATTACTATCAAATCTGGAAAAAATGCGGAACTAAAAGTATTTTTAACAAGCGGTGTTATAACAAAGGTTGAAGTTTTAGCAGCGGGAGAAGAATATAATGCAGCACCAGATCTAGTTGTTCAGGGTTCTGGAACAGGTGCTGTTCTAAGAGCTAATGTATCTAGTGGAAAAATAACAGATGTTGTTGTTATTAACGGTGGTGTTAATTATGATGAAAACACTACCGTAAAGGTTGTTCCTCCAGGAAAGAATGCACTGATTGATTTATCGGTTAGATCCTTAACTATAAATTCTCAGTTCAGATTTGGATCCGAACTAGTTGAAGATACTATTAATACTATTAATGGTTTAGGATATGGATGGGTTGGATATAGTACAAGTTATGGATCTAATGAATTTGGCGATAGTGGGGATAAGCATTCCCCAATTATTGGGTGGGCATATGATGGAAATCCAATTTACGGTCCTTATGGTTATTCAGACCCAGAAGATTCTGATTCTTCAGTCAGGTTAGTTAGATCTTCATATGTTGAGGATTCCGCAGCAATATTTGATAGACCATCTTCATTTGATCCTGGTTACTTTGTAGAAGATTATAGATATGCATCAAATCAGGATCTTGATGTCCATAATGGAAGATACTCCGTAACACCTGAGTTTCCAAATGGAACTTATGCATATTTTGTCGGTATTAAAACGGATTCTCTCAATAATCTGGTTCCAACCTTCCCATATTTTATTGGAGATACTTACAGATCAAAAGTAATTGATGATAATTTCTTAAATTTAAATCAATCTTTTGATTTTAATACTTCTAACTTAATTAGAAATACTTTCCCATACAAAGTAAATGATCCTTTAGCATCTTGTGAATTTTTATATGAATCCAATGAAATAACAAACCAATCATTGGTTGTTGATTCGACAACTAGTGGATATATTAATTCATATGAAGTATTGGAATCGGGTGATGGTTATGAAATGGGAGATCTTCTTGTTTTTGATGATTCTGGAACAGAGGGAACAGGATTAAATGCTGTAGTTTCATCATTAACTGGTAAAAATATTGTAAATATTGCATCTACAACTACAGTATATGAAAATGTAGTATTTACATGGAAGGATAAGTCATCGGTTAGAGCACATTTGACAAAATTCCATGAGTTTTATGGATTTGATAATATAATTTCTGTTTCTGGTTTATCAACATATGTTCCCAAATTAACGGGAAGTCATACTGTTGGAATAACTTCTGATTATGTTAATGTTGTTAAAGAAATTTCTGTAAATCCAACTTCTGGCATTGTTACTGACATTTATGTCTCAAGAGTACCATCTTCAATTTCTGTAGGTTCTTCTTTGGGTATTGGGACAGAATTTTTCTCAGTATTAAATATTTTCTCTGACAGAAATATCCTCAGGGTTAAGAGAGGAGTAACTGGTTCTGCACATACTACTGGAACCAAGATTTATATTAAATCTAATAAGATTGATATTCCAATTTCGAATGATTATTTTGATTCTGAATATAATGAACCAGTTTACTTTAACCCTGTTCTTTCAGTAGGAATTGGGTCAACTGCATCAAACGTCGAATCAATAAATTATCCTGTTGGAGATTTTTCAAGACCAATATCAGTACAGACTCAAAGCATTTATATCCCAAATCATCCATTTAAAACAAATCAAGCGGTTGTATTAGCGAAACCATCTGTAGCAACAACATCAATATCAGTTGGTTCTACCGAAATAAGTCCTAATTTTGGAATTCCTTCTGCAGAATCCCAAGTCCTATATGTAATCAACAAATCTAAAGATTTTATTGGTCTCGCAACAGAAGTTGGTTTGACTACTACTGGCGGCGTATTTTTCTTTGATAATGGCGAAAATAGTTATGAGTATTCATTGACTCCAGTAAAAAATAGTGTAATTGGTAATATTATTGACAATAAAACGGTTGTTTCCTTATCAACATCACACACTCTAAAACTTGGTGATAGTGTTACTTTATCGGTAAAACCAGAAGGAACACAGGGAATTGGAAATAGTGATTATGTTTATTTAAAATATAACTCAAATTATGATAAAATTTTAGTCAATCCAATAGGATTTGGGTCAGCATCTGTAGATTCTTTTGCAAATACTATAACACTGCCACTTCATGGTTTACAAACTGGTAATAAAGTTTTTTATGATGCAAATGATTTAATTGTTAGTGGTTTAGAGACAGGTTCGTATTATGTTTATAGAATAGATGATAATAAGATCAATCTTTGTGAAACTTTAAATGATTTAAAATCAAATCCAATTATTACTGTTGGATTTGCAAATACTGGTGGATCATCTCAAGAATTAAGTCTAATAAACCCACCATTAACACCATATAAAAATAATAATTTAAAATTTGATACTTCAGATTCTTCACTAGTAGGATTTAAACTACAGTTCTTTACAGATTCACAATTATCTAATGAATTTGTTTCTGTTGGAACAACAGATCAATTTAATATTACTAAGACTGGTATATTTGGAACTTCTGGTTCTAATGTTACCATAGATTATTCGAATAATATACCTTCGAAATTATTCTATAGTTTAGAAAAATCAGGTTTTATAAGCACATCTGATACAACAGTTACTGATTATTCTCAAATTAGATATATTGACAGTGTTTATTCTGGAACATATGCAATATCTGGTGTTGGTAATACAACTTTTGATATTGCATTGAGAACTAGACCAGAGTCAGATTCGTATACTTTTAATGAGGGTGATTTAGAATATACAACTACTTCAAGATCTTCTACTGGTGGTGTTGACAAAGTTGATATCGTATTTGGTGGATTTGGATATAAGAAAATACCATCATTCGTCGAAATACGATCAGTAAATGGCACCAATGCTAACATATCCATTTCTGGTGTAGATATTGGTAATGTTAGAGAATTTAGAATTTTAAATCAAGGATTTGAATACGCATCCGATAAAACTTTAAGACCAGAAGCTTTGGTTTCTCCAATAGTAAATTTGGTGGATAACAATGAGATTGTTTCTGTAGGTGTTAATTTTGGAGGAAGAAACTATACATCTCCACCAGAGTTGGTTATATTTAATCCTGTAACTAAAACAGTTATAAATTCTGGTTTCTTAAAGGCAAATACTTATTCTTCATCCATAAGTAATGTAGAAGTTGTTGATGTACCTAAGGGTTTAAATTCGGTACTTCACGAAATATACACGGTTCAGAATAGTAATGGTGTTGGTATTTCCAGTGTTATTACGTCTGGAGTAGGAATTGTTACCGCATTCCTAACAACACCATTTTTAGGATTTAGCACCGCACCATTTACTGAAGGTGATCAAATATTTGTAGAAAACATTACTCTAGAAAGACCTGGAACAGGATTTAATTCCAGAGATTATGACTTTACTTTCTTCAGAGTTTCTTCATTTGAAAATACAATTCCAGCAAAATTAGAATATAGTATTTCTGAAGTTGCTGTTGGAAATCCAGGATTAGCAAAAACAGAACAGTTTTCGTTTGCATCTATTACAAAGAAAGTCGATTATCCGACTTTTACACCTATACAACAAAGATCTGATTTTGTGATTGGTGAGCAAGTATCTATTAGATTGGGAACTAATGATTTTATTGAAACTGATTTAGTTGTTACGGATTTTAGATCTAATACCGTAAAACTTTTTGGAGAATATGAGTTATCTGTTGGTGATATTATTAGAGGTTCTTTATCTGGAACTGAAGCAACAGTTAATAGTGGAACAACCAATCTTGGTAGATTTGAGACCTCATATTCCTTAACCAAGAATTTTGGTTGGTTGGATGATGTTGGTAAGCTAGATGAAGATTATCAAGTTATACCTGATAATGATTACTATCAAAACTTAGCATATTCTATTAAGAGTAGCAAAACATATGATCAAATTATAGACTCTGTTAATAGATTATTACATCCATCAGGTCTTAAGAATTTTGCAGATACTCAAGTATCTTCGGCATCTTCTTTGTCAGTACAATCATCAGATATTGATAATATTGCAATCTTTGATTTGATTGATGAAAAAAGAGTTGATGCCATATACAATGTTGACTTAGTTTTTGATCAGGATATTATTAAATCTGACGGTAAGACTTATTCCAAATTTGTTAAGTTTAAAAATAAGAAATTATCGGACTATATTGAGTGTAGAACTAATAGAGTTCTCTCAATAGATAATATTGGTCCACAGTTTTCTAATGCAAATACTGCGGAACAAGGATTTACGGATCTTTACACATACATAGAACCATTCGCAAGATTTTTAATACAAATTAAAAATACTAAAACTAGAGAGACTCAACTCACAGAGTTGATTGTCCTTTACACCGATAGTGATGTTTTAATCGAAGGTATTAAAGATGCGAACGTATTCAGTATTGAGAAGGGAACTTTATCATCCAATGGGGATCAAAGACCTGTTGCAGACTTACAAGGTAATGTTGATCAGTTTGACAACTTGACTCTGAGAATTTTCCCAGAATCTATTTTTACTGATGATTATGACATCAAGATTCTATTAAATCAATATAATACAACAATATCTGGAATTAGTAGTGCTTTATCGATTGGTTCCGTAAATCTTTATGCTGAAAGTGATCAAGCATTGGGAATCAACACCACAACTATTTTCCAAGTCGATGCTAATACTACACAATCTTTCTTTGGTTCTGTTCACATTTTAGACTTGGACAATAATGAACAAAACTACTATGAGGTTTATGTTTCGCATGATGGTGTAGATGCATACCAATCCGAATTTATTGTTGATAACAATAAGTATAGTACTGAAGTTTCATCGATATCAATTGGATCTTTCACATCTTACATAGAATCTGGAGTATTAAAGTTAGATTTTGCCAATAACAGAACATCAACACAACAAATAAGATCTAGAATTATTGGATTTGGTACTTTTGTATCAAAATCAGTTGGGTTGGGAACTTATAGATTTGCACTAGAAGGACAGGAGAATGAAAGAAGTGCAAGATATGTAACCAATTTAACTGAAAGTGTTGGTGGATCTTCGACTTCATATGTTGGATTTAGTAGTAATTTGATAACTAGTGTTAAGAGTTATGTTAATGTAAGTATTGGAGAAACAAAGGCTCTTCATCAATTAATGGTAATGCATGATGGAAGAGATATCTATACTCTACAAGGTCCATTCCTATCGATTGGTAGCACAACTGGTATAGGTACATTTGGTGGAGAATATCAAGGTGATCGTTTAGAATTGAAGTTTTATCCAGATCCTGGTATAACAGGAACCTATGAAATAATAAGTTTTAATGAACAACTTTACACTGAAATAGATGCTGCTAATATTCCCCCAGATTTGATCAATGGACCAATTACCGAAAAAGTTTTCCTTGGAGAATTTAATGGATCTCAAGGAGATAGAATTAATCGTTTAGATTTTGGTTTGTCTCATGAGGGAACTCCAATTTTTAGCAAATTATTTAATCCATCACTCCCAGAGGTGTTAAATACTGAAACTGGTGTTTTCACTGTTAAAAACCACTTTTTCTCCCCATCCGAAAATGTTGAGTACACTCCACAATCAACATTTATTGGTTTACCTGCAGTCCCAATCGGAATAGGAGAAACTTTAGTTGGTGGAACAACATTTGTTGGAGACTTGATTGCTGGATTTAGCACCATAACTGGAGTTTCTACTTCTTCTGGTTTGACTCCTGGTCAATCTGTAATTGGTTTTGGAGTTCCATCTGGTAGTACTATTGTAAGTGTTGGTGAAACCTACAGATATTTCATTGGCAATGTTTCTACAGGATCTACAGTAATTACTGGAATTGCAAATACTGCAGTATTAACTGTTGGATCTGGTATATATTCTGGAAATGGAACTTCGATAGGATCGATCGTTGCAGTTGGTGTTGGATCAATTACTGCTAGTACAACTGTCGCTGCTGGAACTGGAGTTACTTATTATTCAGATACTCTTAGTATTGGCGTTTCATTATCAACAGTTTCCGTTGGTTCTAGTTTTAGAGTAACTTATACATCTGGTATTGCAACTGATGTTTGCCCATCAAATGTTTATGTAATTAAACTAGACAATGATAGATTTAAGATAACTGGAACTCAAAATAGTGGTATTGGATTTACATTTACTTCCAGGGGAAGTGGAAATGCACATAAATTTACAATGGCAAAGAGATTAGAAAAATCTCTGATAGTTGTAGATAATGTAATACAGTATCCATTAGCATATACTCCAATTAATTATTCGCTGGTTAATAATAGTGGACAAGTTTCTCTTGCATCTACTATTTTCAGTATCAGTGGAATTAGTTCGATAAGAATTAACGATGTCTTGAAAGTTGGAAACGAATTCATGAAGATCGTTAATTTTGGTACTGGTCCAAGTGAAACTGGTCCAATAAGTGGTGTTGGAACATATCTGCTAATGAATGTTGAGAGAGGATTCTCTGGATCAATATCTACCAATCATCCAGATGGAACTGAAGCTAGGGTTTACAGGGGAGGATATAATATTGAAGATAGCACTTTATACTTCACACAAGCACCTCTTGGTAGTGGTTTTGCTAGACTTGACAATAGCAATTTACTTAAAGCGTATTCATCCTTTGATGGTAGAGTATATTTAAGAAAAGACTATGCAACGAACAAAGTATATGATGATATATCAGATAGTTTCACTGGAATTGGAGAAACTTATGTCTTAACTTCTTTAGGTGAAGATACGACAGGAATAGAACCTGGTAACAGTATTTTATTCAACAACCAGTTATTCCAAATACCAACAACAGAAAACAACTCTGGAAATAATTATGAATTGCAAGAGACTGGTGGAAAAACCGAAGTCATTTACAGTGGTATTACATCATCTGATGGATCGAAAGTTAAATCTTTAGTTGATTATAATCAGAATCAACTTCCAAGAGGTGGTATCATCATTTCTCTTGGATCAACTAGTGGATTGGGTTATGCAATACCTGAGGGTGCTAGTGTTGGTGTTAAAACAGGACCTTCTGGTGAGATTACCGAAATCATTGGATATGCAACTACCGCATCATATAATTCATTCACTGGATTTACATATTCTCATGTAACTGGTATTGCAACAATTACTACATCAGATGCTCATGGATTTGTGTATGGTGATCAAATTTCTATTAGAAATCTTAAACTAGAGTGTCCAGATGGATATGCTGGAATAACTCCAAACGTTGCAATTAGTACAGTTGCATATAATAAGACGACTGGAATTATGACCGTAACAACGGCATCTCCACACTATCTTGCAACTGGCGTTAATTTAAGGTTACGCAATCTTAACTTTAATTGTAGTGGTCCTTCTGGAATTACAACAACAATATTCCCAGATGGAACAAGGGGTTATATCTTTACAACTAATAAGATCATCAACTCAACTAGTTTCGAAACTAATGTTGGTATAAGCACCATTACCCATAATTATTTGGGCGGTGGAACTGTAGAGGTTGGAATTACAACTGACATATTCCCAGATGAAAGAGGAATACCATATACAGTCAGTAATTTTGATTATCACAAAACAACTGGTGTATCAACAATAACATTTAATTATGATCACAACTTTACTGTCAGTGATACTATTAAGTTAAAGAATATTGTGTTTGATTGCCCAATCGGTGCTGGTGCAACTATAGGTATTACATCTGTAACTTATGATAATGTTACTGGTATTATGACGGTAAGCACTGATTGGAATCATCTACTTTCCCCAGGAAATACAATCAGACTATTCGATCTTAACTTCTCTTGTGACTCTTCTGGATATGGTACAACCACTATTTTCCCAGATGGAACTCAAGGATATTATTTCCCAGTTAATACCGTAGGATTCCCAACACAATTTACTACTAATGTAGGAACTTCTACAATTTCTCATTATTACGTTGAGGGTGGTTACGTTCAGGTTGGTATTACAACCAGTGTATTTCCAGACGCAATTAGTACTGGTAATCCAGGTGGTGATGCAAATTATCAAATTGTCAGTATTCCTAGCTCAAACTCTATCGTTGTAAATGTTGGACCATCAACAATTACTCACAATTATGTTGGTGATGGATATGCTTATGCTAAGAAGAGAGTAGGACCTTATAGAGTTAGAACAATTATCGATGATAATACTTTCCAGGCAGATTTGTATAAAGTTGGATTCGCACACACTTATGTAAGTGGTGGCGAAGTAAGTAAGTATTATAATTTTGGTATTGGTGCTGGATATAGAGGTGGAGAAGTTAGTATTGCAATAACCTCTCCAACTGGATATGGTGCTGAAGTAACTGCTTTCACTGGAATAGGTGGAACTTTAGGATTTACTATTAATAATGCTGGGTCGGGATATGCATTTACAAACACTTATGTATCTGTCCCAGAACCATCATATGAGAACTTAAATATCGTTGGAGTCTCTAGAGTTGGCATTGGAAGTACTTCTGAAACTGGTATTGGTGCATTAATTACTGTAGAAATTGATGCAGCACAAGGTGAATATGGTGGAACTATAGCAATTACAACAGCAAATTATAATAAAACTACAGGAATTCTAACTGTTACTACTGATTCCGTTCACAACTTAATTGCTGGTAACCATGTACAGTTATATGATCTTAAGTTTGATTGCCCAATTGGTGTTGGAGCAACTATAGGCATTACATCAGTAACCTATGATAATGTTACTGGTATTATGACTGTTAGCACTGCTTGGGACCATCTCCAACTATCTGGGCGTACTATTAGACTATTTGATCTGAACTTCTCCTGCGACTCATCTGGATATGGTACAACCACTCTGTTCCCAGATGGTTCTCAGGGTTATTACTTCCCAGTAAACAGTGTTGGATTTGCAACAGAGTTTACAACCAATGTTGGAACATCGACTATCTCCCATTATTACGTTGAGGGTGGTTATGTTCAGGTTGGTATAACAACGAATATCTTCCCAGATGGCACCAGAGGATCTGAATATTCAGTCTCCAGTGTGGTTGATCCTAATACATTTGTAGTAAATACGGGAGTATCAACCATCACTCATAACTATGTTAGTGGTGGTTATATTCAACCGATTGGTATTGGAACTGGTACTGGAGAAGTTCGCAATTTTAAAATTGTTAGACCTGGTTATGCGTTCCAAATAGGAGATGTATTTACTGCAGTTGGTCTTGTTACTGCAAAAGGTTATGCTCAACCAATAGCACCTTTTGAGTTAACGGTTCTAAGCACTTACACAGATAACTTTGCTGCCTGGCAGTTTGGTGAACTTGATTTTATTGATAGCATTAAACCATTGCAGAATGGTTCTAGAGTGAGATTCCCACTATTGTATAAGGGTCAATTATTGAGTTTTGAGAAAGATCGGAATGATCCAGATTCATCACAAATTGATTTAGATACTGTTTTATTAATATTCATAAATGGTGTCCCACAAACACCAAAAGTTGCATACACATTTGATGGCGGTACTTCATTCACATTCACTTCCCCACCTTCTGCAGAGTCAGAAATTGCAATATTCTTCTATAGAGGAACTAGAAATTCTGATAGTGTCTTTGTTAATGTAAATGAGACTATCAAAAAGGGTGATGATATTGAGATCACACCAAATAATGATATAAGAACGACAGTTGGACAAGAACCAAGAGTTGTTTATGAGGTTGCAGCAGCTGATAAATTGGAAACCAATTTGTATGCAGGTGCAGGAATAAATGATAGTGATCCAAAACCACTTATATGGACTAAGCAAAAGACTGACAAGTATATCTCTGGAGATATTGTTTATAAGTCTAGAGATATACTTGAGACTCAAGTTTTCCCCACAGCTAGAATTATTAAAAATGTTGGTCTAGATGAAACTGAATTATTCATCGACAATCCAGGTTTATTCACTTACGAAGAAGATAGACCAACATCTACACTATCAGTTGCTGCATTCGATGCTCTTATTATTACATCATCAGAAGATCCAGTTGCAGCTAAAATAACTGCTGCTGTAAGTGCTGGGGGTACAATCCAATCCCTTTCCGTACAATCTGGAGGAAGCGGATATACTGGTTCTACAGTAAATATCGCTATAGCCGCTCCAAAGAGTATTGGAGTTGGCGTGGGAACAACAGCAACAGCGACAGCAACTATTGTTAATGGTGAAATAGTATCAGCAACTGTAGTTAATCCTGGTTTTGGGTATGTTAATCCACCAAATGTTATTGCACCAGTATCTTCACTAACATATGAAAATATTACCAGTATAAATGATTTGTTTGGTTTCTCTGGTATTGTAACTGGTATAACAACAACTACTGGAACTGGTGGTCATCCACTCGCACTTAAGTTCTTCTTAAATGCTGATGTATCGTTTGCTCCACTGCTACAAGGTTATCCGATTAGTATTTTTGATACTAACGTTGGTTCTGGCGCAACCTCTGTTGATTCTGATGATTCTTCTGTTGTTGGTATTGGAACTACATATTTGGATAATATTTACTACATCCACAGTATAGATTTTGCTGGTGGAAATGCTGAGATAGTAACAAATATTGCATCTGGTAGTCCAGTATCTGGCATATCAACCGTTGGTACTGGATTAACAAATGTTGGAAGATTTGGTTGGGGAAGACTAACTGGGTTTGAAAGATCCTCGTCTCAAATTGCAATTGCAGTTACAGGATTTACTGTTAATCCTGGTCTCACGACATTCCCATTCATTCAAAGAAGGGGTTATGGTTTAAGAGATGGTGGGGCACTCAGAAAAATCCTACAATAAAACCACATAAATAGAGAAAAAACTAATAACATGGCATCTATTGTCACAGATCAGTTTAGAATATTAAACGCTAATAATTTTGTTGAGTCTATCGCAGATTCGAATAATTCATATTATGTTTTTGTAGGATTAACAAATCCAACTCAAGTTGGATTTGGAAGAACCGATGATTGGGATACAAATGTCCCAAATCCAGTCGATTCTATTAATTATCTGAATCATAGTTATGATAACATGATTTATGGAAAGAAAGTTACTCTTTCGAATGTCAAGAGATTGGTAAGACGAGTTGATTGGACTCAGGGGTCAAGATATGAAATTTATAGACATGATTATACGATTAATACACCATCTGCAATAACACAATCTTCTAGATTGTATGATGCAAATTACTATGTAATGAACTCTGATTACAGAGTTTATATTTGCATAGATAATGGTTCATCTGGAATTAATACGGTAGGTAACGCATCACAAGATCAACCACAATTTACAGATCTTGAACCAGCAAAAGCAGGTGAGAGTGGTGATGGATACATATGGAAATACCTATTTACAGTTTCGCCTAGTGATATTGTTAAATTTGATTCAACCGACTACATCTCTGTCCCAAATAATTGGGATAACTCAACAGATGCTCAAATACAAGCAATTAGAGAGAATGGTGATTCCTCGGTCAATGAAAACCAGATTAAAAAGGTATATATTGAAAGACAAGGTGAAAACTACTCCAGTGGTTTGGGGCAAGAAGTTAATATATTAGGTGATGGTACTGGTGGTAAAGTTGTTCTTGATGTTGTGGGTGGTAAAATAACCAATGCTGTTGTTTCCTCTGGTGGTAAAGGTTATACATATGGAATAGTTGATTTGGGTCCAATAAACTCAAATGTTATTCCTGCAAAAGCAGCAAAATTAGTCCCGATTATCCCACCATCAAAAGGACATGGTTATGATTTATATAAAGAGTTGGGAACTGATAAGGTTCTAGTTTATGCCAGATTTGATGACTCCACAAAAGATTTTCCAGTTGATACCAAATTTTCACAAATTGGTATCGTAAAAAATCCAACATCTATTGGATCAACTAATGTTTTCCAGGAGAATCAATTCACATCATCATATGCTATAAAGTTTTCATCAACTAATGGTACATTGAGTGTTGGTGATATTCTTAGACAACCCGTTACTGGCGGAATTGCTGTTGGTTACGTTGCTTCATATGATCTAGATACAAAAGTTGCAAAATATACCAGAGATAGGTCATTATATTTTAATGACGGATCTTTGGATCAAACAGATTATGTTGGCATCTCAACTGGAGGCAAAGTCTTAAATTTCGAATCCTCAGCAACGGTAATTACAACAGCTGGTGGTTTTTCTGGGTCAGTTGATGTTGGTTTTAGTGGAATCACAACAAATCCAACGGGAACAAGAGTTATAAATTTAGGAGTTCAGTTCACTCATGGTCTTGCTTCACCTGAAATAAATAAATCATCTGGTGAAATTGTTTATTTGGACAACCGCCCTTTGATAGCAAGAAATCCTAGACAGAAAGAAGACGTTAAAATTATTCTGGAATTTTAAAAAATGCCACAAAAGACTAATTTAAATATAAATCCATATTATGACGATTTCGATAAAAATGAAAATTTTTATCGAGTTCTGTTTAAACCTGGATTTCCAGTTCAAGCAAGAGAACTAACTCAATTACAGAGTATTCTCCAAAACCAAATCGAATCTTTTGGTAGTCATCTTTTTAAAGAAGGGTCTATGGTGATTCCAGGTGGAATTACCTATGACGATGCATATTATGCAATTAAGGTTAACCCAGATCATCTTGGGGTTGACATCTCTTTATATTTGGATAAGTTAAAAGGGGTTACGATTCAGGGGCAAAATTCTGGTGTAACTGCGGTTGTCGATAATTATGTCTTGCCACCAAATTTAAACGTCGAACAACCAACACTGTTTGTTAAATATAGAAGTGCTGGAGCAGACGAGGTCTTTACAACTTTTGAGGATAGTGAGTTATTAATAACTCAATCAAATATACAATATGGTAATACAATTATTAACCAAGGTTCTACTGTAGCGACTGTTTTTTCACTGGGTGCTTCTGCTATCGGAACCAGAGTTAATCTTTCATCTGGAGTTTACTTTATTAGAGGAACTTTTGTAGATGTTCCAGAATCTCAAATTATTCTCGACCCGTATGATAATACACCATCATATAGAGTTGGTCTATCTATTTTAGAAGAAATCGTATCTGCTAGTGATGATGATACTTTGTATGATAATGCAAAAGGATTCTCTAATTACGCAGCTCCTGGAGCAGATAGATTAAAAATAACAGCAACTTTATCTAAAAAATCATTAAATGATTTTGATGATAAAAACTTTGTAGAATTACTAAGACTTGATAACGGAGCAATTAAAAAGTTCGTTGAGAAAACTCAATATAATATTATAAGAGATTATTTTGCAAAAAGAACATATGAAGAGTCTGGTGACTACGCAGTAGATAAATTTGATGTTGAGGTAGCAAATTCTTTAAATGATTTTATATCTTCTGATGGTGTATTTTTGAGCACTCAAAAAACAGACGAAGGAAATGATCCATCAGAAGATCTTTTGGCGATAAAAATTTCTGCAGGAAAAGCATATGTCCGTGGTTTTGATGTAGAAACTCCTGGAACAACAATAATCGATGTAGATAAACCAAGAGATACTAAAGAAGTTCCAACATCACTAGTTCCTTTTGAGTTAGGTTCACTACTGAGAGTTAATAATGTTTATGGTACTCCGTATGTGGGTATTAATGAAACCACAAATACAGTAGAACTTAGAGATCGTAGAATAACTAATCCAACATCAGCAGCAGGATCTGCAATTGGAAAAGCAAGAGTTTATTCTTTCGGTCTATCAGAAGCATCATATTTAAACCCATCAACTCAATGGGATCTGTACCTTTTTGATATTCAAACTTACACAACATTAGAGTTAAACACTTCACTTGTTGCACAACAATGCCCAGCATCCTCTTTTATCAGGGGTGTGAGTAGCGGAGCAACTGGATATGTCGTTTCCGCCCCCGCAGGAACGTCTGTCAGTCTTTCTCAAGTTTCTGGAAATTTCATCGCAGGAGAACAAATTTATATTAATGAAACTCTAGAATTTTCTAGATCAATTAAAAAGGTAAAAGATTATACTATCGATGATATAAAGTCAGTATATCAAGCAAGTACATCTATTACTGCACAATTAAAGACAATTTTTAATGCTGATGTAGTTCTTCATCAAAAAATTGCGCCAGGTTTTAGTATTACAGATAATATTTTTATATCAACAGCAGGTGTCGCAACTTGTGCTGGAAGATCATTCTTAGGTATTAGATCGGATACTATTATTAGATATCAAGAAGTTGGAGTTGCAACGGCAAAGTTCAATAGAGTTTCCTATGTTTCTGCTGATGGAAAAACAGCACAATTAGTTGGCATCTCTAGTGATGTAGTAGGTGTTTCTTTGGGATCACTACCAAGTGCTGCATTTAGTGGACCATTCTCAATAGCAACTCCAATTTTAAGACAAAAAGAAGATATCACATTAACATCTCAACTCAATTCAACAAATATTGAGAGAGTTAATCTTTCACAATCTAATCTTTTAATCAGTCATCAGTTAAGAGAACTTAGTACAGATGCTAATGGTGATTTGGTCGTTAACATTTCAGCAACTGGAATTACCAGCGCGTTCTTCGAATCTTATGATGCGGATCGCTATTCTGTCCATTATGCTAATGGAACAATAGAAGATTTGACATCAGATCAGTTTGAATTGACTTCGAATAGTACATCATTAACTTTAAGTGGATTAAAAGTTAGTCAGTCAAACAATGTAACTCTTAATACGACGGTTAGAAAAATCTCAGTTAAAAATAAGCAAAAGAGATACATAAGAAGTGAAAAATTAGCAGTTACTAGAACTGTTTCTGCAGCGTCAACTAATATTACTGGTTTAACAACTAGTTTCTATTATGGTGTTAGAGTTGAGGACCGAGAGGTAAGTCTTAACTATCCAGATGTTGCAAATGTTATTGCTGTATACGAATCTCTAGATAAAAGCGCACCAGTTCTGGATAAATTAACTTTTGTTTCTGGATTAAATTTGGATACTGCATCAGTTGTTGGTGAAAAAATAACTGGAAAGACCAGTAATGCGGTAGCACAATTAGTAACTAGATCTTCATCCGTAGAAGTTGAATTTGTCTATTTAAATAGATCTAAATTTATTTTGGGTGAGGAAGTCACTTTTGGCGAATCCAATATCCAATCAACAATACAAGGAATAACTCCTGGTCAATATTTAAATATATCTGATAGATATACCTTAGATAAAGGGCAGAAAGAGCAATATTATGATTATTCCAAGATAGTAAGAAAACTTGGTCAACCAGCACCCTCTAAAAGATTGCTAGTTATTTTTGATAGATATGAAGTTCCAATAAACGATACTGGAGATTTATATACCGTAAACTCTTATGATAAAGAGAGATATCAAAAAGATATTCCAACATTACCAGATGGAACCAGATTGTCTGATGTTTTAGATTTTAGACCAAGAGTTTCATATTTTGATGCTTATACATCATCACCATTTGATTACAATACCAGATCTTTTGGTTCTGTAACTTCTAACACGACTCTTGTTGTTGCTCCTAACGAAAGTTCTTTAATTGGTTATTCTTATTATCTACCAAGAATTGATAAAATCGTTCTCAATAAAGAGGGTCAATTCTCTTATCTCAGAGGAACTCCATCTGATGCACCAAAAGCACCAGAAAATGCAGAGTTTGCAATGGAAATTGCAACAATTGCTCTGCCAGCTTATCTCTATTATCCAAGAAAAGAAGCAAAGATTACTTTGGTCGATAATAGAAGATATACAATGAGAGATATTGGAAAATTAGAAGATAGAATTGAAAATTTAGAAATTGTAACTTCTTTAACTTTACTGGAGTTAGATACAAAATCTCTTCAAGTTCAGGATGCTGATGGTTTAACTAGATTTAAGTCTGGATTCTTTGTTGATGATTTTAAAGATAATGTATTGTTTGGACCTGGTACAAAAGCGGATATTGATGTTAACCAGAATCTGTTAATTACTGAAACCGATCTATATTCATTCCAACCACAGTTGGCATTGGACCCATCAGTTGATGAAAATACCGCAGATTTTAGCACTGATTTACCACTGTTAGATCCAAATATTAAAAAAACTGGGGAAATGCTTACCCTAAACTATGAGGAAAAGGGTTGGATTGAGCAACCCCTTGCATCTAGAGTGGAAAATGTAAACCCATTTAATATGGTTGCATTCTTTGGATCTGTTATCCTTAGACCTAATTCTGATACTTGGGTTAGAAATGTTTATGTTCCTGGAGGAACTAGACAAGTAACAGGTGGAAGTGATTATGAATATATTGAGAATATTAAGATTGCATCCGAACCAGAAAAGTGGATGAGATCTAGGAATATTGAGTTTGTTGCTGGTGGTTTAAGACCAGGAGACAACTATTATACATTCTTAGATAGTGTAAGTGGTATTGATATAATACCAAAAGTTTTGGAAATTGAAATGCAATCTGGGGTTTTCCAGATCGGAGAAACTGTTGAGGGTTATGTTGGCAATGAAAGAATAATCAGATTTAGAGCTGCTTCTCCAGTTCATAAAGATGGTGCATATAATGATCCATCTAGAGAATATGCAGTCAATCCATATAATTTCTCACAGTCAATGCCAAGAAATTATTCGGCATCTTCAACTGTGCTAAACGTTGACACTAATGCTATGTCTCGTGAAGCAATCGGAGAATATTTTGGTAGAGTTGAGGTTGGTTGCGTTCTATATGGAAGAACATCAAATGCAGTAGCAAACGTAACAAGAGTACGTTTAAGAACTGATAACTTTGGAGATTTGTTGGGATGTTTCTATCTTAGAGATCCTCTGACAAATCCACCACCAGCAATTCGGATTGGTACTGGAACTAAGTCTTTCCAGATTACTACTAGTTCCACAAATGCACAACCACTACCAGGAAGTTTACTAATCAGTAACGCTGAAACAACCTATTCATCTACTGGTATTGTTGATACGTATCGTCAAGATCGTGTTATTGTTAGAAGACCTCCCCCACCACCAAGAAGAGGTAAAGGAAAGGATCCTCTAGCACAATCATTTACAGTTGATGAGACTGGTGCATTCCTAACATCTGTAGACTTATTCTTTGCGAGTAAGGATGAATCTGAAAGATGTTTTGTCGAAGTTCGTGAAGTTGAGTTGGGAACTCCCAGAAATACTGCTATGGCAGATTATGCTGGTCAAGCACTAGAACCATCGGAGATTGGTATCTCAACAAATGCTACAGTTCCAACCAGAGTTACATTCCCATCTCCAATTTATCTGGAACCAAGAAGAGAATACGCAATTGTTGTTCTTGCACCTAGCACTAATAATTATGAATTGTGGGTTGCAAGAATGGGTGAAAAAACTGTTAATTCACAGTTCCTACCAGATGCTGAAAGTGTTATCGTAACTAAGCAGTACACTGGTGGATCTCTATTTAAATCTCAGAATGGATCAATCTGGACTGCAAGTCAGTTTGAGGATATGAAGTTTAAACTTTATAAAGCAAACTTTACATCTACAGATGGAACAGCGTATTTCTATAATCCAAGTTTAGGTATTGATGACCTCAATACTCCTGGTCTGTTGCCCAACCCAATCAAAGTAAATCCAAGAAAATTAAAAGTTGGTATTACTACAACAACAGTTCTTGGAACAGTGTTGGTTCCAGGAACAAAAGTCAGTGAAGGTACTCAACCAGGTCCTTATGGATTTATTGAAAAATTGGGAAGCAAGATTACTACTGCCAACATTACAAATCCTGGAGTTGGATATACATCTAGCGCATCTTATACAGCAGTTCCTCTTTATAATATTACTGGGTCTGGAACTGGTGCGACTGCAAACCTAACTTTTAGTGGAAATGTTTTAACGGGCATTACCGTTAATAATGCTGGAAATGGATATGCTGTTGGTGATGTTTTGGGCGTAACCACTAGTTCTGTTGGAAAAGGTAGAAATGCCGCAATTACAGTTACTTCTATTAATGGTATTGATACTTTATATCTAACCAATGTACAGGGAGAGCAATTTACATCATCTGAACCATTAGTTTATTATTCTGGTTCTACTTCCGTTTCTTTAGCACTTACAACTATTTTAAGTTCCTCAGTAGTAAGCGAAATTTATGATGGAACTGTATTTGAGGTTACCTCATACGGTCACTCAATGCACTCACTGAACAATCTTGTTCAGATTAAAGGTATAGAACCAGATACGATTCCAACAACACTATCTGGTGAATTTGGTTTATCCGATAATACATTATCAATTGCAAGTACAAGTGGATTTAATGTATTTGAGGGAATCTCAACATCAAGAGGATATATCCAAGTTGGTCCAGAAGTAATGTTCTATACTGATATTGGTTCTGGAACTTTAGGAATTTCTTCAAGAGGCGTTGATGGAACACCAATCATCACACACCAGACAGGAGAACTAGTTTATAAGTATGAAATTGGTGGAGCATCGCTTACACGTATTAATAAAACGCACAATTTCCCAACTAGTCAATCTCTGCAAGATGTTAATGATCTAAATCATTATTACTTACAGATTGATAGACCAGCATCTCGATCATCTGGTGATAATTTACTCTCATTTGGTAAAGAGTTCCAGGGAGGAGGTTCTTTTGGTGAAGCTTCACGAAACTTACAATACTCTGGCATTACTCCTCAAGTTAGAGCAGTTGCTCCAGGAGATTCCACTTCAATATCTGCACAAGCAAGAACAGTAAGTGGAACTAGTGCAGGTGGAAATGAAGTTTCCTTTATTGATCAGGGATATGAAAACGTTAGACTGAATGAACTCAATCGCCTATCAACTACTAGATTAGTTGCATCTAGGATTAATGAATCTACTAGATTGACGGATCTTCCAAAGAACAGATCTTTAACTTTAGGCGTCAGACTTCAGACTGAAGATCCAAACTTGTCACCAGTAATTGATCTAAACTCTACAAATGTTATTGTTCGTAGAAGTAAATTAAATGCTCCAGTCAGTGATTATGTAACCGATGGAAGAGTTAATCAGGTTGATGATGATCCACATGCAGCAGTTTATGTAACTAAGAGAGTAAATCTGGCACAACCAGCAACATCACTTAAAACCTTAATTGCAGCAAATAGACCAGAATCTTCTGATATTAGAGTTCTTTATAGATTGTTTAGACCAGATTCTAGTGGTATCGAACCAACATTTGAGCTATTCCCTGGATATGACAATCTAGTTGATACTGATGGAGATGGGTTTGGTGATACAATCGTTGACGAATCCCTAAAAACTGGAAGGTCTGATGCTCAAGTAAGAGCAAGTAGAGACGGTGAATTTTTAGAATATCAGTATACAATTGATAATTTGAGTCCCTTTATCGGATACCAGATTAAAGTTGTTATGAGTGGAACTGATGAATCTAAACCACCAGAATTAAAAGACATTAGAACAATTGCATTAGCATAATATGATTAAGGTAGAAGGTCATAGTAACCTATATCGAGATGAAGAAAGCGGAGCGATTATGAATCTCGACTCCGCTGGTTATCAGGAGTATGTTAAAAAAAGAAACGCTAAGATTAGAGAAAAAGAAGAAATTTCTTCTTTAAAATCTGAAATTAGTGAGATAAAATTGATGCTCCAACAAATCCTTAAAGACAAAAACTAGGTTGCTTTAAAATATAAATAAATATAGAATTTGATTTTATTAAATGGCCGCAGTATATACTAGTAATCTGGTTATAAATGCTGGCACAGACTATAGTCAAGTGTTTTCTTTAGAAAATAATACTTCCAGCTCAAATTTGGACTTATCTCCATATAGTGTTGCTGCAATGTTGAGAAAACACCACGGCAGTAGCACTGCTACTGTTTTTGCAGCACAGGTGACTGATGCTATCGCTGGAACTATTCGAATTGGTTTGGGATCAACTATAACTTCCACATTAAAACCAGGAAGATATGTATATGATGTTGTAATAATAAATGCAAGTGGTAACAAAACACGTGTTGTAGAGGGTATGGCACTAGTTAGAGAAGGAGTTACTCGGTAATGGCAGACATAAGGGTCAGAGTCGGACAACAACCTGCTATTAAAGTCGTTTCATCACTTGCTGGTGAAGTGAGTGGTACTCTAGCAAATTTGAGTGATGTTAATACATCCGCTTTGGCAAATGGTGCTGTTCTTGTATATAACGGAACAACTGGAAGATGGGACGCAACTCTGGAATTAACCCCAGGAGTTACACAGAATTTAGACATTAACGGAGGTAGCTTCTAATGGCAAGTATCATCAGGGTCAAAAGATCTAGTGGTACTAACATACCAGGAACCCTACAATGGGGTGAGATGGCGTATGTCACTGGTATTGGTAGTTATGGCGGATTAAACCAATATAAAGATAGAGTTTTTATTGGTGACGACGGATCCAATGTTTTATCTATTGGTGGTCGTTATTACACCTCCATGATGGATCACCAACCTGGTACTGTCCAGGGTGTTTCTAATACTAGAAATTCAGATGGTGGCATTGTTGCCATCATGGACAACAATAGAAAAGTTGATCAATGGAACGTAGATAATCTTCGTTTAGATGGTAACGTTTTTTCGAGTGAAAACGTAAATGGTGATATTATTGTTTCACCAAATGGTACGGGAGATTTCATATTCACTGGTGGAGCATCTCAACAATATAGAATAAATGATGGTGTAATCGATCGTTTTGTTATTGATACTATTAATGGATCAACAACCGTTAATCAGGGAACACTAACTGGAAATGAACCAACTTTAGAATCTGGTGCTACTTGGAACAATCCAGGAGTTGCTTTTACTGGCATTACGTTTAATGCAATTAATCTAGATTCTGCTGCAGGATCTAGTTTATTACTCTTAAGAGCAAATAGTCAGGACGTATTTTCTGTTGGTGTAAATGGTATTACCACTACAACTGGTATTGGAACAGTTGTTGCTGGTGCTGGTGGACCTGGTAATTTCTTTGTCAATAATCTTCTAAGTGCTCAAACAACAACAACTCAAAACTTAAATGTTTTAAGTTCATTAAATCTAATTGGTATTACAACCTTTACAGGTAGAATTAATCAAACTGGTTTATTTTACAATCAAGGTGGGGCGGTAATTGATAATATTGGCATTAGTTCTAATGTTATCTCTACAAAACCAGGTGCTGGTAATCAATTATTCATTGACCCATATCCAGATGGGAAAAGTAATGAAGGAACAGTCATCATTAAAGGTGATTTACAAGTTGATGGTACTACTGTTACTGTAAACTCATCATCTACAACCATTAATGATGCGATTCTTAGACTTGGTGATGTTACAACTGAAAGAGTTGTAATGAGTAACGCTGCTGCTGGTGTCAGCACTATTCGTTTAGATTCTGTTGTTGGTATTAATACTAATGATGTAGTTTCTGGTTCACCAAAACTTTCACCATCTGGTGTTACAACAATTACATCTATCGATACAAATAACAAGATTATAACCATCAATGATACTGTTCAGTCTGGTGGTATCTCAACAACTACACAGTTAGTTATTACTACTGGTTATGATACTAATACTGATCGTGGTATTTCTTACCAATACAATACTGGAATTGGATCTGGTAATAATAAATTAGGTTTCTTTGGATATGATGATAGCACTGGATATTGGACTTTTGTTCCAAATGCAACAAATACAAATGAAGTAATCAGTGGCGTCAAAGGAACCTTAGACGTTGGTGCGATGTATTTGGATTGGGCAGTATCTGGTATACATACTAGAGGTGCTCTATATTTTGATGCTAATGGAAAAATTATTAGCACAAATTCACCAGAAACAGGATATGCATCTACTTCTAACTTTGTTTTAACTACAAATGCAAGTAATGTTCCTGTTTGGACTGATGCAATTGACGGAGGTACGTTCTAAAAATGAATAGTGAAATTGATGTGAATCTTTTGGTTACTGTTTATAACGAAAGGATTAATGCTTTATATTCTCAAAATATTTTATTAGAAGCAAGACTGAAATCGTTGATCAGAGATTACACCGAAGATAAAAACAAACTGATGATGTCAAATCTCGAATTACAACGCCAACTTGATATTTTAAATGACAGTCCTGCTTCTAAAAAAGTACTTAAAGAAAAGTCCAAAGAAGAATTATCAGATTACGACGAATAAGAGGTGAAAAATGGCAAAACCAAGTACTAGACAGGAATTAGTTGATTATTGTCTGAGAAGACTTGGTGCGCCTGTTCTGGAAATTAACGTAGATGACGATCAAATTGACGATCTAGTTGATGATGCAATACAGTACTTTCAGGAACGTCATTTTGATGGCGTAGAAAGAATGTATTTAAAATACAAAATAACACAAGATGATCTTGATAGAGGTAGAGCTAAAAATGAAACTGGAGTAGGGATTGTAACTACAACGGCAAGTTCATCAATTCCAGGATATGGAACAACATCATTTAACTTTTACGAAACTTCTAATTATATTCAGGTTCCCGATTCCGTTATTGGTATAGAAAAAGTATTTAAATTTGATACTAGTTCTATTTCTGGAGGTATGTTTAGTATTAAGTATCAGCTATTTTTAAATGATCTATATTACTTTAATTCGGTCGAGTTATTGCAGTATGCAATGACTAAGACTTATTTGGAAGATATTGATTTTCTACTCACAACAGATAAACAAGTTAGATTTAATAAAAGACAAGATAGATTATATCTTGATATAGATTGGGGATCAGAATCAAAAGATAATTGGATTGTCCTTGATTGTTACAGAGCTTTAGATCCTGCTTCATTTTCTCAAGTATATAATGATTCGTTTTTAAAGAAATATCTTACTGCACTAATCAAGAGACAATGGGGTCAAAATCTTATTAAATTTAATGGTGTTAAATTGCCTGGTGGAATTGAGTTAAATGGCAGGCAACTTTATGATGATGCTGAAAGGGAGTTAGAAGATATCAAGTCCAGAATGACTCTGGAGTATGAATTACCACCCTACGACTTTATTGGATAATGGCACTTAATCCATTTTTTCTCCAAGGATCTTTTAGCGAGCAAAGACTTGTACAAGAGTTGATCAATGAACAACTCAAGATATATGGTGTTGAGGTTACATATATCCCTAGGAAAGTTGTTGGTAGAGGAAAACTTTACGGGTTTGAGGATCTTAGAGAAATTACATCATCAACTTTTGATGATAATTTTTTACTTGAGGCATATGTTCAGAATTATGAAGGTTATTCTGGTTCTGGTGATATTTTAACAAAGTTTGGAATGTCTTTAAGGGATGAAGTTACTTTAATTGTTTCTAAAGAGAGGTATGAAGACTTTATATCACCATTTATAAGTGGTCTGGATGAAGATGAAATGTTATTGAGTACTAGACCAAAAGAAGGTGACTTAATTTATTTTCCATTAGGTGGAAGACTATTTGAGGTTAAGTTTGTTGAGCATGAAAGTCCGTTTTATCAACTAGGTAAAACTTATGTTTATGAACTCAAATGTGAACTCTTCGAATATGAGGATGAAGTTATTGATACATCAATTGATGAGATCGATCGCACAATTGAAGATGCTGGTTATATTACGACTCTTATTCTTTCTGGATTAGGAGTAACTGCCACTGCAAATCCTACCGTAAATACAGGATATGTAAGGCAGATATTTTTAAATAATGATGGATATGACTATACTGCTACTCCAACCATCACATTCTCAGCACCTTCTGGAGGAACTCAAGCAACTGCTGTAGCAATTACAACAAGTAAAAATGGGGTTTATTCCATCTCCGAAATACTATTAACTAATGCTGGAAGTGGATACACTGCAGCACCATCTATAACCATTTCTGGGGGGAATGGAGTAGGTGCTGCAGCTACATGTAGCATAGAGGAAGGATTCTTTGGTATTACACAATTAACTGTTGGTGCAAACGGATCTGGTTATCCAACCATACCAATCGTTACAATTTCCGATCCAACTGGTATTTCTGGTGTTGCAACAGCAGGTATATCCACTTTGGGTGAGGTCAATGCAATAAGTATTTCAAACGGTGGAAGTTACTATGATCCAAGCAAAAATCCAGTAGTAACATTCTCAACACCAAGTCCTCAACCATCTGGATTTGTAACCGCAACTGGTTATGCTGTTGTTGGGTCTGCGGGAACAGTAACTTCCATTATTATCACAAATGCAGGAGTTGGTTACACCGAAGCGCCTACTATAAGTATTGGAAGTAGTTTTGCTGATAAAGTTGGTTTAACAACTGCAAGAGCAGTTGCAGTTATTAATGCTGCTGATCAGGTCACTGGTCTCAGAATAATTGATCCTGGTAATGGATACATTTCTGGTCAAGTAACAGTTACAATTTCAAATCCACCTAGAATTACTGGAATTGGAACTTATCAATTTAATGAACTTGTTGTTGGTGAACAATCAAGAACAACAGCAAGAGTTAAATCTTGGGATATTGATACTAACACTTTAAAAGTTGGGATAAATAGTGGAACCTTCTATGAGGGAGAAGATCTTGTTGGGGCGGGATCTTCAGCAGTATTCTCTATAGCATCATATAATCAGGAAGACATTTATGATCCATATGCTCAAAATGATGAGATAGAAGCAATCGCTGATCAAATCTTAGATTTTTCTGAGGGAAATCCATTCGGTAATTACTAATGTTAGGAACTTATTTTTATCATCAGATAATAAGAAAAACAGTAGTGTCTTTTGGCACTATTTTTAACCAAATTCACATCAAACATAAGAATGATGATGGTGTTACTGTGAGTGAAATGCGCGTTCCTTTAGCATATGGTCCCAGACAAAAGTTTTTGGCAAGAATAGAAGAGCAAAGTAATTTAAACAAACCGACTCAAATTACTCTACCAAGGATGTCATTTGAGATGAATTCCCTGCAGTATGATGTATCAAGAAAAGCGGGGATAACTCAATCATTTAAAGCATCTGATGGAACTAACTTAAAAAAAGTATATTTACCAGTTCCATATAATATTGGTTTCGAATTAAATATTTTAACTAAGTTAAATGATGATGCTCTACAAATTGTGGAGCAGATATTACCATTTTTTCAACCATCATTTACATTAACTATTGATCTTATTGATTCTATTGGAGAAAAGCGGGATGTTCCTGTAGTTTTGGAATCTATTAACTTCCAAGATGATTATGAGGGAGATTTCTCAACAAGAAGATCACTAATTTATACTTTACAGTTTACAGCAAAAACTTATCTATTCGGTCCAATCTCTGATACCACTGATGGATTGATTAAAAAAGTTATTGTTGATCAATACAGTTCTCTCGATAAAACTACTGCTAAGAGAGAAATGAGATACACTGTTACTCCAAAAGCACTTAAAGACTATGATTCTGATGCAACTACATTTATAACAGACCCATTAAATAAATCTGAAATATCTGTAAATGTTAATAGTGCAGCAGATTTGGCAATCAATAACAGAATAATTATTGATTCCGAAATTATGCTAATCACTTCTATTGCAGGAAGTACATTAACTGTACAAAGAGCTTACGATGGATCTTCCGCATCTGAACATGCGGATAATGCTACAATTAATGTATTAACATCATCCGATGATTCAAGAATTGATCCAGATGATGATTTTGGATTTAATGATAACTTCGATTATTTTAACGACTCCAAAGCATATAGTCCCACTCGCCAAATTGATATTTGATAGCATATGAATAATTCATTTGATAAGTTAGATAAAGCACTTTCGACAGAGAGTAATATTGTTGAAATTGAGGCAGAAAATGTTGCAATAGAAGTTTCAAATAATGAAAATGGGCATATCAAAAAAGATTATGATTACACAAGAGCTAATCTTTATTCATTGATCGAGAAAGGTCAAGAAGCTATTAATGGTATTTTGGAATTGGCAGGTGAAGGTGGTAGTCCAAGAGCATATGAAGTTGCTGGTCAATTAATAAAAAGCGTTGCAGATACCACGGACAAACTAATGGATCTGCAAAAGAAATTAAAGGATGTTGAGGAAGAAACATCTAAGACAACAACAAATGTTACCAACAATTCATTATTTGTTGGATCAACTGCAGAGTTATCAAAACTACTCAAACAAGGTTTTCTAAATAATAAAGAATAGTTTATAACCTAAAAATGGGTTGGTCTGGGAAATATAAAAAGTCAATAGACTGTAATAATCCACGTGGATTTTCCCAACGTGCTCATTGCGCTGCTCGTAAAAAAAGACAGAAAGGTGAAAATACCTTATCAAAGTCACCATTTAATGAGCAGATGAAACCTTATAAGACACCAGAACAGATTGCAAAAAAGCATCGTTTAGAAGTTTCTTTTATTGAGAAGCAATTAAAAATTGGTGAACCTATAGAGCACGAGCACACTAAGGACCATAAGTTAGCAATGGAAATTGCTCTTCAACATTTGGATGAAATTCCAGATTATTATACTAGATTATTAAAAATGGAAAAAGATGCTAAAAAAGAGCATCGTAAAAAATTTAAAGATGTTAATGAAGATCTTCGTAATTGGTTTAATCCAAGTCACCCTGATGGTGGTTGGAAACGCTACAACACTAAAGGAGAGGCAATCGGATCATGTGCGAGAGAAGAGGGGGAGTCGAAACCCAAGTGCCTATCGAACAAAAAAGCGTCCCAATTACGTTCTCAAGGGGGTGCAAAGGCGATTGCCAGTGCCGTAAGAAGGAAGAGGAAAGCAGATCCAGTAGCGAATCGTAAAGGTAAAGGAGGTAAACCAAAGATGGTATCAAATAACATAGGAGAGCAATCAGAAATGATTAGGTATTGCCCCAAGTGTCAAAAAAATGAAACTCAATCTGAGTGTAAGTATGGTCCAAGTTTTTGGGCAATGTATTCTACACCATCAATGCTTACTACAAATCAAATGAAATTTGATATTGCTCAGGTTCATCCTGCTAATGAAGAGAAAGATCATGAATACTCGATGGCAAGATCTGAACTTGCAACTATTATTAATGCAGCAAAAAGACTGCAGAAAAAGATGAAGGGCGAAGGCAATATTGAAGCTTGGGTTCAGTCAAAAATTACTAAGGCAGCAGATTATATTGATACTGCAGCAGATTATCTTGAGAGTGGTGAACATAAGGTAGATGAAGCATGTTGGACTGGATATAAGCAAGTTGGTATGAAGAAGAAGGGGAAGAGAAATGTTCCTAATTGTGTACCCGAAGAAGTTTCGATAGAAGAAGAAAATAAACCAACTAACCCCAAACTTTGGGCAAAGTGGAAGGCAAAGGCAAAAGCAAAGTTTGATGTGTATCCATCTGCTTATGCAAATGGTTGGGCAGCAAAGGGATATAAGTCAGAAGGTGGTGGATGGGAATCTGTGAGTGAAGGAACTTTTGGAGTTGGTGTTGGTTTTGATATTAGTCCTGAACACAGGGATGCTCAAAAAACTCAAAAAATTTATAATAAAGCAATTAAAGGTGCTGGTACTGAAAAGGAGTGGTTAAAGAAAACTGGTCCCCAACTTCCTGCTGGACTTCCACTTGCTAAAAAGAAGTCTGAGATGCAAACTGCTGGATATGAACCAGAGGGTCAAATTTTAGATGAAAAGCACAAAAAAGGACATAAAAAATATAAAAAAACGACTGAACCACGATGGCAGGATAGTGATGGTGATGGTAAGTGGTATGAACCTGGAGAAGATGTTAAAAAGGAAGGATTTTCTAACTGGAGATCAGAACTTGGTGAAGATTGGCAAAAAGTCAATCGTAAAGATAAGACAGATGGTTTGAGTCAAAAAGCAGTAGATGCTTATCGTCGTGAAAATCCAGGTTCCAAGTTACAAACTGCAGTAACTGAAAAGAAACCAACTGGCAAAAGAGCACAACGCAGAAAGAATTTTTGTAGTAGAATGAGTGGTATGAAAAAACGTTTAACTTCTGCAGAAACTGCTAGAGATCCTGATAGTAGAATTAACAAAGCATTACGTCGTTGGAGGTGTAATTGATATGGATCCTGATAAAATTACGTTGAGCAATTTAACCAAAAATTTTGAGTATGCAAAAGTTGCTCTCGAAATAGATTCTTGCACTGATGTGGAACAACTCCAAAATATTGCAAAATGCTACGTTAAATTGTATTTTAAAACTCAAGAAACTTTTGCGGACCTAGTAAAATGAAAAGTTTTAAACAATTCCTATCCGAAAGCGTTAATATTGCAGGAGATTTTAATGGCAATCTCTACATGAATGCTCCTACTCAAGAACAAGAAGAAGTTGGAGAAAATTTTGTGGCAGATATTTTTTATCAAGGTAGTCTTCAGAGATTGTCATTTAATACAAAATCTGGCATCCCAACAAATCAAGAATTAGCAGAACATTTGCAAGATCAATATCCTGGTGCAATTGTTCAAACGATTTACTCAGTTGCACAAAATAATTCACCATATACTGTTACGGACTCTAAAAGATATCATCCAGCAAAATTAGATTGGGTTTAATTCATGGCACAGTGGAATAAGAACACACAGGATTTTCTAAATCAAGAAAGATCCTTATTTGAGGTTTATCAGATTGCTGATCACTGGGGTGAGCAGACGGATTGGAGACCAAACTTTTCCAATAACAACAGACTAAAGACTGCACCTTTCCAAACAGTTTTCTTTAATACTTTCCAGTATGGTAAGGAGACTGATGTTTGGGATGAAAGAGTAGTTGGAGTTGGAACCGCAACTTGGAACCAATATGCAAGTAATGTGGTTATGCAGGTTGGTTCTACTGCTGGTAGTAAGATTATCAGACAAACCAAGAATGTGATGAGATACATTCCTGGAAGACCTGCAACACTTGCATTTGCAGTTCGTCTAGAAACACCACAGGTGGGTATTCGCAGAAGATTTGGATTGTTTAATGAGACTGATGGTGCTTATTTTGAGGATGATGGTGGCACATATTCTTGTGTAATTCGTAGCACTACATCTGGAATTACTACAGAAAGAAGAGTAACCAGAGATGATTGGAATGGTGAAAAGTTTGATGGTAATGGTTGGACT
>Ga0129333_10000225_pt1 | contig 41365 bp, 44 predicted proteins | sample CPB6_08_DNA_FD_94474 | JGI IMG/M metagenome (GOLD analysis project Ga0129333, IMG submission 94474) | Freshwater to marine salinity gradient microbial communities from Chesapeake Bay, USA - CPBay_Sum_0.6_0.8_DNA | ecosystem: Environmental > Aquatic > Marine > Coastal | place: USA: Chesapeake... | reverse complement strand
GCTGGCTGAAGGCCAGACGGACATGATCGGAACCGCCCTTGCAAAGGCTGGAGTCCCATCCCCTGGTTGAGCCGACGCCATCACGGTGTGCATCCGGCATTCGAAGCAGCTATCACCCTCCGGGGTCCATACGGCTCTGGGCTTGTTGGCCTTGATCAGCAGATCGCAAGCCAGCGAACTCAAGTTGGGGGCTGATGACGCGCCTGCAGCTGATGATGAAATGGCCGCAAGGCTGTGGGCTGCAACGATTGCTGGCAGCGACAGGACATCGATGGAGACGTTCTTGATCGCAACAGACATTGTCGCGTCGGATGAATCGCCCCACTCCAGCTTTCCAGAGCGCGGCAGCAATCCTGCCCCCCTGAACGATCGGGCGGTCAACCTGGGCGCATCGAACAACCGCAGAGCGCAATCCCTGACCAGCGCGGGCGATCGACAGGATCTGCCGCTCGGGGGCCTATGGGCATCAGGGCAGCCGCTCAGCCTCCCGGCGCCTGCACCAGGCCGAGGCCGGCATCACGGCTGGGAATCGTCAATCGGCGCACATTTCCCATCAGCGACTGCCACAGCAGTTGAGCATTGGCGCGAGGGCCAAGCGCTTCCGCCCAGAGGGCGGCGATCCCTGCCACATGCGGCACCGCCATGCTGGTGCCGGAGTCGATGCGATAGCGGGACGCTCGACCGGCCAGCGGAGCAGGCTCCGGCCAGCTGGAGAACACCTGCACGCCAGGAGCGGCCAGATCCACACCTCCGCCCTGGGGATTGATCCCACCATTGGATGACACGGCCAGCCGCAAGGCGGCATCAACCGACGCCACCGCCATGATCGATGGACAGTTGGCCGGATGGCTGACCGGCATCGGTGGCTCCAGCCGCATGTCGGTGCCGGGCCAGCGGCTGTCATTACCGGCAGCGGCAATCAGCAGACAGCCTGGACTCCGGCTCAGAGCCCGCTGCGCCACCTGTTCAAACTGCTGCGAATAGGACTGGCCCACCCGTGTACTCACACCAGCCGAAAGGGAGACCACCTGGCAACCACTGGCAATGGCCCAATTGATCCCCGCCAGCATGGCTCCATCGGTACCCCGCGTGGTTCGATCCAACACCTTGCCCACATAAACCTCCGCGCCATAGGCACAGCCATAACGCCTGGAACCACCCGCCAGTTGCTGAAAACCGACAGCGGTACCAAGGCAGTGGGTGCCATGACCATGGCGATCATCCACCGATTCACCAGCTACAAACGAGCGCATCCTGGCCGGATCGAGCCGCAGCGCCAAATCCGGATGGTTCAGATCAACGCCACTGTCGAGCACCGCCACACGAACACCGCGGCCACTACGCGGCGATTGATGCACACGGGTGGCCTGCAGCCCCCATGTGAACTGATCCGTATCCGCCAGGGCAGCCCGGAGCGGAACGGCGGGGCGGGGATCGGATGCGCCAGTCAACAGCGGGGCAACCACCTGGCCTGCCAACTGCGCATAGAGATGATCAACCGCATCGCGGTAGCCACGCAGATAGCTGAGATCAAGCTCAGCAGAATGTTGATCCGGCAAGGCGTAGATATAGCGCTCAGGCTCCAGAGTCTGAATCGCCCCCCTGCCATCCACCACAGACTGAATGCCACTGAGCTGCGCAGCCTCACCCACACCAATCACAGCCGCATTGAACTGATCGAGCACCAGAACGTCGGCGGCATCTGCCTCCGTCATGTCCACAGCGGAATCCCGATAGTCGGATGCCCTGCAGACACTCGCCAAGCCGGCCACATCCTTGAGGGCGGCAAGGCCGGCCTGCAGACCGGCCTCCGTATCAGGCAGCAGAACGAGATAGCGGCCGGTACAAGTTCCGGCATCAACAAGATCAACCCCGGCGGGGAGCGCAGCATCGCTGACCATCAGCACCAGACCGCAGTTAACAGCACGAAGACTAGAAATAGATGCGGCAGATGGCTATCGCCAAAGAGGAAAAAACTTCCTGAAGAACAAGTGGTCGCGACGGCTCACCGAAGCAGCGACCATCCGGCTGGCGGCGCCACGAACAGGCTTGCGAATCACCGCCAGCGATCAAATGATCTCCACATGGAAGGCGAGAGCCAATGGCTCACTGCTGGCGTGCAGCTGCCCAGCAGAGACCATCGACGGCGACTGCGCCGCCTCCCCAGGCTGAGAGCCAGTTGCCTGGGGCTGGTGCACGGCAGCTCCATGGCGGGTGTGCACCACGACCTTGACGGCCTCGGCAGCCAGATCAGGAGGCAGAGGAAAGACGCTGCCAGCCCGCAAATGCGATTGGCAGTTTGCACACCCCTGCACAGTCCAGCGGCTGAGCACAGCATCGACACCGATCAACTCGTGCCTTCCCTCACGGCTGGAGGCATAGGCAGCAATGATAAAGGAGCCTGGAATTCTGGAACGATCGAGTCCACTCACGAGCAACGATTGGCGGTGTGCAGACGCAGAAGCCGTTGGCGGCGCGGCCGACTGCTGGGCATAGTCATCCAGCGAACCGGGACCATAGCTATAACCAAGCTGCGACACAATGTCAATACAATCACGACTGGCATAGCTGCTGCCATCCGCACGAGTGAACGGCAGCAGCGGCGTCGACATACTCAACTGATCACCAAGATTTGCACCGGCCGGAGGTGGCGCAGTGTTACTGTCGTAGTAAGAACCGGGATCCTGAGGATCCATGGTGAAGTGCTGCGTGCAACCATGGCGCTGCTGCCAAATCCAGAAGGTGTAGTCAATAAAGCAATGATGGAAATAAAAGATTGGATCCAAGGCGGCCGTATCATTCTCACCCATATCGCCATTGGCGCCAGCGATCGGCGAGGCGTTATAGGCGGGCACATCGTAGCCACCTACTGCCAGATGCATGAAGTTATGGGGATCCTCAATTGACACCACTGGACGCACGCCATGCGGGTGAGCCTTGTTCCACGCCTTCTGAGAAGTGGTATTGGAGAACAGCGTGTAATTAGGGGCATCAAGGCAGGCGATGAACCGATCCACGACCAAGCCACGGGTCTTGCCACCGGAGACCACAGGCATGGTAAGCCAAGCCATGATATTCGCATCAAGCGTTTTCACATTTGCGGCATAATTTGGGAAACCAGCATTATGATCAAGCGTGTTCTGCTGATCCTTCTCCGTACCAACTAAGCCCGAAAGCGGATAACGAACAGTTTCATAGCCAGCCGGCTTACTGTAATTCGGTGAATCGGGGTTGCTGCCATCATCACTGGCCAGGTTATCCTGAATCGCCATCGGCAAGACAAATGAGCGCAGAGGATTATCTATCCATTCGCCATCCAACAACCACATCTCATCCGTCAGGGCGCGGGGAATACCATTCTGCTGAGATTGCAGACTGCACTCATCCCAGAAGGGCAATGTGACCGATTCGCAGCCTGGAATCGAGCGCAGCGCATCTTCCAGCTTGACAAGATAAACCCGATGCCAAGTGGGAAACAGCACGGTGCCATGCTGACAATATCCCCCCCACCAGGCGCTGTTCGTGCTGCCGGGGCCGCGGAAGGGTTCGCCGTGGAAACCGCCCAACATGAAAAACGACTGGGGATCCGTAGGAGGTAATGCCTTGATGCCGCGCCAGGCACGCATCAAGGTATCGAGCGGCTCCGTCTTGCCTGCGTCGTAATCAGCCTGTAGGTCGCTCAATGAACGACGAACCCGGCAGGCGCCTGCAGTGCTCATCAACGTCGATGCATCTGACCTGTTGTAGGGATGCAGTCATGGCGCGTCAACGCAGCCGACAGCACCGCTGAGAGCCACAGCCATCCGCATCACCTGGGCGATCGGGCCCACGTCGTGCACGCGCAGCACCGCAGCACCGCGATCCACAGCCAACGCACACACGGCCGCTGTGCCCCACAGCCGCGCCCGCGGACGCGGCTCCGCCAGCACCGCACCGATGAAACGCTTGCGCGAGGGCCCCACCAACAGCGGATAACCAGCCGCCCCAAGCTCCGGTAACCGCCGCAGCAACTCCAGGTTGTGCTCGGTGGTCTTGGCAAATCCCAGGCCTGGATCCCAGACCAGCTGGCGCGGCTGCACACCGGCCGCCAGTGCCGCAGCCGTAGCCGCTTCCAGCTCGGCCCGCACCTCGGTCACCACATCGCCGTAGTGGGCCAGGCTGTCCATGGAGCAGCTATCGCCGCGGCTGTGCATCAGCACATAGGGGCAACCCGCCCGGGCGATCAGGGCCAGCATCGCCGGATCGCGCCGGCTGCCGGCCGGTGCCGCTGCGCTCACGTTGGCACCGCGCACGTCATTGATCCAGTCAGCCCCGGCCGCCAGGGCAGCCTCAGCCACCTCCGCCTCGAACGTGTCGACCGAGAGCCGCAGGCGGGGATGATCGGCCCGCAACGCCTGCAGGGCATCCAGCACCGGCAGCAGCCGCTGCAACTCAACCGCGGCGCCCACCATCTCAGCCCCGGGCCGGGTGCTCTGGGCACCGACATCCAACAGATCAGCCCCCTGGGCCAGCAGGCGCCGCGCCTGGACCAGGGCTCGCTGCGGCGTGCTGAAACATCCGCCATCACTGAAGGAATCGGGGGTGACATTGATCACCCCCATCAGCAACGGTCGTCGATCCCAGCTGCCGTGGGCATCGACAGACAACGGCGCAGCGCCCACGGCCTCAGGCCGCCACCGGCACCTGATAGTTGGCGATACGAGCGAAGCCCTCCGGGTCGAGCGAGGCACCGCCCACCAGCACGCCGTCGATGTCGCTCTGGGCCATCAGCTGATCGATGGTGGCGGGATTCACCGAACCGCCGTACTGCACCACCACCTCGGGATAGCCCACCCACTGGCGGATCAGGCCACAGATGCGGTTGGCCTCAGCGGCTTCACAGGTCTTGCCGGTGCCGATCGCCCAGATGGGCTCATAGGCCACGATCAGGCGCGCCGGATCCAGGCCATCAACACCCTGCTCCACCTGGCGGCGAATCACACGCTCGGCTTCCCCCGCCTCTCGCTGGGAATCGCTCTCACCCACACACAGGATCGGGATGATGCCGTGCTTCTGGGCACTGCGGGCCCGCAGGTTGATCTGCTCGTCGGTCTCGCTGTAGTACTTGCGCGGCTCGCTATGGCCCACGATCGCGTGGCTCACACCATGCTCCAGCAGCATCGGCGCCGAGATCATGCCGGTGAAGGCGCCCTTCTCCTGCCAGTGGATGTTCTGGGCGCTGATGCGCACTCCACTGCCGGCCAGGACCGCGCTCAGGCTGGCGATTGCGGTGAACGGCGGCGCCAGCACCACCTCGCGGTCCTCGGGAAGATCGGCCACCAGGGGTTTGAAGGCGGCGGCGAACGCCTGCGCTTCCGCGCAGGTCATGTGCATCTTCCAGTTACCGGCGATGACGGCCTTGCCCACAGCGTCCAGGAGTTGATCAGCCCCCCAACCTAGTGGCTGCCCGGTCGGGGCCCTGGAGCACCGGGGCTGTCGTCTGGACCGGCGCCAGCGGCGGGGGAGCTGGGCACCACTTCCAGACGGCCCGCCAGCTCAACGCGGTCGCCGGGCCGCAGCTTGCGCCCCCGGCGGGTTTCCTGGAAGCCATTGACGCGCACCTCACCCCCCTGGATGCGCTGTTTTGCCTCGCCACCGGTGCTCACCAGGGCTTGCCACTTGAGGAACTGATCCAGCCGGAGCGGCTGCTCCTGCCGATCAGCGGCAGCAGCGGTAACGGCGGGGTTTGCAGATCGGGGGGTGCTGCGGGCCGACCGACCGGAGCTGCTGCCGGCAGGCGGGCTGGCCATGGACCGCGACGGCGCGGCGGCGCGGCGAAGTGGAGCCAAAACAACGCTGGTAGTTTGCCCTGATGCTCGCACCACCCTCGGCCGGCTTCCGGCGCCTGCTGCCGCTGCTGAAGCCCCATCGCACCACGCTGCTGGCCGGCGGGCTGTGCATGCTCGTATTCGTGGGCTGCTGGCCGCTGCTGGCCTGGCTGGCGGGTCAGCTGATCCCGGCAATCGGAGCCGGCGATTTCAACCGCGTGCTGCGGGTGATCGTGCTGGCCCTGAGCGTGTTCATGCTTCAGAAGTCGGCCCAATTCGGGCAGGACACACTGCTGGCCGGGCCGGCCCTGCAGGTGAGTCAGGAGCTGCGCCGTCGCCTGTTCGCCCGTCTGCAGCGGCTGGATTTCGGTGTGCTGGAAAAACTCTCGGCCGGTGATCTCACCTATCGCCTCACCGAGGATGCCGATCGCGTCGGCGAGGTGATCTACAAAACCATTCAGGACACCACCCCTTCGCTGCTGCAGCTGCTGGTGGTGTTCGGCTACATGGTGTGGCTCGACTGGAAGCTCTCGCTCGGCACACTGCTGCTGGCGCCGCTGGTGGCCGTGCTGGTGAGCCTGTTCGGCGCCAAGGTGATGGGCGCCGCCGAAAGCAGCCAGAAACAGGTCAGCGAATTGGCAGCCCTGCTGGGCGAAGCCATCGCCGGCTTGCCGCTGGTGCGCGCCTTCGCCGCCGAACCCTGGTTGCAACAGCGCTTCGAGCGGGAGATTGATCTGCACCGCCGCGCCCGCTACCGCACCCAGCGGCTGCTGGCCCTGCAATATCCCGTGGTGGGCTTCCTGGAAGCGGCCGGCATCCTGGCCGTGCTGCTGATGGGCGCAGCCCGCATCGAAAGCCGGGAGCTGAGCGGTGAGGGTTTCAGCAGCTATGTGGCGGCGCTGCTGATGCTGATCGATCCGATCAGTCATCTCACCACCAACTTCAACGAATTCCAGCAAGGGCAGGCTTCCCTCAAGCGGCTGCGGCAGATCGAACAGGAAGCCGTGGAGCCGCCTGATCATCCAGAGGCGCTGCCGCTCGGCAGCGTTGCCGGTGAGCTGCTGCTTGAGCAGGTGAGCTTCGGCTACGACGCCGACCAACCGGTGCTGCACAACCTCAGCCTGCGCGTGCCCCCCGGGCAGGTGGTGGCCCTGGTGGGGCCCTCCGGCGCCGGCAAGAGCACCCTGTTCTCACTGCTGCTGCGCTTCAACACGGCCCAGAGCGGCCGGGTGCTGCTCGATGGCCGCGACCTGCGCGAGCTGCGGGCGGCGGAGCTGCGCCGAGCCGTGGCGCTGGTGCCGCAGCAGAGCGCGATCTTCTCCGGCACCGTGGCTGAGGCGATCGCCTTCGGCCGACCGGCAACCCTTGAGCAGATCCGGGCAGCGGCCAAGCTGGCCAATGCCGATGGCTTCATCGAAGCGCTGCCCGATGGCTACCAGGCGCGGGTGGAGGAACGGGGCAGCAACTTCTCCGGCGGCCAGCTGCAGCGACTGGCGATCGCCCGTGCTGTGCTCGGCGATCCAGCGTTACTGCTGCTCGATGAAGCCACCAGCGCCCTCGATGCCGAGGCCGAAGAGGCGGTGCAGCAGGGGCTCAATCAGGCCATGGCCGGCCGCACCGTGCTGGTGATCGCCCACCGGCTCTCCACGGTGCAGGAAGCCGATTCGATCCTGGTGCTCGAGCAGGGCCGCATCGTGGACCAGGGCAATCACGATCTGCTGATCAGCCGGCCTGGCCGGTACCGCGATCTGTGCGAGCGGCAGCTGATCCGCGGTGCCTAGCCTGGGAGCATGGACCAGGCTTCCACTTCACCGTCCGCCATGACGTCTGCCGCCGCCATGCCGCCTGACGCTGCACTTCCATCTGGCGCCGCCATGCCGCAGTGGGAATACCGGGTGATCCACATCAACGTGGATTCCGGTCCAGCACCCCAGCCCCCCGATCCCAAGACCGCCAGCGACCACCTGCAGGGGGTGCTGAGCCCAAACTTCCTGGCTCGGGAGTTTCCGGAGCACTACGGCAAGGAGAGCGAAGCGGCACGGCGGCAGCTGCACCCGGCCGAACAGCTGCAGAGCTTTCTGAACCTGCTCGGACGAGAGGGCTGGGAGCTCACTGAGACCTCCCAGGTGGGTCCGCTGCTGATGTTCTTCTTCAAGCGCCCGCTGCGACCGGCACCGAAGCTGATCGCTGCAGCAGGCCGTGGCGCCGCCGATGGATCCGGGCATGGCGATTCCACGACGGGCAGCGAAGACGAATCCGACTCCTGCCCTTAGGGTGGCCCGGTCCCACAGTTCCCACCGTGACTGACTCCGCTCCCCAGCAACCACCGGTGCTGACCTTCGAAGGCAAGCGCTACGACCTCAACAGCCTCCCCGACGAACTGAAGGAACTCGTACGCGGCATGCAGGTGGCCGATGCCCAGCTGCGGATGCATGAGGACACCCTCAAGGTGCTGGCGGTGGGCCGCCAGGCGATGGCGCTGCAGCTGAACGAGCGACTCAAGGAGATCACCCCGCTGCCCGACTGAGCGCTGGCCGTGCTGGCCCTGCACGGGCCAGCCAGTGCAGGCGGGGTTTCAGGCCACCGGCAGCCCCCGCTCATTGAAAATCCCCTCGAACAGCACCGAGCTGAGGTAGCGCTCGCCTGAATCCGGCAGCACAACCACGATCGTTTTGCCGGCAAAAGCCTGCTCCCGGGCCAGGCGCAGGGCCGCCACGGTTGCCGCACCGCAACTGATACCCGCCAGAATTCCCTCCTCACGGGTGAGGCGCCGCGCCATCGCCACCGCCTCCTCATCACTCACCTGCTCAACCCGATCCAGCAGACCGAGATCGAGATTGCCCGGCACGAAACCAGCGCCGATCCCCTGGATCTTGTGGGGTCCGGGCTGCAACGCCTGGCCGCCGCGGGTCTGGCTGATCACTGGGCTGTTGGCCGGCTCCACCGCCACGCTCAGCAACGGCTTGCCCAGAGTTGTCTTGATGTAGCGGCTGACGCCGGTGATCGTGCCGCCGGTACCGACACCCGCCACGAAGGCATCCACCTGACCATCGGTGTCATTCCAGATCTCCGGGCCGGTGGTGTCCTGGTGGATCTGAGGGTTGGCGGGGTTCACGAACTGCTGCAGCAGCACATAGCGGTCCGGATCGGCGGCGGCGATCTCCTTGGCGCGGTTGACGGCGCCGGTCATGCCGAGGCGACCTTCGGTGAGCTCCAGGTGAGCGCCATAAGCCGTGAGCAGCTTGCGCCGCTCCAGGCTCATTGTCTCGGGCATCGTCAGCGTCAGGCGGATGCCCTTGCTGGCGGCCACAAAAGCCAGGGCGATGCCGGTGTTGCCGCTGGTGGGTTCGATCAGCTCCTTGCCGGGGCCAAGCAGGCCATCGCGCTCGGCCGCCTGGATCATGGCGGCGCCGATGCGGCACTTCACCGAATAGGCAGGGTTGCGGCCCTCGATCTTGGCCAGCACCCGGGCGCCACAGCCTTCGGTGACGCGGTTCAGCTGCACCAGCGGCGTGCGACCGATCGTGAGGCTGTTGTCACTGAAGATCGCGGCCATGGGGTGAGCAGAAACGCTGAAACACTGCCCGCACCCTAAGGAGGCCGGCGACGCCTGGGCAAAAGATGTTCCGTGGATGGTGGCAACGGGCCCAGATCAAGGCGATACGGGCAGGACAGGGCCTCGGCCACTAGCCTCGGAACGATCCGCCGGTGCGCCCTCCGGTCCGCGAAGCCATGTCACCCAACACTCTGCGCCGCCTCACCGCCGTGCTGCTCTTCCTGGCGGCGGCAGCCTCCGTGGCGCTGCCCTTCCTCTCGGCGACGGCGCTGACCCTGAGCATCGGCGTGATCGCAGCAGTGGCCGGCGTCAGCCAGCTGCTGCGCATCGGCCAGGCGGAGGGGGGCAAAGGCAAGCTGTTCCGGGCCCTCTCCGGCGTGTTCTATCTGGCCGCTGGCCTCTGGGTCGTGGCCTACCCACTGGAGAGCGAGGTGAGCCTCACCCTGTTTGCCGGACTGCTGCTTTTGTTTGAAGGTGTGATGGAGCTGGCAGCGGCGGCCGCCGGCCAGGGCTCTGCCCGTGGCCTCGTGCTGGCCGATGGGCTCATCACCGCCCTGCTGGGCGGCCTGCTGGTAGCCGAATGGCCCAGCGACAGCCTCTGGGCCGTGGGCACCCTTCTGGGCATCTCGCTGTTCTTCAGCGGCATCCGCTTGCTCAGCGCCCCCGATGACGCCGCCAGTGCCGAGGGCTGAACTCAGCAAACAGCGACGCACACTCAGAGCAACTTCACCACATCCACCGCCTCGCCATACACCGCAGCGATCTCACGGGCGGCGGCCACCGCCCGTTGATGGGTGTGAAACACCCAGGCCGCCTGAGGATCGGGCACATACTGAATCCGCTCACTCTCACTGCTGGCGGCGATCCCGAAGTACAGGTTCCGGGTCAGCATGCGCAGGGCATAGCGCTCGGGCTGAGCACCCGCCCCGCAACGGCTTGGATCCAGCCATGGACGCCACAGATTGATCGACATGGGATACCTCAAACCCCTCACCCCCCCGCGATAGCAACGAACCGCGGTCCTTGGGAACAGCCGCCAGCCAGGAGAGTGTCACCAGCATGAACCGGTTCATCGTGGTCGGCGCCGGGCCAGCCGGCCTCAGCCTCAGCCTGCAGCTGGCCCGCGGCGGTGCCGATGTGACCCTGGTGGAGGCCCGCCAGGACTTCGACCGTGGACTGCGCGGTGATGCACTGATGCCAAGCGGGCTGGAGGCATTGGCTCGCATGGGGCTGTGGACGCTGCTGATGGAGCTGCCGCAGCGACCGCTGCAGGGCTGGCAGGTCTGGCTGGAGGGGACAGCGCTGTTCACAGTGGCCGAACCGATGGGTTCGCTGCAGCCCTGCCGCCTGGTGCGCCAGCAGGATCTGCTGAACCGTCTGCTGCAGGAGGCCCGGAAGCTGCCGGGCTTCCGCTGGCGGCCGGGCCAGCGCGTCAAAAGCCTGATCAGCGACGGCGGCCGGGTCCAGGGGGTGCGGCTGGCCGATGGCAACGCGCTCAGGGCCGACCTGGTGATCGGCTGCGATGGACGTGATTCCAGCCTGCGGCAGTTGTCCGGCCTGGAGCTGCGCCATTGGGGTGCCCCGATGGAACTGCTGTGGCTGCAGCTCCCGGCGGCAGGGGCAGACAACGGTACCGATGCGGTTCTGGGGAGCTTTCTGACGCTGGTGGGCGGCGGTTCGATCGCCAGTGCCTGCGTTGGCGCCGACGGGGATCTGCAGCTGGGCTGGCTGCTGCGACCGCACGAACCCACACCTCAGCGCAGCGCCGAACAGTGGGCGGCGGCCCTGGGGCAGCTGGCACCGCCGCAGCTGGCGGCGCTGCTGGCGCGGGAGGGTCAGCGCCTGCTGCGGCCGCAACGCCTGCGTGTGCAGGTGGGCCAGACCAGGCAATGGCAGCGACCTGGGCTTCTGCTGCTGGGTGATGCAGCTCACCCGATGAGTCCGGTGCGGGCCCAGGGCATCAACCTGGCTCTGCGCGACAGCCTGGTGGCCGCCCAGGAGCTGCTGCCGCTCGTGGCGCTGGCCGGCCCCCGGGCCAACCGCCACAGGGCCCTCGATCGGGCCTGTCTGCAGATCGAGCAACGACGCCGGCCCGAGGTGAGCCAGCTGCAGCGCCTGCAGCTCGCGGAAGCCCAGCAGGGCCACTGGATCGGCGACAACGCCCTGGTCCGCCACGGCCTGAAGCTGGCGGGGCCACTGCTGGGGCCGCTGGCCCGCCGCATCTGGAGCGCCCGGCAGCGCCCCCTGCGCGAGGGCACAGCCTGGTTGGCGAGCGGATGATGATGCTCACACGGCCGGGGCGGGCCAGGCCGTGCCACGGGCGCCTCAGCGGACGAACAGCATCTCCTGGTAGGTGGGCAGCGGCCAGGCGGCGTCATCCACCAGGGTTTCAAGGGAATCGGCCGCCTGGCGCAGCTCAGCCATCCGGACCATCAGCACATCTGCGCAATGGCGCATGTGGGCCTCAGCGCCATGGGGAGCACTGGCGAGATCACGCTCGAGGGCATCGCAGCGATCGAGCAGCTGGGCGCTCAGGCCGGCGATCTGCTGGGCCATGGCCCGGGACGGGGTGAGGCCGATGGCTTCCTGCTCCTGAATCGAGCCGGCCAGCTCGCTGAGGTAGGCGCTCACGGCCGGGTAGATCGTGGTGCGGGCGATGCGCAGCGCGAGCTTGGCCTCCACCTCAATCGCCAGGCAGTACTGCTCGGCATAAACCTCAAAGCGACTCTCCAGTTCGACGGGGCTGAGCACGTTCTGCCGCACGAACAGCTCACGGATCTGTGGACGCCTGAGCACCGGCAGGGCATCGGCGCTGGTGCGCAGGTTCTCCAGACCGCGCTCCCTGACAGCCAGCTCATGCCACTCGCTCGAATAACCGTCACCGCCGAAGATCACGGCGCCGTTCTCCTGGGTGATCTGCTGCAGCACCGCGAAGCTGGCCTGCTCAATGCTTTCACCCTTGGCCAAGCGGGCCTCCAGCTGATCGGCAACCCAACTGAGTGAATCCGCCAGGATGGTGTTGAGCACCACCAGCGGACCGGCCACCGACTGGCCGGAGCCAACGGCGCGGAACTCGAAGCGGTTGCCGGTGAAGGCGAAGGGAGAGGTGCGGTTGCGATCCCCCGCATCCTTCGGAAACTCGGGCAGGCTGTCGACCCCGAGACGCATCACACCACCGCTGGCCGAACCCTTGAGCTCACCGGCCTTGATCTGGTTGAACACATCCTCAAGCTGGCTGCCGAGGTACACCGAGATGATCGCCGGCGGGGCCTCGTTGGCACCGAGGCGATGGTCATTGCTGGCGGTGGCGATGGCGGCGCGCAGCAGTGGGCCGTATTGGTGCACCCCACGGATCACCGCCCCGCAGAACAGCAGGAACTGCATGTTCGCGTGAGGGGTGTGGCCGGGATCGAGCAGATTGCCCTGGGTGCTGTTACCGATCGACCAGTTCACGTGCTTACCGCTGCCGTTCACACCAGCGAACGGCTTCTCATGCAGCAGGCAGGTGAAACCATGCTTGCGGGCCGTGGAGCGCAGCACCGTCATGATCAGCTGCTGGTGATCGGTGGCCACATTGGCGGCCTCATACACCGGCGCAATTTCAAACTGCCCGGGAGCCACCTCGTTGTGGCGGGTCTTGGCGGGAACGCCGAGGCGATAGAGCTGCTCCTCAACGTCCTGCATGAACACCTGCACCCGCTCCGGAATAGCACCGAAGTAGTGGTCGTCGAACTGCTGCCCCTTGGCCGGCGGTGCACCGAACAGGCTGCGCCCAGCGAGCTGCAGGTCGGGGCGGAGCGCCATGAAGGCGTTATCGACCAGGAAATACTCCTGTTCAGCGCCGCAGCTGGAATTGATCGGCGCCACCTCCTTGTTGCCGAGCAGCCTGAGCAGGCGCTGGGCCTGGGCATTCACGGCGGCGTTGGAGCGCAGCAGCGGCGTCTTCTTGTCGAGCGCCTCGCCGGTCCAGCTCACGAACACCGTGGGGATGCAGAGGGTGACGCCGTTGGCGGTGCGCATCAGCCAGGCGGGGCTGGTGACATCCCAGGCGGTATAACCGCGAGCTTCAAACGTGGAGCGCAGACCACCGTTGGGGAAAGAGGAGCCATCGGGCTCACCCTGCACCAGCAGCTTGCCGGTGAATTCAGTGATGGCGCGGCCATCACTCTTGGGCACGATGAAGCCGTCGTGCTTCTCAGCGGTGAGGTTGGTGAGCGGGTAGAAGACGTGGGCGTAATAGAGAGCGCCACGACTGGTGGCCCAGTCCTTCATGGCATTGGCCACGGTATCGGCCACGGTGGGATCGAGCGGACCGCCCTCGCGAATCGTGCGCTGGATCGACTTGAACACGCTGCGAGGCAACGCCTCCTTCATCCGCTCAAGATTGAAAACATCACTGGCCCAGATCTCCTGCAGAGGCGCAGGCGGCCGCACCGCCACGGGCCGACGCCGCTGGATGGTCTGCAGAGCAGCGAAACGCTCAGCGCTGGGCATGATGTCGGTATCAGCTCAGACCATCCAAAACGGCGACGCAGCGGCTTCTGGTATCAGGTGATACCAATTTTCGGCTTGATCGCGGCCTGCTCGACGGGCGAGCGACTCCAGACCGAGGCTGCAGCAGTGAGGGTGGTCGCGCTCAACCAGGGTGCCGCAGGGTTCGCCAGCTGCCGCTGGCGGTGCTCACTTCGACACCGAAATGCCGTCGCAGCACGGCCTGGAGCTCACCGGTCGGCGCCTGCGGCTCCACCAGGCAGCGACCCTCGATCCAAGCCAGCGCCGCCTCGTGGGCTGCATCGAGCGACTCGAACACCTCATCGAGCTCGGCATGGGGACGACCGTGGCCATCAATCAGTCGGTAGACCCGAGCCACGGCCCAGGGCGAGCTGATGACATGAACCGGCTGAGGAGCAGAAGCCATGGGTCCAGGCTGAACCGATTCGGCAGGCCACCCCGTCTCCTTCACAACATCTGCAGGTGAGCTGGATGGCACCGCCGCCCCGCCAGGCCAACAAGGGCATGCCAGGCAGGAGGATGGGCCGGAGCCGGCGCCGATGGGCGCTCGTTGATGACGCCCCCAGATGCCGCTGAACCCTCTGGACTGCACCGCCTGAAGCGGCGTGCTGACGACCGGGCAACGAGCGAGATCGCCAACGCCCCCGCAGCGGCGCTGCCCGAACGCTTTCCGCCGCTGCAGCGGACATCGCTGAGCACCCTGCAGGTGAACCTCGGCTACCGCTGCAATCAGGCCTGCAGCCACTGCCATGTCAATGCCGGACCCAGCCGCAGCGAGATGATGGCGCCCGAAACCATCGCACGGATTGGTGCGGTGCTCAGGGCTCGCGGCATCAGCTGCCTTGATCTCACCGGCGGGGCACCCGAGCTACATCCCGGCTTCCGCGCCCTGGTGCGCCAGGCACGGTCGCTCGGCGTGGACGTGATCGATCGCTGCAACCTCACGATCCTGAGTGAACCGGGCCAGGAAGATCTGGCCGAGTTTCTGGCAGACCAGACGGTCACCATCGTCGCCTCACTGCCCTGTTACCTGGAGGACAACGTCGATCGCCAGCGCGGCCCCGGCGTCTTCCAGCGCAGCATCGCGGGCCTGCAGCAACTGAACCGCCTCGGCTACGGCCGTGCGGGCAGCGGATTGGTGCTGAATCTGGTGTTCAATCCGCAGGGGCCCGAGCTGCCGCCGCCCCAGGCCCCCCTGGAGGCGGCCTACAAACGGGAATTGGCGCAGCGCTACGGCGTGGTGTTCAACCAGCTCTATGCGCTCACCAACATGCCGATTCAGCGGTTCGCTTCCAGCCTGCGCGCCAGCGGCGACTGGGAGCGCTACAGCAACCTGCTGCGCCAAAACCATCACCCGCAGAACCTGGCCCGGGTGATGTGCCGTTCGTTGATCAGCGTCGACTGGCGCGGAAACCTGTTCGATTGCGACTTCAACCAACAGCTGGGTCTGCCGTTATCCACACCGCGAACCCTGGCGGATCTGCTCCGCTGGGATCCCGCCACGACGCCGATCCGCGTGGGTGACCACTGTTACGGCTGCACCGCCGGCAGCGGCTCCAGCTGCGGCGGTGCACTGGCCGCCTGAGCGGCGCAGGGTCGGCGGTCAGCGCTGCAGGCCGGGGATGAAACGACGCTCATGGTCGGCGCCGCGCAACATCCGGTTCCAATAGAGCCAGGGCAGCACTTTGGTCTTGACGATCCACATGCTCCAGCGCTCCTGGGTGGGATCCAGGGGGAAGGAGGGAACCGGCTGTTGCTCGTAGTTGAACTCGGCCATGATCGTCTTGCCATAGCCGGTGATCAGCGGGCAGCAGCTGTAGCCGTCGTAGGAGCCCTTGCCTGGCGCGCCGTCGAGCTGGGCCAACAGGTTGCTCACCAGCACCGGCGCCTGGCCGCGCACGGCGGCGGCGGTCTTGGAGTTGGGCATGCCGCTCACATCACCGATGGCAAAAACGTTGGCAAAGCGCAGGTGCTGCAGCGAATACTGATCAACCTCAACGAAACCGCTGGCCGCCGCCAGGGGGCTCTGGGCCACCACATCCGGAGCCGCCATCGGCGGCGTCACGTGCAGCAGCTCATAGCGGATCACCTCCTCGCGCGGTTCCTCACCCTCGCCATGCACGGGGCTGGCCGGCTGAACGCGGAACACAGCCTCCTGGCTGTCGGGGCGCACCTCGATCAATACATGGTTGTAGCGGGCATCGATGCCCTTGCGTTTCACCACCTCCCGCAGCGGTGCGGCGTAGGTGGGCACCCCGAAGATGCCCGGGGTGGCCGTGGCATAAATCACCTTGCTCTTGGCCGCCAGGGCGGGGTCGCGCTTGATCGCCTCGTCGGCGAGATAGGCGATCTTCTGGGGTGCACCGGGGCACTTGATCGGCATCGGCGGGCAGGTGAACACGGCGTTGCCCCCCTGAAAGCCCTGAATGCACTCCCAGGTGTAGGCGGCGTGCTCCCGGGAATAGTTGCTGCAGACACCGCCCTTACCGAGGGCTTCAGGCAGGCCCTTGATCTTGTCCCAGCAGAGCTTCATGCCGGTGGCCACCACCAGCGCGTCGTAGCTGATCCGTTGACCGCTCGTGGTGGTGACGCTGTTGGCATCGGGCTGGAAGGCGGCGACCCCCTCGCGGATCCAGCTGACGCCGGCCGGAATCAGGTCGGCCTCGTTGCGCCGGGTCTGCTCCAGGCTGAACACACCCGCCCCTACGAGGGTCCAACCAGGCTGGTAATAGTGATCAGTGGCGGGCTCAAGGATGGCCAGATCCAGGCTCGGCCGAAGCTTCTTCAAGCGCGCCGCCACCGTGAGACCGGCGGCGCCGCCACCCACGATCAGGATCTGGTGATGGGCCATAACCAGCTGCAATCCGGAAGCTCAACCCCTGATCTAACCAGAGGACGCGCGACAGACCAGACCTGCTGCACAGGTTGCAAGGCAAGGCAAGCCAAAGGCCGGCCACTAATGTGGATTCGCTGACATTTCATCGCCGGGATGGCTGCTGATCCCTCGCACACCCTCCAGCCGGACTCCGGCAGCATCGACACCAACCGCAGCAGCGGCACAAGCGAGCAGGAGAACGGTGACGGCAGCACCTGCCTCAAGTGGGGCAGCAATGGCGAACTCTCACCCGTTGATCTGCAGCGGGTGCTGGAGCGCCTCTGCGACGCGGAACTCACCCGCTGCCCACTGGAGGAGCCAGGCTGACGGCAGCCTCGAGCGGGAACGGGCCACGCGGACCTGCTGTATCGGGGGCTACACCGCCATCCGGCCAGAATCAGCCGATGAGCCAACCACCCGCAGCTGCCCAGCCCCGCCTGCTGGTGGTGGAAGACGACGACACCATCCGCGAGACGGTGAGCGAAGCGCTGACACTCGAGGGCTTCGCCGTCACCGCCGCCGCCGATGGTCAGCAGGCCTGGCAGCTGCTCAGCGATGCCAGTTTCGATCTGGTGGTGCTTGATCTGATGCTGCCCGGCCTGAACGGACTTGACCTCACCCGCCGCTTGCGGGCTGCCCCCCAGTCGCCGCTGATCCTGGTGGTCAGCGCCCGCGACAGCGAAACCGACCGGGTGCTCGGGCTGGAGCTGGGGGCCGACGACTATCTGGTCAAACCGTTCGGGCTGCGCGAGCTGGCCGCTCGCTGCCGGGCGCTGCTGAGGCGGCAACGCAGCAACGCCGCCGCCAGCACGGAACTGCGACATGAAGCCCTCAGCCTCTACCCCGGTGAATGCCGCGTCACCCGCGATGGCCTCGAGCTGAAGCTCTCCCCCAAGGAATACCGACTGCTGGAGCTGTTCATGCAGAACCCCCGCCGGGTCTGGAGTCGCGAACAACTGATCGAGCAGGTCTGGGGCATCGACTACATCGGCGACAGCAAAACGGTGGACGTGCACATCCGCTGGTTGCGCGAAAAGATCGAAGCTGACCCCTCACGCCCCGTTCACCTGGTGACGGTGCGGGGCTTCGGCTACCGCTTCGGCTGAGGCGATGGCACCCTCCCTCAGCCTCGATCCACTGCTCTGGCTCAGTGGCGGTGCCGTGCTCGGCTGGTGGCTGCGGGGTGCGCGCCAGCGGCGGCGAGCGGTGACCCCTCGCCCACCAGGCCCCGGTGATCCCTGGCCGCTACCGGCACAGCAACTGCGGGGCTGGCTGGAAGCCCTGCCCCAGGGCCTGCTGGTGATCGCCCCCGACGGCACGCTGGCCAGCCTCAACCGACGGGCCGAACAGCTGCTCGGGCTGGATCAGGGCATGGCCCTGCTCGGGCAACCGCTGGCGCTGCTGCAGCCCGGTGAGGAGGTGAGCCACCTGGTGGAGCTGGCACGGGACCGGGACCGACCGCAGCGGGGCAGCTGGCCCGGGCTGCGCGGCCGACTGGAACTGCGGGTGTTGCCGGGCAGTGGCGGCTGGGTGGCGGTCCTGCTGGAGGGGCGCAATCCACTGCAGAGCCAGCTGGAGCGGCAGGAGGCCTGGGTGAGCGATGTAGCCCACGAGCTGCGCACACCGATCACAGCGCTGATGCTGGTGGGCGAAAGCCTGGCCGACCGCGTAGAGGGTCCTGCCCAGGTGCTGGTGTTGCGGCTGCAGCGGGAGCTGCGGCGATTGCAGGAACTGGTGAGCGATCTGCTGGCGCTGTCGCGGTTGGAGAACACACCGGTGGCGGAGGCCGGTCGCCAGAGCGCCATCGACCCACGCGATGTTCTGGGCAGCGTCTGGAGCACGCTGGAGCCGCTGGCAACGGCGAGGCAGGTGCAGCTGCGGGTGCAGCCTGGGCGCGACCAGGCGAGACGGGCCGCTGTGGACCCTGCCCGCCTGCATCAGGCCCTGCTGAACCTGCTGGACAACGCACTGCGCTACAGCCCCGAAGGCGGCAGCATTGAGGTCGGCATCGAACATCGCGACCGCTGGTGCCTGATCCACGTGCGCGATCACGGACCGGGTCTGAGCGACATCGATCAGACCCGACTGTTTGAGCGCTTCTATCGCGGTGACCCTGCCCGCGCCCGGGCGGCACGGGTCGGCAGTGGTCTGGGCCTGTCGATCGTGCAGCAGATCGCCCTCTCGCAGGGGGGGCTGGTGCGGGCGCACAATCACCCGCTGGGAGGTGCAGTGCTGGAGCTGCTGCTGCCGCGGGCTTAACGGGGCAGGTGGCTCACGACCAGCTGGCGCTGATCGTCAAGCTGGAGCCAACCCTCCTCGCGCAGCAGACCAAGCACCCGGGTCACGGTCACGCGGGTGGTGCTGAGGGCACTGGCGATGTCCTGATGGGTGAGGCGCAGGCTCAGCCGCAGACCCTGATCACAGGGCTGGCCGTAATCGTGGGCAAGCAGCTCGAGAAAACCGCGCACGCGCTCCTCGATCCGGCGCATGCCGAGCAAGGAAATCAAGGCTTCAGACTGGCGCATGCGACTGGCCATGGCCCGTACCAGCGTCACAGCGAGGTGCGGTGTTGTTTCGATCTCATCAAACGGAATGCAGAGCAGGTCGCTGTCGCAAAGTGTGGTGGCTTCGTAGAGATCGCTATTGGTCAGGGGTTCACCAAAAGGTTCATTCGGTCCGGCAAGACCGAGCACAAGATCATCTCCGTTTTCGGTGATGCAGCTCAGTTTGACCATGCCACGGCTGACCAGCCAGATGTGGTGACGCAGCAGCGGCACACGACTGCCGGCAGCCATGTGAACAAGATCACGGCGCTGATAGGTATCTTCCAGGGTTGTGCGCAAACCCTGCTGGCCATTGGGAGTAAAGACCATCGAGCCGTGGTGCGAAGGCTTGCGTTGAACTGTATGGAGCAGCACTCACAGCCGGGCAAAGCTGCGGTAGTGGTTGGGTTAAGGGGTGTTTAGCGTCTGCGCAATCGGAAACAACGTTGACCTGTCCTGCCGAGGCGAGCCTGGGCCCGCCAGCGCCGAGTCATCAAGCTGGCGCCAGCGCCAGGGTGTGCAACCTGGCGCGGCCCTCAGGCGTGCGCAGCGATGCAGCCTGCTCCAGCCACTGCTGCCAAACCTGGGACCGCTGTTCGGCTATCACGCTGCAAAGCGCCGGCAGCAGCTGATCCGGACTGACATCCAGCTGGCGCTGCAGCGCAGCATCGATCAACTGCAGATCGTTGAGATCCCCGAGAAGATCCTGCATCCTCCGCAGCAGCGCCAGCCAGGGCGCGATCCGCTCCGGATCAAGGGATTCCAGATTGTTGAGGCCATAGCGGGCACGCTTGATGCGGCGACGCAGCTGATGCAGATCCGCCAAGGCCATGGCGTCGTAAGGACTCGGCGCCCACCAACCAGGCAGGGAGGTGAGGCCCTGGACACAGGCCTGCAGCAACTCTGGCCGCCATGCCAGCAGCGGCTCAGCAGCGAGGGGGGTGAAACGGGGTTGCTTCAACCAGCCTTGCAACTGCGCCAGCAAGCGGAGATAACGCCGCCCCCGCAAGCAATCACTGAGCTCCTCAAAAGCCAGGCGGCGCTCGCGGCGCAACTGCTTGAACAAAGGTTTGAGGGACTGGAGCTCCCGCTCCGGCAGCAGCGGCAGCAACTGTTGATCAAGGCGCTGACGCAGCACGTCCAGGTCGCGGGTGAGGCCGAGGCGACGGCCAATGCGGGCGATGCGGCGAGGCTCCGCGGCGTCAGGGAGGAGCAGGGCCGGAGCGAACTGCTCCAGCGTGCTGCGCAGACGCCGGAAATGGACACGCATCTGGTGAAGGGGCTCCGGATCACGATCCGCCAGCACCTCTGCCTGGAGGGCCACCAGGCGGCGCAGACGGGCTTCGATCAGGGCAGAGGCAGCGCCAGCACAGGAGCAGTTCAGCGAAAGCTGCGCCTCGGAATCAGCCAGGGCGGACACGTCAGCTTCTGGTATCAGTGAGCACCAATCTGCTCGCGAAACCAGGCCTCGGTCGTTAAGGCAAGGTTATGAACAAAACGCTCATGCTGCCCTGCTACTTTAGCTGAAAACCAGAAAACCCGTGAAGATCACGCAGGTGGACGGCCAGTGCCTGCTCTGTCTCAATCAAGCTGAAATACTGATGATGGCCAGCGTATTTCAGGCATCCCTGTTGCACGCACCCACCAGGCAAGCCCTGCTCAGCCGTCGCGACTATGGCGCGTTCCATCGGCAGATCATGGCGGGATTGGCTGGTAGAACCCACCCTCAGGTACTGGACCCTCAGGTGCTGGCTGACAGGGGCAGCGCAGCCTGAGCGCAACCCTGAGCTCAGATGCAGTCAACCTGATGCAGCCGCACTGCGCAGCGGCAGCGAAGGCGTAACCGGCTGCAGCAACGGCGGTGCAGAAGGCAGCATCAACCGATCGAGCTGAATCAGCACCAGGAACCAGCCCGCTTGAATCGCCAGACAGGACAGCAGAGGCGACGCCAGTCGACGACGACGTTGAGCCCAGCGGCAACGAACGCTCCCATCGCACGCCAACCGCTTCACAACAGCGCCCACACAAGCCAACGCAGCCAGTCCAACCGGTTCCGGTGCTCCTGGCTGTCGGCCTCGACACGGCGAGGCTGTCAGCGCGCCGACACGGACCGCGCGGGGATTCGATGCCAGGAGCGGTGACAGACGATCAGAGCAGACCCCCACGGCCAAAGCAGCTGCAGATGGTGCTGATGCTGCGTCGAACGCAGCCTGGGCCTCACCAGGCAGGCCGACAGGGAGCGAAAGCCATGGCACTCTTGATGCGCGGGAACTGGCGCCAGCGGGGACGCTGAACAGCCGATCGACGGCCCATAACCTGCCGAAAACCTGCAGGGCCTAGGGATGGTGCAGCGACGCAGCCGCCATGACCGGCTCCAAGCCTGCCAACGGGCTGCTGATCAACCGCGAACTCAGCTGGATTGCCTTTAATCAGCGTGTCTTGGAGCAGGCCCTCGATGCCAATATTCCGTTATTAGAACAAGCAAAATTCAGCTCCATCTTCAGCAACAATCTGGATGAGTTTTTCATGGTTCGGGTAGCCTCTCTGCAATCCCGGCGCCAAGCCGGCGTGGATCGGCTCAGCGAAGATGGGCAAACCATCGATCAACAGCTCTTCACAATCCGGCAACACCTGGAACCGCTATTGCGCCAGCAACAAGACCACTACCGCAACCATCTCAAACCGCAGCTGCGTGAGCACGGTATCCATCTTCTCGATTACGGCCAACTATCACGCCGCCAGAAAGACTGGACCAACAGCTACTTCCAAAGCAAAGTCTCACCGATCCTAACTCCGCGTGCTGTTGATGCGGCACACCCATTTCCATTCATCAGCAATCTGAGCCTGAATATTGCTGTGGTGATGCGCGATCCTGCAAGTGGCGAGCGGAGCCTTGCCCGCATCAAAGTGCCCCAGCGCACACTGCCACGTTTTGTGCGCTTACCCAACGATCTCCACGGCGGGCACCGGCCAATACCCCTATTCATCGCCATACCCTTGGAGCAACTGGTGGCGTTTAATCTGCAACAGCTGCTGAAAGGAAAGGAGATAGAAGACCACTACTTCTTTCGGGTCACACGTGATGCCGATCTTGAACTACGTGAGCTGGAGGCAGATGATCTGATGGAAGCGCTTGAACAAGGACTGCGCAAGCGCCGGATCGGCAGCGATGTCGTGCGACTGGAAGTGAGCGATGAGATGCCAGAAGCGATGGTGGCGCAGCTGATGACCAGCCTGAGTGTGCAGGCTCTCGATGTGTACCGAATTCACGGTCCGCTTGGCCTTGATGATCTGATCGGACTCCTGGCCATACCGGCACCACAACTCAAGGACCAGCCCTATCAGGGGCGCACACCACAACGCCTGCAACGAAGCCAGGCCAACCTGCTGGAGGATGGATCGATCAAGGCGAACGAGTTTGAGAGCATCTTCTCGGTATTGCGCCGCGGCGATCTACTGCTTCACCACCCATTTGATCTATTCTCAACATCGGTGGAGGAGTTCATCAGCCAGGCAGCCGATGACGCCTCAGTGCTGGCGATCAAAATAACACTCTACCGTGTGTCAAAGCATTCAGCGATCATCGCGGCGCTGATGCGCGCTGCTGAAAATGGCAAACAGGTGATGGCACTGGTGGAGCTCAAAGCCCGCTTTGATGAGGATAACAATATTCAATGGGCCCGCCAGCTGGAGCGTTCAGGTGTGCATGTGGTCTATGGCATTATCGGACTGAAAACGCATACAAAGCTCAGCTTGGTGATCCGCCAGGAACGAGGAGGCCTAAGGGGCTATGTGCATGTGGGAACCGGCAACTACAACGCCCGCACCGCCAGCCTCTATACAGATCTGGGCCTGCTCAGCTGCCGCGAGGAGCTCGTTCACGATGTGATTGAGCTGTTCAATGGCCTCACCGGCTATTCCAAGCAACGCGACTACCGCACCCTGCTGGTAGCGCCGGTGAGCTTGCGCCGTCGCTGCCAGGAACTGATCCAACGCGAAACGGAGCACGCCCGCGCAGGCCGGCCCGCCGCGATCAAAGCGAAGATGAATTCCTTGGTGGACCCGGCCATCATCGGCCTGCTCTACGAAGCTTCCCAGGCTGGCGTGCAGATCGACTTGGTGGTGCGGGGCATGTGCAGCCTGAAACCCGGCATCAGCGGATTGAGCGAAACAATCCGCGTGCGCAGCATCATCGGACGATTCCTGGAACATTCACGCCTGTTCTGGTTCGCGAACAACGGCGCTGCAGAAATCTATCTGGGCAGTGCTGACTGGATGGAACGCAACCTGGATCGACGCGTGGAGGCTGTGGTGCCAGTGCAGGACCCCAGGCTTTGCAACCAACTGGAACAGGTGCTACAGATCTACATCAGCGACACAACATCTGCCTGGGAGCTGGACGAGAGCGGCAGCTACTCCAGGCCGCACGTGAGCAAGCAAGGTCAAGGAGCTCAAATCGAGCTGATGACACGCTGGCTGGCTGGATCCTTGAAGCCAGCTCCTACTCCAGCAATGTAGCCTTGCTGCTGCGCAATGCAGACCACAATTGCTTGATCTGGTCGAAGGCCAGCTCCTGGCTGATCTTGCCACTGCCCTGCAGCGCCACAATCAAACCGACACGATCGGCAAACTGTTCGAGATTCTGGTGGAAGGCCAGGCGCTCCGGCGTCCAATCGTCGCCGCGGTAGTGACTAAAACATTGCAACGGTGCGTGCACACCGGGATCAGACCCATCACCGCTGCCGGAGACGTGATCAGTCAAAAGGGGAGGCCTCATCGTGCAACTGAGGCCAGCCTATCGAGGCTCTCGTTGCCGCGTGGGCTTTAGCAGCCTCATCCGAACCGGCCCGATACATAGTCCTGGGTAGCCTGCTGACGCGGCGCATTAAAAATCTGCTCCGTTGGGGCAAATTCTTCAAGACAGCCAACCTTGGCTTGATCGCCAACCGTAACATTAAAGAATCCAGTCATATCACTGACACGAACGGCCTGCTGCATGTTATGGGTCACGATAACAATCGTATAACTCTTCTTGAGCTCATGCATCATCTCCTCGATCTTCAATGTGGAGATCGGGTCAAGCGCTGAACAGGGCTCATCCATCAAGATCACCTCCGGCTCAATCGCGATGGCTCGGGCGATACAGAGTCGTTGCTGCTGACCACCAGACAAGGCATAGCCACTTTCATGAAGCTTATCCTTGGTCTCATCCCAGATTGCGGCCTTACGTAGAGAGCGCTCCACCAGCTCATCCATATCACCGCGGTAACCATTGATACGGGCGCCGAAGGCGATGTTCTCGTAGATACTCTTTGGGAACGGGTTCGGCTTCTGGAAGACCATGCCAATGCGGCGGCGCACCTCAACCGGATCCACCCCACGTGCATACAAATCGACACCATCAAACAAGACACGTCCAGTAAGTGTGCAGCCCTCAATCAGATCATTCATCCGATTAAGTGCCCGCAACACGGTACTTTTGCCACAGCCAGAAGGTCCGATAAAAGCAGTTACTTTGCCTCGCGGTATCTCCATATAGACACCGCGCACGGCTTCATTGGCGCCATACTTGATGCCCACATTCTGGAGAGAGAGGCAACTGGTTGTCGTGGCGCCATCATGACTGGAGGCAGTGAGCTGAGACAATGCCATGGCTTAAGGGAATGAGGGAATGAGGGAAACTGGGAAGGGATCAGATTTGCGCAAGACGGCTCAACCAGCGGGCAAACAGATTTGCCATCAAAATCATCAACACAAGCACAAACGAAGCAGCCCAAGCCAGTGCAATCTGAACCTCATAGGGCATGATTGCGAAATTATAAATCAACACCGACATTGTGGCGATAGGGCTAAATACACCCTCTGGCCAGAAAGGAGAAAACAAAGCCGTAAAGATCAATGGGGCCGTTTCGCCAGCCGCACGGGCTATCGCCAGCACGACTCCAGTGGCAATCGGCGTGAATGCCGCCGGCAAGGTCACCCGGAGAATCGTGACAACACTGGAGGCTCCGATACCGATCGCACCCCAGCGCAGCTCATTGGGAACGAGCTTCAAGGCTTCATCGGTGGTTTTGATCACCGTGGGCAGCATTAACACAGCCAAAGCAATACCACCAGCCATGGCACTATAACTCTGATCAAAGAACACACGCGTGCTTACAATCAGACCATACACAAAGACGCCGCAGATAATCGAAGGTACGCCAGACAACACATTGGTACCAAAGCGCACAAACTGCGCCAGTGCTCCCGAGCGCGAATACTCGGCCAAGTAAATACCTCCTCCCACCCCCACAGGGATGGCGATCGCACTGGCAATCAGGGTGACAACAATGGTGCCGATGATCGCGTTACCGATACCGCCGATCTCCAGGCCAGGAGCCGGAGGCAACTGGGTGAGCAGCTGCACGCTGAGCAGAGAACCACCTTTGATCAGCACGTAGATCAGCACAAGCACCAATGGCAACACCGCCACCACTGCAAACAAGGCTGCGATCAGTGTCAGCAGCTGATTACGGCGATTGCGGGCAAGCGCTGGCCGATAGCCGAGACTGGAGCCTGCACGAGCTGGATTCGGAGGTGAGATCAGGGGAGACATCATGGTCAGCTGTACTTCAGACTGAGACGGCGCACAACCCACTGAGCCAGAACATTAACCACGAGTGTGAGCAACATCAGCACCAGGGCTGCGTACATCAAGGCAGCGACCTGTTGACCATCAGCCTCGCCGAACTGATTGGCCAACATCGAAGAAATTGTGTTGCCCGGAGCAAGCAGGCTCCAATTGAAATTGGTTGAGTTACCGATGATCATCGTAACAGCCATTGTTTCCCCCATCGCCCTACCCAGCGCCAGCATCACACCGCCAGTGATGCCAGAGATAGCCGCCGGTAGAATCACAAAAATAATGGCATCCCAACGGGTCGTACCAACGCCATAGGCAGCCTGACGCAACTCACCAGGAACCTGTTGGAGCGAATCACGGGCAATAGCCGTAATGATCGGCAGAATCATCACCACCAGAATCAGGATCGCTGGCGCCATGCCAGGGCCCTGAGGTTCGGTGGCAAACAAGGGTAACCAGCCCAGCAGCTGGTGCACGCCAGTGAGAGCCGGGCGAAGAAACGGCTCCATCACAAAGATGGCCCACAGTCCGAGCACGACCGATGGAATGGCCGCCAGCAACTCAACCATCACACCGAGGAGTTGACGAATGCGCAGCGGGATCAGGTTTTCGGTGATGAAGATGGCGGTTCCAACGCCAAGCGGCACCGCCATCAGCAACGCCAGCAGCGAGGTGATGATGGTGCCGTAGATGGCGGTGAACGCACCGTAACGATCAGCGGAAGGATCCCAATCCGACGTGATTAAAAAGTTGAAACCATAGGCCGCAATCGCGTCGCGGGAACCGAGCAGCACGGTGACGAGGATGCCCAGTAGCACCAAGCCGACCACCAAGGCCAGGAGGATGGTGAGCTGTCGAAAGCCTTGATCCTGCAGACGCTCCACCAGGGGGCGGCGCCGCCTGGAGAAAGGATCGGGATTGTCATCACGGCTGGGCTGTGGTGCCCCCGCTACCGATTGCTGCACCGTTGCAAGCCCTCCTGACTCCTGCTCCACGGTCTCACGCAGATGCAGACCTTGCTTTAAGCCTTGGTTAACGATTGGTCGACATACGGTTAGCTGTGTGGCGTGCCCCTGGTGCAGCAGAAAAGCAGACTGTCAGGCAGCGCTCCCGCGGCAGGATGAGAAGAGATCACAGAAAATTCTCGCTTGCCACCTGTTAAACAGGCATTAACGTCAACTCCCACTGTGCCATTCAGATTGGCAGCAGTCCCGTGGTCGTCGCCATGATCACCGCCCGCCTGCGCTCAGCCTGCGGCCTGGGCACGCCCTGCGTGCTTGGCCTGGCTTTCAGCCTGCTGATCGCGACACTTCCCAGTCGGGCCGGTGCCGAGCGCAGCGGCGCGCCGGTGCTGCGGCTGGATGGATCCAGCACCCTTTACCCGTTCAGCCAGGCGGCAATTCGCTGGTTCCGAAACCACGGCGGGGCGACAACCCAGTTCCGGGCTGAACCTACTGGCACCACAGCCGGCCTCAGGGTGTTCTGCCGCGGCGGCAGCAGCATCGTTGCCGCGTCCCGGCCGATCAACGCGGCCGAGCTGAAGGCCTGCGCCAGCAAGGGGATCCGCTTTCTGGAACTGCCCGTGGCCTTTGATGCCATCAGCGTGGTGGTCCCCGCCAGCAACACCTGGGCACGGCAGATCAGCACCAGCGAGCTGCGGCGCCTCTGGCATCGCCAGGCACAGGGCCGCCTGCTGCGCTGGCGTCAGCTCAATCCTCGCTGGCCCGATGAACCCATCAGCCTGTGCGGCCCAGGTCGGGACTCCGGCACCTACGACAGCTTCAACAGGGCAATCAACGGCAGCGAGAACAACGCACGACAGGACTACACCGCCAGCGAGAACGATGAGGTGCTGGTGCGCTGTGTGGCCAACAACCCGCTGGCCCTCGGCTATTTCGGCTTCGATTACTACCAGGCAAACCGCAGTAGCCTGCGAGCTCTGGCCATCCTTGGTCCGCGAGGAACCGTTCTACCCACTGAACAGTCTGTGCAGCAATCGCGCTATCAACCGCTGTCGCGACCGCTATTTTTGTATGTGAACGACCATGATCTGCGCAGCCAGGCCGTACTGCGTCAATTCATCAATACCACACTGCAGAATGGCAGCCGTATCGCCAGACAGGCTGGGCTGATTCCACTGCCGGATTCAACCTACAGACTGGTCACCACTAAGTTGTACAAACGGGTGCTCGGCACGGCGTTCTCAGGACAGTTGCCGGTAGGGTTGACGGTGGGCCAGATCCTGGAGCGCAGCTTTGACGCCCTCAAGAAGCCCCAATACCGGTGATCTGCAGCACATGCGCAGGTGATTTCGATCCCGTGAATCAATCCAGTTTCATTGGCGGCTCTAGGGTGTTATCCCCGAATCGAATGCCATGTTGATCCGAACCGGCAGCGGCAGCATCAGCCTTGTGGCTGGTTGCTGCTGGGTTCACTCTGTTCTACAACCGCCTCCAGCCGGCCAGCCCGATCAGAATGCAGTGCGAGTGAACACAGTGGACTTAAGCGCCGAGGCCCAGTTCCGCAAGCCACTCAGGGCAGCGGCGGATCCAGCCGATAACCAACCCCTCGCACGGTGATGAACAGCTGCGGCTTGAGCAATGGCGATGCCAGCTTGCGCCGCAGCCAGAGCACATGCACGTCAACACTTTTGTTGTCACCTGTGTAGTCAGGTCCCCAGACCTGTGCGATCAGCTGCTCACGGCTGAGGGCCTGGCCTGGATGCTGCATGAAACACTCCAGCAGGCGAAACTCCCGAGGCGTCAGAGCCACCTCCTCACCAGCCAGGGTGACTCTGCATTGGCGGCGGTCCAATTGAATCGCACCCAGCTGCAACACAGCATCACCTGGATCCAGAGGTGGCGGCGCGAGGGCTCCGCCAGTGCTGGGTGAGCGGCGCAGGATCGCACGACAACGGGCGACGCACTCCCTCAGCCCAAAGGGTTGCACGAGCACATCATCGGCACCCCCATCGAGAAGACAAGCGCGCTGATCCTCATCCGCCTGATCCAGTAACAGCAGCAAGGGAGTGATGCCATCGCTGCGGCGCCAGCGCTTCACCAGAATCAGCGCCATCTCAGGGTCACCGGCGGCACTGGGCCAGTGCAGAACCAGCAGCATCACGTTCGGATCGGGCCGGCCTGCGGGCAGGTGTTGGCGGCCACGGCGTGATAACGGTCGCTGCAGCACCTGCAGCCCGTTGTTCAGCAAGGCTCGTACCAGTTCAGAGCGCTGCAGAGGATCATCGGCCAGCAGCAATACGGCTGAAGGCGGCACCGAGACTGCCATCAAGGATCCAAGAGTGGCGTCATCAGCTCTGAAAAAGGGGGCTGAGTCAGCCCCCCTTGAGCAAGAGGCGCGCCGATCCTCAGGCGCCGATGCGGGCAACAGCGGCTTTCGCCTTCTTGAGAACATCACCCCTCAGAGGCACATAGCCCAGCTCATCGGCCTGGTTCTGAGCAGGGCCAAGCAGGTGCAGCATCGCCTTGCGGATCGAACCAGCCTTGAGACCATTGCCTTTCTCATAGGCCAGGATCCAGGTCAGCGTGGAGATGGGATAGCTCTTGGCACCAGCAGGGTTGGGATCTTCACCGGCGAGCTCAGAATTGAGGCGGATATTATTGAGCGCTGCTGCGCCACTGGCCAAGCTGGGCAGCACAAAGTTGCCGGCCTTGTTCTGCAGGGCTGCGGCCTTGATAGCGCCCTTCACATAGCTCTGATTCAGATAACCAATCGAGCCAGGCGTATTGATGATCACACCAGCCACACCCTCATTGCCCTTGCCGCCAACACCCACGGGCCATTTCACGCTCTTGCCCTCACCGACCCTGCTCTTCCACTCGGCAGAGAAGGCACTCAGGGAGTTCGTAAAGGCAAAGGTGGTACCTGAGCCATCGGAGCGATGGGCCACAGTGATCTTACCCTTGCCGCACTTAAGTTGATCCCAGGTTTTGATGTTACCCAGGAAGATATCAACAGCTTGCTTCTGAGTCAGTTTAAGACCTTTGCAATCAGCCTTGTTATAGGCGATAGCGATCGTGCCACCAACAGCCGGGAACTGCACCACGCCTCGCTTCACCTTGGCGGCTTCCCCATCCTTGATCGGTTCATCGGTGGCACCGAAATCAACGGTGCCGGCCACGAACTGGCGCACACCGGCGCCGGAGCCGACCGACTGATAGTTGACCTGAACACCCTTGCCCGCCAGGGCGGCGAAAGCACGCTGGTAGAAGGGGGCCGGGAAGGTGGCACCGGCACCGTTGAGGGTGTTTTGGGCAGAAGCGGAAGCGGCAACACCCAGAGTGGCCAGGGTGCCGATGACAAGGGCCTTCTTCGCGAAGGTCATGACTGCGATCGGAGGGGAGCCACCAACCTCTAAGCAGCCGGGTCGCAAGGAACGTTAGGGATTGGTTAACAGCGCGTGAACAGTTGATTGTGGGCGACAGGGGCGTGTATCCCAGGACACAATCAAGGCCCGGCTGCCGCGCGGTTCCTCGGGCCTCCAGCGACACAGTCCTGCACGCTGGCGGGAAAGAGACATCGGATCTATGCTGATGCTTTGCTCGCCATAGCGGCATGATTCAGAACCTTTCAACCCTGCATCCGAACCCTGGATGGGCAGTTTCAGAAATCAACACGCACACGACCCACACCACAATCCATCAATCCCACGCTTGCCCTTCAGCTGACCACACTGCTGTGGAACCAGTGGGCAAACATTGCATCCTTGAGCTGTATGGCTGCAATCCAGCCAGGCTCGATGATGAAGCTTTTCTTAGAAGCCTGATCAGCAGCGCCGTGCAACAGGCCGGCGCCACACTGCTGAACCTGATCACACACCACTTCGAGCCACAGGGGGTGACCGGTCTGGCGCTGCTGGCCGAATCGCACCTCTCGATTCATACCTGGCCTGAATCGGGCTATGCCGCCGTTGACGTGTTCACCTGCGGCGACCACACCATGCCAGAGCGCGCCTGTCTCAGCCTGCTCCACGCTTTGGAGGCCACCGATCACCGGCTGCGAAGTTTCCGGCGCCAAACTCCTGCGAGCCTTCAGCAGCAGCAGCGATCACCGCTGTAGACAACCCTGCTGGACCCAGGCCGAGCGGGGCACAATCCCGCATCGGCCCTGGCAACACCATCAAGCCGCCGGCGGCTGGGCTAACGGCGCGAACAGGTCACGAATCGCAGGAGTTTTGCCAGGACAAAGCAGTGGCACGTGATCAGCCAGGGCGAGACGCTCGATCTGGCTGGCCGTGAGACCACTGAAATCAATCCCGGCCTCGGCATAGCGCTCATCCAGCCGCTGTTGCAGGTTCCGCACGGGCGTGTTCTCGCCGACAGCCTCGCAGAGCAACTGCGCGTACAGGTGCGCGGCGCAACCGCCATTGCCGTAGACACTGACGCAATCGGCAAGCTGCTGAGGAGTCAGCGCCGATGGCGGCAGCGGCGGTGGCAGCGGCTGAGCGCAGAGCGAAGCGGGCAGCAAGGCCAGCAGCCCAGCCAACAGACCTGCCGGGCGGCAGCGGACGGCGCTGCTCATTGGCGTGGCCTCGAGGCACACAGCCGCAGACGCCGGAGCGCTGCCTGGCGGATGGCCGCGGCCGATGCAGCGTTGGCGAGGCTGGGATGAGCCTGACGCAGATCGGCCAGAACCGAGGCCCGCTCCTGGCGCCATGATTCAAGCCGCTCCGCCTGCTGCCTCTGCCAGCGTTGCCGACGCTGCCGTTCGCGCTCCTGCCATTGGGCCTGGGCGCGGTCGTACTGCTCTTGCTCCACCTCCTGGTCGTAGAAGGCAAGGCGGCGCTGCTCCTCAGGATCCAGGGGTGCCGGGCCTGGCGCCGGTACGTAGGCCTCGGCCTCCAGATCTGCCAATTGCCGGTCGCTGCGCTGCAGGGCGGCCAGCAGCGGCGGCAGGGTCCGCCGATCCAGCTCGCAGCGGCGCTCGTGCTCGCGGCGGCGTTGACGCTGGGCCTCCATGGCGGCTGGATCCTGGCCTGGGGGGGATCCAGTGCAGGCTGCCAAGACTGCCGTCAGTAGAGCGGAAAGCGGAACCGCGATCGCCAGCGGGCCTCGGCGTCTCACACGGTTCTGAACTCTCGGCCCCATGTTGCCAGGCTGCAGCCGATGCTGGCTGCACTGTTCCCATTTGGGGGTATCGACAGCCAACGGAACCGACGTAGGGGTAGGGCGCACCGGAGGCGGCCCCAGCTCCGGCCAACCGTTCGCCCACCCCAGCCATGACCAGCCGACCCAGCATCACCATCGGTGAACTGGAAGCCAACTATCAGTTGTACTGCAAGGCTCTCAAAATGCTGATCACAGAGAAACGCAGCCTCAATAAAATTCAGCGGACAGTATGCTGGAATAAGCTGGAAATCCTGCACAACTGTCTACCCAGACACTACAAATCTCCCGACTACCTCTACGCCCAGTTATCGCAACAGCTGGCCGCTGACAATGCCAACACGAGGTGATCAGCCCACAGGCAGCGCACCAGCAGACCCACCAGCCGATCTGAAGGCAAGGCAGGTGATGCACACCACCCCAGAACCTCACAGCCCAGCCGGCGCCGGCCAGGCCTGACTGGCCATCACCAAGGGGGATCGCAGCAACGAGCCGCCGTTGATCAACGAGTGATACAGCCACACCCAGATCAGGCAACGCTGCAGTTCAGACGTCAGGATGGTGGCGCCAGTCTTGCAACGGCAAACACCACGGCGCATGGTATCCATGCACACGGATTGACAGCTGGATCGCAAGCGCAACGCTCTCACCTGAGCGATGGATCTCACGCCCTACCTGCAGAGCCTCAAGGGCAGCAACCTCGACGAGGTGCTGCTTTCGGTTGCCGTGAGCGGCAAGGTGGCGCTGGCGTTGAAAGGGCGGTTCTTTCTGCGCTGTCTTTGCGACAGCTTCGCGGAAACCACACGGATCGGCTGCGCCGTCACCGACGAGCAGAGCTGCCTGCACTACATCCGCCAGGAGCCCTATGAACTGCTGATCTGTACAGATTTTCTGGAAAGCGGCAATGGTTTCGAGCTGGCACGCAAGGCCCGCAACCTTCAACCCGATCTGAAGATCGTGGTGCTCGCCCTTGGCGATGCCATCCCGGTGGAATACAGCGAAGCCCCGTGGCTGGAAGCAGTTGTCGCTGAGGTGGACTTCGTGGAGGACCAGAAACCGCTTGAAGCTGCCGTGATCGCTGTAATGGGGCATCATTCCTACCGCAGCCCATCGCTGCGGACCAAGCAGCTGCCCTACCTGAGCTGCCCCCGCCTCACCCCGCGTGAATACGAGGTGCTGGATCTGCTGGCCAGCGGCCTCACCGACCGCGAGATCGCCGAGCAACTGGTGGTGAGCGAGGAAACAGCCCGCACCTATACCAAGCGCCTGCTCAAGACCCTTGAGGTAAGCAATCGGGTGCAGGCGGTGCTCAAAGGGATGCGCTGCGGCATGGTGCAGCTGTGAAGGGTGGCGCTGTTCACCGTGCGGCTGCCGCAGGGCTACCCATACTGTGCCGATCGCCCCACAGCTTCTGCAGACATGCCACAGCTCTCCCTGGCGCGTCTGAGCACCGCCACCTTGGCACTGGCCAGCCTCTTTGCCGCCGCGCCGAACCTGCCCGCCGCCGCCGGGCCTGCCACCGCAACCGGAGCCTGCGAGCAGCCCAAACGCGGACGCTACGCGGTGATGGCGATGGGCACCCTGATCAGCGGCGATGTCACCACACCCCAGGCCCGCCTGCTTGAAGAGCGATGGCTACCCGGGGGAGCCATCGAGGGACGCATCATCGAACGGGTGGGCAGCACCCTGCGCAGCGGCACTTACAGGGGGTCAGTCCGGATGGTGGGCAGCTGCCTGGCGCGCGTGGAACGATCACTGCCATGGGGAGCGCAGCAGTCAGAAGCGGTGCTGGACAGCCGCGGCAGACCGCTCTACAGCCTCGACCGTGGTCGGGGCACGGTGATCAGCAGCCGCTGGCTGCCGATGGCGCCTGGGAGCTGTCGTGCAGATGATCTCAACGGCACCGTTCTCAGTAGCCAGGTGGGCCTGAACCGCCGGCCAGGCACCCAGGGATGGACTCCCAATGCCGTGATCCAGCGCGAACAGTGGCAACACGGCAGCGTGCGTGGCGTGGCCCTCTCGAGCTATGGCGGGGTGGGTGACACTTCCAGCTACAGCGGCAGAATGCAACTGGAAGCCGGCAGCTGCTGGGGCGAGCTGGTGGAACAGGACCAGAAGGGAACCCGTTACCACTACAGCAGCCTGCTGGTGAAGGGACGCAGCGGTGCCCGCGGCTACCTCTATCTGCAACGGGACGCCGACGACCTCAGCGTCGGCTGGTTGGTGCGCGACTGACAGGAGTCTTCAGCACAGCGGGATCAGCCCCACCTGATCACCTGCTGACCACCCGAGCGATGATGGCCGCTTCGCTGAAACCGGCGCCATGCAGCGCCGCCAGGGCGGCCGGCGCCGTCTGGGCCGGCAGCGCCGCGAGCAGGGGACCGCAGGTCTGCGGATCAATCAATAGCTGCTGCCGGACTGCGAGGTCGCAGCCGGGCGCCGCCTGCACGTGCACAGGACCACCAGGCTCCAGCAGCGCCAGGCCACCGGCATTGGCCGGCGCCAGGCTGCTGGCGAAGCCAGCAGCCAACAGCTCCAGGGCACCGGCATAGGCGGGCACCGCCGCAGCATCGAGCTGCACGCGTACATCTGGGCCAAGCATCTCGCCCAGATGGCCCAGCAGCCCGAAGCCGGTCACATCGGTGCAAGCCTGGCAGCCATGGCGAGCCAGCAGGTCCACCAGAGAGGATGGGTCGCTCTGCATCGAGCGCAGGGCGGCATCCAGCCATCGGGCGCAACCGGCGCCGGCCTGGGCGGCGGCGAACAACACGCCAGTGCCGATCGGACGGCTCAACAGCAACACCTGGCCAGGCTGCAGGGGCCCCTTGCACCAATGGCGCTCAATCGGCACCCGGCCGTTCACCGTCAGCGCCAGAGCCAACCCGGCACCATCGCGCCCCTCCAGAGTGTGCCCACCCACCAGGGCAGCCCCCAGGGGATCGAGCACCGAACGCACGCCGGCCAGGGTGTGCAGCAGCAGCTCCTCCTGCAGAGGCGGGGCCGCAGCGGGCAGGGTCACCAACGCCTGGGCGCTGAGCAGATCGGCGCCGCTGGCCCAGAGATCGCTGCAGGCGTGCAGGGTGGTGAGGCGACCGTTGAGCCAGGGATCATCGACAAGCGCCGGAAAGCCATCGACGCTCTGCAGCATCAGGGCCCCATCGACGCTGCGGCCGATCAGTGCCGCATCCTCAGCCGCGGGGGCAGCACCGCCATCAGCCAGCCGAGCCAGAGCAGCTGAGAGGGGAGCCGCGGCCAGCTTGGCGGCGCAGCCGCGACACGCCATCGGCTCGGCTGCGGCCATGGCGGGCTCGCTCGAGAACGCGGCCATGAAGCGCCGGTCGATCCGATCCTTCCAGCGCCACAACCAGGACGCAGGCCCGAAGGCCAGCGGTCCGAAGCAGGCCAGAGCCTGCGGCGACCGCCCCGGTCGCCAGCCACCATCTCCCAGCAGCTGCAAGGCACGGGGCTGGGGCTGCCAGCGACGCAGGGGACGGGCCGGCTGCGCCAGGCTCCGCCGCAGGTTCTCGGCCAGCAGCGGCGCGGCCCGCACCGCCCAGACCCCCGAGGGAGGTCGCGGCGCGCCGGCAATCAGGGCACAGTCGCCGCTGGCGAACAGCCCGGGCAGACCCTGCACCGCCAGCGTGGGCTCGGTGAGCACGCGGCCGGAGGCGGGATCCACCGGCAGACCGCTGGCCGCCAGCCAGGCCGGTGCCCGACTGCCGGTACAGGCCAGATCGGCCGGCTGATCCGCCGACACCTCACGGCGCACCTGGATGCCGGCATCGGCCAACAGGCGCTCGGCGCGTCGATTGGCCGCCCGCGACCCCAGATGCAGGGTCGTACCGCGCAACAGCAACTCCACGCTGCAGCCACGGCCTCGGAACGCCAGTGCCAGCTCCACCGCCGCCGCACCACCACCGCGAATGCGCAGCGGTTGAGCGGCCGGACGGCCCACAGCCCAACGCAGGAACGGCTCCAGCGGCTTGACCGCCTGCTCAGACGCCACGGCTGGTTCGGGCGTTACAGCACCGACGTCGAGGCTGAGGAGATCAAAGCGCAGGGGCGGCCGGCCCTGCAACTGCAGCTCCCGGGCGACGGGGTCGAGCCCGGTGATCTCGGCCTCAATGAAGCCGATGCCGGCACGGACGCAGAGGGGTCTCAGCGCGATCTCAGCCTGATCCGGCCGGTGCAGGCCTGCCACCAGAGCCGGCACCATGCCGGAATACAGGGCGGTGCTGTGGCGGCTCACCAGCAGCACCATGGTGCGGGGCGGCCGGAGCTGCGGGCGCATCGCCCAGCGGCGCAGCAGCAGCGCATGGCTGTGCCCCCCGCCTGCGAGCAGCAGCAGCTGGCGATCCGGGGCAGCGGAGGGGTTCACGCGGTGGGCAGGATGGCGAGCCAGGGCACGGCAGGGGCACCGCTACCGGGCTGACGCACGCGACAGGGCGTTTGGGGCAGGTCAATCGATGTGCAGCTGGCCGTCGGCATCCCAGCTGAGCAGCGATGGCAGACCGGTGAGAGCGCCGCCATGGTCAACCCGCGCCACTCGCCGGCCGTTCATCAGCGGGATCAGCCGCCCGATCTGCTCGGTGATCCGTTCGCTTTGCTCGGTGATCCGCTCACTGTGCTCGTTGATGTGCTCGCTGAACGGCTCGTTCTGCTGCAGCGGCGCCGTGGCGCGAGCCTCAGGGCGGGGGCAGGGCTCGACCATGGACGGAACGGCGACGGAACAGCGATGGACCGGGACATCAGGGCTCACGCCTGGGGAGGCACGACCGAATCCTGGGGGGATTCAGGCTGCAGCCACCATCAGGGGAGCCGGCGATTGGAACTCTCAGAACTGTAGGGACCGACCTCAACAACACCCGTTTCAGCGCCGGTCGCGCTGACCGCAGCGCCGCCATCAGCGCTGAGGCCCGTCTCCAGCTCCAGGCCAGCGCGGCTGAGATTCCAGCGGTGCGTGGCCGCCACCCGGGCTGAGCGGGCCTGCTGCAGATTGCGCTGGGCGAGCAGCAGCTCGGTGATCGGTGCGATCCCGGCGCGATAGCGCAACAGGGCATCGCGGACCGACTCCTCACCGGCGGCGCCGGCAGCGGTGGCAGCGGCGATCTGCGGGCCGGCGGCCTGATGGCTGGCATACCAGGTCTGCACGTTCTGGATGATGGCCTGCCGTGCCTGATCCAGGGCCACCGCGGTGCGCTCCGCCCGGCGCTGGGCCAGGGCACTGGAGGAGCGGCTGAGGCCACCGTCAAACAACGGCTGGCGCAGGCTGAGCAGCACCCCATAGTCGTAGAAGCTGCCGGAGGCGTTGCCCGGCGCATTCACGCCGGGAAGATTGACCGTGCTGCCATTCACTCCAAGCTGGGATGTGCCGTTCAACACCGGCACGTTGAACCAGTCGCCACTGATCCCGCCACCGAGCAACAAACCCACACTGGGCAAGCGTTCGGAGCGAGCCAGCTGCACCCGCGCCAGCTGCGCCTGCCGCTGCTGCTCCAGCACCGCCAGGCCAGGGCGCTGAGCCAGGGAGCGCTCCACGGTGGGCTCGAGTGCCAGGGGCCAGGCCGGCCAGGGCAGCAGGGCATCACGGGTGATCACCGGTTGATCAGCAGGCAGATTGAGCACCCGAGCCAGAGCACTGCGGGCCACCTGCTGCTGAGCCTGAGCCTCCGCCAGTCCCAGCCGATCGGTCTGCAGCAAGGCCTCGGCCTGCAGCGTGTCAATGCGGGCGGCCAGGCCGCGGCGGCGGATCGCCATGGCATCGCGCAGCAGGGTGGTCGACAGGTCCACCGAGCGCTGCCAGACGGGGATCTGGGCATCCGCCAACTGGGCGAGCAGATAGGTGCTGATGATCTCGAAACGGCTGCGGCGCTGCTGCTCGCTCAGCTCGAAGCGAGCGGCGTTCAACTCGGAGCGGGCGGCGCGCAGCAGGGGGTCACGACCGAAATCAAGCAACGGCAAGCGCAGGGTCAGGCCGAGATTGGCAAAGGTGTTCTGCACCACGGCATAGCCATCACCGCCAAGGTCGAAATTGAGATCACCGATGCTCGGCAGGTTGGAGACAAAGCCGATGCTGGTGCCCACCTGGGCCCAGGTGCCCAGGCCGACGATGTCCAGCTTCGGCAGGAAACGGCTGCGGGCCACCCCCACCAACGCCTGGCCTTCCTGCACCCCCAGAGCGCTGCCGCGCAGGCTGAGGGATCCAGCCACCCCCAGATCGAGCGCTTGCTGCAGGGTCAACGACAGCACTGCCGGGGCTGCCCCGCCTCGGGTCTCGGGCTCCGCGACCGAGGCGGCAGGCATCGGCTGCGCCGCGACGCCGGCAACAGAGCCATGACCTCCCGCCAGAAACAATGCCGCCAGCAATGTTGGGAACCCGGAGCGGATCCAGCGCTGTCCAGGCCCGTGCACGCCCCATACCCGCAAGTGGCCGGTACCCTAAGGCCACTCTTTTCACGTCGACCGTAGGCGCCATGGCCGCAGCGGACAGTGCGCCACGCCTTCTGCCGATGGCGGCGGTCACAGCCCTCTGCGCCACCTGGGCGGTCAGCCCCCTGATCGCGATCAAGGTGGAGGGCAGCGCCGTGCTGCTGGAGCCCGACAGCCGCGTCGGTGTCTATGCCCGCTCCGCCGGCCAGGTGCAGCGGCTGGAGCATCGGGTGGGCGATCAGCTGCGCCAGGGGGAGACTGTGCTGGTGCTGGATCGGATCGACCAGGCCGCCAGCGGCTCTGGGGCCGTGGGCAGCAACCCGGATGCGTTACGACGCCAGGAGCAGGCAATCCGGCTGCAGCAGCAGGCGATCCGCGCTCAGATTGCACGCCTGCACACCAGCAATGGACCGGTGGGCCAGCAGCTGAAGGCGCTGGAAGCCCTGCGACGCGAGGAGGTGATCCCCCTTTACAGCCCCCTGTGGGTGGGCGCCCAGGATCTCTATCTGCGCAATCTCGGCCAGATCAAAGCTCTGGAGGGGCAGCTGGCCCAACTGGATGTGCTGCAGGCGCAGGTGGAGGGGCAGGAGGACAGCCTGGCGGTGCTGGCACCACGCGCTGGCGTGCTGCTCAGCCTGAGCGTGAACCCAGGCCAGGCGGTGCTGCCTGGCCAACGGCTGGGCACGATCGGCGCCGGGCCGGCGCCGCAACGCCGGCCGCGTACGGCGGTGGCCCTGTTCAGTGATGCCGACGCAGCCCGGCTGCGGCCCGGGGACACGATCGAACTCGATATGTTGCTGCAGACCAGGAACCGTTACGGCGGCAGCGCCGAGCGCTGGGGGCTGATCGAGGGTCGCATTCAGCGACTGTCGCCCAGCAGCGCCGATCTGGCAGAGGTGAGCCGCGTCGTGGGCGACCCGGAACTGGCGGCCAACCTGATGGCCCGCAGCCGCCAGGCCGCCGTGGGTGAAGGCGGCGATCCCATCGACAACACCACCGACAAGCTCTCGGCACCGGTGGTGCTGGCGGTGCTTGAGCTCGAAGGCGCCGACACCCCCAGCGGTCTGCGCTGGAGCGGCGGTCGCGGCCCGGATCTGCCGCTGGAGAACGGCACACCGGCCAAGGTGAAGGTGGAGGTGGAGCGCCGCTCAGCCCTCAGCTTCCTGGCGCCGTTCCTGCGCTGGCTGGGCGGCGCCGAGCGCTGAACAGACACACCAACCGCAACCGACAGCGGCTGCCGCCCCCGCTTCTTCCTCCGTTTCCTGCTCTCATGCCGCAACGTGCCCGCTGGCTGCGTCCCTGGCTGCAGCCGGCTCCCTGGCTGGCTCTGCTGCTGCTGCTGATCACGGCGTTGAGCTCTCCACCGCGGCTGTGGTTCTGGCTGGCGCTGCTGCTGGTGGTGCTGCTGGTGGGCTGGGTTCAGGCCCTGCGCCCACCTCAGGGCTGAGGCCCGGCGATGCACGGACTGCGGGCGGCAGTGGTGATCGGCCTGGCGGCGGGCCTGACGACCTCGGTTTGCGAGGGGTTGGCCATCAGCGGCAGCGCCGTGGCCTACGGCGCCGTCATCGCCGCCCTGATCGTGCGACCGGACTTCACCCTTTGGCCGACGCTGATCTACCCGGTGCTGCTGCTGCTGGTCGGCCTGTGCATGGGCATCGGCGTGGCGATTGGGCAGGCAACGGCGGGCATGCCACAGGTGCTGGTGTTCGGATTCGTGGCGGCGCTGATGCAGCTGCTGGCCCTGCTGCTGCCCGCCCGGCTTCGCCTGCTCTCGGGGGTGATGGCGGTGGTGGGCGTGCTGCCGCTGCTGAGCGCTGCCCCCAGCTGGCGCGACTGGGGTGAACAGATGCTGGCCCTCGGCCTGGGCATGGCGATTGGCACGCTGCTGCAGTGCCTGTTCAGCCCGGCGGCGGCGGCAGCGCAACAGGCTGGACCGGAACGGGGCCAACCGGGGAGGACGGCGGAGAAGGCGACCGATGCCGTTGAGCCGCCCGTGGCGGTGCGGCTGAGGCAGGGCCTGCGCTCACCTTTCTTCTGGCGCAAGCTTGTGTTCGCCAGCCTGGCCCTGGCCATCGGGCAGGGGATTGGAGCTGTCACCCCGAAATACCTGTACTTCGGCGTGGTGCTGTTGCTCAACGACAGCATCGGCGCCACCCTGCTAAGGGTGCGCGACCGCATGGTGGGAGTGAGTCTCGGCGTTCTGATGCCGATGCTGGTGTTCAACTGCCTGGGCATGGGCGAGCTCTCCACCGGCCTGGTGATGGCCGGAACCGCTGCCCTGGTGACGGCACTGCGCTGTGAGGAGCACCTGCGCACGGCGTTGATCTCCAGCGGTGTGGCCTTCATCGGCTACGGACCACTGGTGGCCTGGTATATCCCGAACCGCTGGCTCGACTACCTGATGGGCTGTGGCCTGGCCCTGGCAGTGGGGCTGCTGCTGTTCCCCAGCTCAGCCCTGCGTCGCTACAACGAACGGCTGGAAGATCCTGAGGCCAGCGCAGCTGAACTCGGGGCCCTGCTGCCGGCAGCCCGCGAGGAAGCCCGCTGGCTGGGGCTGACGGCGCCTGATCAGCCCCGATGAGCGATCCCAGCCGCTTCAAGCCAAACCCGTGCCGGCCTTGGCAGGTGATGGCCGGCGTGCTGCTGGCGGTGGCGGGCGACGGGGCCGCTCGGGCGGCCCAGGCAGCGGGCCAGGCCGGCTGCATCCCCATGGGGGCACAGCTGGTGCTGATGGTGCTGATGCTCACACTCTCCTGCATGGTGCACGCCCTGGTTTCGGTGCTGCAGGCGGAGCTGACCTGGCGTGGCAAGCTCGCGCGCTGGTGCGGCCCCTATCGCAGCGGTCGCCTGCTGCTGATCGTGGGGATGGCGCTGCTCACGGCTCTGGCGCTGC
>Ga0129333_10000224_pt1 | contig 41379 bp, 34 predicted proteins | sample CPB6_08_DNA_FD_94474 | JGI IMG/M metagenome (GOLD analysis project Ga0129333, IMG submission 94474) | Freshwater to marine salinity gradient microbial communities from Chesapeake Bay, USA - CPBay_Sum_0.6_0.8_DNA | ecosystem: Environmental > Aquatic > Marine > Coastal | place: USA: Chesapeake... | reverse complement strand
TAATTCGATAGCATGGCCCCTTCAAGAAGCGCCAGACAACTATCCTCGGCTGAAATACCATGTGCAATAATACCTTCAAGTGCAATTGATTGTACTCCATAAGCTGCTGCTCTTTTTGCCGCAGCAGATGATGCACGACGCAATGTTTCAACTGTGCATGATTCTTTTTTGCCAAGTCCTGCAACGATGATTTTACTTGCACCTTTAGAACCGGTATATAGGACCATTGTGGACTTTAGGGCACCTTTAAAATCATCACTGTTCAAAACTGCGGAAGTCGCAGGGAACAATTCAGCCAGGCGTTTTTTGCCGGCTTTCAACAATGAATCATCTTCAAAACAAAAAGTGATGAGAATATCAGCTTTTTGATTTTTCAATGATGATTGGGAAATGGTGATATTCATGAATGTCCGAAAAAAATGAAAAATAATGTATGATTTATTCAGCTGAATGCATAAACATAGAATGCAGCATAGCACCTTCATATGATATGCGTATGAAATATGCGCCTGAAGGCTGTCCCTTCAAAGTCAAAGGAATCATTTGCAAGTCAGTCGTAGAAACCTGCTCTTGATGAATGATTTCACCAATTGATGATACAAGTTGTAGTGTTGCAGAAATATCTTTTGGCAGACCACTTACTTGCAATGAAGCAATCCCGGCAATTGTTGGATTCGGGACTACCCTAATCTCCGGAATAACACTCTCAGAGGATGATTGCTCAATTGACAATGCCTTTCTGTTAACGATGAATGGAATAATTTCCCTATCACCAAAACTGGCATAAATTCCGGAAGGTTGACCATAATTCGCTGCTTGGGAATTAAAGATAATGGTTGACCCACCAACTTCCCTCAAAGAATAAAAACCTCTTGTGGAACCTTGAAATATTGGAAAGAGTCCATCACCCAAAGCTTCATCGTACAAGACAAACTTATAACAACCATCCTCAAGATCAAATGTATCTCTAATTGTTGCTCCATCTTGAAAATTCCCTCTTTCTTTAATGACATATCCTTCCGAATCAAGAACTTCATATCTAATACCATTTGGAATACCGGATACAATATCAGTTTTAAGCATGAGTGCAACTTTGCCGGAAGTAGTTTGCTTTGGATTTGTGAATGACACAACTTTTTTGTCTCCGATATCAGATTCATCCAATCTGCCATTTGGCTCGAATACCTGAGCTTCAAATGTGTGATCGCCGCTTGGGAAATCAATTGGGGGTAATTCAATTTCAGCTTCTTCCATGAATGGGATATTCCCAGACCATAGAAAATATTGATCTTCGCCATTATCTATTCTATATCTGACACGAAAAGCGCTTAGAGTTGCAGTGCCATGATTTTTTACTACAATGATTGGTTTCTGACCAGAGCAAATCGGATTCATTCTTCGAAAACGATATGTATTATTGGGCATTTTGATTGCCTCCAATGATGCATTGTTAACATAGTTTGTATTCGAGTACAATACTTGTCCTTCAATGATATAGCTTGCTCTTTGTGCCAAATTTTGATTTTCATACGGTTCCATTTGATATCCGACACGCACCGTATCTGACTTTGAGAAGAATTGAGTGAGATGATAATCCCAATACTCAACGATATCTCCGGGGCACCAACCTGCTCGATTATAATACCAAGTTCCTGCTTGAGGATAGATTGGATTTTGACCACAATCCCCTCTCCATAAATCTTGCTCAAAAGTCTCATTGCCATTGATCAAAATCTTATGATTTTTCCTTGAAAATTCAGCAGCATTGTCAGTTCCACCAAAACCATGACCGGTGGTCATAAGTCTGAGGGTTACGTGTTCTTGCGGACGCAATCGAGAGATTGATTGTTCTTTGAGGAAATTCTCAATGGGATTATTTGGATCGCCATAGGTGGGATTTCCTGACCAAAACACTTTATGAGCATAGGTTTCACGAGCAGGAATTCCTTCAATGAAGGTAAAGTCTAAGTCAAATAATGAACCTTGTGACCAGCCATCATAAAATACTTTAATCTCAGTGGAATCCTTAAGGATATGTGCATAGTCAGTGACATCATAAGTCCAGGTATAATTCCAATTTTCATTATGCCATTTACCATACGGTGTGATGAATCTTCCAATTTCAGTTTCATTCACCACTTCAAACGGCTTATATGCTTTTCTACTTCCTTTTATCAGTGTTGTATCACCGGCAATAAATGTGGAGTCGATTTTTCCGCCTGTTGAGCTATAGGAATAATTCCAGTATGTTGCCTCATAAGCAGGCATGGAATCGGTAACGGTAAAAGGTTGTAAGTCATTTCTATAGAAGTAGATCTGGAATGGTAGATTTGACACCGTATCAGTTTTTTTCGTAGAAGCATTGAATTTTGTCTTAAAAGTGGGCTTCAAAGAAATGCGCAAAGAATCCGATACTGCACCTGCTTTTGTAAATAATGGCGCATCAACAAGATTGGAATCAATCCTGCCTGTTCTCGTTCTTGCATATACTCTCATTGTATAATCCCATTCACCACAACCACCTTTTGGACAGGTTAAAGTAAAGTTCATGAATATACGCTCATGTCTCTTTTCTTTCGAAGGAAATACACCCCATCGATTTTGACTTCCATACCATGTCCATAAATATTTATCGAACACTTTTATTTTGGTTGAGTCACCACGTTCGCCAAATGCTGCATTTGGAAAAAAGATTGGTGTAGAAATCACCAATACAAAGCAAAGAATGCGTAAGAATGTATTCATGTTATATCAGAAATTTATCGAACAATAGGAATGATTACATGTTGAGAATGACCGAGTTTTTGATTTGACATAATTTGTAGTACATAGAGTCCAGGACTTGGAATTTCAAATGTATAATCGGATGTTGAAGAATATCCTGAAAAGATCAACCTACCCGATACATCTCTCAGATATGCAGTAAAGCCATCCTCAAATGCTGTTTTTACAAATAATCTATCACTCAAGTGAATGGTGATTGGCATTGGCACATCTTCATTAACTGAACTTGGAATGTATGATCCCTTTAATTGAACGGTAATTGGATCCATGCTTTGTTGAGCTGGTTTAATGAGAAGCACAGCGGTTTTACTACCTGCACTTTTTGGAGAAAAGGCAATAGTTACATCAACAGCACCACCGGCTGGAATCATCGAGATAGTTGATGGTTGAAATGAAAATTCAGAGGCGTCAGCTCCCGTAATCGTGATTTCAGACAATAGTGTTTCAACATTTCCGGGATTTGTGAGCTTCAGCACTTTACTATTTCCCGTAGTTGAACTTACACTGCCAAAATCAACAAGATTGGTAGAAGATGTCAGTTCAGGTTTGGGAACAAATGTAAAATTCTCAATCCATGCGAGTGAACGGTCTATCAGGGTTTTACGCTGTGCACTGTCCGTAATGGCAAATGGATGCAAACCCAGATACACAATTCTGTTTTTACCTCTTTGAACTCTCACCCCCCCGATTGTATCACCGGTTGTGCTCGTTGCGAGTTTCAGGATAGGAGTAAATGCCGGATTTGTTTTGTTTTTTAGGCGCAATGGATAAAAGGCATAGCTTCTTGGAGCACAAGGAAGGGTAAGTCCATTTGAAATAGTGTCACCTTGAACGCCATTCAATGTATATGCCACATTTCTAATCATGTATCCTGCATAAGTCAAACCAAGCGTATCAAAAAGTGGAGTTTTGTCAAAAAACATATTGTTTGTGATGAATTGACCAGCCACTAGAAACGAAATACCTTTTTCTGCAAGAGAAAGCATGAAGTCCGACTCTGCTTTTACGATTCTTCCGCTGTCTGCACAATACCATGCAAATCGTTTTAATGAAGTGAATTTTGCGATATTTTGCATGAATTCCGTTGCATTCATCGCAATGTATTTTTTAATACCGGGTACTGATATTGCATCAATGAATGGTCCAACATTACCGCTGGAATTATCTTGCACCAAAAATGACTCTGATTCTTTCGATACAATTGTGATTGGTATTGCATTATAAGTTTTTCCACTTGCCTCGGAAAAACTAAGCAATACTTCTCCGATACCGGGTTCATTTGAACGCTGAAATTCGATTGAAATCTCTCTTTTTTCGCCTGGATTCAAAGTAAAAGTAGATTGATTGCCGGTAACATTTAATTTCCAGTCCGAAGGGGTTCGTGTTGATTTCACAATTGTGAGATCTTTATAGGTAATTGCTGCATTTGATGCATTCCCTATTGCAGCTTTCAAAGAAATGGTGCCTTGCGGAGGCAAAGCTTCATAAACAGGAGCTATAGAAGGAGGAAAACTCAGCGTTGTCGAAATCATCGAACCCGGTTGTTTTTGCACGCTGGTTGCTGCCTGAATGATTTCAAGTGTTCGCGGATTTTGTAAATATGCAATAACATTTACTTCACTATTCCATAGTTCGCCGGTGCCTTTTGTATATGTGAAAGACACCGATTTTTTCTCATTGGCATTTTGATTCCAACTGCTTCCTTTTTCATCGGGCAACATGTTCATCATCGAAGAAGCAAATTCTGTTTGTTTATTAGATCCGGGCAGAGTCGTAACGATATTGGGTAAATTTACAAGTTCGGTATAGACTGCGGTATGAAGTACATAGTCTTTTAACTCAATGCCGGAATTGACTTCAACACTAACTTTCATTTCATTGCCTGCTATCACCTCTTGTTTCACCGACATAGAAATCGGATAAGGCATTTGCTGATCAAGTCTGGCAACATTCCACATTCCCAATGAATCTCTCGGATCAACAGAGCGATGTCCATTCACTCTTGATGCGGGTAATGCCGGCACCGCATATAGCGAAGCTCTTGCATCATTATGTGCAGGATTTGCTTTGTAAAATGGATCGCCGGGCGAAGGAATATTCAAATGATATTTGAGTGCTATGATTCCGCTATCCAATTTTGCAACCACTTTCAAGACTTTGTCAGCATCCACGCAAGGACCGCATGTCGCACTGGTGAATTCTTCAATAAGAACAAGTCTTTTGGAACTGCCTTGAGCGAAAACAATGATTGGAAATATCAATAAAACAAAGAAACGAATGCAATTGGTCATGGCAGCACCATTTGTCAAGAATTCAAGGAAAGTGATTGGATTCCCTCAAGAATCGGCAATGATTTGCACTATTTGGACGGGAACACTGCAAAATAGCCAAAGTCAGACCTTTGACCAACAGAATTTTGTCCCCAAAAAGCATGATTTGTAGCTTAAGAAGTTTTGATATTCTTCCCTGAAAAAATTTCTCTGATTACATCCTCAACCGGCATTTCTGAAATGGTGATGTCGCGAACGGAAAACCGACTCAAACATTGTGATGTTATTCCTGCTATTTCATGCTTTGGAACCTTGAATGTTATATGATCCTCCCCGATTTCTGCAATATGATTCATATCGATTAATCCTTCTTTTTCGGGCATGTTTTCCATGTAAATTGTCACGACTTTTTCCCCTGAAAATCGATCAACAAGCATATCCAATCCTCCATGGAATTGAATGCGTCCTTCATCCATCAAAATCACACGCTCACAGAGTGCCTCAATATCATCCATATAATGACTTGTCAGAATAATTGTGGTGCCATGTTCTTTATTGAATGTTGCAATGAATTCTCTTAATGCATGCTGTGCCACTATATCCAAACCAATTGTTGGCTCATCCAAAAAAATAACTCTGGGATAATGCAACAAAGCCCCAATAAGTTCACATTTCATGCGCTCTCCCAGACTAAGCTTTCGCACTTGAACATGTAATTTGTCTGCAATGCCGAGATGCTCACTCATAGTTTTCAATCGTTTGGAATAATCCTCACTTGAAATGCGATACATTTCTTTATTCAAGAGAAATGAGTCAGCAGCAGGCAAGTCCCACCATAGTTGATTTCTCTGCCCCATGACCAAAGAAAAGTTTCTCCGAAATCCATTGTCTCTTTCCCATGGCACATAGCCCATCACGGTCGCTTTGCCTGAAGTTGGATATAATAATCCAGAAAGCATTTTGAGGGTTGTGGTTTTCCCGGCACCATTGGCACCAAGCATCCCAACCATTGCTCCTTCGGGGATGGTGAAACTAACGGAGTCAGCCGCCGTGAATTCTGTATATTGCCGATTGAACAATGATCGAATCGACCCCATCAAACCGGCTTCTTTTTTATGCGTTCGAAAAATCTTTGTTAGGGATTCAACATGAATCATGATTTAATTCCATTCAATTTCATGCAATTTAGGAAATGACCTTATCATCCCACATATTCTTGATTCTTTTCATTCTCTTTGGAATCAATCATACAACATTTTCAATGTCCATAATGACTGATTCAACAAGAAATGCTGATGAGAAGTCCATAGTTCAAACACTGCTTCCCTGGGGTGCTTCTGCAGTTTTTCTCGGGATTTCTTTCTCAAAGCAAGCAAATGAATATTGGAGTGAATCATCTCCGTTTTATGTCATGGACTGGAAAACCGAGTATGATGATGCACTTCTTGCAGACAAGTTGGGTCATACCGCATTTGCCTATACAACTGCACGCACTTTGTCGGGTTTATTCGAGCAATCCGGATATGATCAGAGAACTGCTGTTTGGATCGGAAGCGGCATTTCTTTTTTTCATCAATCTATTGTAGAATATCATGATGGTTATTCAGCGGGAGCCCCATATTTAGGATTCAGTCGCGGTGATTTCATAGCAAATATGGTTGGTACGGGCTTACCGATTCTACAGGAATATATTCCGAGCCTAGACTTCATGCGCTTCAAGTTTTCATTTTTACCGACCAAACAATTCAATGATCACGGTGGAAACCCATTCAATGATTATCAAGCAACCTATCATTGGTTGAGTTTTAATATTGCAGGAGCTTTGCCAAAAGAACATGAATCATGGTCTAAATATGTAAATATTGCTTTGGGTCATTCAGTCAAAGGCATTGATCGGTTCGGGAGTGGCAATCACGAACTGTATCTTTCGCTTGATTTTAATGCCGAAGCTCTTCCATTTGATGATTCATGGGGACTGACTATAAAACGCTTGCTGAATACAATCAAATTTCCAATGCCATGCATCAAACTTTATCCGAATCTCGTGTGGTATGGCTTGAGAATTTGATTAATGCGCTTCTTCCCAATTTGAACCCGTCCCAGTTTCTACCAATACCGGAACCTGTCCAAGAGGCAATGCTGATTCCATTTCTTCTTTGACAAGATCGCGAAGATATTCCGCTTCATCTTTGATTGCATCAAAAACAAGTTCATCATGGATTTGCAAAATCATGAGTGATTTCACATCTTCCTTTTTCATTCGAGCATGAATATTGATCATGGCAATTTTCATCATGTCAGCCGCAGTCCCTTGAATTGGCATATTGATGGCAGCGCGCTCTGCACCTTGCCTTATCGACTGATTATTACTTTCCAAAGCAGGGAAATATCTTCTACGCCCAAGCAATGTTTCTACATATCCTTGCTTCTTGGCTTTTTCTATCGTTTGATCGATATACATTTTGATATTGGGATAGCGAAGAAAATACTGATCGATGATTTCTTTTGCTTCAGTTCGTGAAATGCTTAGTTGCCGAGCTAAACCAAAACTTCCTTGACCATACATAATGCCAAAATTGACGGTTTTTGCAATTCTTCTTTGATCGGAAGTAACATCTTCAATTCCAATTCCAAAGAGCGCAGCTGCAGTTGCGGAATGTATGTCATGTCCATGCAAAAAAGCATGCGTCAATGTTTCATCATTACACACATGCGCCATCACGCGCAATTCAATTTGGGAATAATCAGCCGAGAGAAGGATATTCCCTGATTTCGGTACGAATGCCTTTCGTATTTCCCTACCCAAAGATGTTCGAATTGGAATATTTTGAAGATTGGGCTCCGTAGAAGACAATCTTCCCGTACCGGCAATTGTCTGATTATAGGTGGTATGAATTCTACCAGTATTCGGATTCACCATTTTTGGTAGTGATTCAACATAGGTTGATTGCAATTTCTGCAATTGACGATGCTCAAGTATATACCCGGCAATTGGATAATCTTCAGACAACTCGGAGAGAACAGAGACATCCGTGCTATATCCTGTTTTCGTTTTCTTGGGAGCAGGCAAGGAAAGTCGTTCAAACAATATCTCACCAACTTGCTTCGGCGAATCGATGTTGAATGTATCTGTTCCTGCGGCTTCATAGATCTTTTCTTTGAGCTTCGAAACTTCTTCGCGGATATGAACAGAAATAGAATTCAATGCTTGAAGATCTATGGATACGCCATTGTATTCCATTTCCACAAGAACTTCACTCAAAGGAAACTCAACGGTCTTTGCGAATTCCAATTGAGATGATTTTTTCAATTCTTCCTGCAAACAATCTGCGAGAGCAAGCGTGATATCGGCATCTTCAGCGGCATACTCCATCAATTTCAATGGCTCTACATCTCGCATTGAACCTTGTTTTTTCTCGCCAATCAATGCAGTAATAGGAATGGGCTCATACTTCATCCATGTTTTAGCCAAGGCATCCATTCCATGAGGGGTATCGGGATTAAGCACATAACTTGCCAACATGGGATCAAATGACAAAGGATGCACGGTTATTCCATAGCGCTTCAGAATCAATGCATCAAATTTTCCATGCTGGGCAACCTTTTCAATGGAAGCATCTTCCAAAATTGGTTTCAAGGCAGTGGCAACTTCAATTGCATTTAGTGCAGACATTTGTTTATGCGTGGATTCTGTAGACTGTTCAGGAATATCAAACAAAGATTCCCCGAAAGTATCTTGAACACAATCCCGATCATTGGCCAAGACAAAAAATGCTTTACCAGGTTTTGCACTGATAGCAAATCCAACAATTGCACAATTCATCGTATCAAGCGATGTGGTTTCCAAATCAAAACAAATTCTCTTTGCAGCCTTCAATTCATGTATCATGAGTTTAAATGAAAGATCATCTGAAATCAATACATAATCATGATCTCGTGAACTAACATTTGCAAAGAGTGGATTTAAATTCTCCCGATTCACTGCATTGATCTGACCGGATGTTCTCTCTGCCCATTTCCGTCTCAATGTATTGAATTGTAGTAGCGAGAACAATGCATCAATCTCTGTGGGATTTGGTTGCATGGGAATGCATTCATGCAATGACAATGGAAGCGGGACTTCTGTATGTATGGTTACTAATTCTTTTGACAGTATCGCGGATTCTCTTCCCTCAATCAATTTCTTTTTTACGGTTTCTCGTTCTATGTCATCGATTGATGCATATAAATTATCAACCGTACCATATTTCTCGATCAATGGTTGAGCTGTCTTTTCACCTATACCTTTCACTCCAGGAATATTGTCTGAAGCATCACCAATCAAAGCAAGCAAATCAATGATTTGTTCGGGATATACCCCCATTTTCTCTTTTACTTGTTCTCTTCTATATTCATCATAGGCATTTGCATCTTTACCGGGGCGGAGAATGCTAATGCGGTCATCAACCAATTGGAAATAATCTTTGTCGGAAGTCAAGCAACGCACATCATATCCCAATGCTCCTGCTTGTTTAGCCAAAGTTCCAATGATATCATCGGCTTCGAAACCCGGTAATTCCAAAACAGGGATTCCGATATGTCGAAGAAAGTCTTTGATGCGAGGCATTTGAGGAATCAATTCCTCGGGAAACTCATCTCGATGAGCTTTATAACCATCGTATTTATCATGTCTGAAAGTTGGAGCCGATGTATCAAAAGCCGCAGCAATAAAATCCGGCTTTTCCCTATCCAATAATGCCGTAATAATGTTTGCAAAACCAAACACCGCTCCTGTTGGCTCGCCATTTGGGGCTTTGAATCCGCTTTTTGACATTGCATGATAGGCTCTAAAAACAAGCCCCATAGAATCGATGAAGAGTGCAGTTGGCATTGATTGAGTACAAGATTAGTGATTGGCGATGTCATGCATGTGGAAATTCACAATATTCGCATGCAAAATACGAAATCAATCCTCGAATCAGGAACAGATGAAAAAGAATAGCAGGCAATTTCCGGAGTTCTATGCTTCTCACTATCATGTCATGCAGAATGATATTCGCCTACGATTGCGTGAATTCACCGAAATACCCGAAAATGATTGGTTTTATGAGGCCTGTTATTGCATTCTTACGCCTCAATCAAAGGCAGTTCATGCTGATATGGTGGTGAAAAAACTCATTGCTCAAGACTTTGAGCATACAGATTTGGACCCACTTCCACTACTTCGTGATTCCGAAAACTATATTCGATTTCACAATCAGAAAACTGCAAATCTTCAAAGACTGAAAGTACAGTTCCCTATGATTAGGGAGCATATAATCTCTCATGCCGGTCAGCAAATGAAATTAAGGGATATACTCACCACAAGTATTCGGGGTTTCGGCATGAAAGAAGCAGCGCATTTCATGAGAAATATAGGAATATTTGGTCCGACCATTTTGGATAGACATATCCTCAAACACCTACTTGCTTGCGGAATTCGATCTGCAAAAAAATCTCCCACTAATCGAAGTTCTTATCTAACAATTGAAAGAGCATGGTTGCGCTATTGCAAAGAGGTTGATATTCCAATGGAAGAAATGGATCTTCTCTTTTGGGCACTTGAAACAGGATTCATCTTAAAATGATGCGAATGAACAAAGAGCTGATGTCTAATTTTCATAGATTGCAGTAGCATTTCACGAATGAATATCCATGAAAAGTATTTCTTTACGCTTCAGATTGGTTTTTTGGTATAGCGCAATTGTTACACTGACTTTGCTTGTCTTTGGCATTGCGGCTTATCTCACCGTTTCACAAGATTTGTATCAAAATCTTGATGCTTCTTTGGAGCGTGTTGCCACATCGCTGGATTTCATCATCAGGAAAAAGCAAAAAGAGACCATGCAACCTCTGCGACCAGCAAGTCAGAGAAGAAAGAAGTCAAGAAGAAATCAACAAGAAATCATCACGGATTCATTTGCATTTTTCAGGAATTCAACGAGTATCAATGATACAATGCGGGTGTCTCGCTCGGATTCCGCAGAAATTTATGAAGACCCTGTTTGGTCGGCAGTGTATGAGCATATTTTATTTAATCCAAAGAACTACTATATCCAAATAGCTGATTTGAATGGTCAGATTGTGTGGAGATCCGATAATCTTGACACAAATACACTGCCCTTGCTTGATGAATCAATTTCACCAAATGGCATTCCATTTATCTCAACACTGACTACTTTCAAAGGGCAATCTCAGAATCTTCGATTGTACAGAAAAAAAACAGCAAAGGCATTCATTACGGTTGGATATTCTTTGGAAGAGATCGATTCAACGCTGTATGAATTATTCAATGCATTGCTCATTGGTTTTCCAATTGTATTGTTCATTTCGACACTTGGAGGGTTCATTCTTGCTCGGATTTCCCTCAAACCGATTGATGATTTATCTCGTTCAGCACGGGAAATCACAGCGAGCAATTTGAGCAATCGTCTTCCCGAACCTAAAACTAATGATGAAGTCGCACGATTGACGCATACATTGAATGATATGATTGCTCGCCTTGAGGATTCTTTCAATCAAATCAAACAATTCACAGCAGATGTATCTCACGAATTACGAACACCACTGGCAATTCTCACGGGTGAATTGGAAGTGGCGCTAAGGAGTGACAAATCACCTGAAGAATATCAGTCATTGCTCATAAGCGCGCTAGAAGAAGTTGGAAGATTATCAAAAGTGGTGCGGACATTATTGGATTTGTCTCGTGCAGAGACAGGTCAGGTGACGATTGAACATACCAATGTAAATCTTAGCACAATGCTTGATGATTTATCAGAAGATGCGATGATTCTCGCCGAAGAGCGTTCTATTTCCGTTGGGAGCATGATTGAACCAGGAATTGTCATTGACGGAGATTCCGTAAGACTTCATCAAGCATTATTGAACATAGTTGACAATGCCATAAAATACACGACAAGCGGAGGAGATATTCTCATTCGATTGGTAAAAGAAGGTGACCGGGCAATTTTGCGAGTTAGCGATACAGGAGTCGGCATTGCAAAAGAACATCTTCCCCATATTTTCGACAGATTTTTTAGAGCTGATCAAGCTCGCTCTCAAGATATTCAAGGGAATGGACTTGGTCTTTCAATCGTAAAATGGATCATTGAAGCACATGAAGGCACCATCAGAGCAGAAAGCACACCGGGCAAAGGAACGATGATCACAATTGTTCTGCCTATAATTGAGAATCCTCAACAAAACAATGAACATCCTCCAACTTTTTATGGAAGGAATCCATATTCATGATGAAGGTGCAATTGGGAATGCAAGGTGATCTTCCCATGAGATTAGATGCCCCCGGGACCTATGAATGGTGGTATTTTGATGCGATTGATGAGTCGAGAGAACTTGCCCTCACGATCATACTCTTCGATGGAATGCCAATGTCACCCTATTGGCTCGAGGCATTGCCAAAAGCCAATGCCGAAGATTTTAGAGGTTATGCCATTTCAGTGTATCGCAAAGGAAAAAAAATAGCAGGGTTCATTCATCATGTAAACAATCATGAGATTAGTATAACGAATGATGAATGCTTCATTCAAATGGGCGATGTGAGCATGCGACGAAATAGTGAAAAAAAATATCAGATTGAAATTGATACGTATTTTCCTGATTCAACGACTTCCTTACAGGGATTGTTCACATTCACCCCAAAGATATATTCCGAATCCGAAGAATATTTCGGTTCTGGCAATCATTGTTGGCGATTGATAGCTCCAATGTGTCAAGTCGATGGGAATATAATTCTCAGACAATATGAAGATGAAATTGAAGAATTACAGTTTTCGGGTCATGGCTATCATGATTGTAATTCCGGTGACGATGCTCTGGATGCTGACTATGATGATTGGTATTGGGGTAGATTGCCAATCAATGATCGACAGACATTGATTTATTACCATTATCCTGCATGTTCACGCCATGATGAAATGAGTATTGCATTCATTGCCGACAGCGAATTAGGGATTCAGAATATTGAACATTGCATGATACAACTATCAGATTTCAGGATGACTACTTCACTCATGCGCATTGCACATGTAATTTCTATTGAAGGTAAATTTTTAGGGAAGCATTTCAAATTGTGCATTGATCATGGAAAAACACTTGAATTCGGACCTTTTTACTATCGGTTCCTCACCAAGACCAAAGCCACAAATACCGAGTTTGTCCAATCAAAAGGTATTTCCGAATATTTCAATGCCCGAAGATTGCGTTCCCCATTGGTGCGTACAATGATTAAAACCCCCATGCATCGCATTTGATCAATTCAACTCAAAATGAACTCATAAAAAAAGCGTATTTTTGAGTCATTCTCAATTACATGTTCTTCTATCATGACTTCACGCGAAATACGATCATCATTTCTTGATTTTTTTGCCTCTAAAGGACATACCATCGTTCCCAGCGCACCGGTAATTCCTCATGGCGACCCCACTTTGCTTTTTACCAATGCCGGAATGAATCAATTTAAAGATGTATTTCTTGGACAAGGCAAAAGAGAATTTACTCGCTGTGCCGATACTCAAAAATGTATTAGGGTTTCCGGCAAACACAATGATCTGGAAGAAGTCGGGTATGATACCTATCATCATACATTGTTTGAAATGCTCGGGAATTGGAGTTTCGGAGATTATTACAAAAATGAAGCAATAGCATTTGCATGGGAGCTTCTGACAGAGGTGTGGAAATTACCGAAGGATCGCCTTCATGCCACCGTATTTCGCACCGATGATGAAGCACATGAACTATGGAAAGCATATTTGCCTGAGTCTCATATTCATCGATGTGATGAAAAAGATAATTTTTGGGAAATGGGCGATACCGGTCCATGCGGACCTTGCTCTGAGATTCACTTTGATCGCACACCCGATCTTTCCGGCGGACCACTTGTTAATGCAGGCGTTCCTGAAGTAATTGAAATTTGGAATCTTGTTTTCATTCAATACAATCGAAAAAGTGATGGATCTTTGGAAGATCTGGCACAAAAGCATGTAGATACCGGGATGGGTTTCGAACGCATTTGCGCGGTGATGCAGCAAGTGCAGTCCAATTATGAAACGGACGTATTTACTCCAATCATCAAATCGATTGAAAAACTTAGCAAAAGATCATATTCAGGTGATCTCGACAATAAAGATGGCATTGCGATGCGTGTCATTGCAGATCATATCAGAACATTAGTTTTCTCTATTGCCGATGGCGCGATGCCAGGCAATGAAGGACGCGGTTATGTTTTGCGACGCATACTCAGACGTGCTTGTCGTTATGCAAGGAATTTAGGATTTCGCGCGCCAATGATGTATCAACTCACAGATGTTTTGGCCGAAACAATGGGCGATGTATTCCCCGAAGTTCCTCAAAATCTTGAGCATATCAAGCGTGTCATCAAAGCAGAGGAAGAAAGTTTCCTTCAAACTTTGGAACGCGGCTTGGAGCGTTTCGAAGAAATTCAATCAGGTATGGAAAAAACACAATCAACAACTATTTCAGGTGCGGATTTGTTTTTGCTGTATGATTCATTTGGATTCCCTGCAGATCTCACTGAATTACTTGCAAGAGAAAGAGGGCTTTCCATCGACATGGAAGGTTTCACCAACTTGATGAATGAACAAAGAAACAGATCCCGCAGTGCGCGCAAACAGATAGTTCAAGAAGTCTCAACCATTCAACATGATATCAATACAGCATTCAAAGGATGGGATCAGCTATCGCTTGATTCACAGATTGCTTTTGCTGAAGAAACATCACTCATCACTAATGAAACCCCGTTTTATGCTGAGATGGGAGGTCAAATATCAGATACAGGCATTGCGATAATCGACAACGTCAATTATCATGTCCAAGATGTGCGCAAATCAGGTTCTGCCTTTGTGCATATACTTGATAAGCCCATATCACATACAATTGGGAAAGTGGCACATCTTGCAGTGAATCATGATAGGCGTTGGGATATTCAGAAGAATCATTCAGCAACTCATTTATTGCATGAAGCATTAAGAAGAGTACTTGGTAATCATGTTCAACAATCAGGATCATTTGTCGGACCCGACTCTCTGCGATTTGACTTTTCCCATATTCAAAAAGTCAGTACAGAAGAACTCACCGACATTCAAGCAATTGTGAATGAAAAGATTCGTGAACGCATTGCAGTCATCACAAGAGAATTACCCATTGAAGAAGCGAGAAAAGTCCCCCATGTAAAAATGTTTTTTGGCGATAAATACGGTGACTCCGTTCGCGTTGTGACTATCGATGAATCCTTTTCATCTGAATTTTGCGGTGGTACACATGTTGGCAATACTGCCGACATTGGATATTTTCATATTCTAAGCGAGAGTTCTGTAGCTTCAGGAATTCGCAGAATTGAAGCAATTTCATCATTTGGCATCGAACTCTATATCCGAGAATTACAAGCTAATCTGCAAAGCAAAGATATTGCCTTGCAGTCAGCAATGGATACAGTCAGAACTCTTGAAAAAGAACTGTCCGGTTTAAAAGTTGGTGATCTTTCCACTCAACTGGATACTGTCATCAAAAATGCGATAATCATTCCCGACACCACAATTCGTTTTGCTTCGCTTCGTGCAGATGGCTTAACAATGGATGAGGCAAAGCAATTGGGTGATTCGCTCAGAAATACTCTCAAAACTCAAGGTTTGGGACTCATTGCATCCGTCCAGGATGACAAAATTTCGCTTGTTTGCATAGCCACAGATGATATCGCAAAGGATAGACCTGCAGGGCAATTAGTGGGGATAATCGCCAAAAAGCTTGGTGGCGGCGGAGGTGGAAAACCTCATATGGCAACTGCCGGGGCGAAAGATATCAAAGGACTTGAGGCATTGTTACAAGACCCTATGTCAATATTTCACTCATGAGCAATTCATGGGGTAAAGTGGGTATAGTACTTTCATTCTAAATCAGTAAATTGCAGACTGTTATGAAGTTTAACTCATTCATTGGGCTGAATATGCCTCGGAAAACTACCTGGTTCATGAATCATTCTAGGAGAACCCTTCTATCTTTTTTCTTTGCAATGATGATACTTATCTCATCTTGTAAAGACAAAGTTGATGAACCCGTGACAATTAATGGCAAAACCATGGAGCAATTAATTGCAGACAATGCCGAACTTGAGGCATTATCATTGGAAAAGGATAGACTCATGACTGAATTGATGGAAACGTCCAGATTCATCAATGATATTTATGCAGCAATGGATGAAATGAAAACATCCACCGGCATTGATCGCGAGAGAATTCTAGGTAAAATTAGAAGACTTTCAGACTCACTGTCAGCCTCACAAGCAATTATCAAAGCCAGCAGTGCCAAGATTCGTCAAATGCAACAAAATGCAGATGTCCTCACAAGAAAAATCTCAGAAATGGAGCGGAATGTCTCTACAATGAAAGAACAATTGCTCATTCGAGATAATGAAATAGCCCAATTGAAAGCCGATGCAGGAATCATCACTGAAAGTCGTGACCAATTCAAAGAACAAGTGAATGTGATGTCTTCCGAAAAGGAGCGCATCGAAATGGAAAGAAGCACATATTACTATATCATTGGTAAAGCAAAAGATCTTGAAGATAGAGGAATCATAGCCGAAGAAGGCAGTGGCTTTCTTGGAATAGGTGGAACCTTTGTCCCCGGAAAAAACTTAAATGAACAAGACTTTATAAAAATTGATGCCCGTGCTGTAAGAACTTTACCAATTCCTGATAAATTTCAAATAGTTTCATCGCATAATCCACGATTACTGGAGCGAGTTTCCAGTGGCATGGCAATAGTCGACCCCGTAAAATTCTGGAATTCCAAATTTTTGATCATCATTGATAAACGTTAACAACAAGGTTCCCAATGGCTTATGAATTGCAAGGAAGATTATTTGAAATCTTCGATACACAGCAAATCACGGATACATTCAAAAAAAGAGAGTTTGTGGTAGAGACCACCAGCGGGATGTATAATGAATACATCAAAATGCAGGCTGTTCAAGACAAATGCGATCTTCTCGACTCCATGAATAAAGGAGATCAAGTGAAAGTATCATTCGATTTACGTGGAAAATTGGTGAACACCAAAGATGGTCGCCAGGTGTATATCACCAATATCAATGCATGGAGAATCGATCGTCAATCCGGTGGTTCTTCTGCACCACCAACCCCTGACTATGGTCAGGAACCACCTGCAGCAGGTGGTGATTATGAAGATGTTCCATTTTAATTAGTATAGTGAAAGAGGAAAAACACAAATGGCTATTTACATAAATGCCGATGACTGCATCAACTGTGGTGCTTGCGAACCTGAATGCCCAAATAATGCCATTTATGAAGGCGGTACTGTCTGGACTTTAGGAGATAAGCAATTTGAAGACTCAACTTCACCCGGAAATTTCAAGGGTGATTTTTGGAAGCCGGATTTCTATTATATAGTACCGGACAAATGCACAGAATGCAAAACATTTCATGATGAACCACAATGTGCAGCTGTTTGCCCAGTTGATTGCTGTTTACCCGATACGAACAATGTGGAAACAGAAGAGCAATTGATTGCGAAGGTTGCATATCTTGACGAAATCGACCCAAGCAGAAGAAGAAATTAAGATGTACTTTATTCGAAAACCGGTTATGAATGGTGCTATCCAAACATAACCGGTTTTTCTTTTTGATATCCTCACATGAAACCAATTCAAGCAACCATCACCATTGAAAGAGGTCGCATCACCGGAATTGAATTATCCCCCGGTGGTGTCACCATCATTTCCGAACAAGGAGTTCATTCATATCCTGGTGCATATGTCACTCCAGGGCTTGTCGATGCACATTGCCATCTTCATGCACTTGGTGAATTACTCAATGGATTGCAATTGTACAATCTTTCTTCAAAGCAAGCAACACTCCTCGCATGCAAACAGCATAAGGAATTACGAGGAGATTGGCTTTATGGCATGGGTTGGAATCAAGAATTGTGGGATGAATCAACGTTTCCGTCTGCGAAAGATTTGGATGAATTATTCCCTCATATCCCGGTATATCTGCGCAGAGCTGATGGCCATGCAGCATGGGTTAATACTAAAGCATTGGAATTTGCGGGGATCAATAATGACACTCCAGATCCGGATGGTGGAACTATTCTTCGTGAAGATGGCAAAGCAACAGGAATTCTCATTGATAATGCAATGGATTTAATTGCGAATCTCATTCCTGAACTCAGCAAAGAATCAAAAGTCAAGAATATTTTGACGGCCTCAAAGCATTGCTCTTCATTAGGTTTGACAGAAGTGCATGACATGGATGTGCATCCAACATTTCTTCCTATCTATCTCGAGCTTGCTGAAAATGGCCAATTGCCCATCAGGATTCAGTCATATGTGAAAGCTCAACAAGATCAATGGATTGATCATGGTTGTTTACCCGCAGGCGGTGAATTCGTGCGAATCGCAGGATTGAAATTCTTTGCTGATGGTGCATTAGGGTCAAGAGGTGCTGCCTTGATTGAACCTTATGCTGATGCAGCCCATACCGGATTGATTTTAATGGATGAAGAGACGCTTTATCAGAAGGCAAAACGCGGAATAGAGGAAGGGTTTTCGATAGCGACTCATGCAATCGGCGATATGGCAAATCGAATAGTCATCAATGCTTATGAACGTCTTCGAAATGATGACATAGCCGATGATGATGTAATTCTTCGCATAGAGCATACACAAATCATCAGAAAAGAAGATATCAAACGCATGAGCAAGTATGGAATGAAAGCAATACCACAATCCATACATTGTATCAGTGATGCAACAATGGCTCAAGCACGATTGGGGCAAAGGGAAAGCATTGCATATCCCTGGAAATCATTGATCGATCAAGGTTTAAAACCACCTGGTAGCTCCGATTTCCCTATTGAGTCTGCCAACCCACTGATTGGCTTTGATGCCTATTGCAGAAGAATGCCTTTTGGTGATGAAAAACCCTGGATGCCTGAAGAAATCATCTCACAAGAGGAGGCTTTGTTAAGTTATACCACTTGGGCGCATGAAGCAGCGGGAATGGAATATCGAAGAGGTCGTATTGAAATGAAATATGATGCAGATCTCACCATCTTGAGTCAAGACATATGCGCTTGCCCTGTGGAAGACATTCTCAATACAAAAGTTCTGGCTACCTATTCAGCAGGCACAAGAAGATTTCATGCTGAAGAATAATGCCAATCATCAATATTGATGTCATTTAATATATCATCCCTCTTCTCTATCTTTTGAAGAATGATCAGCTCTTCTTCTGTATAATGTTCTCTATCTCCCATGCTTCGAAAGATACATGTCAATTGTTCAAAAAAAACATAATGTTCTTCAAAGCGCTCACGAGCATAATCTGAAGCTTTCTTCATGGAGATGAGCCAAGTCCAATCCGATGCCTGCATCAACATCAATTCACGCAGAGCAAGTTCAGCAATTCTTTGCTTGAATCTTCCCGGCGGATTTCCTTCCTCAAGAATTTCATTCATCATTTTCTCAGCATGATGAATGTTTTCCCAAATTGATTTGGTATGCTCATTCAACCAAGAATCATCATTCCCATTTGCCCCCCATGCCCCCCTTGAACATTGAACGATTGGCAACTCTTTTTGTAATTCCAAAGACTCCGAAAATGTTGTCATATTCAAGTACTCTGATTGATTGATTTGTTCTATGAGACTTTCAAGAAAATGGGGTCCCTCAAACCACCAATGACCAAACAATTCCGAATCAAATGCAAGACATATCACACCAGGTTGATTCATTGCTTCTGCATATTCACGTGCATGTGTTTCCAACATCTGTACATATTCATGTGCATGTTGCTTAGCCTTTTTCTTTGCTATATGAGGTGAATATGGTTGCTTTTTATCTAGTCCCATTGCTCTGTCAGTCACTCTCCAATATTTTAATGAAGAGTCATATTCCTTTTTATGGAATTCAAGGTAATCAGCATGTGAAGGAAATCCTTCAATCTCTGACCATATCTTCGAACATAATTCTTGATGACGAATCATTATTGAAAGATCGCGCTTTTTATCAATATTTGATTGAATTCGGACAATGCTCAATGGTTGCAGATGTTCCGGAAGTTCATGCCACTTGGAAGATTGATCCACAATATGGAAATGATTGGTTTGATTGATGATTGTTGCGCTGACATCATTTGACAACATATATTCTTCCAACCCCATGTCTCGTTTCGTATTCATCCTTGGGCTATAGCCACATTCGGGTAGCCACATGATATGAGGTTTATGATGATACACTCGTTCATGTAGCGAAAGCGCCTTAGCTATTTGCATATTGATTGAATGCTCACTTTGCAATAATGGGAGATAGGAGTGGGTTAGTGAAGTTGGCATTAATTCCAAGATTTCTTTTTCTTGAGCCTGTCTCAAAGCCTGAGGAATCGATTTTGCATATCGGTCTGTAAAATCCTCCATTCGATGCTGATACCATGCTTTCCAATAAGTACCCATGGGAATATTCCACCTTGCATCTTCTATGCGATGAAATTTTTCCAAATCAGTTTCTGCTTGATGAATTTGTTTGCAGATATAGTTTATGAGCAAGTCAGAAAATTGAGGATGCAATAATTGTTCTGTCAATATCGGAGACATGCTCCAGGTGAGTGCGGATCGCATTCCTCGATCATCAAGTCTGTTGATCAAGTTAAGCAAAGGAATATAGGATTCAAGAACTGCTTCAAAAAGCCAAGTATTGCCATGAGGCCATTCTCCATGACCCAGTACATAGGGCATGTGCGTATGAAGCACTATGACAATTGATGTTTTTTGCAAAGGGATTCACATAAAAAAAGCCACACAAAACTGCGTGGCTTACAATAAAATCTGAAGATTAATGGACTTGTTTTGTATCAATGGCAACTTGTCCATCCATTGGAATTTCACCATGTTCTTTTTCGAAGCGAATGATATTATCCGTAAGTGCATGTAGCAACATCTTTGCATGCTGGGGGGTCATGATGATTCGAGCATGAACGCGCGCTCTTGGCACATCAGGCAATATACGGGTGAAATCAAAGACGAATTCAGCAGGTGAATGACGTATGATGGCTAGATTGGAATAAATTCCTTCCGCTTCCTTTTCGCCCAATTCGATATTGATATGTTGTGGTTCTTGTTCTTTCTCAGACATCAATACTAGCTCCGTAAAATTATTTATTCTTCTTCAATGTATCTGCCATCTTGAATGCACCGTCTGCTTTGTCTTTAAGACCTTGCTTGGCATATACTTTACCCATATACTCATAATATGCGGCATTTGTGAGATTTGCGGGTTCTGCAGCTTCAAGATCAACAATCATCTTTTTGAATTTGTCATTTTGACGCGTGATGAGATAAATGTCAGACAATTGCTGTAGGACACCCAAATTATCTTTGTTTGCAGGGTTATTTCTATACTGTGAAAAATAATCAGCTGCTTTGTTCAGAAGAGGAAAATATCGTGATTCATCAGGTTTATACTTTGAATTTGCATCAATCTTTTTGTTCTCTTCATCAATGATTTCAACAGCTTTATTTACATAACAAGCGCCGATATTAAAGATGGCATTCTCAAAGTTTGGATCGATTGCCAAAGCCTTTTCATAATTTGCAATTGCTTTGTCATATTGCTTTTGTATTGCCAATACTCTTGCATATTGCTCGAGATACATTTTATTATTGGGATTCTTGCTTGCCGCAATTTCCAATGATTTCAGTACTTCATCAGACTTTCCTTGCTCATCATAGATTTGAATTTTCAAGCTTGCCAAATCATCATCCGTGGGATTGACAGACAATGTAAACTCGATGATTTCAACAGCTTTATCTAGTGACTTCGAACCATAATACAAGTATGCAAGATTCACAAAAGGACGAATGTTCATGGAGTAAAAGCGCTCACGCTCCTGACTTAACCATGTTTTGGGCAATTGTGTTCTGAGACCTTCGAACAATGCCTTACCACCTTCTTTCTTGACAGATGAAAGAAACACTTCATCATTGCCAACGATTATCTTATCAATCAAAAGAGAATCACCATTATTGTCAGGGAAAGCTCTTGAATTTGCTGGCTTACCCAATATTCTTAGAACCTCTTCGCGTGACATCCCAATGGTCAATCCATTTTTCTTCATGAATTCAATATAGGGTGACATTTGACGCACATAGCTTTGATAGGTGCCGATTGCTTTCGTTGTATCACCTTTGAGCTCATAGATATTTCCAAGAAGAGCCAATGGTTCAGTATTCTCAGGTTTGATTGAAATTGCCAAATCCAATAATGCGGTCATTTCAGTCACATCACCGGATTTATCTTTTCCCAAAAATTCATTATATGCATAGGTTCCTTTATTATAAATCTCTGCCCAGAGAAAAAATAACTGATCCGCAACTTTTGTTTTCATTGGCTCTTTATCAGCTCTCTTTGAAGCTTCCAATGAATGTTGAACTGCCTTGGGAAGATCATTCAATCTATAATGACAATCTGCCAATAAATACCATGCTTCGGCATTTGTCGGATTCTTGGATACTTCTTTTTGCAAAGCAATCATTGCTTTGTTATAATCTTTTTGAGCATAAGCAAGCTTGCCACCGGTGAAATCAGGTGATGCACATTGGAAACTTTGGATGATCAAGGAGCCAAGGAGCAATCCAAGCAAAACGTGTTTTTTCATGAGTGTCATGAGTTTGAATTCCATCTTTGTGTAGTAGAATTGAACGTGCAAAATACAAAATCGCAAGCATGCCTGCAATTGAAGAACACATAACAAAAAAACCCCACCAATGGCGGGGTTTTACAAAAAGCAAGTATGTTACTTGTCAGATGGCTGTATAAGCGACTGTGCAAGCTCGGGGCTTACTGAACTGACAAGATATGTGTATTTCGGCATGCGTGGCTTTCTGCCCTTGCCCGTAGGCATATCGGGTACAATCATCAATACTGCCTGATTTCCTGATTTTTGCTCCAAGCTCTGACGAGTTTGATGGCGCTTTACAGCAGACGTAAAGTCTGTGAACACCTCAAGATTCGTACAAGCATACAATGGAACAATCAGAGGCTGATGATCCGCAGTGAATCCAAAATACTTGGCTGTGTTGAATGTCAAAGGGCCAAGAAGAGACAAATGTTCAGGAGTAAAATACTCAACTGTCAATTTGTTCAAATGCTTACCGATTTGACCTGCCGCTGTGTATGACAAATCAATGATGCGAGGATATACATAAGGACCTCTGTCATTGATGCATACAAGCACTGATTTTCCTGTGACTTGACTTGTCACTTTTGCGATAGAACCTAGTGGCAATGTGCGATGTGCGGCTGTATAACCATACATGTCAAATGTTTGACCACTTGCAGTTCTACGATTATGAAATTCTTTGCCATACCAAGAGCCCGGACCGAATTGTCTGGGTATCTTTGCATGAAATCCGCTGTAGCGCACTGAATCGTGAACCACTGGACCATATCCATGCTTGGATTTGCGAGCTTCTGCCGAATTGACAAAGAACATTACTGCCATTGCGAAAAACACAATCAGAAACGACATTGAATTGTTGTGGCTGATCGAGAGGAATTGTCTATGCAAATGCAATGTTTTGTTGTGCATAGGGGCCTCCTTCTTATAATGAATAATCTCAAACTGCCTCCCCCCAGAGTCAGATGAGCACCCAATTAATGCTGTGGAAAATGATGTTCATAAGTGGTGAAAAAAAAACAGCTCTTTATGCTAAGAACCAAACATCACTTCCAAAAGCATATGTGCAATCTCCGAAAATTTTCGAACTTTGCCAATTAAATTACTCTTAATTTATGTTCATAATTCTATACAAATCAAATGTTTACAGTAAATCTTCAAAACAACGATCTTCCTAAGTCTTTGCGATACAAAGAGTTGGCTACAACACTCTCTGCACTTTTGGACAATGAACGGGAATTCCTCCCGAATATGTCAAATATGGCGTCATTTCTTTATTTCAGCCTTAATGATATTAATTGGTGTGGTTTTTTCCTCGTAAAGAATGGAGATTTACTGCTAGGTCCTTTTCAGGGGAAGCCCGCTTGTGTGCGTATTGAAATCGGGAAAGGGGTATGTGGAACTTCTGCACAAAACCGAGAATCTGTCATTGTGGAAGATGTGAATAACTTTCCGGGACATATTGCCTGCGATGTGGATTCTCGCTCTGAGATAGTCATCCCTCTTTTGAAGGATGGCAAGCTACTTGGTGTTTTGGATATTGATAGCCCGACTTTGGCACGTTTCGACCAAGAAGATAAAATGGGATTGGAGAAACTTGTTTCTATTCTTCTTGAACATTCCGATTGCTATTGAATTGCAGGAGAAAGCAAATCACGCAATGCATCAATTGGAAGATTCCTGAGCAAGGTATAAAGGCCTGTAAGAAGCAAAAACACAATGATGTATTTCTTTGGCGGCTCCCATATTCTTTTTGGTTCTCCATCAATCCATGATCGGAGGGATTGAATTCCACGATAGAGCAAATATGGTCCCCAAAGTAGAATAAGCAAGTTATTCTTCATCCCCATTGCGATCTCACCCTTCATGAATGATGAAATCGCCCTAGTAGATCCACAACCGGGGCAATGTAATCCGGTGGTTACATGAAAGATACAAGGAAAATAAAAGTATTCATCAGGTGGATAGTTTAATAGCAAATACCCTAACATCAGACCTGCAGCCGATAAACCAATGATCACCAAAAATAATCTGAGAGCCGGTGTCATGAGAATTTACTCGTCTACAACGGTTGTTTTCACAAGTAAATCATGCAATGCTTGCTTATAGGTGGTAAAGTACATGACAAAGGCAAGAATAAAGCACAATTGCATTGAAATTGCATTCACAATATATCGAAGTATTGAATTAAGAATAGAAAACTCAGATCCATCAATGCAGACAATGCGAATATGTAGGAGTTTTTTACCTAATGTTGCTCCATTGGACATAGCTTGAAAGACTCCAAAATACACTATGCCAAAAGCCAATTGAATGCCTGTCAATAGTTGAACTGTAGGTAAGATTTTGCTCATGATCACTTCCACATCACCACCTGAATACTCCGCAATAGCCATAAGCCCAGAGCCTTGTCCGATGGCGAAAAGAATAATGATCGACAAAATGGACATAAAGATTGAATCCACTATATAAGCCAGAATGCGTTTTCCTGGATTTGCGATGGTGTATTCCACTCCTTCCATGATCTACTCCTTATTTTACTGAAAACAGATTAAGATAGTGATTGAGCATGCCCGCATCCATTTGCGGGTTTTCATACATGCCATGATGCATTCTTTGACGAAAAGCTTCGTATAAGGTTACAGCACAAGCAACAGAAATATTCAAACTTTGTATCATGCCCACTTGAGGTATAAGCATATTCCCATCAGCTTTTTCAATTGCTTCATCAGAGACTCCGGCATGTTCATTCCCAAAGACAATTGCAAGAGGTTGAGTGAAGTCAACGGAATATAACGATACGGCTTCCTTTGACATACCGGTTGTCAAAATACGCTTACCTTCGGATCGAAGGTGTTCATAGCAAGCATCAATTGATTGATGCTTCCGAGTCAATACCCATTTTCTTGCACTGGCAGAGCTTTTCTCCCCCAATTCCGGAAATGTTTGCCCGGAATGATACACAAGATGTACATCAAGCACGCCTACCGCATCACAAGATCGTAAAACCGCAGATACATTATGTGGGTCATGCACATTTTCTAATATGACAGACAATGTAGGTTGTCTTCTCGAAACACATGCATAAATTTTCCCCGCTCTCTCTTCATTGAGCAAAGAAAATGGTGAATCATTCTGAGAACTATCAGTATTCATAGCAAAAAAGGCGTCTAAAAGACGCCTTGAATATTGGGAATCACTTTCGTTTTGCCAATGCTTCTGATAATCTACGCATGGCTTCTTCTATATTGTCCACAGAATTTGCATACGAGAATCTCACAAAGCCCTCACCATTGCTACCGAAAGCTGTTCCACTCAAACAAGCCACTCCGGCTTCATAGAGTGAAAAGTCTGCAAATTCCTGAGATGTCATTCCGGTGCCTACGATATTTGGATAGACATAAAATGCACCTTTTGGCGAATGGCATCGCACTCCTGGCATTGCATTCAATGCTTGCACAATGACATCTCTTCTTCTTTTGAACTCTGCAACGAATTCTGCTGCTTTTGCATCGGTTCTTTCAGACAAAGCTTCAATTCCGGCGATTTGATTATAACTAGCCGTACAGCTTGTACAATTGGTTTGCAATTTTGCAACGACCTGCGCGATATGTTCCGGCATGCAACCATATCCCATTCTCCAACCTGTCATTGCGAATGTCTTGGAAAATCCATCAAGTAGAATCGTTCTCTCTTTCATTCCGGGAAATTGCGTGATTGTCTCATGCACAAATCCATCATAGGTGATTTGAGAATATATCTCATCACTCAATACAATGAAATCATGCTTGACTGCCAATTCAGCGATACGCTGCAAATCGTCTTTTGTGAGAATCCCACCTGTTGGATTTTGTGGAGTATTGATGATCACCATTCTTGTTTTTGGCGTGATGCGCGCTTCAAGATCTGCTATATCAAAACGAAATTCTTTCTCTTCCTTCAGAGGCAATGGAACCGGAATTGCTTCGAGAAAATTTATCACTGATTCATAGATTGGAAATCCGGGATTTGGGTAAATGACTTCATCGCCCTTGTCGATCACAGCCATCATTCCATAAAAAAGAATGGGTTTTGCGCCGGGTGTGATCACAATCTCTGTTGGAGCATATTCTGTCCCACGAGTGCGCTTAATATAATCTGCAACAGCTTGACGAGCTTCGGGGAGCCCTGCTGAAGGACCATAATGCGTAAAGCCATCATCTAGTGCCTTCTTCGCAGCATCAATGATATTCTGTGGTGTATCGAAATCAGGTTCGCCAATCTCCAAATGAACTATGCTTTTTCCTTGCGCTTCCAAGGCGCGAGCACGCACAAGCACTTCAAATGCTGTTTCTGTGCCCAATCGGGAAATGCGCTCTGCAATATGCATCATAATGTAAAATCCGTGTGGTGAATCAATGTGATGAGTGACCAAAAATTGCATTGGCGATTGAGATGATTCCTGATGGCATAATGCCAAGAATAATCACGCCTGCAATGGTGATGATGAGAGAAATACCGGAGAGTCCGATTTCAGTATCAGGCATTTCTTTTTCGGAATCATTGAAATACATTTTCACAATCAAACCAATATAGAAATACACGGAAATGATTGATGATAATACCGCAATAATGGTAAGCCAAAGGAAACCGGCATCAATTGCGGCAGTGAAGAGATAGTATTTTCCGAAGAAACCGGCAAATGGAGGAATGCCTGCAAGTGAAAACATGAAGATAGCCATGAATGCAGCTAAAACAGGATGTTTTTTACTGAGTCCTGCATAATCTGCAATCTCCAAATGTTCTTCCCCACGACGCTCAAGCAAACCTACAATGATGAATGAACCGATCTGCATGAACATATATGAGGTGAGATAAAACATGATACCGCTATATCCGGCCTGAGAACCTGCAACCAAACCCATCATGAGATAACCTGCATGAGCAACAGAGGAAAATGCAAGCATGCGTTTGATATTTGTTTGTGCAAGTGCGCTGATATTTCCAATGAGCATTGTTGCTGCAGATAAAACAGCAAATGTCATTTGTAATTTTGCAGTAGCAGCAGGCATGAGCACCATGATCATTGGCATAAATGCAGCAAAAGCCGCAGCTTTACCTGCCGTACTCATGAATGCTGTGACAATTGTAGGCGCGCCTTGATACACATCAGGTGCCCATTGATGAAATGGGAAAGCTGCTGCTTTGAAACTCAAACCAATCACCATCAATGCAATGCCAATTGGCAATAATGATTCCAGAGGAAGAGATCCGCGGGTGATATTCATCGCTATGTGATTATAATCCATGCTGCCGGTTGCGCCATAAATCAATGCCATGCCATAGACCAAAAATCCCGTTGAGAATGCACCAAGAAGAAAATACTTGAGTGATGATTCAACAGATGCAATTGAACTACGCATATACCCAGAGAGAACATAGAATACTACAGACATGATCTCAATGCCAATGAATAAACTCAGAAGATTATTGGAATGGCCAATCAGCATCATACCACCAATGGCAAACAAGATGAGTGAGTAAAACTCATCATGTTCAATTCCCTCTCTTTGCAAATATGTTCTTGCTGCAAAAATGGTGAGCAAGCCACCCACTGAGAATAATACATCAAAATACGATGCAAAACCTCCACCGGTTACCATTCCATTAAATCCAATTCCATGTTGACCAAAAGTACCTATGGCCAATATGCCGGACACGATTAATGTGATCACGCTGAACAAGAATGTGATGCGAGCACTATTCTTGATCAAGGCATCCACAACCATCGCAATGATTGCCATTGCAGACAAGAATGTGAACGGTGCGGTCAACAGTAAATCTTGTATCATTCCTCTATTCCTTGGTTATTTTCTCTTGTAATGAACATGTTGATCAGGACTTCACGGGGCGCAGCATAACCATGCCGACACGATATGTTTCGCCATTTGAACCATCAGAAGTTTTTCGCTTGATCACAGCTTCTTGTGTTTCCGGATATAATGACTCCACCGTATACAACACATCTTCGGTGACTGTCATTGCAAATTCAACCGTGTCTCCAATGCGTACATGTTTCCATTGATCTGTTGTGTCATGACCGTTTTTTTTCCAATCATACGGTCTTTCAAATATTTTCTTTAAAAGATTTGCCATGTGTGAATTCCTTGGAGATTCTAAATCAATGATCGGATTTGTGAGTGGAATGCTCTTCAATCTGCTGAGCTTTGATTTTTGGATACGCAGATGTGCCAAGCACGGTTTTTTCTATTGTTCCGACCAATGTTTGTGCATACAACTCTGTTCTCGAAAGAAATGTCTTGGGGTAAATTCCAATCCACACAATGAAAATGACAAGTGGAACCAATTGCCAATATTCACTTTTGGTGAGATCCGTCAAACCATGATTCTTTGGATTATCATTTGTTCCAAACATCACTCTTTGGAACATCCACAGTAAATACACCGCCGCGAAAATCACACCCGAAGCGCTTAGTATGCTAAACCATGGATTATTCAAAAACTTGGATTGAAATGAACCGAATAATGTGAGATATTCACCAACAAATCCGTTCAATCCCGGAAGTCCGACAGATGCCATCATTGCAATCGTGAACATAACTGCAAATTTGGGCATCACCTTTGTAATGCCACCGAAATCCGAAATTTCTCTTGTATGACGACGCTCATAGAGCACTCCAACACAAAGGAATAACATTCCGGTTGACAAACCGTGATTCACCATTTGAATAATCGCGCCTTGTATTCCTTCCGGAGTCACGGATACGATACCAAGAACAACAAAACCCAAGTGGCTGACAGAAGAATATGCTACGAGCTTTTTGATGTCTGTTTGAACCATCGCAACCAAAGCGCCATAGATCACTCCAATAACCGATAGCCAAGCAATCGGATGCGCAAATGTGTGAAGTGCTTGTGGGAATAATTCGAGATTGAATCTGATCAAACCATATGTACCCATCTTGAGAAGTACGCCGGCAAGTATGACAGACCCTGCAGTTGGTGCTTGCACGTGAGCATCGGGTAACCATGTATGAAATGGAAATAATGGGACCTTTATACAGAATGACAAAGCAAATGCCAAAAAGAGCCATATCTGAATATCGAGTGGTATTCCGGGAGCAAGTTGCTTGAGCAATAAAAAGTCAGTTGTGAAATGTCCACCAGGTGTCCACTTCGCATATAATCCCATCCATACAATCGCGATGAGCATGAGAAGCGAACCAACAAGGGTGTATAGAAAGAATTTCACGGCGGCATAAATTCTATCTTTGCCACCCCAAATGCCAATCAAGAAATACATCGGAATAAGAATGAGTTCCCAAAACACATAAAACAACATTGTGTCTAAAGAAACAAATACTCCAAGCATTCCAAACTCCAAAAGAAGCATCATGGCATAATATTCTTTGAGTCTTTTGCCGATGGGCTCAAAGGAAGCCAAAATACTGATGGGCATGATGAATGTGGTAAGTACCACAAGCAATAATGACATGCCATCAATCCCTACTCTAAATCCGGCATCGATGGAAGGTATCCATGATATGTTCGTATAGAATTGAAACCCATCCAAACCATCATTGAACATAAACCACAATGGAAGCGAAGCTAGGAATGTCAATAATGAGAATATCAATGTGACATATTTGATCGCCTTCTCTTGCACTCTGTCAATGAAAAGAATTGAGAGGAATCCCAAAAGTGGCAGGAATAAAGGCAATAATAGCAATCCTGCAGAATGAGTATGTGGCATGCTTTACTCTAAAGAACTGACAAAAGATGAATAATTCGAGCAATCTCATCAGATGATGAATTATTGCCCCATTGTGTAATATGGAGAAATCATGAGGTACACGATGACTCCGGTTATGGTGACATATAACCAGATGGGTAATGTCCACCGAGCAATTTTTTTGTGCAATGGAAACTCTGATCTCCATGCTCTTAGCAATGTAAATAATGCCAAAGGCACAATGATTGCCGCCAAACTGATATGTGAAATCAGAATTGTGAAATACACGATGCGAATGAATCCTTCACCACCAAAAGAAGTAGAAGGAGCTTGCGAATGATATGTCACATAAGAAAGCAAAAACAAAATCGACAATCCAAATGCACTCATCATCATCATGCGATGAGCAGCAATATTTTTCTTGCGAATGAAAACATAACCCAAAGCCAAAAGCACTGAACATGTTGAATTGATATATGCATTCAACTTGGGCAATACCATCACATTGAGTCCTTCAATCGTGATTGCCTGAGGAACAAAAAGCATGAATGCCACGAGAATCACAACAATGATCGAAACTGAATATACCAAAAGCGATAATGTGCGTTCACTCATTGAATGCAATGCATTTGATCCCTGCGATGAGGATTGATTTGTATTCATCATCAAATTATCATCCACAACATGATACCAACTATACCTAAAAGCATGAGCAATGCATAATTCTGCGCAATGCCTGTTTGAACTTTTCGGAGAGATTCAGCCCAAATGGCAATCGAGCGGGCACTGCCATTAACAATGCCATCAATAACTTTTACATCGAAAATCTTCCATAATGCTTCAAGCGACATTGTATATGTTGGGCGTACAATCACGGCATGATAGATTTCATCAACCCAATACTTATTCCAAAGCAAATTGTACAATCCTTTATTCTTGGATGCAAGTTCATCAGGTTTGGAAGAAGATTTTTTATACAATGAAGTAGCCAAAAGAATACCAATGATTGCTATTCCCAATGAACCAGCCATCAATCCCCATTCCAATGAAAGTGAATGTGCATGTTCGCCATGACTTTTTGCTAGAATTTCATGTGCATTGTGAAAAATCGGATGAAGCCAATGCTCGAGGATATTGATGTCTGCTCCAAAAGACAATGCTTTGGGTATTCCCAAGAATCCACCAAAAACTGAAAGAATCGCAAGAATCCACAAAGGAATGGTCATGGTTGCAGGAGACTCATGTGGATGCACATGATGATGATCGAATCGCTCTTCGCCATGGAATGTAAGATAGAGCAATCTAAACATGTAGAAAGCTGTGCATAATGCAGCAAGCACACCGGCTCCCCATAGAATTGGGCTTCCATTCAAAAATGCATACCACAAGATTTCATCTTTGGAGAAAAATCCCGAGAATGGGAAAATACCTGCAATTGCAATTGTTCCGAGAAGAAATGTAAAATAGGTTTGAGGCATGTATTTTTTCAGACCACCCATTTTTTGAATGTCTTGTTCTTCATGCATACCATGAATAACAGAACCTGACCCAAGAAATAGCAAAGCTTTGAAGAATGCATGTGTCATCACATGAAACACAGCGGCTGTATATGCTCCAACTCCCAAAGCTATGAACATGAAACCTAATTGACTGACCGTTGAATAAGCAAGCACTTTTTTGATGTCATTTTGCACGATTCCCACTGTTGCGGCAATCAATGCGGTCGTGATGCCAACCCCTGTAATCACAGCCATGGTTGTATGTGACATTGCAAAGAGCGTTGAATTTCTTGCAATGAGGAAAATCCCAGCGGTAACCATCGTCGCAGCATGAATCAAAGCTGATACGGGTGTAGGACCTGCCATCGCATCCGGTAACCATACGCCAAGTGGAATCTGTGCGGATTTTCCGGTGCAACCCAAAAACAAGAGCAAAGTAATTGCCGTAATGAGTCCGGCATCTACGCCTTGTGTGGCAGCCATCATATTGACTGTTGCATAATCCAATGATCCGAATCTCCAGAAGATGAGGAACATCGCGATCAATACTCCGAAGTCACCGATGCGATTCACAATGAATGCTTTTTTTGCAGCATCTCCTGTCCACACAATATGCGAACCTTCGAATGTTCTGTCATACCAAAAACCAATAAGCAGATATGAACATAAACCTACGCCCTCCCAACCAAGGAATGTCAACACAAAATTGTTTGCAAGCACAAGATTGAGCATCATGAACACGAATAGATTCAAATAGGCAAAGAATCGCGGGAAACTTTTGTCTCCATGCATATAGCCAATTGAATATATGTGAATGAGTGTCCCGATTCCGGTGATGATGAGGGTATAAAGAATGGATAATTGATCTACTTGATATGCAATATCGATTGATAATGCCCCGGTGTGAATCCAAGGAAAGAGTCGTATGACATGCGTGCGTGCTTCAGGAGCTTCTCCGATCAATTGCAGAAAAATTCCAACTGCCACCAAAAAGGCACCTCCAACGGCCGCACTGGCAATTCCGCCGATGAGTTGTTCATTGCGCAACTTCTTGCCGAAGAAACCAATGATAAAAAAGCCAATGAGTGGAAGTAGAGGAACGAGGTAGATCAACTCAGCCATATAAAACACTTTAAGTTAATGTAATCAAAGTTTGTGAAGTCATGCTTCTGAAATCGCATGCTCAATCGGCAAATCAACATTTCTAAAACTAATGCGCATATTCTCATCTACACTCAACATTGAATTGCGCTCAACTTTCATCCATTCAGATCTTTTTGAGGTGAATGGTTCGGATGCAACAACTATCGCATTGGGCTTACCATTGCTCGGTTCCATCATGCAAGTTTCTTCTCTGCAATGATATTCCTTGCCATACATGTAATACATCGAAGCGGGCTGCACACTATGATTTGTGGTATAGCGAACCGCAATCAAACTATCGCCGTCTGTCAAACATGCATTGATATATGAATGTTGTTTCACTGATGATTCAAGCAATATCTTGCTCAAATCTTGCAATCCTTTTTCCATCGCATTCATCAATTGTTCACAGGTGATGTCTGCATGAGGATCTTCAATATGATTCAACACCAATCCAAACAAATGTTCCGAATCCGTAGAACCGGAAATTGCATCATAAGCCGTATCATTCAAACTGCGAAGTAGGGCTCTGCGGATTTCCTTGAATCCTCCGATCATGCCATTATGCATGAACATCAATCGACCGCATGTGAAGGGATGAGAATTGTACTCCTCAACCGGCATGCCGGGCGATGCTGCTCGAATATGAGCAAACATTGATGGCGCATGAATTTTTCTTGCAAGATTCCTGAGATTCTGATCACTCCATGCAGGCTTTATGCTTCGAAACACGCATGGTTCAGGATCCAAACTCGGTGCATACCAGCCAATGCCAAAGCCATCACCATTCACCTGAGCGCTCATCTCACCGGCATTGACACTCTGTGCGGATATCAGCGAATATCGCGGCTTATAGAGCAGGTCGTCCGCCAAAACCGGACTCCCCAGATATGCGACAAATCGGCACATACGGAAATTCTCGCTTAAAAAGTGCCTAAAAATACGAAAGAGCGAACACTTCACCAACCATCGAATGCCATGAATCAAAGTTCACTGATGGTTGAAACAAAAGTTTTCCACAGTTTTTCAACATCAAAAAAAATCCGCTTGAATTATTGAATCCAAGCGGATTTGACCGAAGTCTTTATTGATCAAGCAGCTTGCTTGTCAACACAATATGTTTCATAGACACCATCAAGCAAAAGATTCAGTGCATCTGCTGCTTCACGGGCTGCATCGAGGGCGATGATTTTTTGCTCATCTGTTGTACACAAACGAACGAGGGCATCGCGAGTGACTTGTCTGTGAATGATATCAGCATCTTCGTGTACTTCGAAAAACACAAGAGCATCTTCGCAATCTAGATTATACTTGTTCTTCAAACCTTCAATCTTCGTTGTGCAGATTTCAGGGATTTGTGATTCATACGCATATAATGCAGCAAGACCTTCAGCAGGATTGTCTTTGCCGGCAAGCTCTTTCAAAATTTTGACTGATTGCTTTGTATGTGGCAAATATTTGCGTGTCATCATTTCTTCTCTGCTTATGCCGAGTGAATCACCAAAGCGGCGCCAAAGTTCTGGATGATTATTAGGGCCATGCTCTTCTTCAATCAAGTTCTCAAGCAGCATCTGGCGCACTTCCATATCATCACACTTGGAATGAGTAGCGCTTACATAAGTTGGGAAATGATGCACTTGTTGATAATATTCAAGGGCATATTCACGCAACATTTGAATTGTTAAATCGCCGGTGTTCCACATTTGATAAAAGGGATGCTGGAGCATGTGACGCTCATTGATGATCGCATCTAGTTTTTGGAGAAAATCCTCATTTGTCATGATTATGTCCTGTGAAAAATTGATCATGAATATTGGTGAACAAAAATAGTGTTTTTTCGTAGTTTACTTCCATAATTTTTCAGCAATGTTACGGTGCTCCATGGGTATGACCAGAAGAACGGTATTGGGACTGGCTATTTCAGGGTTTTTTGCAAAAGCAAGCATGAATAATCGATTCAATGTGCTGCAAGAACCTAATTCCTCTGCAATCGGTTCCGAATCCGGAATCAAAGTATTATCAACATGGCCTTTTGGAATTGATGCAAATGCAAAAGCCATGGATATCATGAGTAAAGGTGGCTCGGCTTTGGATGCCGTGGAACAAGGGGTGAGAATCACGGAAGCTGATCCTAATGTGACATCAGTTGGATATAATGGCAGTTTGGATCGTGATGGTCATTTGACTTTGGATGCTTGCATCATGGATCATCGTGGGATGTGTGGCTCCGTGGCTTGCATAGAGCATATGAAACACCCGATTTCAGTGGCAAGAGCAGTGATGGAAAAAACCCCACATGTCATGCTTGTTGGAACGGGAGCGCTGGAATTCGCTGAATCTCAAGGGTTTACGCGTGAAAATATTATTACTGAAGATGCACTAAAAAGATGGAAAGAATGGAAACATTCAAAGGCAGCACCTCAGCCAACACCGGAAAATCATGATACGATTGGCTTGCTTGCATTGGATTCCCAGGGGAATCTATCAGGAGCATGTACCACGAGTGGTTTGTCATATAAATTACCGGGCAGAGTTGGCGATTCCCCTTTGATCGGACCAGGTTTATATGTGGACAATGAAGTTGGAGGTGCAACCGCCACAGGCGTTGGAGAATCAATCATCCGGGTTGTTGGGAGCTTTCTCATAGTTGAATTGATGCGCTCTGGCATGGAGCCGGAAGCAGCGTGCAAAGAAGCAGTCAAACGCATCGTAAAAGTGCATCCGGAAACATATTCTTCTTTGCAGGTTGGTTTTATAGCGCTGAGAAAGGATGGGAAAACAGGAGCTTTCGGAATGAGGAAAAATGAGTTCTCCTATTCACTCACAGATGCAATGAATCCCAATGGTATTGTAATCAATGCACCTGCGTGGCTTGATTAATGTTTTTTTAGAAGAAATGTCAACATATAAATCAGCGTGCTCAAACGCAATGACCATTCTGCATGCTTGGGCATATTCCTTTTATATGCATTCCATACATAAGCATATCCATATACAACTCCGAGAACTGATAGTGTGAGCAAGAAGATATGAAATGGATTAACATATACCGGTAAAATTGCAAGCAAAACCTTCCCTGAAATGGGCGCTCCATAAATGATAATTCCCTGCCCAACATAAATAACCAATGATTCTTTGCCACTTAATGACAACATGCGAGAGACTGGCCCTTTCAAGCGATCTTGAATCAAATACAGAAATGCAAATAGCGTGAGTACACCTGCAATTCTGAAGAGCATATGCATAGGCGAAACAAGCCACCAATTGAGGTTTGCATCATAGTAAGTCCATGGTATTTTTGAACATGCATAGACAATTGCCATGAGTATTGGCCCTAAAATCAGATAGTGTTTGGCTCTTTCTTTTCTGGATTCAGCAATCAGGAAATAATGCGTGATGATATACCCCGCAAAGTAATACACAGACCACGGAAACAATGGGAATGATGCCTGCGGATAGGTTGTCAGATACATTCTAAAGAAGGTTGGAATCTGTGCTATTATTGTTGGGTCGATACTCCAAATCAAAGGCGTGCAGATCCCAATGGACAGTAAAGCCAGCCATGCAAAGAGTATCATTCTTGAAAGCGAACGAGTTATGAGAAGTCCTGCCAAGGCGATGAATGAAGAAGCAACAATCAATTGCAATACATTGCAATCAAGAAAAACAGCCCATTGCTCCGGCGAGAAATTGAGCATTCTTCTGAATGAAAATAATGGAGGCTGCAATGAATAGCCAATCAACAGAATAAACAGCAATCTTCGAACATAACTCCAAAATGGCTTGCCAAATGAAACATACTTATTGATTTTTGAGTCCAGGGCTAGTCTGAACCCGGCTCCTGCACAAAAGATGAAGGCAACAGCCACAAAACCATTACTAATCTGTAATACCGAGAATAAGGGGTTATTCTTAAATGCACCATCCAAAAAGGCATTTACGGCATGCGTTTCAATCATCCAAATACAGGCTATACCCCGCAGGATGTCAATGAAGGTAAGTCTTTGTGGAGCCATGCGCTTTGAAACAGCGAATAGTGGTAAATTTGCAAATGATTTCGAATGCATTAAGGCAAGACAAAGATAGCAAAAAACACTCTTTGGAAATCTTGCATGGAAATCTTCGTCATGGTAGCAGCGCAAATCTTCACATACATAATGATTAGAATGCAAATCACATATCTCATTGGTTTAATTTTCTTGCTTCTGTGTACAATGCAAGAAATATGCTTGGCACAGCAAAACAATGATTCCTTGATTGTCCTCCGATATGCAGTGCAAGATCCTATGAATTATACATATGGGTTGAAAAGCATGGTATCACAATCATTGGGTGATATGATTGATTTCAATGCAAAAACATCCGCCACAACCGAATTGAACTTAAGCACGAAGAAAGATAAATACATCGAATACACCTATTCCTATATGCCCGGCACAGTTACACTCAGCGGTTTGTCCATTGCGGGAATACCAGATACAACATTTACTTCAAATGGTCCGCTTGTGCCATCAATCAAAGAGATGATCACTCCGAAAGGAATTGTCATTCAACGCTTTGCAGGTGAAACAGCTTCAAATGTACCGGGAAGATCCGAACAATTGATGCAATCACTGACACAAGGTGCACGATATTTTTTACTTGAATTTCCAAAAGATCCAATCAAGATTGGTTCAACGTGGAATATCAGAAAATCAGATACCGTAGGCACACAAACCCAAGAAGGAAAATCAACGATTATTCTATACACAGAATTGGATTGCAAAGTCACTCGCACAACTATTGTCAATGGCATTCGCAATGCATTCATCGAATGTGGCTCAAATGCGCTTGGTTTGTCCGGAAACATCGAACAGCAAGGCATCACCATGACAATTGATGGTGAGGGCTCGGCAAAAGGAACATATGCCATTGATTTGGATACAGGTTTACCAATTGATGCAACATTATTGATGGATTATGAATTACGCATGGCAGCCACCGGACAAGAACAAATGATAGTCCCTATTCAAATGACAATGGAAACGATGTATCAACGATTGCGATCAATATCGATGCCACAGAAATCGAATACTTCACCGCAGGGAAAGAGACCATAATCATGAAACGAGATGTTCTGTTTTTTTTCGTCTACATATTCATCTGCACATCATCAATTTTTGCGCAGCAATTTCCGGATGTGGTGAATACCAAAGATAGTTCACGATATATGTATGCCTTTCTTGCAGGAGATACATTGCTCTATGAAGCAGTTTCTCGTGATAGCGTGCTGATGGACAAACAAGCACCCCTTTTGCGTGAAAGGACTGAGCGTTTTCTTCTTTCTTGCGATTCCGTGGACCAAAAAGGAAGGATGTATGTATCACAAAGACTCATCGATATAAAGATATCTGAATACAGTGGGATTTCACAAATCATCGACAGAACTTCTCATGATTGGCTGAATAAAAAAATCTCATTCATCATGGATTCTACCGGAAAAAGATATGGATTTGGAAGTTCGGACTCAATAAGTTCAATGCTTTCTCCCGGCAGCGCTTTCCAACCAATCATGTTACAGAATCTTGGCTCAGGATATCATTTTATCAATAGCGGCTGGATAATCGAGGATACACTCGATATTCCTGAATTCGGCATACCCGCTCCGATGATTACTTTCCTTTCTTCAATGCGAGCAAGATCGAATTTCGACACTCTGAACATGCAATGCTCACGTTTTGAATCTACGATAAGCGGACAAGGAACATATCAAACGAAAACAAATTCAGGTCAGACATTACGCACAACCGCCATCATAGCAGGATATGCACGAATGTCATTGTCGAAAGAACTCAATATCCCGATACACTTTTTTGGAACGAATGAAAATAAAACCACATTGACCCTGAATACATCAAAAGGGATCGTGGAACAAAAGGCAAAACATTATGTGACAACCAATATTACTTTGAAGAAAATGGTGTCCAAGAGAGGAATCATTACTATCACCAGCAAAAAATCAGTAGCCGCGCCAGTTCAAAAGAAAAACAAACGAAAGAAAAAATAAATCGTAACATTTAGAAATTCAGTTCGTATAACTGCTGCATTCATTCAATGACAAAAGTATATTCATGAAAGTTTTGATACACATTACTCCAATCATTGCCGTATTTCTCCTCATTTCAAATGTAAATGCACAAAAGACAGAGCTCTCATCAACGGGCTCAGTTAAATTGTTTACCCTTCAGGAATGCCTGGCAATCGCAGATTCAGCAAATCTTGATGTATTGATTGCACAGTCAGGAATTCTTGGAGCCGAAGCAGACAAAAAAGCGGCATTTGGGGCTTATCTTCCTCAAGTGGGCGCCAATATGGGATATTCTCGAAGATTGAATGAACTTGGTGGTGGTCAGTTCAATATAGGTGGATTCCGGGCACCTGCCGATCAATTTTCGCTTTCTTCAACAGCAAGTATTACGGTCTTTGATGGATTTGCACGCGAATCTAGAATTGATGCCACAAATAGTTCATTAAGTGCAATCAAAGAAAATGTCAAACAAACCAAACAGCAAATTGCTCTTGCAGTCTATCAAAGGTACATTACAGTATTGAGATCGATGCAAATCGTCAATATCAGAAAAGAAAATCTCAATCTTGGAAAATCAGAACTAGCGAGAGTCACCGCCAGATTTGAAGCAGGTGTTTCTCCTATTGCACCAGTCTATGCACAAGAAGCTGATAATGGGCAAAGAGAATTGGATTTGATTCAAGCAGAAAATCAGCTTGCCATTTCTAAAGCCGAGCTTTTGGCAGTCATGGGTTTATCACCCGACATGAAAGCAGCTTTTGATGAACAGAGCATTCCGACTGAAGTGCAAATGGAAACGATTCAAAGTTTTAGGAATCGTTTTACCTCACTCGAAGAGTCAGTTCTATCAGCATTGAAAAAAAGGAATGACTTTTTAGCAGCACAACTTCGGATAAATGCAGCAAAGTCATCGGTTGAGGCTTCAAAGAGCGGGTATTACCCAACAATTGGAGCATCAGGTGGCTGGAGCTGGTTCAATTCAGAGCTAAAAGATTTTGATTTATTCTCCAGAACATTTATTGGGTTCTCAATTGATGTACCGATTTTTGATGCATTCAGAGTTCAACAGCAATTGGAAAATTCAAGAGTGCAATTGCAGCAAAACGAAATCGAATTCAAACGATTGGAACAGACAATTAGAACACAATTACAAACAGGCTTGCTAAACCTTGGTGCTGCCGAAAAGCAATTGGACATCACAGAACGATCCCTCAAATCAGCCGAACTCAATTATCAAAGTGCCAAAGAGCGATTTGATGTTGGCACTTCATCCATCATTGAATTTCAAAATGCTAATACGCAATTTGTCACATCAAAAATCAATCGCATCAATGCTGTGTACAATTATGTCGATGCACAATATCAGATACGCTTCGCCATGGGCGATCTCTAATTTTTTATCAACTGTCTATTGAATCGTATGGCAAAGAAATCACACAAAGCTAGAAATCTCACCCTCTTCGGATTAGGGATATTTTTTCTCATACTTGGGTATTTTTTGTTCCGTCCGAAAGATGAAACAATACCTGTAACGATTGACAAAGTTGGCAAGCGCACCATCACACAAAGAGTGAGTGCAATTGGAAAAATCAGACCTGAAACCGAAGTGAAGATTTCTTCAGAAGCTTCAGGCGAAATCATTTCTTTGGGATTTCGTGATGGTGATTCAGTTACGAAAGGACAGTTACTTGTTCGCATTCAACCGGATATTGTTTCATCCCAACTTGAACAATTTTCAGCATCAGCAGAAGCTGCCAAGATTGCAATCGACGGGGCAAAAGCTGAAATGGACAGAGCCAATGCTGATTTCAAGCGCATCAATGATTTGTATGCAAAACAATTTGCATCCAAAGAAGAATATGATAGAGCAAAGTCCGCAATGGATCAAGCCATTTCTCGCTATCGTGCATCCGGTTCTGAATATTCTCGTTCATTCTCTGCATTGAAACAAATGCGTTCTCAAGCATCACGGACAACAATTTATGCACCGATGAGCGGCACTGTGACAAACCTCACTGTTGAAGCAGGTGAAAAAGTTGTGGGAACTGCTCAAATGCAAGGAACAGAAATGATGCGCATCGCAGATCTCAATGTGATGAATGCTTGGGTGGATGTAGATGAGAATGATATTGTTTTCGTG
>Ga0129333_10000223_pt1 | contig 41400 bp, 70 predicted proteins | sample CPB6_08_DNA_FD_94474 | JGI IMG/M metagenome (GOLD analysis project Ga0129333, IMG submission 94474) | Freshwater to marine salinity gradient microbial communities from Chesapeake Bay, USA - CPBay_Sum_0.6_0.8_DNA | ecosystem: Environmental > Aquatic > Marine > Coastal | place: USA: Chesapeake... | reverse complement strand
GCAATTTGATATGCAAGAAAATTTATTAGCTGAGCATAGAAATGCAATGGAGGCTGGTAAGTAAATCATACATCAGACAGAGGCAAAGTCCTATAAGAGTGTTGCAATAAACATTAGAAAGGTGTGCTATGGTCAGATGAAGCATTATCAAAACTTTATTTGGAAATTAAGAGAATAAAGAGTATATTAGTGTTATGAAAAGTAAAGATGTAAAGTAATCTTTTACTATCTGGAGACTATTTATAGGAAACATCATTAACAAAAAAAATGAAAGCATCAGAATTTAGAAAACTAATCCGCGAAGAAGTTCGCAAAGTATTAAACGAAAATGAAAGACTACCTAGAACAGGTACTAAAGTATTAGATCACATGGGTGACGAATATCAAATTACTAAAGTTGAGCCTAAAACAATAACCCTCAAACCTCTAACATTCAAAGGTCCAGACTCAATTTTTCCTCAAGATCTCGATAAAGATGCGACAGTAGAAGAATTTTGGTCTTATTTTAAGAGCAAATAAACGCTAACAAAAAATAATTTGAAAAAGGCTTGCTTCGGTAAGCCTTTTTTTGTATCTTTAAGTTATGAGAAAATACATAGAAGTAAAACTAGACATCGAAGGCTTACATCATTGGCCTGACTGCAATCTACCACACGTAGAGTATCTAAAGCACCTACACAGACACACCTTCATCATTAGCTGTAGAGCAGAAGTATCACATGGTAATCGTGATATTGAATTTATCGATCTCAAGCACAAGATCAAGCAATATGTTGCTAAGACTTGGTACGATCCTGCATACGGATGTTGCAACTTTGGAGCAATGAGTTGCGAGCACATAGCAACCGACTTGCTAAACTACTTTGGCCTATGTCGTTGTTCTGTGTCAGAAGATAATGAATTCTTTGGTATAGTTGAAGCGTAGTGACTATTTATAAGCATGATAAAGTTTAAAAGATTGCTTAAAGAAGCAAAACAAGTTGGTACTCTGTATCACTTTACAAGTTTTGATTCACTCAAAAGCATACTGCAATCAAACATTATTAGAGGGTCTTGGGGAAATGAGGACGTAAAAGGTAAGTATGTGTCAACCACTCGTAATAAAAATTTATGGAAGACCGATCCAAATCTAGGAGCAGAGGAGCTTCAAGTTGCTTTGGTGTTAGATGGAGATAAGTTAAGCAATAAATATAAAATAAGACCTTATGCTTACGAGCCCTATAGAGATTTAGATAGGTCCGGTGCTGAAGCAGAAGAGTTAATCATGCTACCCACTGGTGTACTGCCAAATATAGATCAATATCTATTAGGCGTTAGTCTGCTCAAAAAAAACAACAGGATGCAATCATACCTTGATGAGAAAGGTATTAAAGTGTTGTAAATCTTAATTTTATTTTGTATATTTAAGTTATGAAGATAACCTATCTATGTGGTCGCATCTGCAGTGGTAAGAGCACCTACAAACCAGAAATCAAAAGACTAGTGGTATCGGATATCGTTAGAGGTGTAGTAAAAAGCAGCGATCGAGAAAGATTGCAAAATTCAATGCACCTAGAGGACGATATATTAGATGGCTTAGCAATGTGCATTGATTATGATATGGAGATGGGTGTGCAAGAGTTGATTGTCGATGGTATTCGTCAAGCCTCAATTCTAAAAAGACTATCAGCAGCATATCCTGGAGAGATTGTGTGGCTTGAAGTTCCAACTGAAGAACGTAAAAGACGATATGAGTCTCGTAAAGCTGAAAAGGACACAGAGCCTTTCGAAGTAGCTGACAATAAACCAATCGAGTTGGAATGTCAGAATATTTACAGTATATTTAAAGAACAATTAAGAATAATAAACAACTAGTATGAAAGAGTTACAACTCCTAACGAAGGCAAACGGTAATATGCCCCGCACAGAAGAAGAAAAAGCGCAGATGATTGAGCAGGCTGCAGTATACTATGGTCAATTCCTAAATGCCTTAGGGTTTGACTGGGCAGCAGACCCACATAGTGCAAACACTCCAAAAAGAGTAGCCAAAGCTTGGATAAACGATTTGATTAAAGGTTCTGTATCAGAAGAGCCTGTAGTTACGTCGTTCCCAAATGATCAAGGATACACAGGACTTATATGCCAAACTAGAATACCGGTCATTAGCATGTGCAGTCACCACAACTTGCAATTTTTAGGACTTGCTCACGTAGCTTATATCCCAGGAAAGGAGAGTACCGATCAAGTCATAGGACTTAGTAAACTTAATCGCATTGTAGATTACTACTCACGTAGACCTCAAGTGCAAGAATCGCTTACAAAGCAAATTCACGATCACGTAGATAAGTTGTGTGTAGGCAATCGTGGAGTGGCTGTCATCATAGAAAGCACGCACAACTGCGTAAGATGTCGTGGTTTGAATCACGAAAGCGTTATGAAGACCTCTCAATTATCTGGATACTTTTTTACCAATGAATTAGGCACTCGCACAGAGCTATTTTCTCTCATCGAAAACAACAGACTATAATTGATTTTTGAGGAATGTCAGCTATACTTATATAAAAAACCTATAGTATGGCTGACATTTCTACAATTAAAGTGCAAGCAGGTGATAGATTCAATCACTGGACGATAAAACAAGTTCACACCGCTCAAAAGGTGGATTGTATTTGTGATTGCGGTTATCAAAAACAACAAAGACAAACGGACCTCCTCAGAGGTGTGACAAAACAATGTCCCAACTGCTATGCAAAAAAGCCTAAAGCTGGAATCCAGACAGGCAAACGCTTTGGAAAGTGGATGGTTGTAGATGTGAACGACTACACTTACTTGTATAGAAAAGATGGAAAAGTGTTAGAAAGGCAATATAGGTGCATTTGCGAATGTGGAACGACCAAGTACATAAGAACGTCTCACATCACAAGGGGACTATCCAAGCAATGTGGTAAATGCAGACTACAGAGCTGTTCGGTAAATAAAACAGGTTGCATACCAGCAAACGATATACATAGGTATAAAATTAGTGCAGCAAAGAGAAAGAAGGAGTGGTCCGTAGAACCGCAATATCTCTACGAATTATATGAGCAGCAAAATCGAATGTGTGCAATATCGGGTGTCCCTATAACTTTCTCAGAAAAGGGCATAGGAGTAGCCGGTTCCAAAGACGTCGGCACAGCCTCCCTTGATCGCATCGATTCGAAACAAGGCTACGTAGAAGGTAACGTACAGTGGGTACATAAAGATGCAAATAAAATGAAAATGGATTTGCCACAAGAGAAATTTTTTAGTATAATCAAACAAATATACGAACATAAAAAACTAAACAATTAATATGGACTTTTACGTTATATCACCGTTAAGCAATCTCGAACCTATGAAGTTAGGGGATAGATTGTTTGTACTCGCTCACTTGTGGGTGCAATCTGAAGAATACCGCAACTTCATCTACGAACGAATGGATGAAGATATTGAATGCTGGATCACACTAGACAACTCAGCTGCTGAACGAGCTTTGGTAACTGAGGATGTGTTGATTCAAGTAGTGCACGAGCTTGCACCAAGTGAAGTAATTGCACCGGATGTATTGTTTGATAAGGATGCTACTATTGCCAATGCAATCAAGTTCCGTGATCGCTTAGAAGCAGAAGGTTTGTTGGATACTACTGACATCTTCTTCTGTCCACAAGGTAAGACCAAAGAGGATTGGTTGGAAGCATACAAGTGGGGATTGGAGCAGGATTGGATCCAAACCATTGGATTCTCTAAGATTGCTATTCCACAAGCTTGGTTGACTGATTGGAAAGATGATCAGGGTATTAAAGAATCTCGTCACATGGCTTATGACTATCTGAAAGAGCAGAACCTATTGTTGAAGCCTATCCATTGTTTAGGACAAGGATCATACACAGAGTTCCAGTATTACGATCATCCAGCTATGAGATCGACTGACAGCGTATATCCTGTATTAGCAGCAGCACATGGTATCGATTTCACTAAAGATTCTGAAACAAGAGTACCAACTCCACATAATTTTTTAGAAACTTTTGATATGCAAAATGTGGACATGAATTTAGTAGAATTGAATGTGGAGATGCTGAAGAAAAGCTGCAGAAAGGAACTCTAGCATATTTATATGTGTAGAGTCGAGGCTACAATTATATAAACAAAAATTTAAACCTTTGGTGAGTAAGGACCTCGACCCTGAAAGCCAAAGGTTTTTTATTATGAACTATCAAGCAATTTATATTAAATTAATTGAAAAAGCTCGAAACGAGTGTAGAGCAAAAGGACGAGAAACATATTACGAAGCCCATCATATTATCCCAGAATGCCTAGGAGGAGAGGGTACTGTATGGGCTTGGAGAAGTCATCCAAACATAATACTACTAACACCAAAAGAACACTTTATAGCTCACTTACTATTGTGTGAAATTTATCCAAACGAAAAGAAATTAAAATATGCACTATGGAGGATGGCAAATCCTGGCAACAGACCATTGGATTACAAAATGTCTAGTAGCGGATATGCTCGTTTGAGAAAAACCATACAACAGCAGTTGCGTGAACAATCAACAGCAGTTCCCAAATCAAAAGAAACAATAGTCAAATTAAAAAAGCCGAAGCCGCCAAGGAGTCAACAACACATAGATAGCTTAAGGAAAGCTGCTAAAGAATGTGGGTTTAAAGGTCCTGTGAAAGATAAAAACTGGTATAAAGCTGTAACTAAACAAATCGTACAGTATGATAGAAGTGGTAATTTTATTAGGGAGTGGGAATCAATACAACAAGCATCAAACGAATTAAACATCAACAGAAGTGATATAGGTAGTGTGTGTAATGGACGATATAAAACAGCTGGTGGATTTATTTGGAAGTTTAAGTTATAGTAAGAAACCAGTGTCATTTAATGGTCAAGTAGACTATTTATAGTAAACATTTAATACAATGAAAGCATCAGAATTTAGAAAACTAATAAAAGAAGAAGTTAGAAAGATACTTACTGAAGATACATTCACAGCCTTCGGAGGTATACATTCGGATGAGCAATTAGCTGATATGGAGAATCAATTACAATTGTATAAATCTAAAGATCCTAAAGTGTGGATGCAATACATAGATTCGCTTAAACGTAAAGGTTACGATAAATCAACTCACAAAGAACATCCTCATTATCAATGGGCTGTTGAAAAATTAAGAAAACTTACCAATCAAAAAACAGCTTAGGACCGCTGTAGTTGCGAAAGCAACTGGAATCCGAACAGGTATCGCTACCACGTTCGGATTTCCTCTTTTATAGAGTTGCAAAATACAAAATTTAGGAGTATCTTTATTACTATGGAAGATAAAAAGTATATTGTCGTCGAGACTAAGGAACAGCTCATGGAGTTGCACCAACATATTGTGAACAGTGAGATCATTGCGTACGATACGGAGACCACTAGTTTAAATCCACGAACTGGTACCATTATTGGATTCTCAGTGTCTGGTGATATCGGGATTGGATACTACTTTCCAACATGGATATGGAATACCGAAACTCAAAAGCTCGATCCAATCCATTATGATGGTAAATTAGGTGACGATATAGCTAAGAAGCTCATTAGCCTTCTTCTCAATAAGAAGCTTGTGATGCATAACGGATCTTTCGATATTAGGTACACTAAGAGCTACTACGGTATTGATTTGCGTGATGCTCTATATTGTGATACGATGTTACTGCGTCACACTCTCAAAGAGGATGGTCCTTTTGGTTTGAAGGATACAGCAATCGAACTGCAAGCTCAACTAGAACTCAATGCAGAGACAGAAGCTAACGAAGAGCAGATCCTGATGAAGGAAAATATCAAGAAGAATGGTGGTGCTGTAACAAAGGAGAACTTTGAGATTTACAAGGCAGATATGCATTTGCTAGGTCGATACGCAGCAGCAGATACCGACTTAACCCTTCGTATTATGACCTACTACCTTCCAATCCTCAAAGAGGAGGGTCTGTGGGAGTTTTTCTTCGTAGATGAGGTAATGCCTCTTTACAAGACTGTAACCATCGCGATGGAGGAGTTCGGTTCGGAGCTTGATATACAAAAGATTAAGCAAGTTAAGTCTGAGATTACTGCTGACCTTAAGCAATTAGAGCAAGAAATTGTTGATGACATAATGGCTATCCCTCAAGCAAAGGAGTACGTAATGGTCAAAGCTGTTAAGCAGTTCCCACCAGGTAAGAAAGGAAACTATGCACAAAAGCTAATCCAGATTAAAGGATACAATCTACCTCGAACTCAACGTGGAGTATCTCTTAATGCAAAGATCATAGCAACAATACCTGATGAGGATGTTAGAGATTTTCTCAACACAGGATCGGATATTTATCTCGATCAGAAGTTTGCATTACAAGTTAGCTTGGAATTGTTGAAAGAGACTGAGGATGGGTACATAAACATCAACAGTAAATCTCAGTTAGCTGACTTGTGCTTTAACTACTTAGGAATCAAGCCTATAAGCAAAACAAGAAAGGGTACTGATCAATTCAACGACGACTTGATTGAAGAACTTGCTAAGGAGCATGGATGGGTTGCGAAGCTTCGTGACTACAACAAACTAACTAAGATCAACTCAGCATACATCGATAGATTCCTTGATGGACATGAGAATGGCAGGTACTACTGGTACTTCAAGCAACACGGTACAACATCAGGACGATTCAGCTCTGACTGTCAACAGATGCCACGTGTACTTGAGCCTGGTGAAGCTAGTGAGTTGGTATTAAGGTATACAAATATTCTGCGTAGCTTTATTAAAGCAGAAGATGGTCGTAAGCTAATCATATGTGACCAATCTTCTCTCGAACCACGAGTGTTTGCATCAGTAAGTAACGACCCAAGTCTAATTAACGTATTTGTTGATAATGAAGACTTATATTGTAGGGTTGCTATTCAAGCTTTCAAGCTTAAAGGTATGAGTGCTAAGAAAGATGATCCTAACTACGTTAAAAAGGTTAGGCCTGAACTACGCCAACGCGCAAAGAGCATTGCACTTGCTATTCCATATGGTGCAGGTGCTTGGCAGATAGGCCAGTCACTCAACATTAAACCTGATCAAGCTCAAGTATTGATTGATGGTTACTTAGAGGGTTTTCCTGAACTAGCTAAGTGGATGTCTGATAGTGAGCTCAAAGCAAAGACGTTTGGGTATGTTAAAAGTAAGACTGGTCGCATTCGACACTTAGATAAGGTTAAGAAAATTTACGAACGGATGGAAGACAACCTACTCGACCATAAAGAGTTCTTTCGACTAAAGAAATCCATGAAGAATGATCAAGAGATGAAAAAGCTGCAGATGATTCGCATGGAATATAAGAATGGACTTAACAACTGCAAGAACTTCCAAATCCAATCACTAGCAGCAAGTATTATGAACAGATCAGCCATTGCAATCCATAAGAAGTTTAAGGAGGAAGGTTTAGATGCTCAGATCATGCTACAGATCCACGATGAGTTTGTGGTCAACGCTAGCGATAGCTGTGTAGAGAGAGCAGCCGAGATTACTAAACAATGCATGGAAACTACAGTGCAGATTGCAACTGGATTAGTGGCAGAGCCAAATATTGCGGAAAACTTTGGTGAAGGTCACGCATAGTGGTATATTTATATGTATGGATTTAAAAAAGTTTGAACACCTACGTAGCAGGCTTGAAGGCCCTTCATTCGAAAACAACTGGACAGCCATAAACAAAGTACTTTATTACTTTAGCTTTTTAGGAAACATATTTCTCATACTATTTTCCTACTTCTTCCTCAAGACAGTAACAAACGCTGTACCTGACTTGTTTCCAGGACAGGATATATTTTTTAGCATATTCATTGTGTTGTTTATGACTGGGTATGAGCTGTTTAAGCGATTTGCTATTGAACAATTTTTTCAAAATCTCTTTCTCAAAAAGAGAGGATTATATATGCTAGTAGGTGCATTAGTATGTGCGTCGTTAATAACTGGATCTTTTTATTTAAGTATAAAAGGATCACATCGTTTGATAGATGATACAAAAGCTTTAACAGTACAAAGCGATTCATTAGCTAGTGCAGAGTTGGCTGAGCTCAAGGCAAAGTATGATGTCGATTACAAAGCAGTGCAAACTCAAATAGATAACACAGTAGCATTGGTTAATAAAACAGTAGACGCCGGTACTTTACAGAACAGAACCTTAACAAAAGGAGAGCAGAGAAACATTACAAAGTGGGATGAGCAAGTAAACAAACTAAAGATTGAAAAGTCCAACATAGACTCAACATACCAAGCCAGTAAACTTGCTATCGAGCAACGAGATTATATTTCAGAGGTAGATGAAGCTATAGGTGATGAAAACAACTTTGCATTTTACTTACTGACTATTTTCTTGGAAATCTTAATTATTATAGGTGTTGGTTTCAATGGCTTTTACAACGTAACAAGCTTCAGTCAGATGAAAGCAATGATGTCATCAGGAAAATACGCTAGACTGCAATCAAATTTAGCTTTACTTAGAGTATATTATAACAATGGAGCTAAAGTAGAAGGAGATCCATGTCCACCTGATAGCAAATTCCACACACTAGCTCAGTTACAAGGATATAATCTTAGTCAAGAAGAGCTAACAAACTTTACTCTAATGCTAGAACAGTTGGATATTGTGGAAATGCGAAGCGAAACCAATTATGGATTAGCAATACCAAGTGCTAAGGTGTATGCTATGTCATATCCACAAGCACAGCAAGTGATGCATTTAGTAGTGTCAACAGCAACTACACCTAGCGTTAAACAAGATAGCAACGATGACCAAGAGACACCACCACCAGCAGAACAAACGCCACCACAACCAGCAAAACAAATAACAACTCCACTTTGGAGTTAAGGTTTTCAAAACACAGCATATTTATATAAAAGACCTTAGGGCAAGGTTTACAAAACAAAACATTATTAACAACTAATCATCTAAGGAGATTAACATTATGGAAACACTTATTACACCATTTGACGTTCTATTTAGGAACTTTTTCGATTCACATTCTGGATTCAGTCAATATTCAGAAGTCAAGAGTCCACATCCAGTCAATTTAATTGAAACACCCGAAGGACTAGCCTTTGAAGTGGCTTGTGTAGGGCTATGTAAAGAGGATATAGACATACAAATCGAACACGACATTATACGAATCAAGTATGAAAAGCCACGCGAAGAGTCTATTGACAAATATCTAATCAGAGGAATAGCTCAACGTTCATTCAATTTAGGGTACAAAATATCATCAAGGTTTAATTTGCAGAAAGCACAGGCATCAATGGATAAGGGTTTGCTTATCATTGAAATACCTTTTGCAGAAGCATCAAAACCAAAATCATTACATATTAAGTAAATAATCCTCTTGCCCTGAGGCTTTTTTTATCGTATATTAACTTTAATAAATAAAAATTATGAACAAACAGTTATTTGAACCAATGAGTGACAAGCTCATTTGTCGTCCTATTGAACAGGATGAAATGAGTGAAGGAGGAATTATTCTTCCCGATTTAGAAAATCAAAAATGTCTTAAAGCAGAGGTAGTCTACGCAGGCAAGGGATTTTGGGCAGGGGTAGATTTATTTGTTAACACAACCCTCAAGCCTGGAGACAAAATTCTCTATCAACGATTTTCGGCACAAACAATAGAAGTAGATGGCCAGGAATATCAAGTAGTACAAGAGAGAGATGTTATAACTAAAATCAATAATTAACTATGAAAGCAAAAAATTTAGATTTCAACGCAGATGCGAGAGAGAAGATTCGTACTGGTGTTAATCACCTAGCACAAGCAGTAGCATCAACATTAGGACCTTGTGGTCGTACTGTTTTGATTGAAAAAGAGCATGGTGCACCAATTTCAACAAAAGATGGTGTGACTGTAGCTAAAGAGATCAACTTAAAGGATCCAGTAGAGAATATGGGTGCACAAGTTATCAAAGAGGTTTCTATGAAAGCTGCTAAACAAGCTGGTGATGGTACCACTACTGCAACGGTGTTGGCAGCTACTATGTACAACGAAGGTTTGAAGCATCTTAATGCCGGTGTGAATCCCGTAGAGATGAAACGTGGCATGGATAAGGCTACCGCAGCAATCGTTGCACAACTTCGTGAACTATCAACAGATGTAGCTACAAACGACCAAATTAGGCAAGTAGCAACCATATCAGCTAACAATGATGAAGCTGTAGGAAACATTATTGCAGAAGCAATGGATAGCGTTGGTAAAGATGGTGTAATTCAAGTAGATGAAAGTCGTACAGCTGAAACTACATTAGAAATTGTAGAAGGTATGCAAATTGATCGTGGATATGTTTCACCTTACTTTGCAACCAATCAGTCAACAATGACTACTACTTTGGAAAAGCCATATATACTTATCTACGACAAAAAAATTAGTGCTATCAAAGAGATCCTGCCACTTTTAGAAACTTGTAGCAAACAAAGCAAAGCTTTGCTGATCATTGCAGATGATGTTGATGGAGAAGCTCTTGCAACTATGGTACTTAACAAAGCTCGTGGTATACTAAACGTATGTGCAATTAAAGCTCCAGGATATGGCGATCGTAAGACTGCCAATCTAGAAGACATTGCAACTCTAACGGGTGGTACAGTAGTCAGCACTACAAAAGGAATGAAGCTTGAAAAGCTATCTATCGAAATGTTAGGCTCAGCTCGTACAGTGACTATTTCACAAAATGAAACCATCATTGTTGATGGTGCTGGAGATACTGAAACCATAAAAGCCCGCATTGAGGACATAAAAGCACAATACGATACGGCAAAGAGTGAATATGATAAGCAGCATCTACAAGAGCGTATGAGTAAGTTAGTAGGTGGTGTAGCTGTATTAAATATTGGTGCTGCATCTGAGATTGAATTAAAGGAAAAGAAAGATCGTGTTGATGATGCATTACAAGCTACTCGTGCTGCTGTGGAGGAAGGAATTATACCAGGTGGTGGTATTGCATTGCAAACAATTGCGGCAAATGTAGGAGTTGTTCCTGAAAACGAAGACCAAAACTTTGGTGTACAAGTAGTACTTAAAGCCTGCAAAGCACCATTCCGTGCTATTTTAGAAAACGCAGGTAAAAATGCTGAAGCCATTGTTATGCAAATTAAAGCAGAAGGAACTGGTAAGAATGCCGGTTATGATGCACGTAATAATAGAGTTGTAGATATGATCCAAGCCGGTATCATTGACCCAACCAAGGTTACACGTACAGCTCTCGAGCTTGCAACTTCGGTAGCAGGAACATTACTTACCACAGAGTGCACAGTAAGCATTGAGGTGGAGAAGGATGAGAAACAACCCGAACCACAATACCAATACTAATGCAAAACGCAAAGCAACAAATCCAAGTGGACTTTTCGCAAGCTACAGATATAGTATGCGATAAATGCGGGCACAATCACTTCACAGTAGTGCATCTTTTAAAGAGTTTTAGTGCACTAATATCACCAAACGGTCAAGAGATGGTTGTACCAGTGCAAGCTTTTGCGTGCGCAAAATGTGGTCACGTTAATAAGGACTTTTTACCGGACGAAGAGTAAAATAGAGGTTACAGTAAAATCGGGAGGTTGACAGCTGTTGACCTCTTCGATTTTTTTTTGTATATTAGGCTTATGAAGAAAGTATCCTACTCACAATTTAGTCTTTATAACCAATGCCCAAATCGATGGAAATTGGACTATGTAGATGGTCTACGTACCTATGATCAAAGCATACATACTTTATTTGGTAGTTGCATGCATACAGTGATACAAGAGTGGCTGCAAGTAATATACAACGATTCTGTGAAGGCTGGAAATAGCATGGACTTAGCTGCTAAGCTCAAAGAACTAATGGCTACTGAGTACAAACAATCTATCACAGAGGGACAGCAACATTATAGCACTCCACAAGAGTTAACTGAGTATTATAACGATGGTGTTGTTATTCTGGAGTATTTACGCAAAAAGCGTACTGCATACTTTACTACAAAAACAACTAGACTTGTTGGTATTGAAGTGCCATTAGAGATTCCAATGAAAAATAACGTGCTATTTGTTGGATTTATTGATTTAGTGATGTTTGATGAAGTAAATAAGCGTGTTAAGATCTACGATATCAAAACAAGCACTATGGGATGGAACAAGTACCAAAAAGCAGATATAGGCAAGACTGCGCAGCTTATTTTATATAAGGAGTTTTATGCAAAGCAGTTTAACGTTGATGTAGATGATGTTGATGTTGAGTACATAATACTCAGACGGAAAATCAATGAGAATCTTGAGTTTGCACCTAAGCGTATTCAAACCTTTGTTCCTTCGAGTGGAAAACCTACTCGTAACAAGGTAGCAAAGTTATTCGCTAATTTTGTAGATAACTGCTTCACAAACGAAGGTGAATACCGTACAGATACACATCACCAAGCAATCAAACAAAAACTATGCGCATATTGCTCATATAATACTGATGAACAACGATGTCCAAAAAAATCAAGAGGTCAAGCGTTGCAAGACTAACCCCAACCGATACATACGATTCGATTTCAATCAAACGAATAAATAGTTTGCATCCAAAGCTAATTGAGTCGGCTATGCGAGTTTACAATAAAGCTCGTAGCAAAAAAATACCATTATACATAATGTGGGGCACTAGATCCATGGGAGATCAACAAGTAATGTACAGGTATGGTAGAGACCTACCAGGAAAAATAATAACAACAAATCGACCAGGATACTCAGCACACAACTACGGCCTTGCATTGGATTTTTGCTTGTATTGGAATAGAACGCTTTTCACATGGGAGGATGTATACGAAAGATGGTACTGGAGACAGAGATGGCTCAAAGTAGTATTTATGTTTGAAGAAGAGGGATGGGATACGGGATGGAGATGGACAAACTTCGAGCCATATCACGTTCAGAATTTAATGGGGAATACAATGTTAGATTTAGTAAGAAAGTATGAACAAGTTAAGGATAGGAATAACTGGCTCGAAGCTATACGAGAGCAAGATCAAGATTAAAGAATTTATATTTAATCTACGTAAGCAACATCAAGGAGACATAGAAATAGTAAGTTTAGGGGATCAATTTGGAGCAGATAAGTATGTAAAACGATATGCCTTAGAGTTTGGTTATCTATACCGTGAAATGAATCCAGCACATACTAACAAAAACCTATACAGTGTAATGAACGAAGGTTGGTATGGTAAGCCATACTCTCACAAAAATACATTTCTTAGAGATAAGCTATTTGCACAAATGGTTGATGTTGCAGTAGTATTCCAAGCAGATAAGAAAACTGACAATATCATCAAGCAATTCCATAAGCTAAATAAGAAGATTGTTGTGATTGGGTGATATTTATAATAAATGCATAAAGATCCTAAGTTTAAAAAAGTACTAAAGGAAATGCTGGAATGCTACCAGCAGAACGGTCTAATGATGGACCCACTCCCAAAACTACATTTCGTATCTAGTGATCAAGAAGCTAGCGACATCTATGGACGCACAGGGTACTACGATCCCAAGTTGATGCAGATAGTCATCTATGTTAAGGGCAGACATCCCAAGGATGTGCTCCGTAGCTTGTCGCACGAACTAATCCACCATGATCAGAATCTAAGAGGCCTGTTTAACACAGATCAAGCTGTATCGGAGGATCCACAGTATGCTCAAAACAATCCATACCTCCGTAAAATGGAAATGGATGCCAACTTGAGAGGCAACATGATGTTCAGAGATTTTACAGATAAGCAAAAATATACTAAGGCATAGAGATGAAACTAAAAAAGATAGTAGAAGACTTATATCAACAAATGACTGGTCAAACAGATGACCATGAAGTTGAAATGGCTATCACAGACCTAAGAGCAATGGCTCAGATGGCAAGTGAACTAGCTCAACATTTTGAGAATGAAAAGCCAAAAGATTTAGAAGGTTGGGTACAGGCCAAGATTACCAAGGCAGCAGACTATATTGATGCTGTACACAAGAACCATATGTATTCACCTGATCAAGATTGTCAGTCTTGTGGTGATGTAAAAGAAGCTATGGAGCCAAAGACAGCTTATGGTGATATGGTATTTATGAGCATGTCTAATTTAGTAAGCTCTGCAAAGAAGCTCAGCAAGCCTGAGAACTACTCTGTCCTTTCGGACAAAGAAGGTAAGAAAGTAATGTTGACAACAAACGAGAGAGCTGCTCAGTTTGAAAAGGAAGGAAATTGGATGAAGATTGGTAAGATCGATCCAAATGGAAATTATCGTAAACAAGAGAGTGCGTTATTTGAGGTAGCAAGTACTTGCTGTGGTCGATGTGGACACAAACACGTAAAAGGAACCTCTTGCCCTAAGCCTTTCTTATCAGGCAAGAGACATTGTAGAAATAGAAAGTGATGGAGTTAAAGACCTATGGCGATCTAAAAAAAGTACTTAAAGCAATTTCTTTAAAGCAGAAAGGTGAGAAGATTATGTCGCAAGGTAAGGAAGTAGCTATTGATACTCTACTAGGCTTAATACCAGGAGCAAGTGCTGCAAAGACAGTTTTAGGTTTTTTGCAAGCAGCAGTAAAGAAACCAGACACAAAGAAGACCAATACTTGGTTAGACAAACTAGACATTGATGATAAGGTATCTCAGATTGTAGACGACACTATAGAAAACCAATTCATGGATGCTATGGCCAAGAAAATTGAGCAAGAAGCGGACGACAAAGAATTAAGTAACGACTTTAACATGAATACAGAGTTGCAACAGTGGTTAGCAAATACTTATGATAAAAGGACAGTTTCTTATGTAAAGGAACAGATAGTAAAGAGTTATATACGCAAAACAGTTAAAGAAATACTAACAAATGGCAAAAGCAAACGCAGGTTCGGTTTCCTTCATTAAAAAACCAAAACGCAGACGTCCTGGTGTAGTTGCAAAATCAAAGACTAGTAAAAATAAAACTAGTAAAAACTATAAAAAACCTTATGTAGGTCAGGGATAATAGGAAAATAGGTTGTATATTAAAGTTATAAATAAACATTATGAGAGAAGGTTACATTCCAAAAGACAAAAGAAAAACTATTTTATTTCTAGCCGATGACATGCGAATGCCATCAGGCATAGGAACAATGACTCGTGAGTTAATCTTAGGAACAGCTCATGTCTTTAATTACGTACACGTAGGTGCAGGTATCAATCATCCTGACGCAGGTAAAATTTTTGATATGTCTAGCGAGATCAACAAGGAGATTGGCATCTCCGATTCCCATGTTATCATGCTACCATACAACGGATATGGTGATGCAAATTTAATTCGCACTGTATTGACACATCACAAAATAGATGCAATTGTACACTTTACAGATCCACGATACTGGACTTGGTTGTATCAAATGTCAGCAGAGATAAGACAACGAGTACCAATATTGTATTACCACATATGGGACGATCTACCAGCACCACATTATAACAAACCTTACTACGAATCTTGCGATTTGCTAATGGGAATCAGCAAGCAATCAGTTAACATATCCCATATGGTTTTGGGAGATGGTAAGTACATCGAATTAGATAAACACACACCATCCGATGTAGTAAAGCAATCGTTACCAAAGACTGCCTATGTTCCACATGGAATTAACACCAAGTTCTTTACAAAACTAGATAAGAGTCCTGAATTGGATTTATTTAGAAGTCGTTTGTTTAGAGGACAGGATGTTGAGTTTGCGTTATTATACAATAATAGAAATATTAGACGTAAAATGACAAGCGATCTCATATTGGCATACAAGCTGTTTACAACAAAATTAACACCACAGCAAATTGAAAAAACAAGACTTGTACTACACACACAAGGTATTGATGAGCACGGTACTAACCTATACGCTGTAATTGAAGCCATGTGTCCAGAGCTGACAAATAACATTATATTCACTGAAGCTAGGTATTCACCAGATGATATGTGTAAGCTATATAACTGCTGTGATGTTACGGTTAACATTGGATCAAATGAAGGATGGGGTTTGAGTAGTACTGAGTCTATGATGTGTGGTGTTCCTATCATCAACAACGTAACTGGTGGCTTGCAAGATCAATGTCGATTTGAGGATGAGAATGGTGAGTGGATAAAGTTTACACCAGAGTTTGCAACAAATCACACAGGCAAGTATAAAAAACATGGCAAATGGGTTAAACCGGTGTATCCAGCCACAATAAGTGTTCAAGGATCAATACCAACACCGTATATCTTTGATGACAGAGCAAGTACCGTTGACGTAGCAAAAGCTATAATGGCGTGGTATGAAACTCCAAAAGCAAAAAGAGAAGAATATGGCTTAGCTGGCAGAGAATGGGCATTATCATCAGAGTCTGGGTTCACTGCAGAAAATATGTCTCACAGATTTAGTGAAGCAGTTTCAAAAGTAATTGATAATTACGTTGCACCTAAAAGATTTACAGTGTATAATATACAACAGCACATTGAAGAAAATAAAAATAGAAAAACAGGAATTGTATTAAGTTATGAATAAACCATTATGTCTCATTGTAGCTCCCGTAGGTACCTCTAGTGGGTATGGAGCAAGATCACGTGATCTAGTAACAGCACTGCTTAAGCTAGATAAATACGATATAAAAATATTTCCAACCCCTTGGGGAGCAACACCAAACAATGCTTTGACGGATACCGATCCTGATCACATTGCAATTAGTAATTTAATAATGCGGGAGCCTAACTTACCAAGACAACCGGACCTATACATACAAGTAACGGTACCAAATGAGTTTCAACCACAAGGTAAGTATAACATTGGTGTAACAGCTGGAATAGAAACCACCATACCAGCCGCTCAATGGATCGAAGGTATCAATCGTATGGACCTAGTAATCACATCTAGCGACTTTGCTAAAAAAGTATTTGATAGCTGTGTATATGAGCAAGTTGACAATAACACCAAGCAAAAAGTCGGTGATCTAAAAGTACAAAAAACAATAGAAACCTTATTTGAAGGTGTTGACTTGAACAAGTATCATCAAACAAAAGAAATACACAAAACTGTAGCTGATGAACTAGAAGCAATTCCGGAGAAATTTTGCTTTTTGTTTGTAGGTCATTGGTTACAAGGTGATATAGGAGCGGATAGAAAAAATGTAGGAATGTTAGTACGAACCTTCCTTGAAAGCTTTAAAAACAAAGCAAAGCACAATCAACCAGCACTTATCTTAAAAACGTCAGGAGCAGACTATAGTCCAATAGATAAAGAAACTATTTTAGGAAAGATAAAGCACGTATACAATCAAGTACAAGGGACTACACTACCTAATGTGTACCTAATACACGGTGATTTATCGGATGGTGAGATGAATAGTCTTTACAACCATCCAAAAGTAAAAGCACACATCACACTAACGCGTGGTGAGGGATTTGGTAGACCGCTAGCAGAAGCTGCACTCAGCCAAAAACCAATTATAGCAACCAACTATTCAGCACATACAGAATTCCTGAAAGAGTCGGTACTGCTACCAGGTAAAATGGAAGATGTGCATCCATCAGCAGTTTGGGATGGAATGATTATCCAAGGATCGCAATGGTTTACAGTGGACTATGGATACGCTAGCGGCATAATGAAACACATAGTAGAAAACTACAAAGACTACGAGATTAGAGCTAAAAAGCAAGCTACTTTGATAAAAAAAGAGTGGAGTTTTGATTGCATGGTTGATAGATTGAGAGATATTGTAGAAAAGTACGTACCACAATTCCCAACACAAGTACAACTTAAATTACCACAACTAAAAAAAATCGAGCTACCTAAGCTTAAAAAAGTAGAAGCATAATGATAAAATTCACAGCAACAACATACGAGTCAACAACGCACGTATACGTTATACAGATACTGACTAGTATGGATTGTCAGTTTGAGTATAGTTTAGATCAAACAGAACAAGCCTACTCAAGATTCAAAATAATAGGACCTCAGTCAGTATTTGAAAGACTAAAAAAATTAATTCACGAAAATAGTATTTACGTAGTAACTTTAGAATATGGAATCTAATAAAATTATTTGTCCACATTGTGGATCTAAAAATTGCTTTCACGAACAAATCCCTAATGAACTTAATGGGCCTGATAATGTATCTTCATATCTGTGTATGGGTTGTGGCTATACAACTAATGATTTTTTCAAAACCGATAGCGAAGCGCTTTTGGGATACGAAACAACAATGCCAGCCCTTTACAAGGATATTAAGTTTGTAGATAGTGATCGCAACCTAACATGGTATCCAACTGTTATGAATGTCCCTACGCTTGGTATGGTATTTGTTGATGGTAGTGATGTTACAAACTGGAAATGGAAAGCTGCTCCAGCTGTAGACGTTGCAGAATCAGAAAAAGAAAAGTATCCAATTCCTGGTAAGCAGGGAGAGTATTACACTCGCCGCATTGATATGACTTTAGCAAAAGACTTTGAACAACAAGACTTCACAGAAGCTTGTAGATATATTGGTTTAGTCAGAACAGTTTAATTTATGAAAATTAGTTACGCTATTACTGTTTGCGACGAGCTTCACGAAATTAAACGCTTACTAGACTTTCTCATTAACACTAAACGAGAGCAAGATGAAATCTGCGTGTTATTGGATGGCAGTAAGTCTAGTTTGCGATTAGAAAACTTATTGCAAGGATACGTACACGCTCATAATATACTCTTTAAAAAGGATATGTTTCAGGGACATTTTGCTGATTGGAAAAACAAGCTAAGCAGTCTTTGTACTGGTGATTACATCTTTCAGATTGATGCAGATGAAGTTCCCAATGAATATTTGATTGAATCGTTACCTGAATTTATTACAGATAACCCAACTGTAGAAGCATTTGTTGTTCCAAGAGTAAACACCGTAGAAGGTTTAACCCAAGAACATATACAAAAATGGGGATGGAATGTGAGTGAGAATGGATGGGTAAATTTTCCTGATTATCAATGGAGAATTTATAAAAATACTCCTGAAATTAAATGGAAGAATAAAGTACATGAAGTGATAGAAGGTTACAAAGTAATGGCACAAATACCAGCTTATGAAAGTTTATCTTTATATCATCCAAAAACAATACAGCGTCAAGAAAAGCAAAACAACTATTATGAATCTCTCTGAGATAGTTCAGTATTTTTATCCTTACCGCATTCTCGATATAGGCGCTAATGTGGGACAATTTCACATGCAAGCAAAGTCAAGGTTTCCTGATAGCTACATATTCTCAATTGAGGCTTCACAAGAGTGCGAACCCTACCTCAAAAAGATAACAGATAATTACTATATTGGATTGTTAAGTAGAAATAATGCAGTATATTCTTTTTACAGTAGAAGGGAAGATCCGACGTGTACCGGAAATTCCATATACCGAGAGCTGACTCCCTTCTACTCAGACGATCAACTTGCTGTAAAGAAAATGCAGGGAATTATGTTAGCTGATTTATTTGAAGAAGATTCGGAGTTTGATTTAATTAAGATCGATACCCAAGGTTCTGAGTTAGACATAATTTCTGGAGGAATTGGTTTATGTAAAAAGGCAAAGGGAATTCTACTAGAAGTATCACTTACCCAATATAATGAAAATTCACCACTCTACGATGAAGTCATAGACTACATGAAAGCTATCGGATTTGCACAGAAAGATATTTTAGACGAATCAAGAAATCACGGATCACATCAACAAGATATTTTATTTATAAATGAAAAATTTACTCATAGGAGCTATTAGTGGTAACTATGCTCCATTGGATTTAGAAAATTGGGTAAGTACGTCAAATTGGAAGGATTGCAAGCGTGTCCTCTTACTCTACAATCCTTCTCAAAACGGAATAGAAAGTTATTTGGCAAGTAACGGCATAGAAGTTATTACTCCTGATTTTGATTTTTGGGGTAATGAGAAGGTTGAGTTTAATGTGAATACTGGCGTATGTGACTTTGTCAAGTCGTATGATCTAGTACATAACATTAGATTTTACCACATATGGAACTATCTCAAAGACGTTGAGTATAGTAAAGTGCTAATAACGGACGTTAAAGATGTTTACTTTAATGAGAACCCATTTCCTCTACTCACAACAAATGCTATAACAGCAACAAGTGAAGAGATTATATATGAAAAAGAGGAGTGGAACAAAGCTCACATACACTATAACTTAGGGGTAATAGGACTGCAAACACTATTAGATAAGCCAGTATATAATGTGGGTGTCTTTGGTGGTGGCTACGAACTTATAAAAGACCTATGTGCATCTATCTACCTAATGTCTGTAGGAAAGTACAAGGTAGCAGATCAAACCTCCTTTAATTACCTAATACAAACCAAGTATAAGAGAGACACTATTTTCACCAATCTAGCTGATAATCTGGCAGTTCACCTTCATGTCATCAGTGCAGGACTAGTAGACTTCAACCTAGATCAAATAAAAAACTATAAGATAGTACACCAATATGATAGAATACCAGGATTCAAAAGATAAGTATAGTATTATTATCTCCTATAGGGACAGAGAAGCTCATTTAACAACTCTGTTACCCAGATTAAAGGAGTTGTTTGCTGAAAAAGAGTACGAGATACTCGTTGCTGAGCAGGATGACCATGAGAAGTTCCAAAAAAACTCTCTGTACAATTTAGCAGCACTGCGATCAACCGGCAATATATTAGTATTCCACGATGTTGATTATTATCCAACTGAAGATGTCAGCTATCATACAAACGACTCAACACCACTGTACCCCGTTCGTCGAGTTTTGTTTTTAAATGAAAACAATCAACCAAGAGATACACAAGATATCCCTAGTGGCTACAGAAATTTTATTAGTGATGTTGGCGATCATTCAGGTGGAGTGTTTGTACTTACGAAAGATCTTTTTTTAAAGACTAACGGTCTAAACCCTTACTATAAGGGTTGGGGAAAGGAAGATGATGATACAAGAGATAGGTTGCGATTACTAGGTTACCAATGGAAGCGAAATGAAAAAGGTTTATTTTACGGTCTATACCATCAAGATAGCAAACCTAGCGACGATGATAAAGACTTTGTGAATAATCATATCCTACTATCTAATCTTCACAACACATTAACTTATGGATACAAAAATGTTAATGCGGATGTAGAAGAATTTAATGCGGACGGTATACGATGGTTAAAAATTAAAAATTTTAGATATGCGCATTTTAGTTAAAGCAGTAGGTTTTATTGGCGACAACCTATTTGGTAGCTCTGTTGCAGTAAAATTAAAACAGCAACATCCTGGATGTGTGGTTGACTACCAACTGACGCTGCCTCAACCATATGAGCTAATGAAACTTAATCCAGCTATTGATAATGTCTTATTAAGCTCTCCCAACGAAGCAAACTACGACATAATACACCAATTACAACCTATTCATCGAAGAAGCACTCCATGTGAGCAATTTCAAATGCAATGTGGAATACGAGACGTATCGTCAGAGTATACCATTTTTACAAACAGCAGTTTAGATGAGTACGTTGAGCAGATACTACGACCCTACAAAGAACAAAAAAAGATAGTTGCTTGGTTATCAAACTGGGAGGAGAGGTCTTTTTTGTTTACAAGAGAGCAGTATGAAATGGGAGTTGATGTCCCTAATCTAGGTTACGGTGGTAAGCGAAGAAATGTTAATTACATAATTGATACTTTACAAAAAGAAGAGAATATGCTCTTGATTGAAGTTGGAAAACCAAACGGATATGATCAGAGGCAGTGGGAGTTAGGATCGGTTTCCGAGTATAGCCTCACAGCTTCTATATTAAAAAATTGTGATTTCTTTATTGGCACAGAAGGTGGCTTATGTAATCTAGCTGCGGGTGTAGACACTGACACAATCATTACAGACGACTTCGTTCAACAGCTATACGGTTGGAATGGTGTACTGGAGAAGTGTGAAGATCCTAAGTTAGGTCCAAAACACTACTTTCCACAAAAAAATCACACAGTTCTAGATAGTTTTTTAACAGATCAGGAGGTAGTACAACAAATAAAGCGTATATTACTTTAATATGGAACATTTTTATTCAAAACAAGATAGCACAAAGTTACTGCACATGGTTGTCCGTAAAGAGGATATAAAACCAGGTAGAGTAGATTTAGTTGAGGATACTCAATTTATACAATGCTCTATTCTTCATATGGAAGCAGGAAAAACCTTCAAGCCCCACAAGCATATTTGGAAGGAGAGGACCCGCAACGTCATTGCTCAAGAAAGTTGGATTGTGGTACAAGGAAGCGTGAAGTGCATTTTTTACGATTTAGATGATCAAATCATAGCAACTCCAACTTTATACCCAGGTGACGCATCGTTTACTCTAGAAGGTGGTCATAACTATGAAATCCAAGAGGATAATACCTTAGTTTATGAATATAAAACAGGCCCTTACGAAGGACAGATTTTTGACAAAACCTTTATTGAAAAATGAAATACAAAGTTGCTATAAAAGGCATTGGATCTTATTTACCAAGTAAAGTTGTATCAAACTTAGACCTTGAAAAGGTGATTGATACTACAGATGAGTGGATTTTTGCTAAATTAGGAATAAAAGAAAGAAGAGTGGTAGAGAGTGAAACTGTTGCTGATATGGGATACGAAGCAGCTCTTCAAGCATTAGAAGATGCAAGAGTATCTAAAGAGGACTTGGATATGATTATTGTGGCAACCTCAAGTCCATCTCAGATATCACCATCAACTGCTTGTACAATACACCAAAGACTGCAGATAGAAAGAAATGTTCCGGCATTTGATGTTAATGCAGTGTGCTCTGGTTTTGTGTATGCTGTTAGCTTAGCTGGCAGCCTAATACACAGTGGTGCCTGCAAAAACATACTGGTAATTGCAACAGAAGCATATTCAAACAATACTAACTGGGAGGATCAACATTGTGTATTTTTCGGCGATGGCGCCGGAGCTGTAGTACTATCCTCTTCGGAAAAAGGATGGATGTACAGCGAACTGCAGGCCAATGGTAGAGGAACTGGTATGACAGGATTTCGTCAACCATTAGATGCTCCTTTTATTATGAAAGGAAAGGAGGTGTGGAACCAAGCTATATCGGTCTTACCTGAATCAATCACAGAGGTGCTTAAAAACACAGATACCTCCTTAGAAGAGATTAAGATGCTAGTACCTCACCAACCCAGTATAAACATACTAAAGATAATAGCTCAAGAGGTAGGATTACCAATGGCTAAAGTAAAAACTGTAATGGATAGGTATGCCAACTTAGCAGGAGCGTCAATTCCTATTGCTTTGCATGAAGCTATAGAGGAAGGAAGTGTTGTAAGTGGTGATAAGATTCTTTTAACAGCGATAGGATCTGGATGGACATGGGGTACAATTTTAGTTAAATACCAAAAGTAATATGAACTACGTAGACTTAGTTAAGAAAGTAGGGGAGGATGTGCGAATAAGTGACTTAGCGGTCATATCAAGGCCTGAGTTAGTAGAAATAGGAAACCATGTATCAATCGATATGTGGACCTATCTTTCAACTCAAGCGGTGTTAGGAAACTATATTCACATTGCTCCAAGCGTCTCTATTATAGGTGGTGCTATTGCAAAAATTATAATGGAAGATTTTACAAACATAGGATCTGGTGGTCGGATAGTATGCGCTACTGATGACTTTATGCAAGGACTTATATCCCCAGTAGTTCCTATCGAGCATAGAACAGTGATAAACAAACCAGTAATCTTTAAAAGATACGCAACCTTAGGAGTAAATTGCACTGTACTACCTGGAGTTACATTAGGTGAAGGTTGTATTGTAGGAGCTGGTTCAGTTGTTACAAAAGATACTGAGCCTTGGATGGTGTATGCAGGCTCACCAGCAAAACCAATCAAACCACGGCAAAAGAAAAGAATTATTAACAGCAGTAAATTATTAATGGGAAATGAATACTAAGTATTTTACGGATAAACAAGCTTTAGACATTCCATGGATTGAATCACCATTTTTTTATTCAATCCTAGACACGCTAAGTCTTACAGAAGAGCAAAAAAGTCTCTGCAAAGACTTTTATGAAAATGGATATGTTGTGTTGGACTTACAACTTTCTGACAAAGAGGTGTCTGATATAGTTGGTGATATGTACAAAGCTTTGGAGGACAGCAAATCAACCTTTCACGCAGATCACTTTACTTACTCAGACTCAAAAAGGATCTTTGAATATTGGAGACACAGCTTACCAATAGCAAACCTTACTATGCACCAAAAGGTGATTGACACGTTGCAGCTTTTATACCAGAAACAGCCGTTCCCTTTTTCTACAATAAATTTCCTTAAAGGAAGTAATCAACCACTGCACAGTGATGTGATTCATTTTCACACTGTTCCAAGTCTGTGGATGTGTGGAGTATGGGTTGCTTTAGAAGATGTTAACGAGACTAATGGAGCATTACAAATAGTCCCAGGTAGTCATAAGTGGCCAATCTATGAGTATAATAATTTAAATCTACCACACCCAGATAGCATACCTAACGGCGAAGCAGTAAATTATCGTCAATATGAGGAATTTATTGAAGCGCTCGTTACTGCACACAAAGGAGAGAAGCGAATAGTTCCTTTAAAGAAAGGGCAAGCTTTGATTTGGGCAGCTAATATGCTCCATGGAGGTTGCAATGTTGATGGAGTCACAGACCTAACTAATACAAGACTTTCGCAAGCAAATCACTACTTTATGGGAATTTGTGAGCAGTATTACCATCCTATGTTTAGTGAAAAAACAAAAGGAATTTATGCAAAAAAGTGGTGTAATGAACGTGAAAATATAAAAACCTATTTAGATAAGTTACTATGAGTTTTGATACAATAACTGAGTTTGAAGAAAGAGTTGCTAAATTTTTTGGAGCCCCGTATGCTGTAGCTGTGGATAGTTGTACTCATGGAGTTGAGTTGTGCATGCGATATACCAAAGCTACTCACATGCAGGTACCAAAGAACACTTACCTTTCTATTCCTATGTTGGCTCCTAAGTTAGGAGTGAGTATGTCTTGGAAGGATGAGAATTGGACTGACTACTACTACATTACAGAAAACATAATTGATGCAGCCGTATTGTGGAAAGCAGACAGCTATATACCAGGCACTTTTATGAGCGTGAGTTTTCAATATAGGAAGCACTTAAGCCTTGGTAGAGGTGGTATTATTTTGTTAGATAGTTCCGATGCTGTTGGTATTTTGAAAAAAATGTCGTATGATGGGAGAATACCTAATATGCCGTGGAGAGATCAAAATATTGATTGTATAGGTTATCACTATTACATGACACCGGAGACTGCACAGCTAGGTTTAGATAAACTTGAGCAAGCAATTAACAGTAAACCTGTACAATGGACAATTCACGATTGGCCTGATCTAACTCAAATGGACATATTCAAAGCAGACATAAACAAACCAATTACCCTATGAAAAAGGCATTTATAACAGGAATTGCAGGACAAGATGGTAGCTACTTGGCTGAGCATTTATTGGAGTTGGGTTATGAGGTGCATGGGATTGTTCGACGAAACTCAACCCCTGAACACCAGCAAAGTCGATTAGATAGTTTGTGCATTGGTGCACAAGTATACTATGGAGATCTTTCAGATCAATCCAGTTTAGAGCAACTTCTTGACAAGATTCAACCTGACGAAATTTACAACATCGCGGCTCAGAGCCATGTACGAATTAGCTACGATATACCACAATACACTACCCAGACTAATGCACTAGGTGTTCTTAATGTACTAGAAGCTTATCGTAGATCTTGCCCAAAAGCTAGATTCTACCAAGCAAGTAGCTCTGAGATGTTTGGCAGCTCAATTGATCCTGATGGGTATCAAAGAGAAAGTACACCAATGAATCCTGTATCGCCGTATGGCTGTTCAAAGGTGTTTGGCTATAATATAGTGCGCAACTATCGCAACGCGTATAAATTACACACAAGCAATGGTATTTTATTCAATCACGAGTCACCAAGACGAGGATCTAATTTTGTCACTAACAAAGTTGTTAAGTCTGCTGTGAGAATTTACCTAGGTTTGGATGATAAGTTAGAGTTAGGAAATATGGATGCTTATAGAGATTGGGGACATTCAAAAGACTACGTCAAAGCAATGCACTTAATTGTGCAGCAAGATGAGCCTGGCGATTGGGTTGTAGCTACAGGTGAGACAAGGTCTGTGAGAGATATGTGTGAGTATGTATTTGGCAAACTAGATTTAAACTATAAGGATTATGTAGTGCAAAATCCTAAGTTTTATAGACCAGAAGAGCTTCCTTACTTAAAAGGTGATTCTTCGAAGATAAGAACTATTCTCGGTTGGAAACCTCAATATACATTTGAGAGTATGATGGATGAGATGGTACAACATTGGCTTGATATCTATGAGACAAATAAACGTTAATATAACTAACCCTGGTAACTACGGTAGCGAAGAGACACAAGGATTATATCCTTGTTGGCCAAGCACTCATATTAAGTGGGATAACACTAAAGAGCACGACTGTCGTATTTGGGTTGATTACTGGGAGGGCGTGGAGAGTTCTACTGCTAAGCTTAAGGTAGCAGTATTAGTAGAGCCAAAATCTCTATGTCCACACAACTACAGCAAAGTTAATAGTATGCTAGACGCTTTTGATCTTGTATTTTCAACCTATCCAGAAGATGTGCTTATTCATCCTAAGTATCGATACTATCGTGGAGGAGCTAGATCATTTATCAGACCAGAGGAAAGGGAAGTCTATGAAAAAAATAAAAATATATGTGCAATTGTGTCCCGTAAAAATTTTCTACCAGGACACAATGTACGACATCATATAAAGAGTATGATACAAATGGGCAGACCGGATTTGGTTGATTTTATCAACCCACCAATGGCAAGTAAAGTTTCTGGTTTAAAAGACTATAGATTTGAGCTTGTCGTAGAAAATGAAGACTCAAATTTCTTTTCCGAAAAGCCCATCGATAGTATGCTATGTGGATGCATTCCAATTTATTGGACACAACGCACTCCTAGTTACCTCAACTGCTTCGACATGAACGGAATAGTACTATTCCAAACCCCAGAAGAACTTTATCAAAAACTTTGCGATGGAGTTTTTAATGAGGAGTTTTATCAGGATAGGTTACAAGCAGTTAAATACAACTTTGAGAAGGCGAAAGACTATGTTAGTTTTGGTGATGTACTTTGGAACGCAGGGCTAGATAATTTTTTAAAAAACAACAAAATATGATTGACTATAATGTAATGAATCCGGAACCAGATGAAGTGTTGAATGGCGATATTGTTCACGACTTTGTCGAGTACTCAGGAATACCTTTTAAAGAAGTGAAGGCTCGGATACAGGACTTTCAAAAAATTAACACAGAAGATTATCACAACAAAACTTCTGCATTTGATTTCTATGAAAATTCTAAGACATATGTATACGATCTTTTAGGTGCTAATTGGAATAAAGTTGGTCCTTCCAACAAAATGCATAAATTTCTTCCTGGTTTAATGAAAATGATTCAAGACCATCCTGGATCAGAGTTTATGGAGTTTGGTGGTGGACTTGGTGTGTTTACGCAAATAATAAAAGAACATACTGGAAAGACCGTTACTTATGTTGATGTGAAAGGCTACATTGCAGACTTTGCCACGTGGAGATTTAAAAAATACAATGTTGATGTCGACACTATCATTGTGCCACAAGACAACTTCTCATTTGACAAAAAGTTTGATATTGTGTTCTCAGATGCCGTTTGGGAACATTTAGATCCTAGGACGCAAATAGAATATCTCCACAAAATGGACCAATACATCAACCCTAATGGAGTGTTCATATTGGTAATTGACTTATCTGGGGAGAATGAGGATATGCCTATGCACTATAATGTTGATATTACTAAAGTTTGTGATACTATGAAAGGATTAGGCTACACTAACTTATGGTATGACAACAATTTTGCTACCGTTTGGCATAAACCCGAATAACATGAAAATAATATACCGAATATCAGACGCAGGTTACAGTAAAGTAAAGCCTAGCTACGTAGATAACGAAAAGTGTTTAAAAAACTTCTGTAATGTATTTTTTGATTACATTCACGATATCCGTATTATAGCTGACAACGTAAGCGATGCTACGTACGCTGTGATCAGAAAGTATATTGACCCAGTCAGCATTGAAAGAGTGTCAGTAGGTCATGGAGCAGGGACGTTTAACTTAGCCTTAGACAAAGCATTGAAGCTAGAGGATGGTGAGATTGTTTACTTTATGGAAAACGACTATTTACATAGACCAGGTTCAGCTACACGACTTACTCAGGTATTTAAAGAGGTTGCTCCTGACTACGTTACTCTCTACGATCATCCGGATAAGTATATGCCTGCTAGTAAAGGTGGGAATCCGTACATAGACGAAGACGGTGGAGAGGTTACCAAGCTATACCTAGCTGGAGGCTGCCACTGGAAGCTGACTAATAGCACTACTATGACCTTTGCTGCAAAAGCTAAGACTCTTAAAGAGGATGAATCCATCTTACGCAGATGGACTAGTGAAAAGCATCCAAATGATTTCCAAATGTTCTTGGAATTACGTGAGAAAGGTCGTACATTGGTTTCAAGCGTACCAGGACATTCGACCCATGGAGAGACAGCTTGGTTATCGCCATTAACAGATTGGAGTTCTATATGAAAAAACTAAGCTTAATAATACCAACCTATCGTAATCCACAACATTTGGATCTATGTTTGAAATCCGCAATAGAAAATCAAACTTACAAAAATGAAATTATAGTAGCTGTAGATGGTTACTTTGAGGAGAGTGCTGAGGTCTTGAAAAAGTACGCTTACAATGTTGTTGTTCTTGATTTAGAAACAAATAAAGGTATGCAAACAGCTTTGAACATAGCTGTTATGAATGCTAGCTGTGAGTGTATTGCCATTATCAACGATGACAATGTACTATGTAAAGACTGGGATACAGCAATCCTCAAACAATACCAACCCGGATTTGTATTCACGGTAAACCAAATCGAACCTACAGGACCTGGAATATTCAACTTTCCAGTCAAGGATCTCGGTAGACATCCAAGTGAGTTTGATTATGAAGGGTTTATAGCATATGAGCAGACTATTAGGGATGGGAAATTGACTTCAGATGGTGGTATTTTTCCGTTTGTAATATCCAAAAAGGATTATATGATTGTTGGTGGATTTGATACACTCTATCAATCACCCTTCATTTGTGATTGGGATTTCTTTCTAAAGCTAGATCTAAATGGTATGCAATTTTATAGAATAAATAACATACACTTCTACCACTTTGGAAGTGCAGCCACAAAGAATGGTAAGGAAGGAGAGATGTTTAAAGCTACAGAACATCCTGCAGCTCAAACTTTTTACTATAAATGGGGAATGGCTCCTCAACTCTTCAAAAACAATAGCCATAGACCAAAAGGAGAAATGATAAAAGGAATACAGTACTAATATGAGTAAGACAATTTTAATTACAGGAGTTGCTGGTCTGCTAGGTAGTCGATTAGCAGATTGGATTATAGAAAACAAACCCGACTACACTGTAGTAGGTATAGACGACTTAAGCGGAGGCTATAAGGAAAATGTACATTCTAAAACAATCTTCTTAGAGTTAGATTTAGTTAAGGATGCACGCCAACTAAACACCGTCTTTGATCGGTACAAACCAGACTACGTTTATCACTTTGCTGCCTACGCAGCCGAAGGATTGTCGCCGTTCATCCGAACTTATAATTATGATAATAATTTGAGATCAACAGCTGCTATAGTCAATGAGTGCATTAGACACGACGTTAAGCGTTTAGTGTTCACATCAACTCTCGCTATATACGGACATGGTTATGGTGGAATATTTGATGAAGCACAAATACCCAAGCCTATAGATCCGTATGGAGTAGCTAAGTACGCCTGTGAGATGGACATACAGATTGCTGGTGAGCAGCATGGCTTGGACTGGTGTATCATAAGGCCCCATAATGTATATGGTATAAAGCAGAATATATGGGACAAATATAGGAATGTGTTGGGTATCTGGATGTACCAACACCTTAACAACCAACCAATGACCATATATGGTGATGGTACACAAACTAGAGCCTTTAGCTACATTGACGATAACTTAGAGCCTTTTTGGAATGCTGCAACATTACCACAAGCTTCGAAGGAGATTATTAACGTTGGTGGAATAGAAGAGATAAGCATAAACGAAGCTTGCAATACTTTAATGCAAGTAGTCGGAGGTGGTAGTAAGGTACACTTAGAACAACGACACGAAGTTAAGCACTCTATTCCTACCTGGCAAAAGTCTGCAGATATTCTGAATTATAGATACAACACTACCTTAAAAGATGGGTTACAGTCAATGTGGAATTGGGCAAAGGAGCAGCCAATGAGAGAGAGATTTGTTTGGCCATCCTACGAATTAGATAAGGGTATATACAGCTACTGGAAAAAATAACACTATGCAATACTTTTTAATGGGACCAGCTGACACAGAACAAGACGCTTTGAATGAAGCAAACTTGTTAGGAGAAGCAAGCTTCGACCACTTTTGGGCTGGCTCTGGTCTTAAAACCTTAATGAAATTAGTAGATAAAGATCCAGAAATGCTGGAACATTTCATAGTTATTAACGAGAAAGGAAGGACCCTTCATTTAGGTGAATTTCTAGAAGATATTAAAAAACTTAAAATAATAATAAAATAATGTCAGACGAAAATGTAGGCGTTTATGGTTATTTTGCTAAAAATGACTCAAATCAAGAGTTGCTTGATAGAGGTAGGTATGCAAGTAGAGCTGATGCTACTTTAACCTTTGCTAGGCGTAAGCAGCTTCAAGTTTCAGCTTTTAATGAATTATACGAAGTTATATGGCTTAGCAACTATTTATGAATAAAGTAGATCTAATGGAAATACACGTCCATAAACTTGAATGCGGTAAAAGGTTCAAGATAACCGTTACTAACGGTAGTGACGTTGTGGAGGATGAAACTGTTTTGGGAGTGCATAACCGAGACGAGTTAATATGGAAATGGTGCGATCTGTATAACACAGTAGATGTATTTGTACACGACACCAAGCGTAAGGAGTTCAAATACTCAGTGATCCCCAGCATTCCAGTACTGGAAGAATCGGAAGCAGAAGAGTTTTTTGAAAGTGAGCAAGAGTTTGTATATGCGAGAGTAGTTCAAGCTGTTTCTGAAGGAATAGAAACTTCGCTGGATAGCATTAGATTGTTTGAGCTGAATGGTACAGAAAACTACATTACATCACAAAGAGATCATTGGGGAGCTGGACTATCTAGTGCACTAAAGTACTTTGAAGCAAAAGAAAACTATGAAATGTGCAATCGCATATCCAAGTTACAAAACCAACTATGAATGTTGAAATACTGACAATTAGAGACGAGTTATATAAAGTTCAGCGAAGAGTAAAGATACAAAACGATCCAGTTGTTGACGATTGGAAAAACTACCTAAATAGTGATATTGTATTCAAACACGAACCATCTGGTCACTTTATATTTTGTCAACACATACCAACTATAAGTTATGAGGAAAGCACGAACTAAAATACTACTACAAAATCAGATAGAGCAAGCAATGCGAGTCACTCGCAGTAATAAGTCTGCAGCAGAATATCTACGTGTTGGTTATAATTTTTATAAGCGGTTTGCAAAAATGTACAAAGATCCTGCAACTGGTAAGAGTCTGTTTGATTCTCACAAGAACCAAGAAGGGAGAGGTGTCACTAAGAATAGTGCTGTTGATAAGAGAAAATTTAAACTAGATGATATACTAACTGGAAAGCATCCGCAATACCCAAGAGAAAAGTTACTCAAGCGTTTAGTATCTAATGGATATAGAGAGGAGAAATGTCAGTCATGTGGCTTTTGTGCAAAGAGGCCAACTGACTTTAAATCACCTCTAATACTACATCATATGAATGGAGATACAACCGATCATAGAGTGGATAATTTAGAAGTATTGTGCTACAATTGCTACTTTATACAAGTAGGAGATTTATCAAGACGTGATCTCAAAACACCACACATAATAGGACAAACAGAGCCATCAATGCCATCAACACAAGAGGCCTTGGAGCAAGGAATCGATCCTAACACACTAGAACTACTAACAGAAGAGGAAAAGTTAGATTTACTTAAATCATTAGAAAATTTATGAAATTAAACAGCGCTCAACGAAAATTACTACGACATACGGTTGGATGGTTACTTTGGCCATTTGTGTTAATCACAGCACCATTGTATGTAGTGTATAGAAAAATCAAACACAATAAGGAAACTAAAATAAAAACAAAAGACATTATAACTGGCTTTTCGTACTTGGTTGTCAAAGATACAGAAGCTGAGAAGATTGCAACTAAGCGAGCTGAGATATGTGGAGCATGTCCACATGCAAAGTATAGTAAAACAATTAACACTATTGTTGTTGGAGAAACAATTCATAAAATAAAAGGTATGTATTGTGATCGCTGTGGTTGCTCACTAACTGGAAAAATAAGAGATGAAGAACAGAAGTGCCCGATCTTCAAGTGGTAAAAAACGAAGCAAGTATCATGTGGTTGTGTATAACAACAATAGCATGTCGTTTGACTATGTTATTGAAGCCTTCCAAACAATACTTGGATGTGATCATACTCAAGCAGCTAACAGTGCAAACATAATTCATCTCAGAGGAGAATACATTGTTAAGACTTACCCAGACAAAGAATACGCAGATGCAGCTTTCGAATACTTATGTGAAGCTGGCTTCAGATGCGATGTATTAGAAAAAAAGTAAAAAACTGTTGCCTAATCAATATTAAGTTTGTATCTTTGCGATATGAATTTAGGATACGCTTGCATTAACACACATCTTGGCAAGAAAAAGATCTTAGGAGGACGTACTTGCCGTAAAGCTACTTTCCAACAACAAGGCCTACGCTATGTAGGGGATCTAGCTTTACAAAATCTCAAAGACATTCGTACTATTGTTGAATGGAATATAGCTAATGATATATACTTGTATCGCATGCCAAGTGATATATTTCCTTGGATGAGTGAGTATGAGTTTGAGGACTTACCGCAGTACGCTAGCATTTGTGCAGTTGCACAAAGTGTAGGTAAGTTAGCTACCGAACACAATGTACGCTTAACCTTTCATCCAGGACCTTTCAACATTCTAGCTAGCAATAAGCCTGATGTTGTTAAGAGAACGATGAAAGAGTTAAGGCAGCATTCTCAGGTATTTGATTTGATGGGCTTCAAACCAAGCCACTACAATAGTATCAATATTCACATTGGTGCTGCGTACAAAGACAAGTATGCTGTACTTAGCAAATGGTGCGAGAATTATGAGAAACTTGATGAAAATACACGAAAACGGCTTACTATCGAAAACGATGATAAGCCAAGTCTTTACACAACATCCGATCTTTATACTGGTGTACATAACATGGTTGGCATTCCTCTTGTGTTTGATTACCATCACCACACCTGTCATCCTGGTGATCTTTCTCATAGGGAAGCTTTGGGGATTGCTATATCGACCTGGCCGACGGACATCACACCTATAGTACATTACTCCTCAGCAAGACAGATAGAAGATCCAAAAGCTAAGATTCAAGCACACGCTGACTACGTTTATGAACAAATCGATACTTACGGCTACGATGTGGATATCGAACTGGAAGTTAAACAAAAAGAGAAGGCGCTGTTGCAATATCGACAAAAGTATAGTATATTAGTCTAATAAATAAATTACAATATGTATCATTCAGTATCAGTAAAAGTATCGTTTGAAGACGATAAAGGTAAAGTTAAGAAAAAGACAGAGCGCTATCTTGTGGATGCTCAAACTGTAACAGAAGCGGAAGCTCGTGTAGTTGCGTACATGAAAGGCACTCAACAAGAGTTTGAGATCAGCTCTGCCAGTCAGTCTAAGATTGTTGATGTCTTATGTCCTGCATGTACTCCAAACATTTATGCATAACGAAGAGTTCAAACCCGATAGTATCGTACAAGCTGTAGTTGATAAGTTTATCACTCGTGCTAAGTTCGGTAAGAAAAAGTATGGCACAGATCTTGATCGTCAGGATCTGAGCCTACTTGATTGGATTCAACATGCTCAAGACGAGATGCATGACGGGATTTTATACTTGGAACGTATCAAACAAGAGCTATTAAAGCAGCAATCAGAAAAAATTTAGTCTGCCTGTTGACTTTTTGGAAAAATGGATGTATATTTACCTTCATAATTTAATAACACATACAAATATGAAAAATTGCTGCATTTGCAACCAGCCGATTCCGGAAGGACGATTGAAGTTACTTCCCAACACAAACACGTGCGTACAACATTCTAACGCGAGTAGATATAGCGTTAATGTCGTAAGTTATGGTGATCCCGAAAAAGGTGAATTGAATCAAGAATTTGACATAATTCGCGATCCAAAAACTATGCAAACTTTAGAAAACTATCGTAAACAATTAGGAAGCTATAAGTAATGGTCATAGCAGTTATATTATTATCGCTACTTTCAATTTACCTACTTTACTTGTGTGGCCGAATTAACTATAAACTAAAAGAGGTTGTTGAATACGTAAACAAGCTGAATCGTGAATTAGATAATTTACGCACTGTAGTTATTAAGCACAATGAAATAGCGTCTAATCTAACTGATGCTGTAAACTACTTAATTGCTGAGGAAGCTAAGTCGGACTATGTATACTTAGGAGAGGCAGGAGATGCATGAAATACTACATATGATAGGGTTGTGCCCTGATAGCATAACTCATCCAGATTTACTAGACTTCCTTCTTCTACACAAAGAACAATGTATGGACCAACTACACTTAGTTACCAATGAGCTTAGACGAAAGATATCGAATATACGCTAAATTATTTTCAGATTACATGAAAAGCACTCAACATGAGCAAGACACAATTTTTACCGGAAGTTTTGACGGTAGTACCGGAATACAACAACAAGCAGTTTAGAGTCTATTTCAAAGACGACAAAGACCCGTTAGTATTGCATTTTGCAAATTACGTAATGTGGCTTGCGATTAGAGATAACAATCTAGCTAAATACCTAATAAATCACCACGAGAACAGTTCATTCAGCGACATGGTGTCTGATCTATATGAGATTGGATATCCTATCGAGGATAAAGTTAATGGCTTTTTTGAGGATATGCAGACAAAAATAGACCCCGCGTTAATGCGTTTTGTTGACTTTTTACGTGGAGATTCGTTTGGAGAACACCTAACTGACTGATAATCAGTTGTTTAGTTATTTTTTAACAAAACTGTTGTTTTTTTGTAAAAAAAGTTGTATATTTACAACTATAATAACACACACACAATGTATCCACCGGTTATAATCAACTTACCAAACAAAAGCTTTCTTATCCACGGTCCAAGCCGTACTTGGACTCAAGTACCTGTTGGTAGCACTCTTGAGGATTATCCTCAGTATAGGATCCAAGCAAAGGAGACTAAGATTGCGATAACTAAAAGGAGAGAGCATATAGTAGCTTCTAGTAAACCCGGTAAGCAGTATATTGTCACTCAAAGTGGTAATTACTATAGCTGCACTTGTACTGGGTTTTTGTATAGAAGTAAGTGTAAACACGTAGATCAAATAAAAGTAAAATATGAGCGATGACTTGGATTATTTAAACTGCCCTCATTGTGGGCAAGAAGCAGTTTATCGTGTTAATAGATGGGGAGACCATATATACTGTGGAAACTGTGGCTATTCACGAGAAACAATAGTTACTAATTTAGATCAGGCTGGTACTGATGGATGGATGCCTGATGTGCATACTACGGAAAATACAAATCCATTTGGAGCATACTACGTTGTGTACAAAGAAGGCCACGCAGATGCAGGATCTCTTATAGATGAAACAAGTGAGTCGCACCTAATGCAAGAGATTGAAAAGCATCGTCTTGATATTGTGTATGCACATATTAAGGAGTATATTGATGGTGAACACAAAACAAGAGTCCTTATTGATACGCAAAAAGTAGACATTGGGTCTTTAATTATTGGAAATGAATAAAAACAAAATATGATGAAACAAAAAATCAATCCGCAAGATGTATTTTACTACACAGCTATTGCATTTGGAATCACAGTTATAGTAATGGGCGTCCTTGCTTACGTAGCAAAACTAATAGTAGCGGTATGTCAGTAAAAAAACAATCAACTACGGAATATAGCAGGGTTTACATTGGTGAAGATACGACAGCAACTTGGACTTATGATCCTGCTAAGTATAAATTTGGTCCAATAAGCGTCAGTGTTGAGTATCACGATGACTTAGAGGAAAGAAAGCCAAAGAAGAAAAAGAAGTAGACTGTCGCCCAGATGGTGAAATGGTAGACACGAGGGACTTAAAATCCCTTGGCCAGTAATGGCTGTGCTGGTTCGAGTCCAGTTCTGGGTACTGAAAATTAAAGGATTGAGTAGCTATCAATCCCCCTATAATCACAATACTCAAGGTAACCTCGAGCACTCCTTGTGAGTGAGTATAGGTTTATAGTCAGGTGGCGGAATGGTAGCCATAAAGGGATGTTGAAGGTAGTAGCAATACTCCGCCTCGAACAAGTGTAGGCGACTTTAACAGGTTCGAGTCCTGTCCTGACTACTGTGATGGTTTTCTGTGGAAAGCTTCTTTCGGGATTGCACCAAACAAAATCTTGTGGTAGCCGTTGGACTGCAAGAGTAATACGGGAAAACAGATGACAGCTTGGAAAGACAGGCACATAGTCAGGTGGCGGCATGGTGTTGTCGTAAATAGAATATCCGAGGTCGTAAGCCCTCAAACAGGTTCGAATCCTGTCCTGACTACAAAGCACCCTTAGCTCATTAGGTTAGAGCAAGTGACTCATAATCATTAGGTGGCAGGTTCGATTCCTGCAGGGTGCACAAGTGAGCGTTCTTTGACATATTTTAAAATAAAGGAGAAAAAAATTATGGAAACAATGTATTTTGTTTTAGGTATGCTCTCGATCATTGCTGCAGCAATTGTAAGTGTAATGGTTTGGGGTATAGTTAAGATTAACAAACAACAACAATGGTTGGATTCGATCCAACGTCAGATGGAAGAAGGCCCACGTGAGTTGCATGCACGATTTGCTGATATGCAGCGTGAGATAGATGATCGTGCTAGTTGGATTCACAGACGTATAGATGAGTACGATGCCAACCTTAATAGACGAATTGATGAAACTAATTCGTATATTGATTCGCGTATTGATAAAGCAACTTCAGGTTTGAATGGTGCTAAGCAAGTAATTAAAGGATAATATTAACCCGTTGGAGAACGCTCACTTTTAAATTTTAAAATTATGAAACAAATTATTATATCCCTATTAGGATTATCAACTGTGCTACTATATAGTGCAGGCACAAGAGTTAAATGCCAACCACAATGTAATCTGCCAGCAGAGCGTATGTATGAATCGATAGTAGCTTATGCAGACACATTCGATATACCATTATATATTGCATTCAATGTTGCTGCAATAGAAAGCAACTACAGAGGACCAAAGGATAGTGCGTACAAGCATGACGTTGTGTCCCGAGCTGGTGCAGTAGGTCCAATGCAGATAATGCCTAAGTACGCATCATGGTTTGCTGGATATCCTGTGCTACGTGAGCAATTGAAGGATAGCATTGAGCTGAATGTATGGCTCAGTATGAAAATACTACGTTACTATTATAGTAAATGCAATGACTGGCCTAGAGCATTAGGTGCCTACAACACAGGTAGACCCATAGTCAACAGATATGCTCGTAGAGGATCTAATCCATTTTTTTATCAAAAACGTTGGATCTAGTAAATTTATTTTGTATAGTTAATTATTAAATTCTTAAATATCAAATTATGTTTAAATCAATTACTTTTTTATTCTTTGTTGGAGCTATAGTTGTAGCTTCATTGTACGTTGGGTATACCCATTACAACAACAAAACAACAACACCTTGTGATGCCGATTCAACATCAACTTGCATTGATACTTTGCAAGCTGACTCCATGTCGGTAGACACAATGCATTGTTATAATAAATAACCCATGGTCAAGATGAGATTTTTCACAACGATTGTTTACTCGGTAAAAGACTTTTGTTATCGGGTAAACAATCTTCGACGCTGGCTTCCAGTAATTTGGAAAGACCGAGACTACGATCACCACTTTATTGTAGAAATTCTAATCAAAAAATTAGAACACACTCGAGATTTCTTTTTGTCCGATAAAACTCACATTGCTCAAGCTGAAAAAGTTGCCGCTGAAATTCAAGAAGCAATCAATCAACTACACCAAACCCGAGACAGTTTTGAATTTTATGAATCACCAGCTATAGAATTACTTGAACAAAAATGGGGCAAGACAACGTTTACTAGTGTTCCATATAGTTATGATAATAAGGGAAATGTGCTTTCATATGAAATGGTATCGAAAACTGAAAAAGTAAATACTGAAGAAGAGAAGGAACAATATTCAAAAGAGTTTAGAAAAGCGCTTAAGGAAGCAAGAAAACAATATTTAACAGATAAAATAGATGCTTACAAATATATTGCGAAAAAAATCGACTCTTGGTGGGATTAAGTGGAAAATCAGAATTGCCAAACGGTTTCTAAAACACAAATGGCAAAGAATTAACGGATTCAATCCATACAACGTAAAACCAAATGGAATGTGTCCTGTGCAAGCAGAAGGTATTCTTAAAGATGGTGAATGGTATTACTTTAGAGCTCGCGGCTCACGTATTGCATTTGTGATTTGTGAGTCAGAAGAAGATTATACTGGAATGTTAGATCATCCTCCTTTTCTGTTTGAACGTGAAATGTATTACGGTATGCATGATTATCAGGCAGGTTGGATCACACACGAAGATGCTGTACGTTTAATAACAGTATGGTTAAATGAGTATTATACCCATCAACAAACATTGCAAATTAAATAATAAATAAATTATGATTAAATCAATTTTCAAAATCAATTCAATTGTAAAAGAGAATGCACTTCTCAAAAAAACAAATCACGACTTGCAATCTTATTGCAATTACTTAGAAAGTGAAATTAAGGCACTGAAGGATTCCGTGGCTGCTAATGAAAAAGCAACGAAAACACCACCTACAATGGCAGCTAATAAGCAACCGCGTAGAGGTCGACCAACACAAAAATCGAATGCCTAAACTTACAATACTAATCACACTTGTAGCGTTATTGATGGGATCTACACCACTGCTGAGTCAGTGTGTAGATTCCTGTCAAGTGGTATATGCACCAAACACATTCACTCCTGATCACAATGGGCACAACGATGTATTTGTAATAAGCACCCACAACATTAAACAAGCAATCTTAACCATACACAACCAATGGGGCGCTGTAGTATACCAAACAGATACCTTAGTGTGGACAGGGGATTGTGGTACTGGTTATTATTGCTGCGGTGGTATATACTACTGGACTCTTTTGTTCCCTGATTATGAAGGAGCTCCATCAAAACGCCATGGAACTATTCTACTCGTAAAATGAAAACACTTGATATTCTACTAACTGCGGTAGTACTTATTGCAGTAGTAACTTTTATTGTAGCTAGTATTTTAGATGCACATCGACAAACAAAACAATACACTCGGCAGTGCCAAGAACCCCAACCTAATGTTCAGGGTGATCAACCTAATGAGCAACAAGTAACAAGTGTACCCGAAAAACAAATTAAAGATTTAGAAAAATGAAAACGGTGAATAAATTAGACAAATTATTAAAAGAAGCGTTGGATAATCAACGTAAGATTGATGAGACACTTCAATCCATCAAAGAAAATGAAGACCATTTGACAGAAGAACAAGAAGATAAGTTGGATGAAATAAAATATAAAATGGAAGAGGAATTACTTCCAGAAATTGAAAGGTTAGATAAAAACAATCCAAAATTTTATCAAAATTGAATATAACGGTCTATAAAAATTTGGAAAATCAAAATTTATTTCTTATATTTGTTGTTATAAGTATGTAAAATAATTTATGGAAAGAACATTTACAAAAGTTACTGAAGAGAAATTAAACGCTATGACTTGCAAGCATTATGGTGCTGGTAAGGAATTACAAATTGATGATATGATTTGTAGTGGATTCACAATTAATTATGCAAATCTTTATGGTACACCACCATCTGAATATCGTTCGGATGAAATATCATTATCATTAAAAATGTTTGTTGAAAAAGATGGAATGTTATATGAATTGTATAAATCAAAAGAAAAATAATTTATGGCAACACTGCAAACACAATACCAACAATGGTTACAAGAAAACCCTAACCAACAACTAACCTACGAACAATGGTTTAGTAAATGGGATAAATTAATTGGTTTACCAATCGTATCAGACGATTTTCAAATTGGACCTAACGGTGCTTATGAGCATGTAGGTAATGAGTTAGATTTACAATACCAAGATCTACTCCAACATATCCTAGACAATGGTGTTGAAAAAAAAGATAGAACAGGCACTGGAACCAAATCAATCTTTGGCTACACTATTCGTCACAACATGGCGGATGGGTTTCCGTTGCTTACAACTAAGAAGATGGCTTGGAAGCAAATTGTAACAGAATTGTTATGGTTTTTAAGAGGAGATACAAACATCAAGTTCCTAGTTGATAACAATTGTCATATTTGGGATGGTGACGCTTATAAGAATTACCTAAAGAAAAGAACGTTTTCAAATAAGGATAATGTAAGAGAACCGGTTACATTAGAAAATGGTATGACCGGTGAAAGATCGAGACAATTCACACAAGAAGAATTTATCAACCGTATCAAAACAGATGACGAGTTTGCTAAGAAATGGGGGTCACTCGGAAAAATCTACGGGCATGGTTGGCGTAATTGGAACGGTAAATCTGATGACGAGCTTTACGAAGATTATTTGAAAAAAGTCAAAAAAGATTAGTATTTTTGTCATTATCTCTATATTTATTTATGGTAAACAATGGAGATAAAAATATGAACTACGAAAAAATTTATAATCAAATAATACAAAGAGCTAAAAATAGAATTTTAGTGGGTTACAAAGAGACGCATCACATTATTCCTCGTTGTATGAATGGTACAGATGAAAAAGATAATTTAGTGGATTTAACAGCTAGAGAGCATTTTATCTGTCATTTGTTATTAACTAGGATATATCCAGAACATAAAGGATTGCGATTAGCTATATGGAATATGTGCAATGCTAAGAGAATTTATCAAGGTAGATATAAACCTAATAGCCGACTTTACGAAATGATTAGAACTGAATATAGAGAACTTATTAAAGGTGAAAATCATCCATCG
>Ga0129333_10000222_pt1 | contig 41431 bp, 58 predicted proteins | sample CPB6_08_DNA_FD_94474 | JGI IMG/M metagenome (GOLD analysis project Ga0129333, IMG submission 94474) | Freshwater to marine salinity gradient microbial communities from Chesapeake Bay, USA - CPBay_Sum_0.6_0.8_DNA | ecosystem: Environmental > Aquatic > Marine > Coastal | place: USA: Chesapeake... | reverse complement strand
CGACGGCACTACGGGCAACGTTACCGGTAAGCTCACGATTAGATAAACGCTGAACGACACTAATAAAACCATCCCAAGATAGACCAGAACCGTCCTCATTTGTTTTCTCCGGTATTTGTTTAATACCAAACGTAATCATAGGGTCTAAAGCCAATCGGCACCCATGAAAAAATTCATCATTATTGGCATTCATTTGAACTTCAATGATTGCTTCTTTGTCCAAACGACTGTTATGTGTTTCTAGTGCCCAAATTACACTAGTACAAGGATCGCTCACTATAGACTCCTAGATGTTAATCGATACTAAATTATAGCAAGATTGTATCAATAGGTCAAATAGTTTGATGTCCTAAATGGTTTGCCCATTTGAGCATTTACAAAATATGTAAGGGCTTTCTTTTTAACTCTTTTGATAATAGGGTGATTATGATTATGATCAAAAGTTTTCATATATTTGTAAAATGTAGTTCTTTTATTTCTAATATAAAGATTTGAATCTAAATATTTGGCTGCTGCGCTGGCATTTTTACCAAATTTATCCATTAGTTCACAGGCAATATTAAAACTAAAAGCACCAATTTCGTCAGTATCTCCGTAGTATTCTTGTTCTTTTCTATCTCTAGCATAGTATGCAGAGCTTTGATAACCTGGAATTGCTTTAAAGGATCTACTACGATATTGTCTAGTATGGATAATTTCGTGAAGCATTGTATCAGCAAATAATAGACATATTCTTTGCCATCTGTGCCTACTTAATTTTAGCCATTTTTGCTCTGAGTTATAGCTAAAAATTATTTCGATATATTTAGATTTGCCGCCCTTATCAAGAATACTGTAATATGTACCACCTACATAAACGTATCCCTTGTCATTTTTGGGATCTCTTTCTATTCTTACCTTTATCGGTAAAAACTTTTTAATGTGTTTACTCATTAAGGACTGCAACTGTTCAACACGCAATCTTTGATCAACTACTTTACTTTGCATAGAATTTAACATACTATACAAAGTATAACGATCTACAAGACTCCAGTTGAATGGTTTGCGTTCCATTTTTGGCTCCTTAACTATTATATTTATAGTATAATAGTAGAGCCAATTATATGCGTATATTATGAGCGTTTTTCTACAATTTCGTCAATCAACCCGTATTCTAGGGCTTCTTGTGCGCTCATAAACTTGTCACGTTCCATGTCTACGCTAAATTGGGCAAAAGTTTTACCCTTTGAATTGTGCTTGACATAAATTTCAGTTAAAGATCGTTTCATTTTTAAGATCTCTTCGACTTGGATCTGCATGTCTGTAGCTTGCCCGCGAGCACCGCCCGAGGGCTGGTGAATCATGTGTCTTGCGTTTGGCAGCATTTTTCGCTTGCCCGGAGCTCCTGCTGTGGCAAGGAGACTGCCCATACTGCAAGCCTGGCCCATAACAATGGTGCTAACATCGGGTTTGATAAACTGCATAGTATCGTAGATTGCCATTCCCGCAGTAACGACTCCACCTGGGCTGTTGATAAAGAAGCTGATGTCTTCATTTCCTTGACTCTCCAAAAATAGTAACTGTGCTACGATAAGGCTAGCACTATGTTCGTTAACATCTGTGTCCAGCATAACAATTCGATCTTTGAGCAGGCGACTATAAATGTCGTAACTACGCTCTCCACGAGCTTCTTGCTCGATAACCATCGGTACTAAATTAGGCATTATTCTTCTCCAAAAATGTAAGCATCCATTTTACGCTTAGTTGTTTCTTCGTCTTTCATCGCACAGTCAAAACAGATGTTTTCATCGTTTGGGCCGTATGGCCTACACTCGTCTACTTTACCGCACATTTCACAGACTTCGTCGGGCTGCTGTGCTATAAATCCTCTACCACTCATTTTAATCCTTAATTAATGTAAAATCAAACATTTTGTAATAATCAAATGGATAATTTACCTTAGCTAAATTAGTTTCAAAAACAGATGTTGATCTAGTTAACACAATATGTTCAAAAAACTTTCTTAGTAGATTACCTTCATCTAATTGAATATTGTAAACAAATTGATTATCGTCAGCGAACCAATAAAAAATAAATTTCTTTTTGTTAACCCATCTAGTAGTATGATGAATATACGCTAATTCTCTTTGAACTTTTTTAAGATTTAGTTTAACTTCAGGACAGTTGACTATACGATATTGTTTGGCAATTTGATCTAATACTTGATCTTCTTCATAAAAATACGGTAGAGTTACAAACAACCCTACTTCTTTTTTTGACAATATAGTTTTAGGATGTTGTAACAACTGTTGAAGCCTAATCCTATAGGCAGATAATTTACTATCTTTAATAGTTGTCCACATTAATTTTTTACTGTAGTATTCTTTAATAACTTCGGCTTCGTTAAAGTCATCACCCATTAGTTTAGCTTTTACTGAAGAATCGTCAAGCCTCAACCATTGAGATGGGTTTTCTTCTCGCATCTTTTTAAGACGTACACTAAGAACTAATGGATTAATATCAAATTTAACTGGTTCCTCTCTATATTCAGAACCAAATAAATTTTGAATGGTAGAGAGATTATTCATCAGTAAAATCTTCTTCATCTTCTAGTTGGTCACGAAACACTGACAATTGTCTAATAAGATTATCAATGCCTTCTTTATTCATGGTGATTTCACCATGCCCCATTTGAAAGGTAACACGATTATTGTCTGTTATGCCTATACGATAAAAGACGTTAGGAGACTTTTCTTCCTTTGGCAGCTGCATTTTAGGCAGTTCTTTAAGTTCGGGAAACGGAACTACATTAGTAGGTTCTGATGTTTTCTTTTTAAACCAATCAAACATTATTGATTATCCATTTCTTTAAATGCATTAGGAGCACGGCGAAGAGCAGCTTCTCGTTCGGCTTGTGCCGTTTTAGCCTTTTTAAGAATATTTGCATCTCCAGTAGGTAGCACAATCAACACATAAGTGTTGAACTTACCGTTTGGAGTTACAATTCGTTTGATTTCTTTTTGTTCAACACCTGTTAGGTCAATACTAGGGCAAAAACTTTTAATTGCTCGTTCATTAAATGTGTTGGTACTATTTTCACCCTCGGACGAAAAAGTCTTGGTCATTTGATTAGTTTTGCCGCCAGCAGTCATACACAATTTGCCATAGGCATCATTTTTGGCATAAGCATCAGCGTTGGTCATGTTAAATGAACTGCCAAAGCCTACTTCGTAGACAGCACTGGAGCTAATAGGAACTTCATTAAACCATTTTGGAGTTTTATCTAAAATGCGTTCCTGACTTTTCATACTACGCTCGCGTTCCACTTCTGCACGTTTAGCATATGGATCGCTGGTACCACAAGCGGATAGCAATGCGATAACAGATACAATAGTTAATAGTTTGTTCATTTAGATCCACCCATCTTTTCTTTAGTCCATTGAGCTGTTGAAGAAATATCTTTACCGACGCCATCAATGGTTGAACAAGCAGTAAAGACAACGGCTGACAAAGCAATAATTAGATATTTCATTTTGCCATCTCCTGTGATTGTGTTTTAACAGTTTCGACGCCTTTATCTAAAATTCGAGCAACTCCACTGAATCCAACAGTAAAGAAAATTCCGCCTGCAATAAAAACAACTAGGTACTTGAGCATGTCTGCCTCTCTGTGTGTTAAGGATGTGTTTATTATAATCAAGCTTTAGTTAAAAGTCAACTTTCGATTTCACCATTTGTCAATGACTAGCCAATCTTCTTTATTGTTAATTTGACAAATGACCCCGTGATATATTCTAAGTTCTTTGTTTTTGGCAGTGTGTTCAGTGAACATTCTACATTTGGTATTGCGGTAAATGAAGTATTCAGATACTTTACTTTTTCCTACTTCATTTTCTAAAATAATATCACCAACATAAATCTTACGTTCAATTGGTGAACCTTCTTTGCACACTGTAGCACTTTCAGATTCAATCTTACCGTTCCTTTCAATAGAAACAGTAGTTGTTTTGCACTCGGTCGCCCAGGTGTTAGATGTTGCTAACAACAAACTAATAAAAAGTTTTTTCATGATTTGTTACACCTGTAAGCATACCACCAGATAGTAGCTTTCAAACGACCGTTATATGCGCGATCTTCTTCACTTAGAAAGTCGGGATCGGGATTAAAATTTTTAAATTGCTGTACTTCCTTTAAGTGCTTTAACTGCTCGTCGGCCTTAGAACAACTTACCGGATAGTCAACTAACTGTTGATAGGTTGGTATGTTTGAGTTGCAGCCAGTTATGCCAAACATACAAAATACTAACAGTAAACTTTTCATTAATGATCGGTTTTTAACGGTGTTGGAGAAATCAACCCAGCAACCATTTGAAATTTTTCAAATGCTTTCTTAGCAGCTGGATTTTTATCTAGTTCTTCGTCGGGTAGAAATGTTTCTACCCAGATGTAGGGCAGACGTCGAGGATGTGCTCCAAACTTGCGAGGTTGGTGCAATTTACCAGATTCCCATAACTCAATACTAACGCTACGGAACAATTCCTCGTCTTCGTCACCGTAACCGGACCACTCTGGATTCGAACCTCCAAACATTCTAATCATGCTGCCTCGATTACTACCGCCAGCATAACCTAGCCAAATACCCCGCCATTGTTCGTCGTTAGTAGGATCGAAATTCGTACGGGCAATAATAACAAGAACGTCAGCGATGTCTACTTTACCTTCGACAATATCACGAACGCAACGACTATAGCTAAGACCAATTTTCATTATATTTCAAACCTTACAGATTTAATAGAGTCCCATCGAAAACTACGCCATGCCTTGACTTCTAAGTCATAGACTGGGCAAACATCCTCATTGACTTTCTTTTCTTTTTTTAGAGCAGGAAAGTCTACAGGGTTGTCTGTATTAGTATAATGTTTTTCTTCAGTTATTTCAACCGGAACGAGTGATGGAGAGGTTGTACACTCCATTACTCTTTCAGTACCATCTTTTTTAGTAAAGACAACAGTTACAGGTCCAAATGCTAGATGACTCGTAAGCCATTTTTTAAAAAGCTTAGAATCTTTTTCATTCAGGTTTCCGATTTTCATCTTCTTCCTCTAATTCAAGAATTCTTTGTTCTAGCTTAAGAATATGGGACTCTAATTTGTCAATATGATTGGCAACATGCAACATAAAGGCAGAATAGTTGTCTCCGGTTTCTCTAAGCATATCACTAATTTTTTTAGATTCTAAATCCATTTAAATCTCCAATACAATGTTAGGATTCCATCCTGTATTTTCATAACCATCGTATCCTCTAGGATTACAGACAATACGAGTTTCCCCAATCACATAATCAAACGGATGATGTGTATGACCATGTGTCCATAACTTAATCTGAGGACGATCTGCAATGAAGTTACCTAACTCGCTATGATAACAACCGTTCATAACCATGTCGTCTTTGTAAGACTCGTGACAACTCTGAAAGCTAGGACTGTGATGTCCAACAACTACGTACTTTTCCACTTCCTTACGATCAACAATTTCTTCAATATATCTTAATGTATCACGATGACGATATACAGTATCTGCCGGCTTTAAAGTAGTATACCCTTCGTATTCTTTACGGATTATACGGAAGTCGTTCATCATACTACGAGCCGAATGAAGTGTAATTGGATCTGCTTTATTCATGTCAGTCCAAAGTGTACCTCCAACAAAGATTACGTCATCAATTTTTTTATATCCTCTTTCAAGGAAATAGATGTTAGGATGTTTGCGGCATTCTTCACTTAGAATGGTAAGTGTTTGATTCCACTTGCCGTGATAGAATTCATGGTTTCCGGCAACATAGATTACATTAGGAAACTGAAAACTGCAACGCTTCAAGAAGTCACGAAAGCGAAGTGCAGTTTGTTGACGACGCCCGAGGTCGGCAAGGTTAACATTGCTGTACATGCCGTAATCCATTTCTGGATGATCATGTAGATCCTGAGCAACCATAATGTCGCCGCTGAGAATTAGGACATCGCATCCTTCTTCGTTTTTGATGTTAATGTCAGCAAACTCTAAATGGAGGTCACTGACTAATTTTATCTTCATCTTTGAATCTTTCTTTATAACGTGCTTGGCGTTCTGCTTCATGCTCGTCGCACAGTGTTTTAATCCAACCGCCGTTACGACTCTTACCAGGTTTACCACATTCTTCGCATGTTTGACCTGCCCACGACTCTGCCATACGAACCATGCCGTCTACAGTATCGTCACCACCGTCATAATAAAAACGCAGCCCACCAAATTTTTCTTTGATTTGTGCTACTATCACATCCGGACACCCAGGACCACGTTGATACTTTTCTAATTGATTCTGCTTCCATTCTACATGGCTATTAATTCTTTCGCACAATGTTTCGAGGATATGCCACCACCCTGGACCAACAGCAAATCCACCATACTTACCAGAGAGTAGTTTAGGAAACTGTTCTTTCATACGGCGATGGAATTCGTCGTATTGTTCTTCAGTATAACTCATTGTGCTGCCTTTACATAATTTAGTCTAGTAATAGGGTTTTTGTACTTCCAATGGAACCCGTGCTCTTTAATTTTTGCTTTGATAATTACAGTAGGTCCAAGTTTAAGCTCTTTTTGGCTCATCCAAGATACTACTTTGTTATCGATTATAGCATCAACATTCCATGCATCAAAGTTTTTTGAACGTTGACAGGACAGAATTTCTCCATCACGATCAAGAACAGTTTGCCCAACATCAGCTAACCAACCTTCGTCTGCCGTTTTAATTCTCTTTTCAAGATTGTACTTATTCTTTTCTCTCACATACACGCTTGGCAAACAGGCAACATAACCAATTTCGTTACTAGGCAACAGTTCATTGCTCAAAATAGCATTAACTTTAGTTTCGAATTCGTTTTCACCTTTGACTGCACTAAACAACAGGCGCTTGAAAAATTTACGAATATCGTCGGCGAGCTCTGTATCCTGTTGATCTATTTGCAATCGAACTGGCATCATTCTAGGATCTTGCTCGTTACCCCAAACAATTGCCCCAAGACTGTAGAGTATGTGAGTTTTATTAGGTTGTCGATAGAAACGAACAGCGCCGTTGTCGTCGTAAACGGCAGTCATTTCTTTGAGATACTCTCCGTTGAGACGCTGAGCTGAACAGGCAAGTTCTAAAACTTTTTGAGTATTAAACTCTTTTGACACAGTATTCGCTCCGTTTTCGTTTATGATACTTGTATTTTAACGGAAAATTTGGCTGCTGTCAAGTAAATTCAAGTGTTTATTGACCTTTTTGGCTAACCGTTTTAATAGATTATTATTTTCAAAATGATTAACATATGCACGTAAATTTGGACTAACTAATTGATTCCCCTGTTTCATTCTACTTAAAATAGACATCTTAGTCATAAATTTTTTGGCTCTCGAAGCAGGCATAACTCTAAGTAATTCTATAGCTATACTGACGCTATATGCATCTAGTTCGTCCGGATCTGCAAGATATTTTGAAAATGGTTCTTGGGCGTGGTCGCTATAAGTTTTAAAATTTCTTTTTCTACTCTGTTGTTGATGCCTAAATTCATGCACTACTGCATCATATATTTGAATTAAAAATTCCGTTATTTGAACTTCTTCGAACAAGTCGTTTGGTTCGAAACTGTGATGTATTAATACTTCTATAGAAGTTTCTAAATTTTTATCATCTTCTGGATCATAGAACGCATTAACATAAAATGAATTATTATGCAAAGATTTATCTTTTTTTGATCTTATAGATAAATCGAAGTCATGCCTTCTAAAAGTTTTCCTTGTAGTTGATACAAGTTTTTTAAAAGTTGTTGGCATTGAACACTCATCTCGAACGCTTTTGCATACATCATTAACACGTTCGAGTATAGTGTTCATTATTACAACCTATATGTTATCCTGCCTTTGGTAAGGTCGTAAGGACTAACTTCAATTTTTACTGCGTCTCCCAAAATAATTCTAATCTTATTTTGCTTTAATCTGCCGCCCATATAACAGAGTAGTACATTTGTCATATTGTCTACTTTGCATCTAAACATATTACCCGGTAGTACTTCTTCTACTGTGCCTGTGAGTTCTAGTATATCGTCTTTAGCCATGTTTTTTAATTACAATCTTTCCATCTTCAATAGTAACATCAAGTTCGTCGCCTTCTTTCCAACCAGTTTCCTTAAGAACCTCGTCTGGAAATTTTAGTATAACATTATTAGGATCTCCTGGAATATCCTCAAAGATTTCTTCTGCGGTAAAAATGTATTTTTCATTTTCCATAATAATTACTCTTGTTCATTATATTTAACAACAATCCAACCTAGTCGGTATAAATCGTTTTCGATTTCTTCCGTGACTACGCACTCACTGACAAATCGATCGTAGATGGCTTTTCTAGCTAATTGTTCTTTGGTTAGCACTTCGTTTTCTTCAGCAGGGGCATAAACACCAATATCTCTAATACCTGAGCAATACCAATCAATGTAATCACCTTCTTGGCGCATGTGAGCAATAATGCCGCCGGCATAACGCCATGAGCATGACCATTTTTGTTCTTTTAGTAGAGGCCACATCTCTCTTTTGATAAAGTCGTTATTGCACATTGCAGCATATAAGTTTTGAGCATATGCTTCGTCGGCACGAACTTTTTCAAGAATCCAATCTGTAGTACGTAAATCCCATTCAAGATTATTTTTACGCCATTCAGGATCTGCTTCTCTTTCATCTTCTTTAAGATCAAAAGATTCGTAGAAGTCTAGCATAAGACGGGTGTCTTCGTCATTTTCCGGAGTCTTGCCTTTTTCGGCTTGACGCTCAAGATACTTTTCTTTTTGAAAAGTATTACGTTGCGGGCTTTTTGATATGGGAGTGTTCAATGGAAGTTTCCTTGAAAGCAATGACGAACTTCATGGCCTAAGATATCGTTATTAACCCTAGGACCAACAATAATGGTACATTTCTTGTCCTCCCAAAAGGCACAGGCGTTTAAAGCAAATCCAAAACCACCGTTACCTCGTTTACGACTTTCTGCTTCACAAGCTTCCCTAACATTATCTACAGACCTAATTGTAATAGTTGAAGTATTGGTCATCATGTTTTGCCTAATGGAAAACATTTCGTAAGCAGATTTTTCTATCTGAGCCGAAGCATTAAAGGTTAACAGTGACAGTGCAATTGCAAGAGCCTTTTTCATTTTTGAGCCTTTAAAGTTGAACATGGTGTAGACGGCAGGATTCGAACCTGCAAAGCCGCCATATTGGCTGGGCTGTTCCCCCCGCAGGCCGAAGCCTTTGGGGGAGGTATACCAGATTCCACTCACGTCTACGATTATATTATATAGCCGTTTGTAAATATAGTCAATGAGCTTCGAACACATTCCTTTCCAAAATATTGTAAAATTTGGGCAACGCACTATGCTTGATCGTCCGTTATTTTCTGTAAGTTGGATAATTGGACGTTTTTGTAACTACAAATGCAGTTATTGCTGGCCGTATGCTAGATCAGATACACCCGATTATCAAAATATAGATTTGTATAAAACAACCGTTGACGAAATTAAACGTCAGGCAAGACTAAATGGATTTAATCAATTTCACTGGAGTTTTAGTGGAGGCGAACCTACTGCTTATAAAGGCTTATTAGAATTAACACATCATCTAGATGACGGAATAGAAACACCTTATCAAAGTATTCACATGACTACGAATTTAAGTCCTAGTGAAAATTGGTGGCGCAGTTGGTCTAATGCTGTATCTATGTTTGCCAGAAAAAGTATTACTGCCAGTTACCATGCCGAATTTGCTAAAGAAAAAGACTTTATAGAAAAAATACACAGGCTAATGTATAATAGTGTTTTCGTTACAGTTAACCAAGTAATGGTTCCTGAAAAGTTTTGGGAATATTATGAAAGGTGTCAAAGATTTCATAATCAAGGAATAAACGTAACACTTAAACCACAAAGTGATTCTACTGCTAGTTTTATTGTAGACGGGTATACAGATGAAATGATTTCATTAATGCGTACAGGATTTCCCCAGCATGCCATCGGAGAAGATATATATCAAATAGCTCTTTATGATAATGAAGGCCGAGAATATCTTTTTGATCAAGCCGAAAGATTTAATGCGTTTGGATTCAATAAATTTAAAGGCTGGGTTTGTAATAGCGGATATCAAAGTGTTATAATAAGAGGAAATGAAGTTAAACGTAGTTATAGTTGCCACGATAAATCATTAGGAACATTAACAGATGGTTTTAAATTATTTGATAGACCTAAAATTTGTACGACACCTAGCTGTATAAGTTCAGCTGATAGTAAAATACCAAAATGTATGAATTAGAAGATATAAAAAATGTTCACCTAGAACTTACTAGCAAATGTCAAGCACGTTGTCCAATGTGCCCACGACGTATCAACGGCGGCCCCATAAATCCTTTAATAACAGAAACAGAAATTGATTTAAAAACTTTTAAAGAATGGTTTCCTATAACATTTTTAAAACAACTAGATAGTTTGTTTCTGTGCGGAAATTTAGGCGATCCTATAATCGCACAAGATTGTCTTACAATTCTGCAATACATTAAAGAAACAAACCCTACAATAAAACTATCTATGCACACTAATGGTAGTGCTAGAAGTTTACAATGGTGGGAACAATTAGCCTATACAAAAACTCGAGTAGTTTTTGGTATCGATGGCTTAAAAGACACTCACTTATTATATAGAATAGGTACTAGTTTTGACAAGGTTATTGAAAATGCTACAGCATTTATTCAGGCAGGCGGCGAAGCAGAGTGGCACATGCTGGCATTCCAACACAATGAAAATCAAATAGACGCTTGCCAGCTTATGGCTAGTCGGATGAATTTTAAAAATTTTCAAGTTAAACATACTACAAGATTTATCAATGAAAAATTTAATGTTTTAGATGATCTTGGCCGAACAACACATATTCTATACCCTACAGAAAAAAGTAAAGTTTTATCTAACCAAGTAAGTTCTAAGTTTACCTGCCAAGTAGATTGTAAAGCACAAAAGTACAAACAGATTTATGTAAGTGCTGACGGTAATGTTAGTCCTTGTTGTTGGTTGGATTTGTCTTGGCAGTTACCGAGACAAGAAAACAGAATAGAATATATGGATAAAATTGGAGAGTTTCCAAATCTATGTGATCAAAATTTGCAAGAAATTTTTGAAAGTAATTTTTTTAATAAAATAGAAACTGCTTGGAAAACTGGTCTACAAGAATGCAGTAAGCAATGCGGAAAGTTTGACAAGTTAGGAGCCCAATTTGAAAATAGATCTTGAACATTTACACTTTTGGATGTGCGCTATTCGAGAAAGCAAATATCCTATACGCACCCTTGACGCATTTTGGAAGGGCCAACTTCACAGTAAAGAATGGCTAATAGAATGTTTAGATGAACATGTTCATTTTGGATCTAGTATTGACATCCACGGCGGTTGGGTTGGCGTGTTGGCTAGTATGTTATTTCAAAGCAATATACCAATAACTACTATACGTAGTATTGATATAGATCCCGACTGTGAACCTGTTGCAATTTTGATGAATAAAAAAGAAGAAATTGCAGGAAAATTTAGAGCAGTTACTGGAGATATGTGTGACATTAGAAGCGACGCAGACATTATTATTAACACATCGTGTGAACATATTACACAACAAAAATTTGACCTATGGAAGTCTAGTTTACCGCATGACAGGTTATTAGTACTTCAAAGCAACAATTACGAAATTCCAGAACACGTTAGAACAGCACAGAGTTTAGAAGATTTTAAAGAACAATGCGGTTTAGAAAATGTCTTGTTTGCAGATGAATTAGACTTGCCTTTGTACAAAAGATTTATGATTATAGGAAAGAAGTTTTGATAAAAGAAATTAAAAATAACTATCCTGCTGACTTGCTTAGAATAGAATTTATGCTAGGCAATTTGTGCAATCATAAGTGCTCATATTGTTTTCCAGGTAGTAATGAAGGAACACATCCTTGGCCAAACATTAATCTAGTTAAAAAAAATCTAGGACATTTGTTAGATCATTATAAAAGAAACGGAAAAACTAAATTTCAGTTTTATCTTATTGGTGGAGAACCTACCTTATGGAAGGACCTACCCGAGCTATGTTTCTTTTTAAAGGAGAAATATGATGCTATTATTAATATCTCTACAAACGGAACACGTAAACTAGATTGGTGGCAAGATAATTGTAAGGTGTTTGACACTATAGAAATTTCAGTTCATCATGAGTTTGCAAATGTAAAACACATAATGGCAGTGTCGGACCTGTTATACAACTTAGATGTTAGTGTTGTTTGCAATGTAATGATGGATCCTGATCATTTTGAAAAATGTAAATCTATAGTTAAACAAATGAAAGGTAGTAAGAAGCGTTGGCCTATTATTGCAAAAAGTGTTCACTTCAACGGACAAACTAGATATTCTAAAGAGCAAAAAAAATATTTAATTTTAAACCTTAAGCGTATTCCAAATTTATTTTGGTATTGGAAAACTTTAAAAAATCCAATGTTTAGAACACGAGTTGATGTTGTAGATGATTATGGTAAGCAATTTAAGGTTTCCAATAATGGTTGGTTTATGTTACACGATTTAAATAAATTTAAAGGGTGGCAATGTAATCTCGGTGTTGATCATATAGAAATATTTCAAGACGGTACCATATCAGGAAACTGTAGACAACAAATCTATGGACTAAGTAGTTACTACAATTTATACGATGAACAATTCTGCAAACAATTCTCCCCAAAGATTATTCCTGTAATATGCCAGCAGAGTTTATGTGGATGCACAAGTGAAATCACAATAAGAAAACATGCCAGACTTTAATAGATTAGAACCAGTTAATCCTCAAATCTTTCACATGGATTGGGAACTAACTCTAAAATGTAATTTAGATTGCGGGTACTGTGGTAGCCACGATAACAGAAAAAAACATCCTTCTTTAAAGGAGTGCTTAGAAACAGTTGACTTTTTACTAGAGTACGCTGATATAAATTTTATTGACAGCGCACTTAACTATAAAAAAGTTATTTTTAACTTGTTTGGCGGTGAAGCAATCTATCATCCTAACTTTATTGAGATTTTAGAATACATTCGTAAAGAGTACGAAGCAAAGTATAAAGATAACTGGGTTCTTCATTTAGGTTTAATTACTAATGCCATTGCTACTACCAAAGTTTGGGACAGGAGCATAGAGCTAATTGACTTCTTTACAGTTAGTTACCATGCAGAGAATAGTGACAAACAAGAAGAACAGTTTAGAAGAAATGTGTTAGCATTACATCAAACAGGAAAAGGATACCATGTTGCTGTTTTGATGAATGCTCCCTTGTTTCACAAGAATCTATCATTTATAGAATTCTGTAAAGAAAACGGAATAAAGTATTTGCCGAGACAGTTAGACCATTGGGGTTGGTCTACAAGAAAGTACAACTATACAGCAGAACAAGTTCAGTGGTTTGATGGAGAATATAAACGTAAAAGCAAGAAGCCGTTGCCCGGAATTGTTATAGAAAAACCAAAAATTAAATTCCGTGATAAGGTTAAGGGTCTAATTAAAAAGGTTGTTAGTTATAAGGTTAATTTAACAAATGTTGGAAGAGCCTGTTGCGGTGGAGAAACACTCTGCACCAATGGTAATTTTAATGATACAGTATTCTTTGTAAAAGACAACAGATTCAAAGATTGGCATTGTAGCATTAATAGGTTTTTTGTTTTTGTAAAACAAGATGATCAAAGCATAAGACATAATAAAGACTGTCGAATGAGATTTGATGGTAAAGTTGGTCCTATGGGATATCTAAAAGATGCAAGAAAGATTTTAGATAAAATGCGAGAAGAAATTACTACAGGAACACGACCTGTAATGATTTGTAAAAAGAAAATGTGTTTCTGTGGGTTATGTGCTCCTAAGGCTAAAACGCTAGACACATACAACACTATGATGACTAGGTATTTTAAACGTGTCTAAAGATGTAAAGTTAAAGTTAGACAAGATCGGTCTAGGATTCTGTTTAGAAAAATGGACAAGTGCTGTCTTTCATCTTCAAAGGGGAGTAACCAACAGTTGCCATCATTGTCCGGGTCATACCATTCCTCTTGAAGAAGTTAAAAAGAACATACACGCTATCCACAATACTCCATATAAAAAAGAACAAAGGAAAATAATGATACAAGGGGATTGGCCTGACGAGTGTAACTTTTGTTCTTCTGTTGAAAAACAGGGTGGCGTAAGTGATAGAATTATAGTTAGCGGTAGGGAGAGAAGTTTAAAACATTACGATTCTATTATTAATGATTGGGGACAAGATTTTAAACCAACTTCTGTTGATGTGTCATTTAACAATGTCTGCAATTTAGCATGTAGTTATTGTGGTCCACAGAGCAGTAGCACATGGGTTAAAGATATTGAAGAAGAGGGAGTGTATCCTAACAACTACAATTCTATTCCTAACGATGTTCAAAGGATAGCTTCTGAGAATCTCTATTCTGAATATTTTTGGCAATGGTTTAAAGAGATATATCCTGGTCTATATAACCTAGTTATTAACGGTGGCGAACCTTTAATGATTAAAGACACATATCGCTGTTTAGAATACATCATTGCACATCCAAATAAAAATCTAAATGTTAACATCAATAGCAATTTGTGTGTTGAAGATAAATTGATCGATAAATTAATTGATCTCTTAAAACAAATAGAAGAAAGAAATCTTGTTTCGAGTGTGTCTATATACACTAGTAACGAAGCTAAAGGACTGCAAGCAGAGTATCTAAGACACGGTCTAAATTACAACCAGTGGATAAACAACATTAGGAAGATTTTATCATCTACGCAAAACGTTAAAATAGGTGTGATGTCTACTTACACAGTTTTGTCTCCTTATAGCTACACTGGCATGTTACAGGATTTAAAGTCCTTTGCAGATGAGTTTGGTGTAAGAAGGATAATTGTTATGCCTAAGTATATTAGACATCCTGCCTTTTTTGATGTAAGGCTTTTACCTTTGAACAATAGACACAGAATTGTTGAAAGTTTAGATTATATAAAGGCCAATATTAGTAATGAACAAACTAAATTACGATTTGAGCAGATATTAACTTATTACGATACTGGACAAACAGAAGGTTGTACAGCACTAAAAGAATTTATTGTTGAGTATGATCGTCGTCGGGGATTAAATTTTAAAGAAGCATTTCCTGAAATAGACTGGTTAGAGTAGTTTGTATTCGTCTAGAGTCTCTGCTTTTTGGATGCACATTCCACAACCACATCTCTCATTAGGACATCTAATAACAGTATCTTTATTGTCTTTCACATACTGTAACAATGCAGATGTGTCAAACAAATAACCAATTGGTCCTTTAGTACCATCAAACTTTGCCTTGCAGGTCTGATGATGATAAACAGCTTCTGTTTCGTGATCTATATGTAAAAAGTATTTGTTTACACCGCAGTACCAACTTTTGAAGTGTGTATCTACAAGTTTAACATTAGTCCACTCGTTGTTTACTTTACCTTGGATGCAACGTCCTCCGCAGCAATTTCGTCCTAATTCTGTTCCTTCTCTGTTAGTGTCAGCAGGATTTGGAATATCCATAAAGTTAAAATACCATTCTTGTTGCTCTGTAGTATATTCTTGACTTGTTCTACGTAGTGTTCCGTCTGTGTCTAAGAACCAACCCTTAACGGTTATGTTACCATCACCAATAGGGCGAGGATTAAATTTAACACCCCACTCCTTTAATATTTCACACACGTTAACAGTTTCTTCCCAGTAATCAGTATGCATCATTACATTAACAGATAATCTAATATCCTTGTTGCTAAGTTCTTTAATATTCTGTAAAACATTATCTTTTAATTTCTGATTTGATTCTGCATGATAGCTAACAGTTACCCAGTTAAAGTTTTTTACGATATTGTCTATAAACTTAGTACTAAAAGCGCCGTTAGTAGTTAACCCTAATCCAAAGTTGCCTTGTGTTTTTGCATAATCCGCAAAATCAAAAAAGATTGGATTGTTAGTCGGTTCGCCGCCAGTGAAGTTAATGTTAACTTTGTCACAATTATAAAGTTTAACATATTCTTTGATGAATTCTAATGTAGCCTTCATCTCTTCAAAGGTTCGATGTTTACTGAAATTATTATGCCGGGTAGCCTCACAATAACTACAGTCATAATTACATCTGCGACCAATTTCCCAAGTGATCATCATCGGTTCTAGTTTGTTAATTAACTTAATTGCTGTAGTTTTTATCATATTTTGTTAGTGGTATATCTGCGGCGCAAGTGCAAAATTTCCTATTGCATATAACAGGTTCTGAAGGTACTATAAATGTACCGTTATAAATGTTACCTAAACTCCCCCCAACTCTACAAGTAGCTCGGTGTACGTTACCGTCCCAGTTAATCATTAAACTTTCAATGCCAGCCGCACAGGTCCATCCATTGTATTGATTCAGATGCAATTTAATTACATCGTTGGCATGTAATTGTTCCATAGGTTTATCTTTATAGAACAACAAAGTATTTGCCTGAACAGTTGCTTCGTGTTCTTTAATCCATTCTAAATCGTGCAAATTGTATCTCATATCATCGAAAACATCGTGGTCTCCTTGAGTCCAACGTATACGTCTTAGTGTACAAGGAATTTGATCAGATATGCATCGTGCATATACTGTTATAGCATTTACCATGTGCTCTGGATGACACATAATCTGTGCTATTAATTTAATCTTTGTAGCATCTGCAATTTTACTTATAGTATTATATACACGCAACCAATCATATTCAAAATGAATACTAAAAACATATTGATCAACAGGTAATATTCGATAAAATTCATAAGGAAGAGTCCCGTTAGTTGTTATGCTAATCCAGTGTATTCCTTTATGTCTAGCGTACATTATTAATTCTTGAAATTTAGGATGTACACATGGTTCACCACCCGTTAGACTTAAACGAATGGGCTTACCGATCATACTTAACTTATCTACTACATTTTTTAACAGATTAATATCCGTGTGTTCTGACGTATTATCGTGTATCAAGCTAGGGCAGTAACTACAATCATAGTTGCATCTTTTACCCAAGTTCCATTCAACCTTAATTGAGTTTTGATGATCCCATCGACTAGTAACCTTAAACATAGGGTTTAAACTCCGGTGCTGCGTCTGTAAAACTTTGATTCCTAGTTGTATCTAATCTACGATTAAATTCTACACAGTCAGCCCAACGGTAACTTTGATCTCTTGCCTGTAGATAATTAATATTATCTTGAATTTGATCTAATGTATATTTTAACAGTTGCGGGTGCTCTTTAACTAGTCTAAAATTTGCCACTTTTTCTTTAACTGCTACTAACCTACTTATTGCTAGTTCTACTAATGGACGTGGCATTACCTGTGCCGATAGTTCTCTAGGAAATTCAACTCTATGTGAGTGAAAAACAATTCCAAGATCATCTAAAAAATATTCAATAATTTTATCTAAAAATAGAACGTTGCTGACCTGCACAGTAAAGGCACCAACAATACGGCTAATGTTAGGAATAGTTTGTATTTGTTTGATATTATTCACAAGCTCAGACCAACTGGCATTACCTCTAATATATTCGTAGCTTGTATGAATTCCATCTATGCTTACATTAACAGCGATACTTTTAAACTTAGGCCAGTACTGCCAAATCGTACGATTGTTTTTACCCAACATACTTAGATTCGTTGCATACTTAATTTCAATTTGATCTCCGTAAGGAGCAAGCATGTCTAATATACGATAGTGCTGCGGATCCATTAGAGGCTCACCGCCTGCAAATTCTACACGGCGGAAATAAGGCAACAGTTTTTCTAAACTAGCCCACCACTCTGGATTATCTTGAAACTTATCCAAGAATGGTTTATTTTTTAAATTATGATCTTCTACAAGTTTAAAAATAATATTGTTATCTTTCTTGTAAAAATCTTCAATTTGTTCCCAGTCATTCCAACTAGTACTGTCACCAGGGTGGCACATGCGACACTTTAGATTACACAAATTGTTTAGTTTAAGCTCTATAGTAGGAATCTCAAACGGCATTGAATAATCTTCTTGCAGGCTATCTAGTGCTTTAGGGTAAAGATTAACTCGTGCTTCCGGTATACGTGCTTCTACATGTCGTTGACGTAAACTTACTACACCTTGGTCTTCTAAATTAAAACAAGGTTCGCATTCCGGAGGGCGTTCATTGTTTAGTACTTGCCTGCGGATGCGCCGCATAGTATCATTGTTCCAAATTTTCTCCAACGACTCTTTGTCAATAAATCCAACGGGGTGACTACGACAACATGCTTTAATTGCCCCGTCTTCTCTAGTAGCTAGACCAGTAAATGGATGCATACAGAATGTTTTGCTATATTGATAGTTCATGAAATATTTAACCTACAAAGTGTGCATATAAATATTTCATGGTACAATCAAGAAAACAGTTTTGGCTACAATCTAAGGTTACACAACTAGGTAATTGGCAAAATCAAATCACAGCAATATCAGGAAGCCCAAGTTTTTGTGTTTTACCGTGGATACACTTAGCAACACGGCCAAATGGTGACATGCGTATATGCTGTGTTGCTAATGCTAGTGGCGCCAATAATGGAAATTATACTGTAGGTCTTGTTAAGAAAGAAAATGGAGATCCTGCAAATTTTGGAAAAGATTTGCCGTCTCAGGCATTTAATAACGATTATATGCGTAGCGTTCGAAAAATAATGCTAGAAGGGGGTGTACCTGCTAGTTGTAAAAAATGCTACGATGAAGAAAGCAACGGAATAGTTAGTAAAAGAATTTGGGAAACTGGCACATGGCACCGTAACGGAATTGACATCCCTGCACTTATACAACAAACAACTGAAGAAGGTTATATTCCTTACAAGTTGCAGTACATTGACCTTCGATTAGGTCACACCTGTAATTTAAAATGTATTATGTGCAGTCCACATGATAGTAGTCAATGGGTGGGAGATCACAAGAAAGTCTATCCATTATTTCAAAGTCCTTTAATTAAAAAACAACTAAGTTGGGAACGTAGCGGGTTTGACAACTTTTGGCATGAGAATCCGGAATTTTGGAAAGAGATTTACAAACAGATTCCTAATATTAAACAAATTTATTTTGCTGGCGGAGAACCGTTAATGATTAAAGAGCATAAAATGTTCTTACAAGAGATTATCAAACAAGGATATGCAGACAAAATAGAACTACGTTACAACAGCAACGGCATATTGATAGATAAACCTATCATTGAAGTGTGGAAGCATTTCCGTAAAGTTAAGTATGGATTTAGTATAGATGGCATGGGAGAGCGTTTGCACTACATTCGCTACCCAACCGAATGGGATACCGTTGTGAAAAATTTGCACATACTAGACACAGCACCTGCTAACATCGAAACAACTATAGCCTGCGCTGTGCAAGTACTAAACATTAAGCACATTCCAGATTTTATAAAATGGAAACTAACGCAAGGATTTAAAAGAATTAACTTAAACGATAACATAGCGGGAGAGACACACAGTGGAGGAATTTTTAGCGCACACTTAGTTTGGATACCGACATGGTTAAGTTTAAGAGTATTGCCTAAAGAAGATAAAGAAGAAGTCCGTAGACTGTTTGAAAATTTAAAACAATGGCTGTGGGATAACTATACACAGGACAATAACTTCTGGAAAGTAGATCCATATGGCTGGAAGAGATGGGAGGGAATTCTAGATTGGATGGAAGCTGAAGATCACTCTCACTTGTTACCAGATTTTAAAGAATATATAAAAGTTATGGATGTCCAACGTAACACAGACTTTAAAAAAGTTTTTCCAGAGCTTGAGCATCTGTTATGATATCTGCACTAAAGTATACTGTACCTATTTCAACGTTAACGTCGGCTATTTCTACTGTTGATTTTACACAATTTAGGTATGCACTAAACGAACCAACTGGTGATTTTTTTTATGAACCTTGGACTCTTAAAAAAGAATATGTTGGAACAGTTTGGGAGACTATTCTCAACACATTACCAATGAAGATTGGTGAAGCTAGACTAATAGTATTAAAACCTGGAACTTGTTATCAGAGTCATGCTGACATAGACGACAGATACCATTTAAACATAAGTGGACAATACTCATTTCTAGTCAATCTAGACACACTAGAGATGTTCCCGCAAACACAAGACGGAGTGTGGTATGAGATGGACGCTGGGGCAAGGCACTCAGCAGTAAACTTTGGTAGTGTTGATAGAGTACAATTAGTAGTAAGAAAACTGCTCAACAATACGAATCTTCAAGAATTTAACACAGTTGAAATTAAACCAATCTGTGAAAAGCCTAGATTTGTATTTGATGACGAAGTTAGTTCATGGTTAAGTAGTATGAACAAAAAAGAAGCAATAGACAATTTCAAAGTTCTTACCGATGGGGTAAGATTTAATTTAGACCTTAGATTTAAAAATGAACTAGATAAAATCTCTAAAGATAAATTTCAAATCAATATATTATGAGCCATGCATTATTCTTTTCGTTAACAGGTAAACGCTGGGAGCGCACTCTGTGGGTACACCGAGTTGCTACATTTCTGCGAATGAACAACTGGGATGCAGAAGTTGTAGACTTTACGGCGTTTTGGAAACTAGAAGAGTTGCAAGAGTTTGTTCGTTCTAGAACTACTAATAAAACAGTTATGTTCTGCTTTGGTACAGCATTCTTAAATCCGTGGAGCCCTTACCTAAATGATTTTATTGCATGGCTAAAGCAAGAATATCCCAATGTTCCTGTTGTTGTAGGCGGAAACAATGCAATGGTTACTCCAGCAGAAGGAGTAGACTATTGGGTAGACAGCTACGGAGAAAATGCTGTTCTTGCACTTTGTCAACATCTCATTGGAACACTAGGTGAAAGACTTAAAACTGATATAACAATACCTCACAAGAAAGTTATTAGAGGACTGCATCACTATCCTAGTGCTCCGCTAGAAAACTACTTAGTCGATTACGAAGCACGAGACTTTATGATGCCTTGGGAGTGTCCGCAAATTGAAACAGCACGTGGTTGCATGTTTAGTTGCTCTTACTGTAACTTTCCTATTATAGGACAGGCTAAAGACGTTAGTGTAAGCAAAGAAGAATTTAAACGCCAGATGCAAACAGGCTACGAGAAGTGGGGAATTGTTAATTGGCGGGTAATGGATGAAACATTTAACGATCGTCCCGAAAAACTACAGAAGTATGCAGAAGCAGTTGATGAGTTAGGGTACAATCCTTGGATATGTGGATTTGCTAGAGGTGACCTAGTTGTTAAACACCGTGAACATTGGGACACATATATTAGGTTAGGGTTTCTTGGTCATAGCATGGGTATTGAAACGTTTAATAAAGAGGCAGGTAAACTTGTTCGAAAGGGCATGGATCCTGACAAACTAAAAGAAGGACTATTAGAGTTCCAAGGTTATACTGATATTCATGCACCTAGACGCTACAGAGCAAATATACAAATGATCTGCGGAATACCTGGAGAAAGCATAGAGTCATGGAATGAATCACTGCAATGGCTTAATATATATTGGACTAGGCAAAGTGCTAGCGCACATATTTTAGAAGTACCTGACTATGACGAAACACTAACTAACCAAAGTCGCTTTACTAAAGAACTAGTTAGTAACGGATTAATTAAATTAGAAGCTAGACAAAATCCAGGATACGAAGTATCTAAAGACAGTGGCGGAAATGTTATATTCAAATCTACAACACCACGTGGCGGTGGTGTAGGCAGCACAAGAAATGATGTTGTTATTTGGAAACACAACACAATGGATTGGTATCAAGCAGAAACCTTAGTACAGGAATTTTATTCCGATGCAGGGTTTAAAGGACTTAGAGGATGTAATCCTTTCCTATCAGATAGATTGTTTGCATACTACGAAACTAATTCTTATGAAGATGTATACGATCACAAAGTATCAAGAATAGATACTTCTGATCAAAAGTTTAAAGAACAAGTTCAAAGTTATATTGATAAAAAATTAAATTGGAGTAAAACATGACAGACATAAGCAACTGGGGTTATTACCATAAATTAAATCCCACAGGAACTCCGTATCCATCAAACCTGTTGTATACTCCTAGAGTCAATCCAGAAAAAACTATAATGTGTGCTCACTATTGTATTGATCCTGCATACAGACCGGAAGAAACTACGATAGTACCGGAAAATTTAGTTGAATGGTTTTTTCATAGAGATGTTAAATTTTTAAATCAATTATCTCATCTTAAAACTACGCCAGCACTCTATGAAGTAGATTATGAAAACAGAAAAATCTTTATGGAATGGAACAAAGAAACTCTATCGCAGATATTGTTTACTCCTGGTAGAGATTTAGATATAGAAATTCCCGATTGGAAAGAACAAATGAAAGCGTTTTTTATTTCGACAAAAGAAAATAATTTTTGGAAGGTATCGTTGTATCCGAATTGTTTCTTTATTTCAAAAGATGGTCAATTAAAAACTATAGACAACTATGCAGTTATTCCTTACGAAGAACGATTCATAGAAAGAAAAATTATTGAAGGCATAATTGGCAAGGATGGTGCTTATCGATTTGATCATTCAACTGACGAACGTGGATTTATCGATTTTAAAAAGTTCTTTGAAATCACAATAACAAAACATTTAAAAGAACGTTCCTGGGGAAATACAATATTTTCTGATATATTTGAAGAAGTTTATAAGAATGATTAATTGGAATACCGTAATATCTAATCTCAAAAATGGTCGAGTAATCACTGTTGACCCTGCACGATGGAACATGGCCAATCCCGAATATCAACAAATGCTGGAACTGTGGAAATCTAAAAATTTTAATACAGATAGTGTTAAGTGGACAAACTTTTACGATACCAAAGAAATAGAAACTAAGATAGCTAACGAGTTAAACATAACACCATTGCGGAGTTGGATCAGTTGTGTAGAGCCTGGATTTATGACAGGCTATCACTATGATATAGATGATAACGAAGAAGAATATTTAAAGTACGGATTATTGAAGCGTTATTCAGTTTTTATCAGCGAACCTAGTATAGGACATATTTTTATATTAGGTAAAGAATACTTTTACAATAAACCACAAGGCACAATAGTTAAATGGTCAAACTACAGAGAATGGCACAACGGAATAAACGGTGGACTTGAAAACAAATATATGTTTCATATTATAGGATACTAAATGTTTTCTTTTGACCAGTTATCTAAAGTTCAAGTTGAAATAACAAATCGCTGTCAAGCAAGCTGCCCTATGTGCTTGAGAAATATACACGGCGGCATTGATAATCCATCATTGCTGTTAACAGACTGGGATCTACAACGGTTTCAAGATATATTTACTAGTGAAGTTTTAGAGAGAATCAAGTCTATAAACTTCTGCGGCAACTTTGGCGATCCTATTATGAATAATAATTTGATTGCTATGTGCAGTTATGCTACAGAAAAGAAGACAAGTTTAGAAATTATAATAAGCACTAACGGTTCTGCTCACACTAGTGATTGGTGGCAAAGGCTAGCACATGCCCTGCCCAAAGAACACAAAGTAATTTTTGCTATAGACGGACTACAAGACACACATTCTATCTATCGTATTGGTACAAACTATGACATGATTATTAGAAATGCCAAAGCATTTATCGATGCAGGGGGCATAGCACATTGGATGTTTATTAGATTTAAGCACAATGAGCATCAAATTGAAACCGCTAGAGATTTAGCACAAGAATTAGGATTTACTGCATTTACACTTAAAGATAGTAAACGATTTGGTAAACAATTTCCTGTGCTCGATAGACAAGGTAGCATTACATACTATATAGAACCTCCTAGCCACAGTAGAATTAAACCAGTTGAGTTTGTAGATTTGAAAGACTACAAACAATGGCAAAATGATGTAAGTTGTTTTACTTTTGACTCAAAAGAGTTGTTCATCGATGCCAATGGCTACGTAATGCCTTGCTGTCTAATCAGTTCATTTTTGTATGCTAACTACGATGTTGATCTTTATAAGAAGTATAGTGTTGTAGACGAAACTAGTATTATAGGAATTGCAAGAGAAGTTCAACAAGAAGTGCTTACTATACTACAAGAGTTAGGTGGCCTAGAATCTCTTGATGCTAAGAAAAATTCTATTAAAACTATTATGAGTACAGAGGTCTGGCAGACCTTAATGCATACTAAATGGGAAACAAAGTCGTCTTCTACTTGCAAGATATTATGCGGTAACAATTCGCCTTTTATTAAAATTAGCGAACAACTTAGTCGTACATAGTAATCTGTAAAGTGTAGCGAGTATTATAACCAATATTTGCAGGACCATGAATCGTCATAGGATTATTCCATTCATACATATCTCCAGCTTTGTAGTCAGCAATATACTTGTTATCCCAAACAAATACATGTCCTGGCTCCCAGTCTTGTAGAAACATTGTATATCTTACAAAATTTGATACTTCTGTTAATTGTGGATCTATATGCATGGCCTGAAACTCACCAGGATACAGCATTATAAACCACCAGTTAACTTTTGTTCTTTTTTCTGGAACGTCCGGTAATGTAAATTTAAAATCTTGCATCTCAGGAGAAGATGGATTCATCTGATGAAAGAAGTATTTGTTATTAGAGTATCCAGGCCTAGCCATTTCTGTAAACTTTTCTAGCAAGGCATTTCCCCTCCACCTATCAGGTTGCCATACTGGAGTGCGATCTCCTTGACACGATTTCAAATGTTCAAGAATGTTTTGCTCTGTAATCCAGTTTAAAAAATTGCCTATGTATTTCATACTAATCCATCATAATTAAAATACTGATTAAGCGATGAATATTTTTCGTATTCAAGTATTCTTACAGTTACTACTATTCGAGTTTTTGTTCCATAGTTTTTTACATTATGATAGATGTTTGATTTTATGAAAGTAGGTTTGTCAATTATTATTTCTTTAATAGGGCCATCGCTTCCTTTATAAAAATTAATAAAAAATTTAAATGGAAATTCTTTTCTTTCGTAGTAGTGTGTAATTTCTTTATCGCTATCATTAGTTGGGTCATACCAATAGTTTATAGTATTTTCATAATTACTAATTGGAATTATTAACACATATTGACTATTATACGGATAGTTATCCCAATTAATGTCGTCAAACGATCTGTCTGGTTGATTTTGTATCGATTGTTTTATTTGATTTGTATAAAATAGATCAGGGTCTTTTTTCACACCGTCTACATGTATATCTGTTGTAAAACCTGGAGGAACTGTTCTTACAGCAATTTCGTAAATTCTGTTTTTAGATCTGTTAGAAACGAACGAAAAAATTGTTGGAAAACATTCGTTAGGCAACCTAGTCCATGTTTCTCTATCTAATATTCCTGATTTATCGTGCTCCGGGTGATTTTTTAAATAGTCTAATACTTCTGCTTGCATTTCTAATAAATTAGGAACATTTAATTTTAGAAAAAAATCAGTGTCTTTCATTAATATGTCTCCAAATGATCAATACCTAATTTCTTACGGAATTCCTTGGTAAACTTACCGTCGATTCGTAGTGAATAAGATTGTTCCATAATACGTTCACCGCCATGCCAATCTACATCATTCCACCAAGCTGCTCGACAGTTTAAGTATGTTTTATCTTTAGTCTCTGGATCCCACAAATAAAATGCTTTCTTTGTATTAGGACGGATGTGTATAAATTCATTGCGGTGTGGTTTAACAACGTTAACACCGTTCTTAGCATCTAAGTCGCGGTGCTCAAATGGAATGCCGTCTGCTTCGCAATGGAAAAATATAACACGACCTATGTCTTCAAACACTGTACCAACTAGACTTTCCACCCATTTAACTACACTAGGAAAGTATTCAGCTTCTGGAGTTAATTTTCGAGGTGCAGTTCTGTCATCCCAAGATCCTTCTTCCCACAAGTAATAATAAATGTAAGGATCGTAAGCACCCATAGCATGTTTTAAATAACGTGTAAAGATATTTCGTTCTTGAAAGTTCTTAAAATCTTTAGGCATCAACTTCATGCCTGCTTGTTTGATAGGATCATTATCTGGCAATTGTTGAAACTCTTGCATGGCTTCGTAAATAGGTTTCCAACTTACTCGATAGCTCATATCATCAAAGGTAAAACCAGGAGTCATCCATGTGCCCTCTTTGGCATACTCTCGTGCTAAGGCAAATCCTGTTAGAATCTCAGGTTGTAGTTGATCAAACTCCGCCATGTTAAGGTACGGAGTTATATCAAAATATGGTTTATTGTTTATGCCGTGTATCATATTTTCTCTGATATTTTTCTGGCACTGTATCATACAATGGCAGATTTTTGTTTATAGCACCATCGCGTAATATAACTTGATGGACCAACGGACTTACTGGCTTGCCGGGCAACATGTCTGCCCATGATTCTGTTTGATCTTCTTCTAAATCAATAGTTCTCACATCTGGCCATTGTATAATTTTTACTAATATGCCGTTAATACGTAATGGATAATGCACACGTATACCATATTTTGGATCATATTCATGTGTCCATCCTTTGCGTTCGCACACATCGATTACCATTCGCAATAGTTGTGAAAGATAAATTTTTTCTTCACCCGGATGCCTGCCAATGTCGGTACCTACTCGAATTCTATATTGATCACAAATACGATCGCCGAATAGTTGTATCTCTTCTAGGCAGTATTCAAGTTGAGCTATAGTTTCTAATGTGTAACTAACATTTTTAATTTTCATGCCTAACTTTAAACAATTTTCAATTCCTTCTATTTGTTTTTTTCTAACAGTGTGTCCTTGATAGTCGGGGTGGTTAAGACCAATCGTCCATGATACTGTTTTCATGTCGGCAAACTGTTTAGCGTATTCGTAATCTGCTAAACAAACACCATTAGTTAAAATCATAATAGCACGATGTTTTCCTGGAAGTGATTGTATAGATCTACAAAGTTCAGGAAGATCTTTTCTCACAGTAGGCTCTGCACCCATTAGTGCAACATTATAACCATCATCCTCCCAAGATTTAACTATCTCTAAAATTTGTTCAATAGGAGGATCTTTACTCATATTATTAGGAATTTGGTAGCAATGAGGACAATTTAAATTACATTTGTTTGTAATCTCTAGACAATATGTTTTATTGCTTGGCGTAGGATACTTATAGTTAATATAAAAATCAGCGTCTGGCTCTACTAGATATTCAGATACTCCATGCTGCTTACATTTTTTACTCAACCATATAGAACCATTTCTTTCAAATAGCACAGCAGAAACGTGTCTATAACAATGTTCACATATCGATGTTGTATCGTGTATTTTATTCATGTCTATATTTTTCAGGTACTGTATCTAACAACATCTGTCCTTTATTAACTGCCTGATCTCTTAATATAACTTGGTGTAATAGTGAACTCATAGGTTTACCTGGCACAATGCTAGCCCATGACTCACTTTGCACTTCTTCCAAATCGATAGTTCTTACATCGCACCATTTAATAAATTTGTGTTCGATTTTGTTTATGCGTACAGCAAAGTGTGTACGGTTACCGCCTATGTAGTCAGGCTCCCAAGTCCATTCATTGTCTAAACAAAACTGTTTAGCAACCGCTACTAATTCTGACAAATACAATTCTTTAAAGTCTCCTTCTGGCACACGACCAATTTCGACTCCTAATTGTATTCTAGCACTAATACCAAACTTTTGCACTTCATACATTACATCAGATAGTTGTTCTAAGTTAGCTAATGTATAAGTTAATGTTTTTACATCTAGTCCTAGCCGAAAGCAGTTTTCTAATCCTATCATTTGTTTGTCTCGAATTTGTCCACCGTTATAATCAGGATGGTTCAATCCAAATGTCCATTTGAGTCTAGGAATACCTTGGAATCTCTTTACATAATCCCATTTAGCAAGATACACTCCATTAGTGACTATTATAATATTTCTAGGTTTTCCAGGTAATGCCTGTATGGCTAACACTAAATCAACAAGATCCTTTCTTACTGTAGGCTCAGCACCGACAAGACTAACCGCATAACCGTTATCGGGCCACGATTGCACCTCAGATAACAGATAATCAATGCTAGGATCTTTGCTGTTATTATCAGGCATTTGATAACAATGCGGGCAATCTAGATTACATCTATTAGTAATGTCTAACCAATATGAACTGGGTCTGCGTCTTTCGTACTGTTGATTAAGATAAAATTCTGCATCAATGTCTACTAGGGTTTCATGGTATCCGTGTTTTGGACAAGTTTTTGCCAACCAAATTGCTCCGTCCCTCTGAAATTTTACAGCAGGTACGTGTCTATAACAATCCTCACAAAGAGAAATAGTATCACTTATTTTATCCATGAAAAATATTTATGATAATTACTGTATGGACAAAAAATTTAACTATTATTATAACAATGTGCCAGGTAGTGGTCCTTGTAGAAACAATTTAATATACACGAGTCTTATGTCCGAAGACAATACTGTATTTGTACAATGGTATCATAATGACACAGAATATCACAAAGGCAAGAACCAAGTAGTTGATCCTAGCAAGATGGAAGAAAAATGGCTGCGTGAAGTTAACTATCTCACACAGATGCGTAATGCCTATCCTGACTTAATTCCAAATATTCTTAAAATTGATTTAAATGATAAAAAAATATACCTAGAAGTCGATGGTCCAGATTTTTGGGAACAGGCAAGATGCCTAACAGAAAATTTTGATTCTGTATTACCGGACTGGCAGGATCAGATGATTGAAATTATTAAGGCTCATAAAAGCTTAGGACTGCACAAATATAGTATGCATCCTAGCAGTTATTTTGTTGTTGGCGGGAAATTAAAAAGTATTAATTATTTTTTTACCTATAGGAAAACTGAACCAACAATTAGCATATCAGAAGTTGAAAGTCATATCTATACTACTCGACAAGACGAAATACGTAAACACCTAGAAAAGTTAGGCATCGAATGGGATAAAAAGCAGGCTTGGAATGTAATGGATCAGTTGTGTTGGGAAAGTTTCCGCACTAACTACCCAGCAGAGTTTATTGAGCGTGTTAAAGAATGTATAAAATAATTCCGTGGTCTAAAGATTTAGATTTAACAAATTTTTATCATTATTGTAATGTTAAAGGATTTGTAAACAACGCTAGTCAAAAAGAAATGGTAGACTGCTTTCGTAATGAACGTGAATGGCAAGTATGGATTTTATATTATAATGATGTGGCAGTAGGTAGCGTAGCCGCACATAGTATAGACGAAGGATATCGTATATGTGCTAGAACGTGTGTGTTGTCGAATTTACTTCCTTTAAATACACTAAGAACACGAAACCAGATTGCCACACATAATCACGTCACAGCACAGTTCTTTATGCCTGTTTGTATAGAATGGGTAAACAACAAAGGAGACATATATATTACTAGTCATCCTAGTGAAATAGGAACTCAGCGTATGGTTCACAATGTCTGGGCTCCTACGATGGAAAGAGTTGGCGTAATTAATAAGGCATTTGAAAAAGAGTATAGGGGTCATATACAGACGTTTTGGAAATTAAATTCAAGTGTATTTTTAGAGCAGTTGGAAAAATATAAATGGTAGATAAGTTTAAACTTGAAAAGAAAAAATCAATAGTATGTTGCATACTAGATGTTATTAATAATTGTAAAAGCGGTTATGCTAAAGAGGTTTGTGTTAACTTAACTGATTTTTTAATACATCGATTTGACCTAAAAGGATATGACATTCTTATAAGCAAAGACGAAGATGCATTACTAAACGCTGCTGCTGACGAAGGATATCAACATGCTGTTATCATTGCGGCCGGGACTAGTTTAGGACTATCAGACAGGTTGTTTGGAGCCATCGAAGCTCAATGCAACGAAGATTTTTTTATTGCAGGCCATATTCTTGATAGGGGTGATCATTCGTATTACAAGAACGCTTGTTTTGAACTGCATCAACAATTTTATATTATTAATTTAAAAGATTATAATAACCTTAGCCGGCCACTAGTTGGTACTGAAGAGTGGGTTGAGTACCAACAACTTGCTCCTGTGCGTAGCGTAGAGTCGTTGTACAATGATCCAGAGATTCCTGCATGGGTGCATAAGGGCACCGAGCTTAAAACATACTCTGTTAAATTACACGGGTGGAATATACTAAACGTAGGATTAGAAAATGACAAAAAAATACTAACACTCAATGAAGAAATACGTGTAAGTAAAAAGTATCTATACTACGAATATGACCATGTTTTTTTAAAAGAGTTACTACAAATAAAAAATTATCATTTCTTTGGCGTAAACTTTTTTGCAGGATGGAATTCGGACGGCATACGATACAGCTTGCCGTTTGAGGGTCCTGTAGATCAATACGCTACAGTAGGCATTGGGTTTAATTGGATTAAAAATCTTCAACTAGTTGGTTTTACAAACAGTACAAAAGTTATTTTTACAGACATTAATCATAATTGTTTAATGTTTATGAAGAAGATGGTAGACGAATGGGACGGAAAAGACTATGCAGAGTTTTATTGGAAGAATAAACCAATGCTACCTAATAACGCTCCTCACATCTCTGAAAATTATAAAGAACAAGTCCAGAACCAGTGGGAACAATTTTTGTTAACAATTGATGACTGGGATACGCTGTGGGCACAAGTTAAAACATTAACCTATGATTATATCCTTATTGATTATACAGCAGCGTTTAATTTTGATTGGTTAGAGCCTGGCAGAAGAACATTATTAAATTTAAGTGATTTATATAACCACTCCCCGCTTATTGCATCAACTAGTGTAAAGTATCGAATTGCTTGTGAAAATATGTTGTTTCAAAAATTAAAAAATAAAGATCCTAACGTAGTTCTCATGCTAACATCTAGAGCTGCTGATGGTTTCTGGAGAGAAAGAAATGAACAACATTATGACAAAGTTGGCAATTTTGTTTATACAGATATCAAAGATTTAAAAACACCCGACTGGCATAAAGAAGATTGGCAACATAATAGCAGTCGCCCAATAGGAGTAGTATAATGAAAGAGTATTTTAACTCTGAAGGACGTTATTTAAAATTAGATATTAAACTCCCGTATGAAGAGATGTGTAAGGAAGCATTTGCTTTAATAGATAAATTCTCTCCGCATAGAGGAGACAATTATAGTCATATTGGTTGGGAAAGTCTAACCTTACACGGGCTCGGATGGAACAAACATGAAAATTATGATGCGTATGGTTATAAAAAAGGAAAAGATGCTAGTAATGATATGCATTGGACAGAAATAGCAGACCTGTGTCCTATAACAACTAAATGGCTTAAAGAAGTTTTCCCGTGCAAAAAATATGGTAGGGTTAGATTTATGTTGCTACGTGCAGGCGGAAAGATTTCTCTACACAGCGATTCTAGTATAAAGTTAATTGAAAATATAAATGTCGCCCTTAATAATCCTCTAGGTTGCAAGTGGATATGGGGCGATGGTGAAGAAATAAGTATGGAACCCGGTGGTGTCTATGCTATGAATTTATATTATCATCATTCGGTAGTTAACGAAAGTACTGAAGATCGTATGCATATGATTATTGCTAGACATGATGCTACAGACGAATGGAAAAAACTAATAGAAAATGCCGCTGAAGCACAAGGCGTCAGCGGCGAATACATTGTCATAGACGAGCTGCCTTAACTTGTGTAATCTTGATCTGGATAATCAAAACAGGCCCTATGCAGGGTTCTTTCTGTTATTCGATTAAAAGGCCATCTTTTATGTATGCCTATTTCTTGATCAGCAATAAGAATATCTCCATCTTTCCAATCATGATGATAAACGTATTCTTCTCGAACTACAAACTCACGTAAAAAATCTGTTATTTCTTTACTTCTGTTTTCGTCTAGTTCTTTAATTTTATGAACATGATACATAGGAAAATATATTCCTTTGTTTCCAGCTTTATTAATTTTTATTAAAGGCGGATGGTATTTAGCAATGCCATCTTCTCCCATCTTTGATAACTCTTCATAATCAGATTCTAGATCGTCCTTACCTAATCCTAATCCTCGGTAAATTTCAAGATGGCAGTTTTCTAATTCTTGTTTTAGATCTTCGGGTAGGTCGTTATATGATAGACTATTGTTAGTATAACTAGTTCTAGAACCTTTAGATCCTTCTACGCTATGTAACCAAACTATAGGTTTTCTATCTTTAACTCCGGGCTCGTTACAATGCCATACCATTTCACAGTCGTAAGCGGCAATGCCTACACGACCGTGTTCGTCTTTTTTACCGCTTACTCGTAGAAACAAATCTTCAGATCCTTTTACCATAGCACCTGCTAAAGTACCAACATAGTTGTCAGATTCAGCAACAACAAATTTTTGTGTATCTTTAAACATTTTTAAAATTCTTACTTCGTCTTCTATGCTTAAATGTTGATTTCGAATAACTACTAAGGTATGTTTTGCAACTAATTTCGATATTTGATTTATATCTTCTTGAATTGCATTACCCATATTAAAATCTTCTATAATTACAGTCCAACTATTTTTGTCTAACTTATAGTTTATCATATTTGTTCCTTTCTGGATAATCAAACATTGCTCGATGCAATAATCTAACAAGCGGGGGTTTGAACAATCTTTTCTGCTCCTATCATTTTTCTAAATTTTTCTGTAAATCTTCCATTGATTCTTAAAGTATATGTAGGTCGTTGAATTGGAAGACCGCCATGCCAAATATTTTCATTCCACCAAGCAGCTCGGGTGTTCATAAAAACACGTTCTCCAGTATTAGGATCAATAATATAAAAAGGTCTATCGCAGTCTGTTTTTATATGAATAAATTCTTTTATAAGATCAGGTGCTTCAGGCATAGGAGCATCTTGGCTGTTAAAATCAGCATGTTCCCAAGGAATTCCTCCAGAGTCCACAGTTATCAAGTTAACTTGATATAAATCAAGTAACACATCAGTTTTGATTAGAAAATGCACCCATTTTACTAGGCCTGGAAAATGTTTTGAACAGTCTCCTAGTATATTCCCTTCCTCAATAACAGGGTAAACCCGATAAAAATCATAAGCACCAAATGCATTTTTTAAATAGTCAGTAAGCTGATTATGATTTAATCCTTTACCTGCTATTTTAAAAGGATCGTCCTCGGAAAGTTGCTTCCACTGTTTTACTACTTCCCATAACGGATTAATTAGTATTCCTTGAGCATGTGGTCTAATTTCACCATAGGTGAAATGTATTCCGTCCCAGGCAAGATTTTTAGCAGTGGCTATTCCTCGACAAATTTCAGGTTTTAATCTGTCCCACTCTGTTAAGTCAATGTGAGGTTCTAAATCTATGAAAAGTTGGTTACTCATAACACATATTTAGTGAACAAACAAGCATATAAATAGATTTATGAAACACATCGAAGAAAAATTACAACAGTTCCTTGATAAAATATTGATTCCTGATATTTCCCTCCATGAGGGCAACCTTAACAAATATAATATACGATATAAAGAAGTTAGTCATTTTGAAGGAATTATGTTTGAAAAAGGATCTATGAATTGGAGTCCAAGTTTTCAAGATGTGTCTAATAGAATTTTTATTGGCGCATATTCTAGCATCCGAAGTGGCGGCTATATGCGATCAAATGTATTCATTGGCAGACATAGTGGATTTGGCTATCGATGCACAATTGCAGGCGGTATGCACAATTTTAGTGGGGTTAGTATAAATCCAGATACTATAATGGCCAGAGAATCTAACTACACCGACGATGAACTAGAACGCCTTAACATTCCTAAGAACAGAACTAGTATTGAAGGAATGAATACGCCTGTTATTATAGGAAATGATGTTTATCTAGGTGATGGAATTGTTGTCATGCCTGGCGTTACGATCGGTGACGGAGCTGTAGTTGCTGCTAATGCTGTAGTAACTAAAGATGTAGAACCTTATACTATTGTAGGAGGTGTTCCTGCAAAAAAGATTCGAGATAGATTTCCAGATGATGTTAAACAAGCATTGCTTAATACACAATGGTGGAATGCAAAACTAGAAGTTTTAAAATCTCTTCCGGCAGATAACGTTTTTAGATTTATAGAAAAGTTTTCAAAGTTAGATGATAGCAAATGGGACGATATCCCAACACTGACATTTAGGAAAGAATGATGGATTGGTCAAAAGTCAAAGCTGTTGCTGTAAACATAGATGTAGATGAAGATGCTTTAGAAAAAGAACTTTGTAGTATTCCTTGTGATAGATGGAACACAGAGCATTTAAATGAACATGGTAATGGATGGAAAACTGTGTTTCTAAATAAAAATTCTACTCAAGTTTTTGAAGACTTCAAAACAGCAAAACTTATTCCACATTCAGATTGGGCATGGGATGATTCAATTCATACACCTTATATTAGATCGTTAATTGAATCGTTACCTATAAAAACTATAGGAATGGTTCGAGCATTTATTCTTACCGGACCTTTAGTTATTCATGTTGACAGCGATGATACTACACCTTTAGATCTTAATAAAAATTTAGGATTAACTATAGCAACTAAAATGACTGGTCCTATGTGGATGGAGGATGGTGTTGAAGTCAAAGAAAAATGTGTCTTTTTTAACGATTCTATTCCCCACGGATTTCCTAATAGTAATGGCAAGCAAATTAGTATTAGAGTGTTTGGCGATTTTGATTATGATAAGTTTAAAGTTGTAGAGGTTTATAAATGAATATAGAATATCTAGACCTTCCTAAAATACCTGAAGAGATAATAGTTGACATTTATCAAACTATTAGGAATACTGCACCAAGAGAAAGACACTCTGTTCCTGAAGCTACAGATGCTGAAAAGCATGATGCATGGAACAGTATAAATGCTAGTGAAAAGTTAAAAGAATTTACACGTTCACTATTTGACTTTGATCACGACGTTCATATATTTGTTTTGTCTGGAAATTTACCTGTACATAAAGATAACATGCGAGATATTGCTTACAATTATGTGTTAGAAACCGGCAACGCAATTACAAATTTTCACAATAACGATCAGGTGTTAGTAGAAGAAAATTCTATAGAGCCGTTTAGATGGCACAAATTAGACGTAAAGAGTTTCCATAGCGTATTGATTCCTGCACCGCCTAGAGTATTAGTGAGTGTATCAGTATACTGGAAAAAATAAAATGCATGGATTGATACTGACAGGATTTAACTCTCATTCAACTGACCAGGCATCAGGTAAAAGAACCGCAGGAGCACACAGAATTGCTACATATCTTAGACAACATGACTGGGACATTGAAGTGATAGAATTTGTTATGGCTTGGAATATTGAACAATTAAAAGAACTTTCTCGGTCAAGGATTACAAACAAAACAATTTTTGTTGGATTTGGAGGAACTTTTCCTATTTGGTCAGAAACAATTGATGCTTATTTCGAATGGATAAGAAAGACATATCCTAATATTAAAATTATTGCGGGCGGGCAAGTTTCAAATCTTTATAAAATAGAAGCAGATTGGTATGTCCACGGTTTTGGTGAGCGAGCACTTGAGGCATTATTAAAACACATTGTGGGAAACGAAACAGTTAAGTGGCAGTTTGGGATTAACGGTAGAAAAGTTATAAACGGTAACCTAGATTATCCTAGCTTTCCTATGAAAGATTTAAGTATTAAGTATGAAGATAGAGATTTTATTTTGCCCTCGGAAACATTAACAACTGAATTAGGTAGGGGGTGTGTTTTTAACTGTAGTTTTTGCAACTTTCCTATATTAGGTGTGAAAACAGATCATACTAGAACAGCAGAAAATTTGTATACTGAATTAGCAGATAATTATGAAAGATTCGGTGTTACAAAATATATCATTGCTGATGAGACTGTTAATGATTATAGCGAAAAATTAGAAAAATTTGCAAAAGTAATTAAAGATTTACCGTTTAGACCAAGAATGTATGGATTTGCAAGAGCCGACTTGTTGGTATCTCGTCGACATGATTGGGATACTATGATTGAAATGGGGTTTGTTGGTCATCACTACGGGATTGAATCTACAAACATAAAAACTTTAAAAACTATTGGAAAAGGTTTAAAGCCTGAAATTCTCCTACCAGGTTTGATTGAGGTAAGAAATTATTTTAAAAAACATTCGGAATATAAAAGTGATTTAAGTTTGATTGCAGGCTTACCGTATGAAACTAAAGAATCATTACAAGAAACGTTATCCTGGACAAGAACTAATTGGAAATCCGAATGTACTATTTTATTTCCAATGTATATTCCTAAAATCGGATTAGACAGAAACTCAAGAATAAGTAACGATTATAGCAAGTACGGGTATCGTGAAACTCAATATGATTACTTACCTGAAATTAGAGAATTATACAAAAAAATACCAACACAGTACGGTATGGGGGAAGGCTTACTACAAGCTACTGGTTTAAGTTGGGAAAATGATGAATGGGATATCAGAGATGTAATGAACATTGTAGTTAATTTTTATAAAGATCATGATGAATATTCAGGCCTTTCAATATGGCGTATAGGAGAGTACGAGGCGGCGCTAGATTTGCCACACGATGCATTTGTTGATAAGACAATGAAACAAATTGATCATCAATTATTTTTACAAAAAAGTAAAGAGTTTGTAAATGATTACATTGAGAAAAAATTAAATTGGACTAAAAATGAAACGGACATTAGAACCTGAAATAATGCTTGATGCTTTAAAATGTAAAGAATACAATAATGTTAGTCATCGTCAATACAAAAACAACCAATATTTAAATTATTATGAGAAATACTGCGGGTTAACAAAAGGTACATTAATAGATTTAGGTAGTGGACCTGGTGTTCATTTAGAATATATGAGGCTTCGTTTTCCTGATCTAAAAATTATTGGCTACGAAAGCTCAGATGCTATGATTGCATTAGCCAACGAAAATACCAGTGTAGAGATTCAAAAAGGTAATATATATGACATTAATGACACCAGCGACGGTGTATTGTGTATGTATACGTTGCATCATCTGCACGATCCTATTAAATTTTGGAAAACAGTTTCTAGAATTTCAAAAGGATATGTCTATATTGAAGATTTTGAAAGGCCGATGACAGATATAATGTTTGACAAATTTAACGCTATAGATGATTTTAAGCATTCTTTAAAAGCCTCATTTACACTAAATGAAATCAAATCTCAATTAATATGTGTTGGTTTAAATTATAATGTTATAAGAAAACCAATTGATTTTGAAAAAGAATTATACAAGTTAATAATTTACCAGAAAATATAAAGAATATTATTTTTTATTACTCCGTACCCTCTAATAATTATTCTCATATCGTCGTTAGAATTAAATTTAGCTGGACTAGCCCTGTGCAAAAATCTTTCTTCTTGTATTAGTAAAGTTCCTTGTTTGTAATTTATTGTTTGATATTCTTTTAAATTACAGTTAGGGTTTGAACAAATATCTCCAACTAACTTAACATGATCTTTACAGAAAAAGTTAGACATTTCTTCTTCTGACGTATTTTTATATTTACTTACAGTTTGTGGATAATAGTCGAAGCTATAGTCACCATTGGATATCATTATAACAAATGTATAGGCTTTATTAAAATACGAATGAAAATTTTTATTGTAATCGTTAAATTCTTTCTCGTAAGAAAATAATGGTAACTCATTGTCGTAATGCCATAGTGCAGTCTTAGGTTGGTTTGGCAATATAATAGTATAACCAGGTTTTCCAAAATTATTTGTGAATTCAACTTTAGGAAAAAGTTTAGTTAATTTATTTTTTAATAATTCATATACTTTTAAATTAACAGGTGTTTCTGTATTGTATTTTTGAACTTCTGTTGACTCTAATCGAATCATTGCGCTAAAAAAACAATTTCCTAACGTTCTGTACTGTGTTAGCGGATTAAATTTCCAAAGATTTCTATATTTAATTACTTCATTTATTAATAAATTACATTCGTCTATTGTAAAAAAATTATCATACTTTGTTAACATTACACATTTTTCCAAGTACTATTATTAACTACCTCAGATTTTCTTTTTAGAAATTTTTTATTACTAACATCAAATAAGTCTCCAGTAAAGACTCCATTGATTATACATTCTCCCAAGTCTGAAAATTCTACCGCGTATCCTTCTTTTGCGGTAAAATCAAATTTTTCCGAATTGTATCCGGCAAATACAGGAGGGGGTGCCTCTGTCATTCCATACCAGTTAGCAACAGTCTTAACTCCTTTGCTAACAAAGTCATCTATCATTGCTTGCGGTACCAGTCCACTACCAGTTACCATGTAACGCACACAACTTAGGTCCATGTTGTCCCATTCAGAATGTTCTTTTAATATTTCCCAATGTCGCGGTATAAGAGCAATGTATGTTGGTCTGTATTGATTAAATTTTTGTAAGTAATCAATCGCTTCAAATTTTGCAGATATAAGCTGTGAACCTACTCGGTAGGCTGGCATTGCAGTCACAGTATAATGTGCAATAGTATTGGCGGGAAATACATCTAAAACAATATCACGTTGAGTTAACCCAATTTCTTTAATGGATCTCTGAATACACTGTTCTATGTAGTTCCACGAGTGAATAACTGTTTTAGGTTCTTTGGTTGTTCCTGAGGTTAATAATGTTAGTGACATGTTGATATTTATGGATTCAAAAAAATACCAATCCTAAGATTGGTATTTTATATTTAAAATTTAATGAATTATCCAATATACCAAGCTGTGCCGTTTGAGTAAACAGGAACACTATTTGCACCGCCGCCTGTATATGCAGTTCCAAATGTATTTGCTGTTGCATCTGAAACGAATGCTCTAGCACCTGCACCTGCCGATGAAGCCGACGGAATAGCAGTGCCTGCAACAGAATATACTGTGGTTTTTTGTACCGGAGCATCAAAGACACCGTTGCTGGTAAAATTAGCTACATTAAGGTTTGATCCGCCGGCGCCTGTTATTAACCTTAATATTGATTTAGGAAACGTATCTGTTAATAATGCACTTGCTTCCCAAGCTGCTACAATTAGTGATGCTGGTTTATAATCAGAACCGTTATAACCTTGTATTGCAATACCTCCTAGTCCGTCGCCACCAGTAGTTGTAGTTGGTGCTGAAAGAGTTCCTTTTGCTGCATTAATATTAAAATATACTTGTCCACTAGATTGTCCAAGTGTTCCTACCCCATTGACACTTAAAGGTCTAGATCCATTAGCCTTAATTACCACTCCGTTCAAAGGATTTCCAATCATTTCGGGTGTTTCAACAGTTTGCGATACTGTTTTAATATTTGTAACATTTCCTGTAATATTAATATTACCTGTACCTGAAATATTATAATTGTTTAGAGATAAATTACCTGATAAATTACCTGATAAATTTACCGAAGCAGACATAGAGTTAAGATTATCATTGTAAGTAAATGATATACCTGAGTGTACGCCGGCACCAAATAAAACATTCACTTGATCTTGTATATATTCGGCATCAACTGTTGCGTTTATTCTATTATTAGTATCTGCTGTAGCATCGTAAGTGAATGTGATACCGGTATTAGTTGCATTTCCAGCTACTAAAACCGCACCCACTCTGTCTTCAATATTTTCTTGTGCAACTGTAGCAGTTAGTTTATGATTTACACTGTCATATACAAAGCTAATTCCGACATGATCTCCAGCAGCATTGGTAAACAAAGCAGCAGCGGCGTCCTGTGCTCGTTGTGCAGTATGGAATAAGTTTGTAGTTTCAGTAACGTTTGAACTGTTAATAAACAGTGTAGAAGCTGTTAGGTCTAGCTGCTCAGTTACGGGATTCCACGACAGTCCTATACCCTGTGCAGACTGTAGAATGTTGGTTCCGCCTGTGGTTACACCATCCCCAATGTAGAGTTTTTTAGTGTCTGTTGTCCAAGCAATTTCGCCATTCTGAAGTACTTTAGTTAGTCTTTCAGAGTTTAAGCCTCTTCGGATTTGCAATGCCATTTGTAGATCTCCGGATATCGTAATACATGTATTTATACATTCCGGAGTAGAGCATTAGGCCACAAAAAAAGGGCCCTGAGGCCCTTATTCTGCGTACCAAATTTGTGTGAATCCTTCGTCTAAAGTAGGCATTTCAAAGCTGGCAATCATGCTAGCAATAACATGATCAGGAATGTCTTTGCCAGGTCTGCTTAACAATCTACGTGTAAGCTCTTTATGCTCTGGTGTTTTAAACACTACTGCAATATGCTCGTAATCAGGCAACATGGCAAACTTACGAGCACGACTTTTTACAGTAGTTGATGTTTGATCCCAGATAATGTCACGATTCATTTCCCTAGCAACAACTACTTCTTTGGCCATAAGTTCTACAGCCGTAGGCATAAAATCAGTAAAGACATCACTATAAGTTTTGCCCACTTCTTTGGCGTAGATATCTACCCACTTATCTGTACTAATATAAGCACAGGCCATAGCCCAATCCTGGTTGTTTACCCAGGTAGTTTTTCCGCTAGCGGGTACTCCGATTAGCTGATAGCATTTAGACATTATTTAACTCCGAAGCGTTCCCGAATATGTTTTTCCACTTCATCAAATATAGCAAGAGCCAAATCTGAATCCATAGTTTTATGTGAGTTCTTTTCTGAACACCAACCTCGGGCAATAGCACCTAGCAATTCTTCACGGTTAGCACATTCTCTAACAATCAACTCGGTGAATTTTTCTTTACTAAAGATTAGTTCTCCGTCATATTCAACAAGACTTTGTGCGGCAAACCGTTCTAACATCGGTATTTTATTCATACATTACCCAATCCTACACGACTATAACCTAACTTGCTCTTGATATCTTTACGATCTCTATTCCGTTCAGGCTTCCATGCCCTCGGATCCACAGTTTCTCCAGTAAGCACGTATCGAAAGTCTGGATCGTATACCATGTAGCCCAGTTTGTTCCACTTTGGTTCATTATCGTATAGAAAGATACAACCGCGACACATACAAAAACTGGCACCTTTGTCGCTCATTATATTACCGTTAACTGTACCTGCATACTTGACAACATTGCCTTTGTGCATTTCTCGTAAGGCTTCGTGATAGTCAATCATTAATCAACTCCAAAGTGTTTCTTGATAGCATCACCTTCTTCGCTTCGTTCCCAATCTTCGGCATCGGGATAGCGATCAAAGTAGATCTTGTTACAGATATCGCAACATTCCCGAACAATCAACTCGGCAAATTTTTTTTGATTTAATATCTTTACACCTAAAATATCCTCTGTCGCCTGTTCAGCAAGTTCTTTAATTCGTTCGTTCATCTTAACTCCGGATCTTTT
>Ga0129333_10000220_pt1 | contig 41484 bp, 43 predicted proteins | sample CPB6_08_DNA_FD_94474 | JGI IMG/M metagenome (GOLD analysis project Ga0129333, IMG submission 94474) | Freshwater to marine salinity gradient microbial communities from Chesapeake Bay, USA - CPBay_Sum_0.6_0.8_DNA | ecosystem: Environmental > Aquatic > Marine > Coastal | place: USA: Chesapeake... | reverse complement strand
TGGAAGTATCACTATTTCTATTCGACGGCAAATATCACGTTTACCTCGTACGCTAGTAGCGCGTATTCGGTTAAGGTGTTGCTGGTAGGCGGTGGTCAGGATGGCTGGGGTGGCGACCCCAGCGGGTACGACTTTTCTTATGAAGATGGTGGTAGCGGCGGCGGTGGCGGTAATGGGGGACAAGTTTTGGTCAACCCCTATGCGTGGACTACCGGGGATTTCGGACTAAACACCCCGTGGACTTTGACAGTTGGCGCAGGAGGAGGAAACGATAGCTCATTGTCCACAGTTGTGGCTTACGGGGGAGGAGGTGCGAGTGGGGGTTCTGGCGGCAGTGGTGGAGTGTCTTATGGTAACGGAGGGGCTGGAGCTCCCGGTAGTACCGGAACAACTGTGAACACAGTTCCATTCGCAAATGCTTATAGTGGAACCTATGGCGGCGGCGGTGGTGGTGGTGGCGGTGGTGGGTTTGCTTACGGCTATTCAGGTGGGGCCGGGGGCGCGGGGGCAAATAGCGTAGGAGGCAGCGGCGGCGAAGGCGGTGACGGTAACGGTAGCACACCCGGAACTGGGGGTTCTGCAGTGGCTAATACTGGTGCCGGTGGCGGCGGCGGCGGCGGTTGTGGTGGCGGAAATTGGCCCGGAGGAAATCCGGGAGGCAGTTACGGCAGCGGCGGTTCTGGACTTGTTGTCGTTGCCTACAAGTGGAGGAACAACTGACGTGGCGCACTTTGCCGAGATCGACGCAGACGGACTCGTCGTGCAGGTGCTCGTCGTGCCCGACGAGCAGCAGCACCGCGGTCAGGAGTACTTAGCGACCGAGTGTTTCAAAGGCGTGCTGGTCGACGGAAAAATCGAGCGACGGCCTTTTGGCGGCACTTGGGTCCAAACCTCGTACAACACACGGCACGGACACCATCGTACCGGAGGAACTCCGTTGCGTAAGAACTACGCGCATCCGGGCTACACTTACGACTCAGTTCGTGACGCCTTCATCCCGCCCAAGCCCTACCCGAGCTGGCTCCTGAACGAAGATATCTGCGACTGGTATCCGCCTATTCCGAGACCCAGTACGCCTCCCGCAGCAGGAATGAAATATAAGTGGGACGAGGCGACTGTGTCGTGGCTGCAAGTTCCGCGCACCCTGCCACAACCTTCCGCATGAAAATCAAAATCCAACCGATAACGTCGTTCCTCGGAGCGGCTGACACGATCGAGATCCTGAACTGCAACGTGGTTCTCGGATCCTACGCATCGATCTCGTACCGCCTGACTGGCGCCAACGGCGACGCGCTCCACCACGGGCAACTAAACTTGCCTTCTGGGCAATATGCTCTGTGGGGCGCCGACGACAATTTTGTCGCAGAATTTGTTGCCAACAAGCTCGGAGCCACCATCGTCGAGATTGTTCCTCCCTACCAAGGATTGCCGGTCGATCCGTCGGCACCGTCGCCGCAGGTCTGATTGGCGAGACTGTTTTTAGTCCCATGAAAACACACGAAGCCATCACGCTGAAAAAACATCTGTCTCGGCTTGCCGAGATGGATCAAAAGTCGCCGCTCGATCTGTCGGGCGCTGTGCGGCTCAAGATCGCCAAGACGATTCGCAAGTGCGAAAGCGCCGAGGCCGATTTTGAGAAGGTCCGAATCGCGCTGGTCCGCGCCAAGGGCACAGCCGACTCCGACGGCAACTTCAACATCGAGCGCAACACGCCTGCGTTCGCCGAATTTATGGCGGCGATCGACGAGGCGCTCGCGGCTGACGCGGAGGGCGTGCCGGCTACCGTGTTCACCGACGAGGATCTGAAGATCGAGAAAAACAAGATCCCGATCGACGTGCTGAACGGACTTATCTCCGTCGGCGCGCTGAAGGAATGAGCAGCAGGGACATCAACCTGCTCTCGTACAACGGCCCCCACGACAACGGCCGCTTCGTGTCGTGGGGTAAGCCGCTGATCCCGGGGGAGGAGATTGCCGACACCATCAAGTGCTCGACCGGGCTGACCGGGTTTTCGGCGCAGTTCGGTGTCGTGCACGGCGGCCGCGAGGATGCGCTGGACGTCAACAACCTCTGCCGCGACGTCTCGATTGTGGCCGATCGGTGGGTATTTACGCCGCGCACCCGGATGGGGTTTACGATCAAGGGCGGCAGCCGAAACATCTCTGTCTCCGGTTTGATCGAAGGCGACCCGCTGGTGGACATTGGCAACGCGTCGGATCAATCGCACGCCGCGACCACCGGCGTGCGGCTCGACCTGCGGCGCGTTGATGGCAAGCCCGTACGCGTTCGCGTGCTTGGCGGCGACTTGCCTGAGCTGGCCCCTAACAGCGGACCGTACCGCTTTGTGTTTCCTTGGCGCTCGCGGATTCTGCGCGTGATCGCGACCAAGACCTTCCTCCAACTGCGCAGACACTTCAGCGTATGAGCTTCTGGTCTTTCCTGATCTCCGCCGCCGGCGGCACCGTCCTCGGCGGAATTACGCAGCTCCTCGGCACGTTCGCCGCGGAGGCCCGCGAATGGTCCGCGTCGAAACGACGCATCGCGGAACTGCAGGCGATCAAAGAGAAGGACATCGCTATCGGCGAGCTGGCAGCGTTCACCAAGGCGCAGGAAGGGTTCTCGTCTTCGTATGTCCCGCCCGCGGGCGCTCCTGCGTGGACTCACGGTGTGTTCACGGTAGTCGAGGCGATCACCAAGTTGGTTCGGCCGGCGATGGTTATCGGCGCCTGCTGGTACGTCTGGCACCTGCCGGCCGACCAGCTCGGCGGGCTGCAACCCGAAATCGTGACCTTTTGCTTCGCCATCGGCTACGCGTGGATCGGGATCCGGCACCAAAAGCAGTCGGGCAAGTGATCCGGCACCCCGTTGCCCCGGCGCCCGCGGCCGGTTAATGTCCCCACATGGCCAGCTCCGTACCTGACGAACTGCTGTTGGCCCGCATCAAGCGGGAATCCGAGGCCCGTGCTGCGGCGCTGGACGCTCTGCGGGCGGAGCTTGAGGCGGCCACCGCCGAGCTTGACGAGAAAATTGTCGCCGCGGCGTCCAAGCTGACGACCGCCGTGGGCTCCGCATCGGCGCTGGCTGGGACCGCTTTTCGGACTGCGGTGACCGCGGACTCCGCCCGGGCCGAGCAGATAACCGCTATAGAGGCTAAATTCACGACAGACCTCACAAATGCTAACGCAAGCATTGTGGAAACTCGTGTAGCGTTCGCCGACGCGACGCAGGCGTTCGCGCAGCAAACTCTCACCGTCCAGACCAGCTTCAACGCGTTCTCGTCGAAGATCACTGAGCAAATCACGAGCATCTCGACTAACACGTCCGCCGTGGCGACGCGCACTGCGACGCTGGAGACGCAGGTGCAGACGGCCGGCACCGGACTGCTGGCGCGAGTGTCGACGGTGGAGACGACCAAGGTCACCGCGACGGAGGCGTTTGCTCAGGCCAACAGCGCGATCTCGGCGTCGCTGTCTAGCACCACTGCGGGCACGATCGGAGCCAGCATCAACACGCTGCAGACTACGAAAGTGGATGCGGCCGGAGCGTTGGCTCAGGCCAACAGCGCGATTGAGGCGTCGCTGACGACGGCCACCGGCAACACGATCAAGGCAGCCATCAATACCGAGGCAGAGGCCCGCGCCACGGCCGACGGCAACTTGTCTGGCGGGTACACGCTCAAGGTTTCTGCCGGGAACGTCGTGACCGCGATGAACCTGCGGTCCTCAAGCGGCGTCGGCGGTGACGTTTCCGAGATCGCGTTCTCGGGGACGGTGTTCAAAATCTACAACGGGTCGACAAACATCACCCCGTTCACCGTCAACACGGCCGCCAACACGGTGACCCTGACGAACGTGATCGTCGACACGCTGGCTGCTAATGTTCAGATCACGACTCCCAAGATTTTGGGTGGTAAAATCGTAGTCGACGACCAGTGCCTGATCTGCACCGACCAAGCGGCCGGCGTCGTCCGGGTCAATGGAGGAACGTCTGACGGTTCCGCGTCAGGGGGTCAGCTTGACGTTTTTGGCAACAGTCACGGTGTCGCTCCCGGGAGCGTGTTTCTCACCCCCGGCAACAGCGGGTCGGCTACTGTGGGCCTTCGCGACCGTCAGGGATTCAACCGCGTTTTCATCGACAGCTCCGGGATCACAACGATCTCAAACGGGAGGTTCGGAGGAACCGAGTTCGATGTTCATCCGAATTCGACGAACAAATTTATGATGGGAGAGACCCCGGGGACTACCAGCGGGCAGTACCTGACATTCAAAGTGAACGACAAGACGGTTCACGTTCCGTTCTACCTCACGGTCCCAACGTGATAAACCGTTACGGCGGAAATTTTCCCGACGGGTGGTCCGACGCGATGATCGAGTTGTCGTGCTACGCGCAGGCGCGCACCCCCGATCAGGGCGGTCTTGGCCAGCAAGGCCATCTAAGGAACGCAATGGTCGCGATGTGGCCGCAGCTCTATGGTGGCGAGATTGAGCCCGGCGTTCCGCGCTGGCGGGACGATCTCGAGTTGCTGACGTGGGCTTGGTGCAAATACCGAGTGATCTCCGTCATCGGCCACGCGAGCGCCGCGAAAACCCACACGTTCGGGCACATCGCCGCCACGTCTTTCATCGCTGACCCGCAGAACGCGATCATCACGCTCACCTCGACGCACCTTCCCGGTCTGCGCAAACGTCTGTGGGCCGACACCGTGTCGGCAATACGCACGGCTCAGATCGCCCCTAATACTCTGGGCGGTTTGATGTTCGACGTTCGCAACCATGACATGACGATCCGGCCGGCGGGGACGAAGGAGGACAAGTATGTTGTCGAAGGCATCGCGACCGATCGCGGGCAGGACGCCGTGGAAAAGATTCAGGGGACGCACTCGCGGAAGCGGCGCTACGTGGTCATCGACGAGGCGCAGGGCACGCCGTCGGCCATATTTGAGGCAGCGGCCAATCTGATGACGGACCCGGATTTCCGCATGGCTCAGTTGGCGAACCCGACGCGGCGCTACTCGGAGTTTGGGACGTGGTGCGAACCAAGCAGCGGCTGGGGCACAATCGACCCGGAGATCGACCAGTTCTGGGAGACTAAACGCGGCGGAGTCTGCATCAGGTTGGACGGCCTGAAGAGCGCCAACATCAAGCACGGGAAGACCGTTTTTCCGTTTCTCATCCGTCAGGACTACCTCGACAGCGTGGCAAAAGCGTTCGGTGAGGGCTCGCCCCGCTGGTGGACGTTCGTCCGCGGCTGGTTTGCCCCCGAGGGCCTTTTTGGCGTCATCTTCCCGTCGTCGGTGCTGAACAAGGCCGAGAAGAAATTGGAGTATCAGATGAAACCGACGCGCGTCGCGTCGCTCGACCCCGCGTTCGAGGGGGGAGACCAGTGCGTGCTGGCGATTGCTGAGTATGGGTCGGCCAACAACACGCCTTTTGCGATGAACATGGTTGCGTCGATCCCGATCAAGGTCGCCGTGAACGACAAGTCGGAGCCGCTCGACTACCTGATCGCCGCAGAGGTGAAGCGCCTGTGCCTGAAGCACGAAGTGAAGAGCGAGAACTTCATCCTCGACGTGACCGGCGCCGGCCGCGGCGTGGCCGCCATTCTCGAGAAGGACTGGGCGCCGGACATCAACCGCTGCAACTTTGGCGGCGGGGCGACCGATCGCCGTCTCAAGAAGACGGATACTGAGAACTGCTCCGAGCTGTTCGACCGCTTCGTTTCCGAGCTCTGGTGGGCCGGGCGGGCGTGGATGGAGGAGGGGATGGTCGGTGGGCTGAACGAGGACTACAAGATGCTCCGCGACCAGCTCGCGGCCCGGCAGTACGAGACGGTCAAAGAGAAGAAAATCCGCATCGAGACCAAGAAGGAGATGAAGGAGCGCCTTGGTTACTCCCCCGACGAGGCCGACGCGTTCGTCATGCTTGTCGAGCTGCTGCGCCGCAAAGGCGCGGTGGCCGGCAGCCCGGCGGTCGGGGCGACCGGATCCCGCGACACCCGGATGCTGCGGCGGGCCGTACGCTACAGTAACGCAATGAATCCCGACCGAGAGTTCAGCACGCAAGCCGCTTAACGTCCGATACGCCGCACATTAACTCGGCTTAACGTCCTGTATATCGTACATCATGGCCCTGCTTAAAGGATTTCGCGATGCCCCCTCCGGTGGCTGGAGGTACGTCCAGCCAGAGACGGGCGTGCGCTTTGAATCTGACACTTTCGACGACCTTGTTGCTAAAATCCTGCCGCATCGGAAATACAAGGGCCTCCCGTTCGACAACCTGCGGCTGGACGTCCAGCGGCAAATTTGCGCCAGCCAGACGAACGGCGAGTGCGAGGCCGAGCCCGGCGAAGATTACCGCCCAATCAACGACCTTACGGCCAGCATGACGACGGGCAAAGCCATCGCGTTTGGTCGGTCAATCGTCTCCGCTTTGGCAGAAGTGGCTGCCGGCCGGGCGCCGCTGTGTCCACCCGAGGAAGCGGCGGCTCGGGCCGCGGTCTGCCGGGGATGCCCGTTCAACAAGGATGCCGCGCTCTGCTCCTGCACCGCGGTGTACAAAGCGATTGAAGCGTCTATCCCCAAGGACCGCAGGCAACCCGGCGTAAGCGTTTGCATGGCTTGCGGATGCTCTTTGCAGGCCAAGGTAAACCTCCCGCTCAAGGTTATCACAGACGGAAACCACCCCGAAATGGAGTTCCCGGACTGGTGCTGGCAACGGCCCGGTGCCCCCTTGCCGCCGCCGACCACCTCGGATACAAGACCCTGACCACGCATGGAATCCTCCGCCACCTCTCCGCTTCCGACACCGACGGAGCGCCGTATCCGTGACGCCGCTACTGCGCGGTCTTTGTGGCGCAAACTGCGCACCGCTTCCGAAGTCCGCAGGAACAAGTGGGCGCAGGTCCAAAACCAGTTGGACGGGGCTCCGCCGTTTTCAAACAAGGAGCTGTTGGAGCTCGGCCAGAGCTGGCGCTGCAACGTCAATTTCCGCGACGCTGCGTCCACGCTTGAGCAAGTGCTGATCAGCTACTGGCGGCTCCTGCACGATACGACGAACCTTGCGTCGGTGCAGTATCTCACGCCGGACGACCCAAACGCCGAGAAGTGGGAGCAGACCTTTCAGCACAACTTCAACCGCTTCATCGACGACTGGGGCCCCGACTACGTCCGCAACTATCTGCTGTTTTCGCAGAATCACGTCTCGTTTGGGGTCGGTGTCGCGTTTTGGAACGACAAGTTCTCGGCGCGGTGGGAGGCGGTGCGCGTTGGTGAGGTCGAGGTGCCGACCCGCTCGAAGGCCAGCGTCGAGAAGCTGACGCTGTTCGGCGTGCGGCAGGAGATGGAGATCGACTTCTTGTGGGATCTCATTCGGACGCCTGACGCGAAGGCCACAGCTACGAAGCGCGGCTGGAGCCCCGAGGCAATCGAGGAGATGCTGGTTCGCGAGTTCGTGAAGCAGGACGGCAACGTGTCCACCCCGGTGACCGGGCAGGACGTTCTCGAACTGCAGCGCCTCATGCGCGACAACGCGCTCGGTGTCACCACGGGGCACGACCCGGTGAAGCTCGTGCACCTGCTGGTCCGGGACTACGACGGCAAGGTGTCGCGGATGATTTTTGCCGAAGCGCAGGAGCACAACGACAAGTTCCTGTTCGACGACACCGGGGCGGAGTCTCGCCCTGACAGCATGACCCAGACGATGGCCGCGATCTTCTTCGACGCGGGCAACGGCGACTGGTGGGGCACAAAAGGTTTCGGCGTCAAAAATTTCCAGCTTGCGACGGTGCAGAACCGGCTGAAGTCCCGGGCCGTCGATCGCACGCTCATCGACGGACTCAATTTCCGAGACCTGTCCGAAGGAGGCCGCGAGACGGTTCCGATCACGAGCGTAGGGCCGTTCAACTTTTTGCCCAAAGACGTTGAGCAGGTCGGCAGCTACCCGTCCGGCAGGTCCATTCTTGAGACGATCGAAATGCTGGATAGCCAGCAGTCGTACAACAACGCCCGCTACCGCGACCAAGGGCGGCAGATTCAGCAGACCAGCACTGCGACGCAGGCCAACATTCTCGCGAACATCCAGTCGCAGGTAGACGTGGCCAACGCGACGCTGTACCTCCGGCAGGTCGCCCGCAATCTGTTCTCCGAACAATTCCGTCGTCTGCGCCTCCGCGGTAACCCGGACGCCGACGCAAAGATGTTCCGAAAGCGGTGTATCGACGAGATGGGGATGCCGGCGGAGGTGTTCTATTCCGGCGAGATTGCGATTCGCACGGGCGCTGACCCGGGCGCCATGAATCTGGCGATGCAGGGCGATCTTGCTTTGCAGGGTCTGCAGCTCCCGGAGGCCAACCGCCGCTGGATGCAGGAGAAGTGGGTCACGGCCAAGTTCGGAGCTCAGGCGGTCAGCAAGGCGCTTAACCCGGTTGATGCCACCGCGGAAATCAAGAGCCAGCGGCTGGCGCTGATGGAGAACAGCGATATGGGCGAAGGCAACCCGCTGCCGGTTGATCCGCAAGACAACCACGCGGCCCACGCGCCGCAGCACCTCATGCCGCTCGAAGTCATCGTAAACAACTACGACACCACGGGCCGCATCGACCCGAACGGTCTCATCGCGCTGCAGAACGCCCTGCCCCACCTTGAAGCTCACTTCGAGTTCCTCAAGGCAGACAAACTGCAGGAGGCTCTGTACGGCGAACTGTGGCCTCGCTTCACCGCAGTACGGTCTGCCGCCGAGGGCATTTTCCGAATGGTCGAGAAGATGCACAACCAGACGCAACAGATGCCGGCCGGCCCGGGTTTTAGTCCGTCGGGTCAAGTGGGCGCGATGACACCGCAGTAGCTTTTTCAAGTCCACAGTCCCCAGTCCCAAAGTCCCATGCTTACAGCACTCCGTCGCATCCTAAAACTGGAACCCAAAGTCGTCATCATCCCCGCCGCCAACCGAGAGCCGCTGACGCTGCGCGAGCGGATGGAGTTGCGTGAATGGTTGGCGACATCAATGACCCAAAAGGCGCTTGCGCTGATGGAAGCGAGGCATCCCGGCACGCGTCTCAAGTTTCCCTCCTACGCCCGGAGCGAATGGGACGAGAGGGCCGCCGTAACTTTTCTGGCCAAGGTAAAAGGCTGGGAGATGTATCGCGACCAGCTCCTGCAACTCGCCGACGTTCCGAAAGAACAGCGCGAGCCGTCCGAAGTTTTCCCGTCAACTGAATGAGCACCGAAACAAGTCCCGTCACCTCCCCCGCCGAAGCGGGCGGAGAAGATCATCTAGCCGCGGCGAACCAGTTCTTCGCGGCCCCAAGCGCCGAGCCGGCCAAGGCGCCGGCACCGGAGCCTGCGAAAGAGCCGGCCAAGGCGCCGGCACCGGAGCCGACCAAAGCAGATCCGCTGGCGGCAGTGGTCAAGGCGGCGCCCAAGGCCGCGCCGGTTTCCGCAACAGAGCCGCCAGTCATCGACGAAATCGACAAGGGACTGCAGGCGCCGCCCGACAACGCCAAGAGTCGCGCCGGGTGGGACGAGCTGAAAAAGCGCGCCACCGAGGAACGACGCCTGCGTCTTGAGCTTGAGCAGAAGCTGAAGGCGGCGCCCGCAACTAGCCCGGTCGATGAAGCGACGAAGGCGCGTCTTGCCGAGCTCGAAGCGCAGAACAAGCAGTTCTCCGAGCGCCTCAAGGTTCTCGACCTTCGGTCCCACCCGGAATTCGTCTCGAAGTACGTTCAGCCGGCGGAGCAAGCCAAGCAGGCGATGGCGGCCATCGCGAAAAGCGACGAGGCTCAAGTCAACGTCGACGAGCTGCTTTCGTTGAAAGGCAAGGCGCTGAACACCGCTGTTTCCGAGGCTATGGATCAGATGACTCCGTACGCTCGCGTAAAATTTCAGGCGTCGCTCGACGCGTACTTTGCGGCGCAATCTGGCGCTGACGAGGCACTGACAAAGGCGGACGAGGCTCTGAAAGCGATGAAGACGACGAACGGAGCAAAGTCTCGTGCGTCGTTCGATGCCGTGGCCGGCTCCTACAAGGACGCGTTTCTCCCGGCGCAGGTCGACGACAAGGCCGCGGACGCCGATAAAGCGGCGGCAGCTTCGTACAACGAGGCGCTGGCCAAGATCGCGACACAGGCCGAGCAGTACGCGTTCGGTCAAATTGACGACAAGGGCGTCGCCGATCTTTCGCACAAGGCGGCGCTCTACGAGTTCACCATGTCGCATGGGATCCCGCGCATCGCGGCGCTCTACAACGCCGAGCTTGGCAAAAGCGCAGCGAGGATCGCCGAGCTGGAGACGCAGGTGAAGGCTTTGAGCGCCGCAAGCCCGCAGCTTGGCTCTGGAGCTGGGACTCCGACGGCAGGCGAACCGAGCGAGCCTGAGTCGCACATTCAAGCTGCCGCCCGGTACTTTGGAAGATAAACCGCAGTAACTTCGGTATACCTTAGCCCCGGGCAAATCCCGGGGCTTTTTGTTGCCCCGGCACCCTCTTGCGCTCGGGCTTCCGTTTCAGTATTCAGCCAGACAAGACGATTGTAGCTGCACACCGGGGACTGGCGGTCCCGGCGATCGGAAAGCTCTAAAGGCGGATGGCGCCCGCTGGGCAACGCACACGCGTGGCTCGGACAGTAATCTAACCATCAATCCTTTCCGACAATGGCTGACATCAACAACTACTTCGTCGAGCGCCGGAATCAGTTCCACAAGACTGTTTACCAGAAGCTCTTCCGCTCCAATCCATTCCGCACTCTGGTTCCCATGAGTGCTTTCGACCTCTCTGAGGGTCGTACTCCGACGGTGCGCACGCTCACCCATGAGCTGCCCACGGCGTACCCGACTCTGACCGAGGTCACGCTGTCTGACGGCAGCGGCAACACCGAGTGCGCCCCGACGGCGACCACGATCAAGCGCGGTGAAATCACCCGCACCTTCAAGCTGTTCCAGACCGCGTTCAACACGGACACGGTGTGCCTCAGCGACCTGAAGCGTGCCGTTGACGCCGCTCAGACCGTGGCCGGCTTCGAGCGCGCCCTCTCCGAGTACATCAACGTGTGGTGGGGCGACTGGTATCGCACCCAGAACATCGCGATGGTCGACAACAAGGCCGTTACCCGCACCAGCGGCAGCCTGATCGTCGCCAACTCGCAGGCCGCTGACTTCACCGGCATCGGTGCCTCGCTCCCGAACGACTACCTCGGTTGGGACCACCTGAAGCAGATCTACTGGCAGCTCGTTCGCAACGGTCTGGCTGATGAGCTGGCCGTTGGTCGTGACAGCAAGGGCCGTCCGGTGCTCCCGCTCCACGCGGGCCCCGGCGTGATCGCCCGCCTGTTCACGAACAGCGACACCAAGGAGCAGGTCAAGTTCTTCGATCCTGCTAAGAACCTTGAGAGCCTCGGCTACGACGGCGCCGTGAACGGCTTCCTGCCCGTTGTGGATCTCTTCCCGATCCGCTTCGGCAAGACTGGCGGCATCGCTTCGGCGGCTGACCTGACCCTCGCCAACGCGATCTACCCGACCGTGAACGCGAACGCCGTGGTCGGCCGCAAGTACATCGCCAATTCCGCGTACAACCCCAACGGGGTGAATGGCGGTCTGGCGGAGTACGAAGTTGCCACGATCCTCGGTCGCGAGGTGTGGGAGGCCAAGTATGAGTCCACTGACCCGACGCAGTTCTCCGGCATGAAGTTCGATCCGTCGAACTACATCGGCGAGTTCCAGTGGATCAACCAGCGCACCTTCCAAGGTGACAACGACCGTGGAAACCTCGGCTACTACCTCGCGGACATCCGCTGCGGTGCGAAGCCGATTTTCCCCGAGTTCGGTTACTCGGTACTCACCAAGGCCACTGACGTCTGAGTTAAATGACTAACAGCGGAGCCCCGGGAGCAAACCGGGGCTCCGCTTTATCCTTTATGGACGCGCACAAAACCGCGGTCACCGGCGTGGGAGGACTTCTCGCCATGCTTACTGTTGAGCAGCTCAACGCCGTTCTTGGGACTGTGATCGGTTTCCTGACGGTGTTTCATCTCTGCATCCTCATTTTCAAGTCACTTCGTAAAAAGTGACATGGCTCCGTATGAACGAACTGCCGCAAAATTCTCTCCCCCGGATCTCTGGCATCCCCGGGCCTCGCGGCCCCAAGGGCGATAAGGGAGACTCGGGTGAGGCGGGCGCCGCTGGCGTCTCGCCGCAAGCGACGACGACGGCCCCGTTCGTCATGCCCGCCGCCGCGAGCGCGGTGACCGTGACGGTCACAAACACATCGTGGACGGCGACGGGTCTCCCGGTCTACATCGAGACCGCGGGCAGCTTCATCGTGGCCGCCGTTTTGTCGGCCACATCGCTTTCGCTGACTGCGCAAACGGCCACAGGCAACGCCACCGCCGGCACGATGATCGCGGCCGGCAAAAAGGTTGTGCCCGGTGCCCGAATGACCGCGGACACGACGCAAATCGACGCCCTCGGCAACCGGGTTACCGCCCTTGAAAGCGGCAACGCGGCCGGCAACAAGAGCTGGTTTGGCGCCACGCAGCCGTCCAACACCGGCGGTGTATTAAAGGTTGGCGACATTTTCTTTAATTCGTCCCAGAATAATAAAATTTACCGCTGGGACGGTTCGCAGTGGGTCGACGTCCAAAAAGTTCTCGACCTCCCTGATTTCGGCCTCGGCATCCGTCCGATCGTCAAGGTCCAGACGCTGCCGAGCACCGGGTACAACAACGGCGATTTCGTCTGGCTTGAGACCGACGGCAAGTTGTACCGCCGGGTGAACGGTGCGTGGACAAAGGCGATCGCGACAGGCGATCTCGTCGGCCAGATCGACGGCACGATGATTGTCGATGGGTCCCTCGTTGCCCAGAAAATCGCTGCAAACGCGATCACGGCCGACAAGGTTGGCGCTAACCAGATCATCACTCAGGCGGCTAACATCGGCGAGGGCATCATCACCGACGCCCACATCGGAAATCTTTCCGCCGGGAAAATTACCGCGGGCGACATCCAGACGGTCAACATAGGCTACGCGGGCCGGATCTTTCATCCGCTCTACCACAAGACCGCGGCCGTCGGCGGCTCTGAGCGTTATTTCCGTGCCGTCGAGTTTGGCACTTCTTTCGCCAGCGGCCACGTTTTTAGCGCGGGAGCCAGCTTTACGTTCTCTCACGGAACCCCCGTGACCGCATACGGCCCGGGCCACGCTTCGTGGGGATTGAACGGCGCTCCGACAATGAGTCCGAACTCGTCCGGCGCGATCCTTGTCAGTTTGCAGGGCCGTTTGATCGGCTACACTGGCAACATCACCCTGTACGCACGCGTCAACGGAGGTTCCTTCTTCTCCCTAGCGGCCCGCAGCTCTCAGGACGGCGCTGATGCCATCATCGACGCCAACCGCATTATGACGGGGCTGACGCCTACGTCTCGCGTCGAAATCTACGTCGCTCCCTGTGACGGGAACGGAACCATCCTCGCCAACGTGACGTGCCGCTACGAAATCGACGCGGTCTTCTACAACTGGTAGTCCCATGATCAAGCGAACCTACGGCGACGTTAAGGACGAGCTGCGCCGGGTAGCCGGGCAGACGGGAATGACGGTCGACGACGCCCGCCTCAAGACGGTCGTCAACCTCGCTCAGGAGCGTCTGTGCACGCTCGGCGAGTGGCCGTTCCAGTACGCTCGCGTCAAGTTCCGCCAGCGGGCGGGCGTGGTCGCTCTGCCAACGCAGTACGAGGCGATCGTTCACTCGGCGATCAACCGCGAGCCGGTCGAGACGCAGCCGCCGTGGTTCGAGTTCCTTGAATACGGGCCGGGCCCGTACCAGAAGAACGAGTGGGCCAATTATGGCTTGGACCTCGGCGAGTCCCCGACTTATGTGACCCCGCCGTCGTCGGGGGCCAAGCTGCGTGTCACGTCGACCGACAGCGACGACACTGGAGTGATCAAGATTTTTGGGCTCGACACCAACGGGGTCGCGCAGTCGGTCAGCCTTACGTTGCCCGACGCGACCTCGACGGTCTACTGGTCGCGCATCACTCAGGTCATCAAACCCAAGACCGAGGGCGACTTGGTGCTGACCTTCATCGACCGCTACGGACAGCAGGTGGTCGGGGCCGACTACCGCTCAATCGACGTCAACCCCACGTTCCGCTGCTACCGATACACAGCCATCGCCGACGACCAGACAAAGATGGTCGACGCGATTGTGCGCCGCCGGCTGTTCGACATCGCCGCGGACACGGACGAGCTGTTCGTCACTAACCTCAACGCGCTCCGGCTTGCGGTAAAGGCGGTTGCGCTGCTCGACAAAGGTGACCTCCAGACGAGCGAGGCGGCTTTTGCGGCCTCTGCGCAGATCCTTCGCGACGAGGCGCAGAAATACCGCAACCACCACCCGGTGCCGGTCAACGTGACCAAGATCGGCGCCATGAGTGAACGCGGAGACATTTACTGACCATGCCGAGCGTCGAAGGATGGCTGGCTGACACGCAGGCAACCGTGGCCGACGGCATGAACCGCGGTCGCGAACCCGAGCTGCTCGGTGAGCAGCAGGCGCACCTGCTCCGCAACCTCTCGACGCGTGGCGGGCGCGTTCGTTCTCGTCCGCGCATCAAGAAGCGGGCCACGCTTCCGTCCGGCCTGATGCAAGGCGCGACTGTTTTCCGGGCCAACGGCAAGATCCTTGTCTCGCTGTCTGGCCGCCTGCACGAGGTCGACCCGACGACGTGGAGCGTGACGGATCTCGCCTTGCCGACGACCCCGTCCAATCCGATCACGGCCGAGTACCTCGCCCGTGTGCAGGAGCTGTACAATTATAGCAACCCGAGCAACGTCAGGACCGGCGAATACCACAGCGACCCGACGACACCCGACCTATTTGCGCCGGGCCCGGGCGTCATTTCAACGTATCATCCGGCCGATACTGACCAAGACGGGAGAATCGGCCTGCTTGAGCTCACGACGGTGATCGCGCAGTACAACGAGCCCGGCAGCATCTACGCCAGCGGAACGGATCCGCTAGCCAACTCGCCAACGCAGCCTCGAGTTTGGTTCTGCGAAACCGTCGGGTCGGTCGTTATGCAAGACGGCCAGTCAAAGCCAATCATCTACGACGGTGCCACCATCCGCCGTTCCGCCACGGATGAGGTTCCCGTCGGTACGGCGATGGCGTACGGAAACGGACGACTGGCCGTCGTCGTCAACTCCGGCAACGACGTTCGTCTGGGCGACATCCGACAGACGGAGCATCAAAGCGAGCTCAAGTTTACAGAGACCAACAACCTCATCGGAGGCGGCGACTTTGCGTTCCCTTCGCCGGTAAAGGCGCTTGCTGTCCTTCCAGTGGTCGACACCGGAAGCGGACAGGGGGCGCTGATTGTCGGCTGCGAAAACGCCGTCTTCACCTTGAAGACGCAGATCACACAGCGCGATTTGTGGAGCGAGGTCGGGTTTCAGACCATCCTGCTGCCGACCCGCGGAATTGCCGGCGGCAACGCCGTCGTCCCGGTCAACCAAGACCTGTACTTTCGGAGCAGTGACGGGCTCCGTTCTGTCCGCACCTCGACTGCTGATTACAGTGCGCCGGGACTCGCACCGCTCTCGGTCGAGGTGCGGCACCGATTTGATTACGACACTCCGTTCCTGTTGGAGGACGCCAGCGTGGTGTATTTCGACAACCGGGTTCTCTGCACCCACTCGCCGTTCATCTACGGACCGCGCTCGCTCAATCAGGGCATCATCGCGTTTAATTTCGACTCGATCTCCGGCCGCGGCCAGAAGAGCCCGCCGTGCTACGACGGCGAATGGGACGGCGTGATTGTAGCGCAAATGTTCACCGGAACGGTCTCGGGAACCGAACGATGCTTCGTTCTCGGGCGCGACGTCAGCGGTTCCAACGGTCTTTGGGAGGTCTTGCGCGAAACCTCTGAGCAGGCTGGCGACGAGCCGACGCAAGTTGTGGAGACCCGGATGCTGTTTGGAGACTCGCCCGGAGTCCTAAAAAATCTGCGACGCTGCGACGTCCAGTTCTCGGACATCCGCGGAGGTCTGGTCGTCCGGTTGTACTTCAAGCCGGACAAGTATCCGTACTGGGTTCGGTGGGACGAGTTTACTGTCGATGCCCCGCCCACGCAGGCTTGGGGCCGCGTGGTGCCGCAGCACCGCAGCCTCCTGTCGACCCGGACGCCTGTCGAGCACGTCGACCCGACCACGGGCCGCCTGATCTCCTGCGCCACCGGGTTTCAGGTTCGTGTTGAGTGGGAGGGATTCGCTCGACTCGACTACCTCCAGCTCTTTCAGGAGCGCGTCTCCTTGCTAAACCCGTACGCCGACAACCTGCCAGCGGCGCACCAGACTGACGTGGTGACCGTTCCGACGTGGGCCGTGTCTCCGGCGTTTTGGCACACCCACCCCGTCTCCCCCTTGGCGGGAATCAACTAACCAGCTACAAGTACCACCGCGTCCCATGCCTAACCTAGCGATCCAGCCCGCAACCGCCCCGGTCGACGCGCCGTTTCCTCCGGCGTCGGCTCAGGCGTTGCTCAATTTCGTCGCGGCGTACCTGCAGGTCTCCGGCCTCCAGAATCTGACCGGCGTCATCCGCAGCACCACGACTCCGGTCGCGGCCGATCGCGACAAGGCGTGGCTGAAGCTGGATCCCGCCAACCTGCGCCCGATCGGGATGTTCGTTTTCACCAGCGGCGAATGGGTCGCCGTCCCGCTGGTCGTCGAGTCCGGTGACGCGAAGCCCGCCGGAGCAAAGAAGGGCGAACTATTCTACGACGCCCAGTCCGGCCTGCAGATCTACGACGGCTCGCAGTGGACGACCAACACTTTCCCGTCGGGGTCCACGGCCGACCGTCCAAAAGACGTTCCGGTCAACTACCTCTACCTCGACACCGACATCGCGCGCCTGCTGCGCTACACGACGCAGGGCTGGACGACTCTCGACGGCGCTATCGGCGACATCAAGATGGTCGACGCGACCGACGAGGACGACGCGCTGGCCAAAAACCCCGGCTGGTCGGTCTTCAGCTCGATCGCCGGGAAGTTTCCGATCGGCGCCTCGACTGACTACGGCGCCGGCACGGAGGGCGGTCGGGCCAGCATCGCATGGAGCGCCAAGGGAACCGCGGCGCAAGGCGGAAGCCGCGAATCTCCCGCGATCGGTGCGATCACGATCGACGACAAAGAGATCGTTTCGACGCCTAACCGCAACAACACGCCCACTGCGATCGACAGCGGGACGTTCAAGATCATCCCACCGTACAAGGCGCTGATCTTCCTGCGGAAGGACTTCTAACATGATGGACCCCTTCACCACCGCGATGCTAGTGCAGGCCGGAGGGCAAATCCTCGGCTCGGTGCTCGGCAAACAGAAGGCGCCGCAACAGGCGTCGTACACGCCGGTCGATCCCGCCGCAGTCCAGAAGCAGACCATCACGGGCAACCTGCAGAACATGGCCGGCGCTCAGGACGTGGCGTCGCAGACGAATTCGTTCAACCAGAGCGAGGCCACGCGCCTGCTTGAGTCCGCGATGCCGGGGTTTGGTGCCACGCAGAAGCGCCTGATGGCGCAGATCAACGAGGACCTCGCAAATCAAAACAGCCTGCCTGCCGAGGTCCAACAGCAGATCGCCCGCTACGCCGCGGAAAAGGGCGTTACCCGCGGCACGAGCGGAAACTTCAACGGCTTCAATCTCGTCAAGGATTTTGGGTTCAACTTGATGGACTGGAAGAACGCCAGCCGCACCCGTGCGCTCAATACGCTGTCGACGGTGTTCGGTATGACTCCACGGGTGAACCCAATGTCGCCAATGGCTATGATGGTCGACCCGAACGCGGCGATTAGCGTGCAGACTCAGAACAACCAGATGGCGTACAACACCCAGCAAGCCGGCTACAACGCCAACGCCGCCGCGAGCAACTACAACAACATGATGATGGCCGGCGCGTTTATGAACGCCAGCAACTTCGCTGGGAACGCGATGATGGAAAGCCAGCGGCCGCAAAGCCGAGTTCTCAGGCGCCCCGACGCTCGGGGTAACACGATGACTGCGTACACTGTCGACGGCTAATCACCATGCCATTCGCCGAATTCCAAGCCGGCAACGCCGGCCTCGCCCTTCCTACCTTCGGGATTCAGTCGGCTGAAGCCGCGTCTTCGCTCATGGAGCGGGCCCAGCGCCGCCGATTCGCCGAGCAGGATTTTATGATGCGGCAGGAAAAGCACGCCGCCGATATTGCGACCAGCGACCTGAATCAGCAGGCGCTCCGTGCCGAAATCGGTATTCGCGAGATTCAGTTTCGCGAAGACGAACGCGTTGCAAAGGAGCTGGCCGACATCCGGTCAGAGTACAACCGGGTTGCGCCGGACATTGATGCGGCGCTGGCGAGCGTGCAGAACATGACGGACCCTTTTCAGCAGCGCCGACTAATCGCGCAGCTCGAGAGCCAAGCGGCCCGTTTCAACAAGGACCCCAAGGTGGCTGCGATCCTGCAGAAGCAGATGCAGAGCACTTTGGCTTTGGTGGACGCCAACGAGAAAAGTAAGCTGCAAGAGTACATCAGCACGGCGCAGTACGCCACGACCGAGGCGGACGCCCGCATGAAGTTTCCGGGGCAGGCTCTGCGCTTGGTGACGCGCCCCAACCCTATGGGTGGCGCTCCAATGAGCTTTTTCCTGCCTACAGGGCAGGCCGACCCGCAAGTCGAGGCGCGGGCGATGGCGAAGCTGAACGCCGCTCGGGCCACCGGCGACATGGCGAAAATCGAAGCAGTTCAGCAGGACGCCGACGTGCAGACGGTCATGGGCGTGCCCGGATCCAATTTTTCCGGCGAGTACTACAAGGCCGTGCAGGCTGCGGCCGAGTTCACGCGCAAGCGCGAGAAGGACAAGCGCGACCTTGAGGACCAGAGGATGCAGGAACAGAAGTTCCGCGACGAACAAAACGCCCTCACGGTGCCCGGTTTTGCCGGCAAGGCCCGCAGCGGTGTCGTCGCTGCCAAGATCGGCGAGGAGTCCGCGGCTACGGAGACTTCGATGGGGCTCATCTACGAGCTCGAGGACGTTGCCAATCAGATTGCCGCCGACCCGAAGAAGATCGCCGACCCCGAACTTTCCGGCCGCGCTGGTGTGCTGGCCAAGCTGATACAAGCTACCAATCGTCTCGCGATTGTCGGCCCGGGCGCCGTCACTGAGGCAGAGTGGAAGATCCTCGAAAAGTTTGCGCAGGATCCAACTGACGCGTCGGTGTTGGTTCCGTTCTTCCGCAACCGCGCCAAGGCCGGCTACCGGGCCTCGCGTGAGGCGCTCTTCAACAAAATGGCGACCACGGCGCGGCAGAACGGCCTTGACGTCGATGCGCGCTACTGGAGCCGCGATTCCATCCGCAGCCGGCGCATCTCGCCCGACGGTCCCTCGACACCCACCAACAGCCTGAGCTATAAGGGTAAAAGCTACACCAAGCTCGGAACGACTCCTGACGGGATGGTTCTCGTGAGGGACGAGACGGGCAAGACCTTCAAGATTCCAGATGAATCCTCTCGCCAGTCCCAGCCAGCTCAAGGAAACGCCCGGCCCTGACCCTATCCCGGTCTCGGACGAAGAGTTGGCTCGGCTGATGCCAGAGATGGCCGGACCGGAGCCGGTCGCCGTCGACTTGTTGGCGCCGGAGAACCTCGACGCGTACATCCTCGCCAAGGAGGCGGACGAGGCCGCCGGAGGCCCGGGGTTCCTCTCCCGCATGGGTGACGCCGCCGTCGATCTAGTCTCGCAGGTCGGTATGGCCGGTAAGCTCACCGGACAAAACGTCCTGTCGGGTGCTGGCGCGGCGATCTCGGCCGACGGCGAAGAACTGAAAAAGGCGCTGCGCCGGCAGGTGGCGTTTACGACTCAGGCGGCAGCGGCCATTGGCGGCTCGTACGCGATGATGGGCGAGACGGTGAAGGGTGCGTTCAAGGAGGTCGGCACCAAGCTGGCGGTCGGGTATCAGGATACCCCGGAAAACCGGCGCAAAGTCTACGCGGTGCGGCAGGCGAACGACCGCTCCGTGCGCGACGTGCAGGGCGTCATAGACGACGCACTGTTGATCGCCGACAATTTCGTCGGGGGCCTCGACCTGAACACCGCCTACGCGCCCTCGGAGCGTGAAACGATGCTTAGGGCGGCCGGCGGCGCAGCCGAGGTGCTCGACGTTGCCTTCACCGCGGGAGCCGCGGCCGGCGCCAAGCTGGGCGCCAAGGTCGCCACCCGTTCTGCAATGGCGGCCGAGCGTGCGGCCACAAGCGTCGGCGCCGAGAAGGTCGCCGAACTCATCAACAGCACCCGGGCCTACGCTGGCTCGATCCCCGAGACCCTGTACCGCGTGGCCGCCGAGACCGCGGGCAACAAAATGCCGAACTTCGGGGCCCTGATGAATTCGGCCAAGCGTATGGCCGTCCTGCAGAAGGAGCGCGTCCTGATCGAGGCGACGGAAGAGTCGCTGACGAAGACGAAGGCGCTGGCCGACAACGCGAGCAAGATTTCCGAACTGCGCACGCAGATCGAGCGGATGCAGTCCGAGTTCGTCCGCCGGGCCGACGATGCGGCGCTGGAATTGGCGAAGCGGCCGATCACGCAGCAGCTCGCAGCCGGAGCGGTGGAGACGGCCGGCGACGTGTTGAGCGGAGCCGCCGACCGGGTGCAGCGCGGCGTCGACTGGCTGCGCAACAAGCGGGCCGGCGCCCTCGGCACCAGCGGCGAGGCCGTGCAGGCCGGCGACGAGGTGTTCGAGCGCGTGGCTGGAGTCTCGCCCTCGGTGGTCGAGCGCACCGCCGGCTGGTTCAACGACCTCGGCGAAAACGTATCGGCCGCCGGCCGGCTCATGCGGACGATGGAGTCGTCCACGCCTTACTTCCAGCGCCTCGCCAAGGAGACGGACGGCTGGACCCGCTTCGCCGCGCAGAACGCCAACCGCGTCGAGTTCGTCGCCCGCCTCGGGCGCGGCGCGGCCGAGGGGATCGACGGCGCGGTTAAGGGCGCCGCGGTCGGCGGCGTGTTCGGACTCCTTCAGGGCGACTCGGCCGAGGGCGCCGGCGAAGGTCTCGTCGGCGGATTTTTCGGCGGCGGCCTTCGCACGATCCGCATGGAGCGCGACCCGGGGATGGTCCGGGCCCGTCAGCTCGGCGACATCGCCGACGCCCGCTCCCGCCGCACCGGGCTGCAGCAGCAACTCTTCGACGCGGCTCCGCGCAACCTGCAGCTCGCCGCGTCCACCTTCGAGGCGACCAACCCGAACCTCGTGGTCAATTTCGTCCGCCAGAAGGGCTCGGGCGGATCCTACCGCGTCAACCCGGACGGCACCGGCGAGGCCACGATCGACCTCGACTCGAAGATCCCGCTGGTCCCCCTGCTGGCGCACGAGGTCTCGCACCACATCGCCCGGAACCCCGACATCGCGTCCGACCTGAAGCGCCGGTTCCTCGGCGACGAGAAGACCGGGACTCCGGGGTTCCTGACCGAGATGCGGGACGGCACGCTGCAGCCGAAGCCCGAGTTCCAGACGTTCCGGGACGAGTACCTTTCCGCCCTGCGCCGGGCCGGCAAGGACACGGCCGCGTACGAGGCCAACCCCGAGCTGATCCTGCACGAGGTGATCGCCGAGGCCGGCGTCTCCTCGCTGCTCGCGACCAACGCTTCCGGCGAGTTCGCAGGCATCGCCGCCCTGCGGCGCAACGCCCGCCCGATCGCTCAGGCGATGGAGCAGTTCGCCCGCTCCGAGATGGTGATGAATTCCGGCGTCCTGCAGCGGGCGCTGATGGCAACGGGTGCGGTCTTCACCGACGGCGGGCAGCACGCCAAGGGCACCGGACTGTTCAGCGCCGACATGAGCCCGGAGCTCCGGTCCGCGGTGAACCAGATCATCGGGGAATACGACCGCATGACGCTGTCGGAACGCGGCGGTCAGGTGGAGTCGTTCTCCGAGACCCCGACGATCTACTCGGAGCAGGAGATCGCCTCGAACCCCGAGCTCCTCGACCTCGTGTCGTCTGGCTTCGACGTCGACGTCGATCCGAAGACGGGCAAGCGCAAGTTCCTCTCCGCCCGTGAAGCGAAGAAGCGGGAGCAGGAGTTCGTCGACGACCTGATTCAGGCCCTCGACGCCTCGCCGGACCTGTCGCCCGGGCGCGTGCGGGCGGTGACGACCAAGGACGGCCGCACGATCTACAGCGGCAAGTACATCCCCGCCGACGTGCTGGAGACCCTGCAGTCGCGCAACAAGTACAACCCGCGCCAGCTCGAGACACTGGCGATGGTGACCGACCTGCTGGGCAAGCGGCCCGGCAACGAGGTTCACTTCGTCTATCAGCCCGCGATGACGCGAGGCAGCCGCCTGTACAAGCAGCGGGCGGTGACAAACCGGGTCGAGACCCCGATCAGTATCCTGATTTCCAAGACGGGCGGCGTCCTCATCAACACCCTCTCGCAGGAGAAGGTGCTGCGGAACCTCGAGTTCTTTTCCCGCAAGGGAATGCTCGAGGCGTGGGGTGGCGACGTGCGGGCGGCGCGGGCCGACCTGCTCAAGTACATCGACAACACGGTCGCCGGCCGCGAGGGCGCCGAGGGGCTGGGTCTGGAGAAGCGTGATGCGCTGAACGCGTTGTTCGGCCAGCTCACCAACGTGCAGAAGGAGCGCAACCCGGTGCTGCAGGGCATGAGCGACACGCAGGGCCGCAAGATCGGCGTCGTGCAGTCGCGGCGAATCGATCGCGTCAACCAGATGAAGGTGCTGGATTCGGCCTTCCGCGCCGACTACGGACGCGTGTCGGAGAATCTGCGACCCGACGTGCTGCCGATCCCGGAACGGTTCACCGGGACCGGCGAGGAGGGCGACCGTCAAAGCAAGAAGGTCGACGCTCCGGGCTTCTTCAAGCGGTTCGACATTCAGGAATACACCAAGGGCGGAAAGTACTTCGACGTCGCGTCCGGCGAGGACGTGACCGGGCGCGTCTACTCGTCTGGCTCGATCGACGTCAGCTCAGGAAAGCCGAGTCTCCGGGCATCGGATACTCAGGTCGAAGCTCCGACCAGCGGCCGGAAAATCCGCACCAATCTGTTCAAGCAGTCGGCCGGCTGGAAGTGGGTCGGCGAGGCTCCGGTTCAGACCAGCACTCTGGTCAGTGTCGAGATGGGCAAGGACCACCTCTACACGCTCAACTCGCAGTTCGATACGCCCGTCGAGATGGCTCGATACGAGGACAAGAAGAGCGAACCTCGCCTGCGTCCGACGACTCGCGGGGTGCTGCGGGTCGGGGAGAAGGTAGGAGAGATCGAGGTACGCGGGCGCATCCACCCGGTATACGACAAGATCACCACGGCTACGGACGCTCCGGGCCGCGGCATCATCAACCGCGGCGAAGACTCGTTGCAGTTCCGCCCGGAAGCCAACGACGAGACGACACGGATCGCCGCGGAATACGTCAGAAATGCATTCGGCCGGGAGTACGAACCGCACACCGTCTACGACGAGGCGCCGGAGGCCCGGCTGAAGGAGATCGCAGACTACTTCCAGAACGTCGCGAAGCATCAGCCCGACGCGCCGGATGTGCTGCGATCCTACCGGGCGATGGCTGACGAGACGATCGAGCAGTACAGGGCGATGATCGCGGCCGGCATCAAGCCGGAGCCGTACAAGGGCAAGGGCGAGCCGTACGCGTCCTCGGAAGAGATGATGCGCGACGTCCGCGAGAACAAGCACCTGTACTTCCTGCGCACCGACAACGCCTTTGGGCAGGGCACGCAGGACATCGCCAATCCGCTGCTGGAAAAGAGCGGCCTGAAGATCGGCGACTTCGAGCTGCTGGTGAACGACGTTTTCCGCGTCGTCCACGACTACTTCGGCCACACGCAACAGGGGCTGCAGTTCGGTCCCCGCGGCGAGTTCAACGCGTGGAAGAGTCATTCCCGGATGTATTCCGAGGGGGCTCAGGGCGCCGTCGCGGCCGAGACTCTGGCGCAGAATGCGTGGGTCAACTTCGGCGCTCACCTACGCCGGGCCGACGGTTCGATCCCGAAGAAGGGTGAAGAGGGCTACGTCCCGCCGCAGGAGCGTCCGTTCGGCGAACAGAAGAACTTCCTCGTTCCGCAGGAGCTGATGCAGTTCAGGCCCGAGCAGATCGAGACGCCGGAGTTCAAAAATTGGTTTGGTGATTGGGAGGCTGACCCAGAGGGAGCCAGCAAAGTGGTCGGAGCTTACGGACTACCTAAAGTTGTTTTTCACGGATCTCCAAAGGAGTTTACCGTCTTCGATCCATCAAAAGCAAAGTACGCTAAGTGGGGCGCCATCGGCTCGTGGTTTGCAGAAGATCCTAGTTACGCGAACAAGTTCCGCGCTAGTTTTGATGAGAACGGCAACAAGACTATCGGGCCTTTGTTTGAGACGTACCTGAACATCCGAGAGCCTGCTGTCTATGAGGGCACGAAGGGATTTGAGCAGCTCCTCAAAGACTACGAAACGTACACGGGAGTTAAGACATACAACGCAACCCCTGAGTCGAATCGGGAGTTCGTAGATTATCTCAAAAAGGTCGGGTTCGACGGGATCATCATCAAAGACAACTTGGCCGACTCGGCGTTGAATCCAGACCCGCAGACATTTTACGTCGCGTTCGACCCGAGCCAGATCAAGTCCGCCACCGACAACGCCGGCACCTTCGACCCCGAGAACCCGGACATCCGGTATCGCCCGGAAGAAAAGTCCCGGCCGATCGGCGAAGTGGGCGAGCAGAAATTCACCGTAACGAGCAAAAAGGGGGGCGCTGTCACAATGACCGTCGCCGAACGGTACGCGGACCAGATGGTTCACGCGGAGGCGCTGCCGCTGGAGTTTTCGGTGAACTCCAAAGGCGTCGTCAAGACCGACGACAAGGGGCCAAAGGTCGCGACGCGGGAGTACAATTTCTACGAATCGCCGGTGGTCGCCGCGCTCAACATCGACCCGGACGTTCTCCAGTCCCTCAAGACGAAGCTCAACACGACAACGCTGGGGAAGGTCAAAGCGGGATACGTTCAGTCGGCTCTTACCGCCGACGAGCAGGCTGCGCTCACGTCGATGGTCAACGCGTACTCGGATCGGGCCATCGCCGATTTCCGCCGGTACGCGGCCGACCCCGACGTCAAGGCGGCGGCCGGCTGGTACTCGGACATCGCCGAGTTCTTCAAGCAGCTCATCCCGGACCAGAACGATCGCACTAAGTTTCTGGAATTCCTCGGCGGCACATCGCCCAACACGTCGGTCGAGCAGAACTTCCTGTACGCGCTCGACCTGTTCAATCGCTGGAAGAAGGGCGAGCTGGACGGCTTGCTGAACAACTACCGGCGAGTGCTGAACGAGTTTGACGCGAACGTCGGAGAGTACGCCGAGCTGAAGCCTGTCCTCCTCAAAAGCGGTAAGCAGGCGATCAAGGACGGACAGCCGCTGTCTGAGTGGGTATTCAAGCCGGGCGCCGAGGAACAGTTCCGAAAGGACTACTTCGACGCGATGGTCGCCGACGGCGTTCCGCGGGCCGAGGCGCGCAGGGAATCCCGCGCCGCGTTCAACGAAGAAATGTTTTGGGTGCTCTTCAACCTGCGCAACGGCGTAAAGCTGGAGCGCGCTGGCGAGGGCGGCGGCAAGTATGGCGTGCATACCGACCGCATCCTCCAGATCCTTGACGGCGTCTGGCGCGAGCAGACCGACGCCCCCAAAGCGCCCAACTTCACCGAGAACCTCGCGGGCTTGTCCACCCGGGCTACGATCGACGTGTGGGCGGCGCGCTGGCTCCGCCGGCTTGGTCACGACGGGCTTTCTGCCGTCTGGCGGATCCTGCCAATGGCCGAGCAGGGTGTCAGCAACAGCGACTTTTTCCTCGGTCAGGAGATTTTCGCGGAGACGACGAAGCGGATCAACGAACAGTTCGCCGACACGTTGGGCCGGACCATCGGCGCCGACGACCTGCAGGCGATCATGTGGTTCGCGGAGAAGCGCGAGTGGCGGCGCCGCGGATGGGCCAACATCGAAGATCTCGGCGACTTCCGACAGTATGCCTATGCGCTTAAACCGCAGGCGGACGGCACCTTCGTCCTGAACGGGGTGACGCTGAACTCCACGTCGATCAATTTCCTGAAGACGTTGAGCGGCGTCGTGGTGGAGGGTGCGACTCTGAAATCTCGTGACACCGCGATGCTCAAGCAGATGCGCGAGGCCCGGGATGCGCAGATTTCTCAGGCCATGAAGGAGGAAAACCTGTCGCCAACTGCGATGGCTGCGGCCGAGCGGAAATACCTCGCAGCGCAGGCGGTAAGGGGTCAGAAAGTAAGCACAAAGGATTATCGTGAACAGCCCTGACCCTCGCCTCAAAAAGCTCGTGGACGGCGCCCGGCAGCACATTAAGCCGGTCGGATACACCTCGCTCAACGCTAAGAAGAGTTTGACCGCCCTGCGCCGGTACGAGGACTGGAAAAACAGCCTGCCGAAAGAGAAGCCTGAGTCGGCCGAGCAGGAAAAATAAAAGCCCCGGTTTCCCGGGGCTCGTGTCACTGCGCTTTACTGACGAGGTCTACGACCACGTCGGCCTGAGACACTCGTCGTCGCTTTGCCAGCAAGCGCAGCGCGGCGAGAGTCTTGACCGGGAGCCGCACGCAGAACGGCAGGCGCGGCCCCAGCTCGGGGGTTTTAATGGGTCGCCCGAACTTCACGCCAGCACCTCCTGCCCATTCGCGACGGACTCCGCGAGATCCCAGAGCTGCGTGTTGATGCGCTCGTTGGCGGTCAGCCCGGTGACCTTGCGCACGCTGCGCTCGACCACCCCGAGAGGGTTGCCCTGCTCGTCAGACCGGCGGAACGAGGCGCGGAAGCCACCGCGGACCAGTGCCTCCTGCGTGCGGTTGAAGGTCGACCAGAGGTCGCGGCCCGTGTCCGAGGCGCGGCGCGGCGCAAGAACGTCGCGAAACGAAACGAAGGCGGGCGCCTTAGCCTCGACCGGCCAGCGGGCGCTCACCGCACGACGAGCGAACGCGTACTGCTGGTCCGGCGAAAGCTCGATCGCTCGCCAAAGGTCGACGCGGCTGATGACCTTGTCGAAGTTCGCCCGGAGCTCGCGAGCGCCGGCGACCACGCGGTCCTCAAGGCCGGCGCCCTTGTGGTAGAACACCCCGCCGGCGACCTTGATGCCGGCGTAGAGCTGGTTCGTGCACGCGAACCGCAAGAACCCGGCAATTAGGCGCACGGCGCTTCCACCGTCCGAGCTGTTCGCGATCCGGGCTACCGGGGCGCCCTCGGCGTGGACCGGAAGGTCCGGGTGCGTCAGGCAAATCTCGTGCTTGTTGTGCTCGGCCGACTCGGGCTTGCGGGCTCGGGTCTGCCGGGCGTCGGTGATACGCCAGCCGTCGTCCTGTAGCGCAGCGAGAACGTGCGCCGTGGTGACGTGGGCGTAAGACGCAGACAGCGTGCTGTCCGGCGTGTTGCTGAAAGCCGCCGGAGCGAGCCGGCGGACGTCTTCGATGTTGATCGTGTTCATGGTAGGGACAAAGTCGAAAATTTAGGCGGCGAGGTTAAAATCGCGGACCGGCTGGCCGGTGACGCGGATGGTGGCGGTAGACGGTGAGGTGACGGTGACGATGTAGTTGGTCACCCAGTCCCAATCTTGGTGCACCACGCAGCCGCGGTTCTGGAAAACGTAGAAGTCCACCGTGGTGCCGACTTTGACGTCGCGGATGCCATAACTCCACGAGGTGATGTCATCGTAACCACCAAGATTTTGGTCGAACGCGTACGGGTCGGCGAGGTGACTGTTCATCCCGACCTCCCACCGGAAGTTGCGGGAGGAGTAGGGGGATGCGGCCTTGATGGCGCGGAGGAGCTTTACGATTTGGTTGTTATTCATGGTAGGGATGTCGTGTTGACGACGCCTACGATTCACACGTTTTTTATTAGCGCAATACAAAAGTTAAAAAATCTTTTGTCGATACCACCGACCCGATACCAGAAGCCGCAGTTGCTCGCGCTAACCGGCGCTGCTCTACCACCACACCGCCGCCCGCCTCAGAGAGCGGCAGACATCACCAGACACAGGCAGACATCCCTGTGCGTCCAAGAAATACTATGGTGCTCAGAGCTGATTTTGGTGCTTGATACCATGCGCCGATACCAATAGGTCGACGTGCATGGACACAACCATCCCTACCAAACCCACCGAATGGACAAAGACCGGCACGCCCGGACTCTACCAGCGCGCTGACGGGCAGTATTACAGCCGTTACAGCATCAACGGGAAGCGCACTTTCCGTTGCCTGCACACCAAGGTATTCAGCGTGGCCAAACTACGACACGCCACGCGCACCGGCGTGATCGAGCACGCGAGGCAATTGGGCACGACGATCGACGCCGATTTGAAAACGCTCGGCGCCCTCGCTCGCGCCCTTGAGCGCGAGATCCAGAGCAGCAACGCAAGCCCCGCCACGAAAGCGGGATACTCCGTTTGGATTCAGCGCCTCCGCGAGAACTGGCAGCACGGCGATTTCGAGGTCGCGCAGGCCCGACTGGTATCACGCGATACCATCTCGCAGCTCCGCGAATACCTGCTCACGAAGGCGCCGCGGCGCCAGCAGCCTGACCGGCACGGGTACAAGCCGGCCGTGGTAAACCAGACGCTCGCCGCGCTGCGCTTGATGCTCAACATCGCAGTCAAGCATCACGTCATCCTCGCAAACCCCTTCGTCGATGGCGGCGCCATCCGGCAGTCGATCTACGCGCCCGACGCGACCCGCCGGCCCGAGATCCCCGACAACGCCACGATGGAGCGGATTTTCGCCGAGATGGCCCGCGTGCCGCACGCGGAGAACGTCGACGAGGCCACGCTTACCTACTACACGACCTGCGCGCAAAACGCGGCCGAGCACGCCCGGTTTCTCGCGTACTCCGGGCTCCGGTTGTCGGAGGCTCAGGCCGCCCGGTGGGAGGACATCCGGGGCGACTGGCTGCACGTTCGGGGCACGAAGACCAGCACGTCGGAGCGCGTCGTCCCCATCCTGCCGGCGCTGCGGGCGCTCCTCGACCAGATCCGGCTGAAGCGCATCTCCGGCCCGATTCTTGGCGTCCAGACGTGCATCGACGCGATGCAGCGGGCCTGCTCCCGCCTCGGGCTGCAGCCGCTCCGGCACCACGACCTGCGACACTACTTCGCGACCGCGTGCATCGAGGAGGGCGTCGACATCCCGACCGTCGCCGACTGGCTCGGCCACGCAGACGGCGGCGTGCTCCTGATGCGCACGTACCGCCACCTGCGCAGCCGGCACTCGCTCGCGGCGGCCGCCAAGGTCACGTTCGGCTCGCCACTCGTTCAATCGAAGTCCGCGTGATCAGCACCCGGCGCGTGCCGGGAACCCGCTCGAGCCGGCCGACCGCCAGCCACGCGTACACCGTAGCCCGGGAAATTCCGCCAAGGAGTTCCCGGGCTTTTTTCACATCGTACGCCACGGGGCCCGGGGCGACAGGTTCCCCGGCATCCGGGGTGAGGCCGCCGCGGCACGCCATTGCGACATTCAGCGCGTCGCGCTCGTCGATCGCGTCGAAGTGGATGCGGACCAGCCGCCCGGCAACCGGCACCAGCGCCGAGTACTCACGCATGGACGATCACCCCCACGCGCAGGCAGGCCCACACCATGCCGACCGTAAAATCGAAGCGCAGGCAACGCCGCGGCGTCTTGTCGCCGTACAGCAGGACGTAGTCGTATTGCGACCCGGCGATGACGCCGAGCCGAATGTCGAGGGGCTCGTTGCCCCACGTAAACGCGAATTGAGGGATCAGTTTCATGGAAGCTCTTCAGGACGCGGCCGGGCGATGACAAACCCGCGCTTGGTTTTCGTGCGGTGCGGCTCCAGCCACCAGATGTTCTGCTCGCACAGGTGGTACAGGTGCTGCTTGACGTGGTTGCGGAGGTCGGCGACTCGCGGCAACTGGCCGCGCAGGATGTCAGTGTTTTGGATCTCGGTCACCAGATCGTTCGCGGTGCCGAACCACGACGTGTCGTTGGACTGCCGAAAATACTGGATGCGCCACGCCTCGATCGTCTCGCGCAGCGCGGCCGACGGCGAGGCATCCGATGCGATCTCAAGCATCTCCGGGTGGTGCCAAGCGTCGTGCCCGAACCGATTCACTTCATCCCGCCGGCTTTTGAGCCACTCAGGTATCTGCCAACCGGATATGAAGTCGGCAAACGCCGCACGTTCATTCCTGACGTGGTCTTCGCAATTCGCGAAGTCCGTATCGGCTTTGTTGGCCGACAGAATGATCAGCTTGTCGCGGATGGACCCCTCGATCTGCGGGAGCATGGTGATCGAGGAGGCGTCGCGGTTGAGCGTGATGACGAGGCGGCCAAGGAACTTGTGCGTGACCGCCTTCCGAAACTTTGGGCTGAATTCTTGATAGGGGTTCGCGACGAACTTCTTTACCGCTGCGCTGTAGAGCGCGTGGCGCTTGGAGTCGCTGCCGACCGTCGCGTCGTCGACGGTCCACACGGGCGAGTGAAAAAGCTGCTCGTTGAAGTTGGTATTGCCGACGATGTAGTTAGTCGCCTCTTGGTGGCCGCCCAGCAACCCACCGATCAGGAACTGCGACAGGAACGTCTTACCGGCGCTCGCGTCGCCGGCGATGAACAGGGCGTGACCCTTGCGCGGCTTGCCCGCTGCCGCCGGCTGGTACGCGTGAGCGATCCAAGAAAGCAGCACGTCGAGCTGCTGGCGGTCAAAGAGGCCGGACAGGTAGTTGGCGGTCCACGGGAACCCGTCTCCCCACTCCCGCGTCTTCCCGGTGCCCGGGGAAACAGACACCCGGGAAATGTTCAGGTAGACGCTGTTCTGGTCGCGGATGACCGTGTCCTTGAGGTAGAGGCACGGGAACGCGCCGTCGACCCGGTGCGTGTTTTCGATGACGCTTAATGCCTTCGCGGTCTCGGCCGGAGCGCCGCGGCGCGACTCGTTTGAAAGCCCGTGCTCCGTCGTGAGGCGCCGGCTCATCTGTTGCCCGGAGAACGCTTGCCACAGCCCGACCGCGTCGCGCTCCCAGTAGTGCATCCCGTCGTAGTAGATCTCGCTGATTGCCCCGCCGATTCGGTTCTCGCGGTACTTCTTCACGAACTCGACGCCGAGCACCTCGGACCACGGAAGGAATTTCGCTTCGCCGGTCCACGCCTGCACGCCGGTGGAGCGCAGAGTGCATCCAGTCGAGTTGTCCGCCTTCGGATCCCAAAACCGCACTCCGCGGGCGCCCTCGACGAACGGACCGGCCCAGCGGCCCGGCCAGCGGCGATCGACCTCCGCGGCAAGCGCCTCGAACGGGATGAGGATGTCGTCCGCCTTCCACTTAGCTTTCTCGCTGGCATCGTACAGCGCCGTCATCACGAACGCCGACGAGAGACGCACGTCGCCCCACGGCTGCCGCCAGTTGGTGCCGACTTCGTACGGAGTGTGCGGGTTTGCCCACGCGCCCTCGTCTAGGCCCGGCAACGCCGTTTTTACGGCCAGCGTGCGGGCCAGCAACGACATGAACTTGCCGAGGATCTCCGAGTTAAACACAGGCACCGGACGCTCGAACGCCCAGATCAACCGGGCCTTCCCGGAGTACGTGGTGGTCACCCACGTCGGGGCCTTGCCGGAAGCTGGCTCCCACTTTGCCAGCTCGCTCTGGATCAGGTCTGCCATGCCGTCGTAGTCCGCCACGACGCCGTGCAGATACTTCACCGGGTTGTGGCTCGACGACCGCAAGGCCGGCTGCTCCGGCTCGGCCAGCGTGTAGAAAACGTGCTCGGTGTTTTTGTCGTGGCACCACGCCGCAAACTCCTTCTTCGACGGAAACTCAGGGCGCGTCGACAGCGTCGGAAGCGAAGACAGCTCCGCCCTCCGCAGCTCGGAGCTGGAATGGTTTGGGATGTAGAACGCGATGCTCATGGCGTGCGGCGGTACGGCAGGTCGTTCAGTTCGGCCGGCAGTCTTCCTGCGGCGATCTCCTGCTCGGTCCAGTCCATCGCGGCAGCGTTCCATAGGATCGCGCCCATGTGGTCTTCCGTCGTGTCCCCCTCGGCCCATGCGAGGATGTGGCGGGTCAGGCTGTCTTGATAGTGCGACAGCGCGATTCCCTTCATCCAGTTGTTCCGCGAATACTTTCGCGCGCCGTCTTCAAATCGTTTGGCGATTCGACGTAGTGCGCCCGGAGGAATGGCATGGAAATGCCCTTTTCCCTCGGAAGCGTCGCGAACCGCTCCGGTCTGGTACTCAGTGCGAGCACCTGTGTCTGGTAGTGTCGTCATCGTGTGAGAGATTCCCAACCGCGCTGGGCGTAGCAGCCGTTGGCGCGGAGATTTAATTTTTCGACGTACCGAACTTTCTTCGGCAGAAAAAACCAACGGCCGACCGACGTCATCCACACGGCCAGCACGTCGAAGTGCGGGGCGCGGCGGCGGTAGTGCCGGTTAATGTTGATCCGGCAAACTCCTTTCGGGTTCGGCGTGCACCCTTTAATTTGCACCCGGATCAGCCTGCGCCCGTTGTCAACGACCGCGTCGTACCCGGGCGCCTCGGTGAACGGCCGGCTGACCAACAGCCCGCGAGCTTGGGCATCCGCGACGAACCGGGCCTCGGTTGCGCGACCTAACCAGCGGCGGACGTTGTGCTGCTGAGTCTTCACTTTTTGTAGTGCGCAGCGACTTCCGCCTCCGCGGCAACTGGGAGCCCCCGGGCCCACTCAGGCACCGCAGTCAGCAGCCGCACCACGTCGGCTGGGTCGGCATCTTCCTTTGCCTCGACCACTGCTTCGTCGTGGACGTGAAACAAAACGCGGTAGCCGGCTGCCTCAAGGTTCAGGATGCCGTGCAGGAAGAGGTCGCGCGAGCACGCCTGCACGCAGTTCTCAGTAAGCAGGCCCCCGTAAGCACGGACCGGGATCGCCATGCGGTCGTTGGGTCGGGCCTGAGAGCCGTTGGCCCGGGTGACCTCGAAGTACGTCAGGACGCGGCCGCTCGGCAGCTCGGTCTCGTGTATCCCGCGCTGCGGGCCGGTGGTCTGCGCGCTGTGCAGGATCTCTTCGTCAAACTGCTGCCAGAGCTCCTTGATCTTCTGGTTGCTGCGCCGGAACTCAGTCACTTGCACCCACGCGTTCACCCAGATGTTGCGGGTCTGCGCATCGAGCACGTCCCACTCTTTAAGCAGTTTCTTCGACGACGCGTGCGCCAGTCGGCCGACCATCCAGCCGAGATAGTCGAGGAACTTTTCCGTCGCGCCTTCGGGCGGCTCGGCCGCAAAGATCGCGAGGAACTCCTGCTCAGAGCCCAAGTAACCGCGGGCCATCTCAATGAACTTGTGCCAGCCGGCCCCGTATCCGAGGGCCAGCACGCGCGCCTTCGCGAGCGCGTACAACTGCGGGTTCTCTTTCTTTAGATTGCCACCAGTCCAACCCATCGAGGCCCGGGCGTGAGCTTCGTACGGGCCCATCCCCGCCGCGCACAGCTTGAGAAACTCCTCGTTTCGCACGATCCAGTTGAGCATCCGCGGCTCAATCTGAGAGAGGTCGGCGATAATCAGCTTGTGCCCGGGCGAGGCTACAATCCGGGCGCGGACGTCGACGACATGGGTCGCGGACTTTGCATCCTCCGACCAACCGTAGCCGGCGTCGAAAAGCAACGGCGCCTTCATTAAGTTCTGCAGGTTGAATTTGTTCGCCCCGCTCCACCTTCCGGTCTTCGCGGCCCCCATGTACTTGAGGCCGAGCGCCGCCCGCCCGTCCGGCCGGATCCGCGCCTTGAGCGCCCGATAAACAGACAGCGTGCGGTCGATGCGCCGGTATCGGCCGAGCTCGATCACCGCAGGTACGCGCTCGCCGTACTCGTCGAGCCACTCCAGAAACTCCTTCGACTTCGACGCCGTACTTGACGGCGGCTGAACGCCACAGCGCAGACACTCGCGGTCGAGCGCCGCTTTGCTTCGCAACGCGACAGGCTTGCCGTTCTCGTCCTCGCTGTCGACCCACGGGATCCGCGTCCGTGTGACGTGCAGCGCCGACTCAAGCACCGCGATGTCCCGGTCGACGGCGGTCGAATCCACGGGAATACCGCGGAACTCAATCTGCCCGGTGTGGACCGAGGCGGCCCGTTCATGCACCGGCCACCGCTCAGACAGCCGGGCCCACAACAGCCAGCACAGCGCCGCGTCCTCGAGCGCGTAATCGAGCACGCGCTTACGCTCGTCCTCCGCGACGTCGGCCCACCGCACCCCGTCCATGCTCGACCGCACCTGCTTGTCTAGCTTTACTCCGAACTCACAGGTCGCTGCGTTGGCGAGCGACCGAGGTAAGTGTGAATAAACCGCGAGGTCGGCCGTGTCGTGCCACTGCACGTAGTCGACCGGCAGCACAATCTCGAGCTCCACCAGCCGCTCAAAAACGTGGCGATCGAAGTTGGCGTTGTGCGACAGCCAAGTGCGGTGATACAGCTTGTGCCACGGCGCGCGACGAGGGTCGCCGACATACTGCACGTCAGGCGCGTAGATGCTGACCATGTACGCTTCCCACTCCGGGTGGCGGCAGTACCCCCAGTTGCCCGACAGCTCGACGGTGCACGGGCTCTTGCCGGTCTTACGTGCAACCTTTTCGCTGCGGTAGAACGTCTCGAAGTCGATTGCGACAAACGACGCCGCGTCCGGCCGCTGCGCGATGGCGCCGGCCAACAACTGTTGGATCTGCTCTCTCACCGCTTGTTCGTCCGCAGCAGCACCAGCGAGATCTCGCCGGTCGTCGGAGATTTGTAAATTTCGACGGGCCATCCGCTCTTGGTGCGGATGCGTTGCCGTTCGCGCACCAACCACTCGTGGTAGGTCAGCAGTGCGTCCCGCGTCTGGACGGGATCTTCGGCCTTGCCGGCCACCGTTATGTGATGAAGGATGTCACCCGTGTTCATGTGTCCTCTGGTAGGGATTGTGAATACACCCGGGGGAGACGTTCGCGCGTCTCCCCCGGGCTTTTCTCACAGCGCGCCGTAGTTGGTGGTAATCCACTCTACCACCTCCGGCGGCAGCGCCTCACCCTTCGCGATGCGCGGCTCATACCACGAATTCTGCGCGCCGGTAACTACAGCGGCAGAAATAGTCCACGAATGGGTCCACGCCTTGGCGGCGGAGAAGACCTGTCCGTGGTTAAGACCCTTCGTACTCAAGCCACCGGCAAGGGCGAGCTTGTGCGCGTGCTCGAAGATGCGGCGCCACACCTCGCGGTAACCTCCACGCTGGTAGCTGCACTTCGCCTGAGCGAGCTCCAGCGAGCCGGCCTTCAGGATAAATTCCCCGCTCTTGTCGCCGTCAGGCTTGAGCACGAGGTAGCCGACGCGACCGCACTCCTCAATGCGGTTTGAGTGTACGCCGTCGAAGTCGATCGCGTAGCCCGCCTTCGCGGCCTCCTGCGCGGAGTTGAACGTGCGGCGCGTTTTGTCCTCGGGCGATCCGTACTTGATCTCCTTACCAGCGCGCCACGTCTCGCGATAGAACTTCATTACCTGCACCGGAATGACCCGTACCTTCTCGCCAAGCAGGTTGTCGCCGAGGACAAAGTTGCCGGCCTTGTTGCGAAACTGCGTCGCCAGCGGGCCGACGTTGTTGACCAGAGCCAACACGGGGATTTCGACGTCGCGGGACACGTCGTCGTACTGGTCGGCATTGTAGTGCGTCAGGGTCGTCGTCGTTTCGTCGACCGTGGCAAGGGCGGTGGAGGGAGCCTCCTCCGCGGCGTTCGGGCTGATTTTTGTTCTCATGGTAGGAAAAATTACACGCGGGCGGGGCGGGCGCGCACCAGCTTCGGGGTCGGGTCTGGCCTCTGGACGGCGTCCAGCTCAACCAGCCGCTGGCCAAAGGCTGCGATTACCTGCGCCTTTTCGCCGCGGGCAGCGCGGCTGCGCAGCGTCTCCTCAACCTTTGTCCAGCTCAGGCTGGCCGCGTCGATAAGATCTTGAGCGGAAATGCCGAACTCCTGAGCGGCGAGGAGAACGCCTTCGGCGCTGGTCACGCGACGGCGCCCTTGCGACCAGTCCACAACGTAACCGGCAGGCAGATTCTTCTCGTCGGCGAGCGCAGCGGTGAGGTTGTGGTGCCGCACGGATGCCGACCACGTCTCCATCAATCCGGCCAGCTCCTGAAGCTGTGCACGGGCCGCAGGGTCTTTGACCTCGCTTGCGTGCGTCTGCACCGGGATAGCGGGCTTTTTGCCGTAACCCTCGGGATCATAGGCGCGACCGAGCTGGTCGGCGATCTTGCGCAGCGCCACGCAGCGGCCCGCGGCGCCGCAGTAACGGCAGACGTCGTAGCTCGGGTTTAGTGAGGCGCCTCGGAACCGCTTTGTGTCAGTCGCCTTGGCGCGGGCAAGGTTGGCAAAGATCTCGAGCTGGAGCCGAGGCACGTCCGCCCGGGTGAACGGGGTGCTGGTCCGCGTGACAGCACCAAGCCGCGGCATCACGAAGTGGACGTGCAGGCTGTTGACGGTCGCAAAACGCGCGTCACCAAAAATTCCGACCACGTAGTCCTTGCCCTGCAAGTTGACCTCGGCGTCGACTACCTCTTTCGCCCGAACAAACTTCCAGTCCAGCAAGTGCGCAGTGCCGTCGGCGCAGACAACCAAGCGGTCGCAGTAACCCCAACGACCTTCAATGGTGTCGACCTTGAACTCGTCGATGACGGTCGAACCGAGCTCCACGAACTGCGACGCGTACTGCTCGCACATCGCCACCATGCGCTCCTCGAACCCGGACTCCAGCTCACCGGAGTCCCCGGATTCCAGAGCCGCGTGGCCCCGCGTTCCCTGCTCAGTAACCCAGTGCGCCCGCTTGCCGGACGGCTGCGGCCGGTAGCCCGGACACACCGCCAGAGATCCCTGCTGGGAGGCGCTGCGCTCGGCGTGCGGGCGTTCGTTGCTCATGCCGGCGACAGTCGCAAAGGCGCCGGCAGAGTCACGCTTAGGGATGTATTACAAGCCCACTTTGTTGTATTACACCGCATCGGGCCGATTAAGCTGTCGCAACTTTTCCAATACGTCTTCCTCGACCAACCGCATGACGCCGATCGCCTCGCAGATCGAGATGTCCGCCTCGTGCATATAACGGTTGATCAGCGCCAGCATCTCGGTGTGGAGCTGCTGCGCGCCGTTTGGTTGGGGTGGGAGGTCCATCGCAACGCGGCTGTTAAGGCTGTGGGATCGTGTCGATGTAAATTGGGGTCTGGTGACCCACGTAAGCGCAGTCGACGTTGAAGTCGAAAAATTCAATGGCCTCTTCGTGCTGCATCTCGCGCGACAGTATCTCGATACACTTGTCGCGCGAGTACACGGCGCGCGGCAGGTCATTGTCGTCATAATCGACGCCAAGAAACGCCTCCTCAAAACCGTCGGCGAGAATCAGGCTTATGCCGAGCTTATTGAGCCAGTCGATGATCTGCTGACGGGTGCGGGCTGGGCGCGGTTTCGTGGACGGTTTCTTAGTGCGTTGTTTAGACTTCATGCGTGAAGTGGGTCGAGATCTCCGTCGTTAATCGTCTCGATCTGCGCGGCCTTGCGCTCAACGGCCGCCTTCACGCGCCGCTCGATGCTGTTCGCCAGCGTGACGATTGAACGGAAAGACGGAGTCTTCTGCCCCACGCGCCGCACCCGGCCGAGCGTCTGGATCAGGTCGCGGGCGTTCTCCGGCGGGCTGATAAGCGCGTGCCGCGGGTGACGACCTATCGTATCGTGCAGACTGATACCGACTCCGCCGGCTCCCGTTTGCAACACGAGGCAACGGTGGCGATCGATCTGAAACCCCTGAATGGCCGCAATGCGTGCCGAGTCGCTTGCTCGGCCGTCGATGACCGGGCACTCAAGGGCCGCGGCCACCGCGTCGATCGAGTCGTGGAAATTCAGGAAGACTGGAACGGAAAGTCCCGAGGCGATCAGGTCGCGGGCGAGGTCTATGATCGCCGGCACCTTCGCCAACTCCGCCAGTTGCCGGGCCCGCAGCCGCTCCACCGCGGCGTTGATCGCCTCATTCCTGAGCTGCTCAAGTTGGCCTGTGCGCACCCACGCCGCCTCCATCGCTTGCAGCTTGTCGAGATCACCGTGCACTTCACGAACGTCGGTCGTGGCTTCCGGGAATCCGGGAATCTCGTCGTACGTTTTCCGGTGGCCGCGACTAGGAAACAGCTCGGAATTCAGACGCTTCAGAGCTGTCGGGTCGTGTCGCGGATCAAAGGCAAACCCGAATCCGTTGCGGATGACGCCGAACCGGGACTGCCAGCCCTGCCAGTCAAAATGGTCGCCGCTGTGCAGGCCGAGCAGGTATCCCGCCGCGTAAAGGTCCATCGGGTCCACCGCCAGAGTGGCGCTCATCACCATTGTCGGGATGCCCTGCCTCTTCGCTGCTACGAGCAGCTTCGCGTTCTGCGACGTGCGGGTCTTGCAGACGTGGGCCTCGTCAAACACCAACAGCGACGGCTTGGGTAGCTTCCACGCCCACCGCCGATTTTTTATCGCCCACTCGCCCGTGCCGGTGTGGCCGAGCTTGTACTGCTCGTAGTTGCTCACGCAGCGGACGGGGGCGCCGACGGCCTGCGCAGCACGTATCCAGTGCGGTATGACCACCTTCGGGCACAGCACGACCATCGGGTGCTGCAGCTCTTTCGCGACGAACGACGCCACGAACGTCTTGCCGAACCCCGCGACGCTCGCCTCCGCCGAGGCCCCGCGCTCGCGCAGGAGGCGGACGTGGTGCGCCACCGCGTCGGTCTGGAACGGGAGCGGTTGCACCAGTCTAGATGGATTTACCGAGCGACGCGCCGGCGCGGAGCTGCTCCACGCAATACTGCGACAGCAGGAGCGCATCCGCGTTGGCCAGCGTGACGCGCAGATCGGGGAACAAAGATGCCGCCCGGGCCTTAAGCGCCCGCTTGCGGTCCGGCCCTTGGCCGGCGACGTCGGGCGCCACGATTTTCTGCCACGCTTGCGGCGTCACCGAGAAGAGAGGGATCCCGGCAACCCGCATTGCCATGCACCAGCCGCCGTAGTTTTCTCCGAACGAGAACGCCGCCGACACCCCCATCACGGGCGACCCCCAGACTTGCTCGATGACCGCAACGATCGGGAAAATTGACAAATTGTTAGCGCGCAGAAATGCACAGAGCTTCACCACGTCGGCCGGGTCCGAGTACTCGCCAACCGACGACAACGCGCCGTCAGGCCGCCGAACCACGTAGGCGCCGGACGCCCCGGGATCGATGGCCACAAAAAGCGAAGGCTGCATCCCGCCGGAATAGCGGGTGCAGCCTCGGTGTGAAGGGCCTTGTTGTATTACCTACGCCGCCGGCTTTTTAAGGTGCGCGTACCGGAACGCCTCACTGCGTTGCGGGTCGTACATCGGGTGCCGCCGGCTCGCGATACGCGACACGTTGGTCGCAGACACGCCAAAGTGCGCTGCGATCTCGCGGTGCGAACGAAACGTGGTCGTCGCCTCCGCGTAGATGGTGTCGTGCAGTTGAGGCGTGACCTTGACGAGGACCTGCGGCGTGTGCGCGGCAACCCGCGGAATCGCCGCCAACACGTCACGCGGCACTCGCGGCGCGGCGGGCTTGTCAAAAGCCTTGCCGTGTTTGGTCATCAAAAATTCGAGCGTGCGGATGGCGCTCGACGCGGACTCAGCGTAGCTGCTCATCGTCGCCTCCTTTCGGCCCGCGGATGAACGGCCACAGGACGAACAGGACCACCGCGAACGCGGAGAGGTAGATCCACTCGATGACACGGCTCATGCGAATTCCTCCTCGTCATCGTCATCGTCAGGCACAGCCTCGACCCAGTCAGGTAGGAGCGTGACGATGCCGCGCCGAATTTCGAGCCGGTCGATCGGAACCGTACTGTGGTCACAGTCCTGCACCACAACTGGCGTCAGTGGATGATGGCCCCGCGCACGCAGCGCGATGACAGCTTCTTCGAGTTGTTTCAGGTTCATGGTTCAATTCTGTGCACGGACGCGACAGCGATAGAGACTAACCCCGCGAGACTGCCGTAACCGAGCTCGTCGGCCGACTGGCGGTAGAATTTCAGGCGCCCGGGCTCACAGGAAAACGCCAGCGGTGCGGCGACCAACTTGCTGTTGAGCTTCGCGTATAACAGACGCACCGGGCCATGCGGCGGGTGCGTCCCCGGATTAGACAAGAAGCTGTCGAGAGCTCCGCGGATAACCTCGGAGCGGTGCAGCTTCCAGTGGTGGGCGTGACAGTCGATCGCGTCAGCAATCTTCTGGGGAGGGCGCAACGTCGTCACGGCGCGGCGCTGGGTGCGTGGGACTTTCATGGGGACGCGCGGAAAAAGCCGGATAAGTTTTCAACACACAAGGACAAACCACTACTTGTTGTATTACCGGTCCCCTATACCCCACTAAGGCCGTCCGACCCGGTGCCGTAAATTAAGATTGAATTTCGGTGCGCAATCGCCGATTGGCACGGCGTCCCTACCACACATGAAGACCCTAGCATCCTACCTCGGGCTGGCTGCGCTTGCGCACGCCGCTCCCCCTCCGGCCTTTTTCAAGGCCCTGCACCAAGTCGAGACCGGCGGCCGCGCCGGCGCCATCGTCGGCGACAACGGCCGCGCGCTGGGCCCGCTGCAGATCCACCGGCCGTACCACAAGGACAGCAAAGTTGCGGGCGACTACACCAAGGTCGCCGACTACGATTACAGCGTCCGCGTGGTCAGCGCGTACCTGAAGAAATACGCGCCGCAGGCGTGGGAACGCGGCGACGTCGTAACACTGGCCCGGATACACAACGGCGGGCCACGCGGCGCATCCAAGCCGGCCACTGAGAAGTACGCGGCCAAGGTCGTGGCGGCGATGGGAGGTGCACAGTGAGCTATCCTCCCCCCACACTCATCGTCGAAATCCCGACAGAGGTCGTTAACACCGTACGCGACCTGCGCGCAGAAAACGCATCGCTGCGGGCCGCGCTCACAACGATGCGAGACAAACATACCGCATGGTCACGCGAAGATTTATGCGTCATGTACGAGCAAGCCATCGACGAACGTGAAAGTCTACGGCGCGAGAACGCCGCGCTGCGTGCTGCGCTCACCCCGTGGCTCGCATGGGAGGACACGGGTGGAGACATCCCTCCATCTGCTGCCCGTGGGTTGTTTAGGATTGCACGCGCTGCTCTCGACGCTGCACGAAAGGAGGCGCAGCCGTGAGCGCAACGTGGCAATGGGCGAAAGCTAATCCCGATGCAGCCGCACGCCGGATACGCGAGCTGGAGCGGGAAAACGCCGCGCTGCGGGAGGACAAGGAACTGCTCGATTCAAACACGATTTGGCTGAACGTGGATGGCCAGCCGGTTTGGTTTAATGGTTGCGACCTGCGGAAAGCCATTCGGCGCGCAATGAAGGAGGCCGGTGACGACGATATAATGCGCCAGCACCTGAACGAAGGAGGGACACCAAC